>Ga0265296_1004051_pt1 | contig 13003 bp, 16 predicted proteins | sample MunlanPumphouse1_FD_189073 | JGI IMG/M metagenome (GOLD analysis project Ga0265296, IMG submission 189073) | Groundwater microbial communities from a municipal landfill in Southern Ontario, Canada - Pumphouse #1 | ecosystem: Environmental > Aquatic > Deep subsurface > Groundwater | place... | reverse complement strand
TCCTCGGTAATCTGCCCGGTTTCCAGCCTCATGTAAAGCTCACTCAGGGCCGCGGTGATGGCTTCGCTCTCGCCGGCCAACTCCTGCTGGGCGGCGTCGTGGATCTCCCGGAACACCCAGAGAATCCCTTTCATGGGGGACAGTAAGATGTCGTCAACGAGAAACATCACATCTCCTTCAGAGGTCCGGCCTCACAGTTCAAGATTCAATTCCACGAAGTTGTGGGGCGCCCAGGGGCCGTTGTAGTCGAAGGTGAAATTGTTGTCGAAGAGCTTGGCCGCGGCAAATACGCCCTCTTCGAACCGCTCTTGTCCATTGCGGGGCACCAGACAGGCCAGGCTCATCACCTGGCCTTCGTTGCGGCATTTGTTCCGCTTGATTTCCCGGCAATAACCGGCCAGGATCTCCTCCACCTTCTCGGTAAAGGCTTCCCGATCCTCGTTCAGGAGGTGGTCAAACAGGCGCCCCAGCTCGATCTTGTCTTCCTGGGAAGGGTTGCGGTAGGGGCCGAGGAAGCGATCCCGGGCGGCCCGCAACTCCGGATGCGTGTTGACGACATATTCAAAGATATTGGGAACGTCCAGGGAGACTCGCAACCCCATTTCCACCATCCCGGCCACCCGTTGGAGTTGCTGGAGGAAGGCATCGTGGTTGCGGGACAGGATCTTCTGGATGGCTTTGGGACCGTCGGCAATGATGCCGAAGGCCATGGGGAGCATGGCGTCGGCCTGGGACAGCAATCCCTTGAGGACCGCCTGTTGGGCGGCCAGATGCCGCCGTTCCGGACGTATCCTGTCGTTTAACACGTCGCTCACCACCGCGGTCACCTGCCCGTTGGCGATGCTGTACACCGGGGCCCCGTCTATACCGGCCAAGTCATAGGTCCGCTCCCCGGGAGCGGTCACTATGGCGTATAAGTATCTGCCGCTTTTCGCTGCTGCGCGCGCCGCCATATCTTTCTCTCCCATCAACGGAAAACCGGGGGTAACCCCTACGGCTTCATGATAATCCTGCATTATTGAAGTTTCGAGGCCTCACCCGGCATGAACGCTCCTCAGGGAGTAGCGCCGCCTTCCGTCCGCTTGGACTTGGTGTGCAAGGGTGCCGCCAGCTTGATGAACTTGAGCGCGCCCTCATCGATCCTGATCTCCAGCAAGGCGCCGCAGATACACTTGATCGGGCCCTCAAAATCGTCATAAGTCTCGTCCAGGTCCACTTTAAAGCCGCAGGATAGACAATTAATTTTCATGTCAATTCTCCCTTGCCGACGTCTGGCGACGTCAGGCGATCCCTTGCCCTTTACAGGCATTGCAATAGAAAACCCCCTCTTCGCCGGTTCCGCCGCAGCGCGAACAAGTATCGGCCCCAACGGGGACCGAAACCACCCCCACCCCCTTGCAGGTCAGGCAGATCAAATCACCCCCCACCCGGCCGGAGCCACTACACCGCCGGCAGGCCAACACCGGGGGAGTGACCCGCACGATCCCGGCGCCGCGGCATACGGGGCACCCGGAGGCGCTGCTGTACTTGGGGTCACCCCCACCGCCACCGCAGTAAGCGCAGGACACTTCATCCACAAAGCGCTGCCGACGGGTAGGCTTTACTGCAGAGCCGCACCGGGTGAGGACCTTCAGGGCGTATTCCATGGACTCATAGGTCCTTTACCGGCACCCGCGGCCGCGATCCCGCCAGGCCGCAGCCCGCCAGCGGCGGCGCAACTCCCGGTTGCACCGGGCCACCTCTTCCTGATACATGCGGCCCAACTCCGCCCCCCACATGGGCAAGCCCGTGGAAGTGGGGCAGGAGCGGTAACTCTTCACCTGGCGCATAGTCCTCAACTGATTGGAATCCTTAAGAGTAAGCATCTGCATCCTCGGTAATTTTGATTGATTAAACTTTAATATTTTATTTTAAAGCCGCCGGTGCTGCGTCGCGGTCCGATCCGCCCCAGGCTGGCATTGCCGCCCCTTTCCTCCATGGACCGTAGCAGACTTTCTTTTTCGGCCTCAATTTCTACGAGGCGGGCGGCGATGTCCGCCATCAATTGCCGAGCCTTCTCGCTCTCCAGGGTTTTACGGGCTTTTTCCATTTCGATGTGGCTGATGCGCAGGTAGGCTTCATGAGGAATTGTGGCTTTTCTCACTTTGCCCGTCAGGGTGCGAATGTCCTGTATACCTCTCCTGGGAATAGCCATACGGTTACTCCTTGGCGCGGCTCCGTATCTCCCCCGCTCTCAGCGGGGTCTGGGAGCGTGAACCCAAAACCGTGTCGATCACTTCTCCCACTTTTTCTCCCATAAGGGACTGGCCGCCCCGGGTCACCTTGGCGGAGTCGGTGTTGAGCACGTCCCGGCAGGCCCACTGGAAGACCGGGTCGTCTTTATGGGCCCGGGCCCCCTGGTACGCCAGGATCTTGGCAATGGCGATGCAGGCCCGGATGGTGGGGCGGTGGTTGTTGACTCCAAAGCCCCGGAGTTCCCGAACCACATCCACGATGAGTTCGGCATCGAGGCGAGACAGACCTGATTTAGTCATGGCGATTTGTACCTCCGTCTCCCGGTCGAAATGCCCCAGATTGACGGTGATGAGACGGTCCATGAGGGCGTCCTGGGTCTTATGGACTCCGGCGTACTCCTCGGGATTGGAGGTGAAGATGGCTCGAAATTCCGGGTGGACCTCCAGATAGCCGTCGCCCCCCTGGGACATCTTGGGCAGATTGAGGATCTTCTCCTCCAGAATGCTCAAGAGGGCGTTGTTGGCCTCCGGGCGGGAACGGGTGAACTCATCGTAAATGAGGGTGTAGCCGTCCTTGCAGGCCATGGTGAGACGGTTGTCCATCCAGGTGACATTCATGGACTCTTCCGTCTTGAGGACGGAATGGATGTAGTTGTCGATGAGTCTATGTTTGCGGTAGCCGGAGTGGCGCCCCACCAGATCGGAACTGGCGAACTCGTCGTCCCCGTGGATCAGGACTACCGGACGGCCCCGCTGCGCCGCTACATGAAAAGCCAGGGTGGTCTTTCCCGTGCCGGCCGGACCGGCGAAGTGGACCGGATAACCCACCGCCAGGTAGGCCAGGGCCCGTTTGCTGAGGTCCTGGACATAACCCGTTTCCACGAATTCCGGGCCGGCTTCCGGCGTCACCCGGTCATCCCGGGACTCCACCTTAACCACGGCCACCGTGGCCTTTTTCCGCTGCTCACCACTCATGCGCGTTGCTCCTCTAACTGGCGATGGAACTGCCCCTGGAAACCAGGGGCAGGCTTGGTAACCTGATTATCTAGACGCTCTCCCGGGGCAGCCAGCCTCGCCCCCGGCAGGTCATGCAGGCCAGGGCCGAGGCGGCGTCATCCCCGGTGCCCCGGCACTCCGGGCAGGTCAGGAGGGGTCCGGGGGTCACGGGCACATAACCGGTGCCGCGGCACACGGTGCAGGTGAAGGTCTTGATGGCCCCGGTGCCGCGGCAGTGGGCGCAGCGCCTGGAGGGCGCCGCCACCTGCACCTGCCCTCTCCCGCCGCAGACGCAGCAAGTGGAGAGCCAGGACATGATCCCAAAGGGATCTTTGCCGCGGCCGCCGCAGAAAGAACAGGTAACTTCCACCATTTCTCCTTCTGAGCGCCTCTTCGGCACCGTTTTCTCGGTCGCGTGCTGGAATTGGGTCATTGCCATGCCTTATCAGGGGCTTGCCGATTTCAGCCTTTCTTTTTGCCCGGGCGCCCTGCCTCTTCTCTATTGCCTTGGGCGGCTTGAAGCCGGACGGCCTCTTCCTTAGCCAAGGCCAAGGCGGCCAGGCGGTCCCGTTCCGCGGCTTCCTTGATTCGTTGTTCCGACTCATGTTTGGCGCGGCGCTCGGCCTCGGCTTTGGCCCGGCGTTCCGCCGGAGTGGGACCGAACCAGATCCGGTGCGCTCCCGCCAGGTCCAGGGCAAATTCCCGGCGCATGCCGCCTATGGTTTTCTTTAAGTGGTTCACGGCAGCCCGCCGCTCCGCCTTGGTCTGGCGGGCCATGGCTTTATGGGCCCGATGAAACCCCGCCATCAGGCTCACCACTTCATGGCCCAAGGCCTTGACGAAACCCTGGCGCTCCGCCTTGGTCCGCCGCCCCATTTCGGCGTGCGCCCGGCGAAAGCCAGCCTTCATGGCGGCCACATCCTGGCCTAGATTCCGGACGAAGGTCAGGCGAGCCCCGCGCAGGGCCGCGATCTCACCGCACAGCCGGGTCATACTTTCCGTAAAAGGACCCATAAGAAGTATCTCCTTTCCTTTGGACCGTGCCGGGGAATTTTCCTAGGCATCGCAGTTGCGGCTTAATTCTCCTCAACCGCAACCCCCTTGCGTCGAGGGGCCGAAGCGGCCCCTCGACGCAAGAGGAACGTTTCCCCAGAATCATCCTTACGCGGGAGCGGCCGCGCTGGCCGTCAGGCCGATGGCTTCGGCGTACTTCAGATAGGTTTCCACGGAGGCGATGACCACCCGGGCTTCAATGGACAGCAGCTCAATACCCACCAACGACACCTTGACCCAGGCGTCGATGACGATACCCTTATCCAGAATGCGATCAACAACTTCCGCCAGGCTGGAGGAATCGGTTGACTTTTGTACTTTAGCCATGGTATTACTCCTCGTCGAATAGACTGTGAGTCTGTTCTGGTTAATGGTTTCTCAAACAGTGATGAGACCGTCGCGCTGGCTTATTTAGCGGCCCAGGCCCGCCGCGCCCCGTCCAGGTCCGCGGCAAAGGCATGGCGCATGGCGCCCACCGTTTTCTTCAGGTGAGCTACTGCGGCCCGCCGTTCGGCCTTGGTCTTCCGGGCCATGTCTTTGTGGGTCCGGTGGAAGTTAGCCATCAAGGCCGCCGTATTCTGGGTCAGGTCCTTGACAAAACCCTTGCGGGCCCCGCGCACAGCTACGATCTCGCCAACCAGTCGGGTCATTTCATCGGTAAAGCGACCCATGTGGTATCTCCTTTTCTCCTGCCTTTAGGCCTTTAGGGGTAGGTCGGCACCGCAATGCTCGCCCCTGAAGGATGCTGAGGGGCCTCTTTCCGAGAGGGGTCGTACCGGACCCCTCCGGAAAGAGGACTGTTCCCCCAATCGGCCTTAAGCCGGAGCCGCCGCGCTGGCCGTGAGGCCGATGGCTTCGGCGTACTTCAGATAGGTTTCCACTGAAGCGATGACCACCCGGGCTTCAATGGACAGCAGTTCGATACCCACCAGCGACACCTTGACCCAGGCATCGATAACGATACCCTTGTCCAGGATGCGGTCGACAACTTCCGCCAGGCTGGAGGAATCTGTTGACTTCTGTACTTTGGCCATGGGGAACCTCCTTGATTAATTGTGAGATTTTGGAAGAAATGAGGCATAGCTCAAAACTATTTAAGTCAAGATTCGTGCCAGTGATAGTTTTGCTATTTTATAAGAAATTCGGGAGATTATATTTGAGAGGACTTGATGCTGTGGGGATAAGGGAATCTGTTCTATGGAAATGATTCCCTAGATTATTGTTGAGAATCCATTTTTCCCGATGTCTAGAAGAAATTATTTCCTCAGGCCTTCACGGTTTCCAGGATCTCTTCTTGAAGAAAGGGTTTGCTGATAAAGCCGCGGATCAACCCCTGGGAGATGGCATCCTGGATGGAGACGTCGTCCCGGTAAAAATAACCGGACACCATCACAATGCGGGTGCCCGGGGCAATCTCCACGATGCGCCGGGCCAGTTCCAGGCCGTCCATATCCGGCAGCTTGGCGTCCAGGAAGGCGCGGGCGAAATGGTGCCGCTCCATCAGATCCAGGGCTTCCTGGGCGCTCAGGGCGGTTCGGGTGACAAACCCCTGGTTGTGGAGCAGATGTTCCAGGGCCCAGCACATATCCGGCTCATCGTCCACAATGAGAATCAGGTTGCTCTGATCGGTCATGCCCGCCCCTGCTTCCCTTATAAGATGGGCAATCTCACGGTGAAGGTGCTGCCTTTGCCTTCCTCACTGTCTACGGTGATGGTGCCGAAGTGTTGCTTGATGATGGAATAGCAGATGGAGAGGCCCAATCCCGACCCCTTGCCCGCAGGCGCGGTGGTATAAAAGGGGTCGAAGATATTGTTCAGGTCACCGGGGGCAATCCCATGGCCCGTGTCATTGATGCTGACCCAGGCTCCGCTATCGGTCCTGCCCAGGGCAACGCTCAGCACCCCCCCATCGGGCATGGCCTTGATGGCGTTGAGCAACAGGTTCATAAAGGCTTGCTGCAGCAAACCTTCCATGCCGTTGATCAAGACGGGCTCCGGAGGCAGTTGCGCGCGTAGCTCAATCTTTTGAATCCGGGCCTGGTTGGTGACCAGGGACAGGGTTTCCTCAAAGAGAGAGGTCAGGTGGATCTCTTTAAGGTTGGTCTCCACCGAGGGACGGGCGAAGCGCAGCAGGTTTTCGATGATCATGGAAGCCCGCTGGATGCCGGCATGGATCTTTTGCGCGCACTCCTGGCGAAACTCCGGGCTGATATTCTCCTCCATGATGAACTGGGCCGCGGAGGCGCACACTGCCAGGGGATTGCGGATTTCGTGGGCAATGCCCCCAGCCATCACCCCCAGGGCGGCCAATTTTTGGGACTGTAGCAGTTGCGCCTCGAATTTGCGGCGCTCCGTCAGGTCCCGGCCTATCGCCACCACCCCGGCAGTCTTGGACAGGTGGTCTTTCATGGGGGAAAAAATCCAGGACACGGGAATGCGGTTTCCGTTCCGGGTCATCAAATCCCATTCCCCCATTTGTGAGTCCTGGCCCGTCTGCAAATTGGCAAAGACCCGGGCCATCTCTCCTTGATGGTCACCGGCGCAGAAGTCGAAAAAGTCGCGTCCCCGGACTTCATAGAGACTGAAGCCGGAAAGACGCTCCCCCGCAGTGTTCCAGGTGAGAATCTGGCCCTCCATGTCGGTGGAGAGGACGATATCCTGGGCGCTTTCCACCACCGAGGCCAGGTGGCGCTCCACCCGGCGCACCTCCTCGCTCAGGCGCACCTGCTCGGTAACGTCCTCCATCAGCAGCATGGCCAGTTCCACCTTTCCCTCCCAGGAAAAGGGCAAGATGCTGTAATAGTAAATCCGCAGGGGGATGCCCGGGGCCCGATAAGTCATCCGTTCGCCCCGGGTGGGCCGGCTTTGCTCGAAAACCTGGTGGATGCGTCCCGGAAAGTCCATCTGGTCGATAATAATGGCCGGAAAAACTTCTTCCAGGCGGTGGCCGATGGTGTCTGGGAGGATGCGGCGGTTTTTCTCCAGGAAATTGCGATTTGCCGAGACGATGCGCAAATCCCGGTCAATGAGCAGCACCGAGGAAGGGATGGCCTCCAGCAACATCTCGTAGAGGGTTCGAAAGCGCTGTGATTCCGGGTCATTATGCAGCGAAGTCACGCTCTCATCCATGATTATTTGCCTCTTTCCTTGGACTCCCAGGAATTAAAGCAGGCCGATCCCGCTGGTCGCAAAATTATAAGGCGGCCAGGGACCGCTCAATAGAAACTTGGCCGTCTCGGTCTCGCTGAGCTGCCGGAAGGCCTGCCGGAAAGTTTCCACCGTGGGGCGCGGCACCAGGAAATATAAGGAGAGCAGGGGGAGACGGGGGGAGGGACCTTCGGTTTTGGATTTGACAAACAGTCCCCCAAAGTGGGTCAGGAACCGCGCCGCGGCCTGTCGATATTCCCTGGTCCAGCGGTCCTGGTGGGCATAATGGGCCTTGCGGGCCGTCAGATAGGCCCGCCCGAGACGGTCGGCCGCCGCGGCGGGGGTGGGTGCGGGAGGCCCGGCCACCTCCCGGCCTTCGCCGGAGGAAACCGCACCCAGAGACCCCGGGGGCAGCAAGACCCGCAAACCCATCTCCACGCACCCCTCCAGTTCCTGGAGGAGGGCCTCATATTGGGGGTCGTGTTCGTCTAATAGCTTAATGACCTGGGAGTCCTGGGACGCCACACAGCCGTAGCGCATGGGGATGATGGTGCCCTGCCGGTGGTAGGAGTTCACCACCCGCTCATAGGCCCGGACCCTGGGAAGGTCCGGGGTTAGGTCGGTGGGGTCGATCCGGGAAACGGCCGCGCTCAGGCGCCGATGGGCCACCTGGTATACCGGTCGCCCCCCCACTCCCCGCAGGGTTCCTGGAAATTTAGGCCCGGGGTGATGACAGATGCAATAACACAGGCAGTTCATGCCTCAGGCTCCAGGTCCAGGGCCGGGGTGAAGCTATAAGGCGGCCAGGGACCGGTGCATTCCAGCACCAGGCCGCGGTGGGCCCATAGGGCGTTGGCCTCCCGAATCCGGGTCCGGAAATCGGGAACGGCTTTTTCAGGCACCAGGTAGGCCCAATTCACGACCATCTCTTTATCACTGCCGGTGGCTTTACGGGAAAGCAACTGCCGTTTTCTGACCTCCCCGGCATAATTAAGGAGGTCCGTCCACAGCTCCCGGCAAATCTCTTGCAACCACTGCTGCAATTGTTGGTCACCTGCGGCCCGCAGGTGCTGTTCCTGAAAATAGCGCTGCCCCGGCGGCAAGGCCTCCAGGCGTCTCGCCTCCCGGGCCAGTTGGAGGGAGTACATTCTCTCTTTGGCCCCGGACCGGTCCAACAGCCCCTTGACGGCCCATTCCTGCTGATCCGCGACGCGCTCCAGGAACTGGACAATGGTGTCCTCGTGCAGTTGCAAAACCTTTTCCAGGATTGCCGGGGACGAAAAGATGGTGCCGAACCGGGCCGGCAGCACGGGAGAATGCAGCATCACCCCGGCCACCACCTCCTGATGGCGTATGGCCCAGGGGCCGATCCAGCTCAGGTCCCGCAGCCGTTCTTCCGCGTCCGGCCCGCAGAAATCCTCCAGCGGCACCTGGCAGCAAACCGCCGCGAGATGCTGAAAGCTAATCACCTGCAGCGGGCTGCCATTTAGCCCCCGGCCCTCCAGAGGTAGGGGCGGCAGCCGGCTTAACCAGGCCAGGCAGAATAAGTAAAGCCCCCGGGACATAGGATCTAAGCCCTTATTATGACATGGCATACTTTGCGTCTTGGCGCGATCTATTCTTCACGCAAAGGCGCAAAGAGAAGCTTCAGGTTAAGCTACCTGCCCCCCCAGCATCCCCTGCAGGGCCTCTTCCAGGTCGGAGGGCAGGATGAGCACCAGGGCCTCCCCGGCACCCTCCTGGGCGATTTCCGCCTCCACCGCCCGGCGCACCGCGGCGAGGGCCGCCTGGTTGCATACCGCGGCAATCTCCGCGCCGCTTAAACCTTCGGTGCGGACGGCCAGGCTCTCGGCGCTGATGCCCTGGGCCAGGGGTTTGCCCCGTAGATGGACGGCAAAGATCTCCTGGCGGTCCTGTTCGTCGGCCGGAAGGATCTCTAAGATTTCATCAAAGCGTCCCGGCCGCAGCACTGCGGGGTCCATCATGTCCAGGCGGTTGGTGGCCCCCAGCACCAAGACTCCCTTCAATTCCTCGATGCCGTCCAATTCCGCCAGGAACTGGCTGAGAACCCGCTCAGCGACGTGGGCGTCGCTCCCCCCGGCCCCCCGGACCGGCAGCAGGGCCTCGGTCTCATCCAGGAAGATGATGCAGGGCGCGGCCTGCCGGGCGGTCTTGAACATCTCCCGCACGCCCCGTTCCGACTCACCCACGTACTTGGACATCAGGGCCGGTCCCTTCACCGACAGGAAATTCACCCGGCTCTCATTGGCGATGGCCTTGGCCAACAGGGTCTTGCCGCACCCCGGCGGCCCGGACAGGAGGATGCCCTTGGGGGGCTTGATGCCCGCCTGTTTGAAGATGTGGGCATATTTCAAGGGCCACTCCACCGCTTCCTTGAGGCGCTCCTTTGCCGTCCTGAGGCCCCCCACGTCCTGCCAGCGCACATCCGGGACCTCCACAAACACCTCCCGGATGGCCGACGGCTCCACTTCCCGGAGGGCCGCCAGGAAATCTTCCCGGTGCACTTCCAACTTGGCCAGCTGTTCGTAGGGAACAGCAGCGAGGCCATAATCAATGTCGGGCATGAGGCGGCGCAGGCAAATCATGGCCGCTTCCCGGCACAGGGCCTCCAGGTCGGCTCCCACGAAACCGTGGGTGATTTCCGCCAGGTGCCCCAGATCCACGTCCTCCGCCAAGGGCATGCCCCGGCTGTGGATCTCCAGGATGTCCAGCCGCCCGTGGCGGTCGGGGATGGGGATGGCGATCTCCCGGTCGAACCGCCCCGGCCGCCTGAGGGCCGGATCCAGGGCATTGGGGATGTTGGTGGCGGCAATGACAATGACGTTCTGACGCTTGGTGAGGCCGTCCATCAAGGCCAGGAGTTGGGCCACCACCCGTTTTTCCACGTCCCCCACCACCTGCTCCCGCCGGGGGGCGATGGCGTCTATTTCGTCCATGAAGATGATGCTGGGGCCTTTCCGGGAGGCATCCTCAAAGATCTTGCGCAGGTGGGCTTCGGACTCGCCGTAGAACTTGTGCACCACCTCTGGGCCACTCACCGAGAAAAAGTTGGCCTCCGTCTCGTGGGCGATGGTGCGGGCGATGAGGGTCTTGCCGCTTCCCGGGGGGCCGTGGAGCAAGACGCCCTTAGGGGCGTCGATGCCCAAGCGTTCAAAGAGTTCGGGATAGCGCAACGGCAGTTCGATCATTTCCCGGATGCGCTGGAGCTGGGGTTTGAGGCCGCCCACGTCTTCGTAGGAGACCGCGGCCCGGGGGGCCTCCGGGGCAGACACGGCCTTGCTGATCACCAGGACGGTGGTGGGATTGATCAGCACCGGTCCCTTGGGGGTCATGCCGTCCACCTTGAAGTCCGCGGTGCGGGCGCCGAACAGGGTGGCCCGGATGCGGTCCCCCTCCATGACCGGCAGGCCGTCCAGGAGGCTGCCGATATACTGGAGATCCCGGTCGGCGGGGGTAATGGTAATGGGGTTGAGGACTACCCGTTCCGCGGGGCGGCAGATGATCTTGCGCACCTGCACGTAATCATCTATCCCCGCGCCGGCATTTTCCCTGCTGATGCCGTCCAATTGGGTGCGGGACCGGTCCCGGAGCTCCTTGTAGGCCGGCATGGCCTTGCAGACCGTTTTCTTCTTCCCGGTGACCTCCACGAGGTCACCAATGGCCAGTTGGAGTTTTTCCAGGTCTTCCGGACCCATACGGGCATAGCCCCGGCCCACGTCTTTGCCCAGGGCCTCCGTTACTTTCAACTTGAGCGCTTCATTGCCGGACTTCATTATCAGCCTTCCTCAACCCGGACTATAAGGTGCACTTGATCTCCAAGATGCCGTTGTTGCAGGTAACTTTCATCTTGTCCTGGGGATAGCTCCGGGGCAGGAGGATCTCCTTGCGGTACTTCTTATCCCCTTTTTTGGCATGGATGGTGAGCAGATCGTCCTTGACCTCCAGGCGCACATCCTTGGCGCTGATGCCTGGCATCTCGGCCACTACCAGGGTATGATCCTTTTCCTCAAACACGTCCACCACGGGCTCCCGGATCTCCTGCACCACGGTTTCCCCGGATTCCTCATCCCGGCGGACGTTGCCGAAGGGCTCCACCTTGACCTCTTTACCGCCCAGACCCATCTTCACGGAGAAGCCGTAGACCCCTTTTACATCCCGCTGCTGAAATTCCCCGCTCTTTTTCAGATGTTCCCCTTTTTCGGCCAGATCACCCAGCGTTTCGATGAGGTCAGCCAGCCCTTTGAAAATTCCCCCGACCCCTCCTTCTCCGGCCTTCTTTTTTTTATTCATAACTGCCTCCAATCCTGGTGATGCCGAATTGCTTCAGCTTGTTGTACATAGTCTTATAATCGATCTGCAACAGCCGTGCCGCTTTGGCCTTATTGCCGTCGGTATGGCGCAGGGCCTGGATGAGTACTTCCCGCTCCACGTTGACGGTACTGCGGTGTACGATCTCCCGCAGGGACTGTTCCAGCCACGGGGTGCCCTGCACCTGGGGAGCGAAGGCCGGCTCCGGCGCTGGGGTGCGCTTGATTTCCAGATGTTTCTCGGTAATGATGTCGTCGGCCAAGAGAACCGCCCGGCGGATGACAGACCGGAGCTGCCGCACGTTCCCCGGCCAGTTGTAAGACAGCAAGGTCTCGAGGCAATAGTCGGAAAACCGCTGGACGTTTTTCTGCAATTCTTTATTAGTGATATCCAGGAACCGTTTGGCCAGGTAGAGGATGTCCTCCCGGCGTTCCCGCAGAGGCGGAATGGTGATGGTAAATTCATTCAGGCGGAAGTAGATATCCTCCCGCATCTGCCCCGATTCCACCAGTCCCTGGAGTTCCTGGTTGCTGGCGGTGAGCAGGCGCACATCAATCTTTACCGGCTGGGTGGCCCCCAGACGCAGGACCTTCTTTTCTTGGAGGACGCGCAACAGTTTAGCCTGGGCACTCAGGGGCAGGTTGGCAATTTCATCCAAAAACAGGGTGCCCCCATGGGCCGCTTCGAACTTCCCCGTCTTGGACGTCACCGCCCCGGTGAAAGCCCCTTTTTGATAACCGAAAAGCTCGCTCTCGATGAGGGTTTCGGGAATGGACCCGCAATCCAGGGGAATAAAAGGGGCATCGGCCCGGTGGCTCAGCTGGTGGATGGCCCGAGCCACCAATTCCTTGCCGGCTCCGGTTTCCCCCTGGATGATGACGCTGAAATCCGATTGGGCCACCCGGTTCACTTCCCGGATGACCTGGGTGACGGCATCGCTGGGTCCCATCATGGCCAGTAGACAATGCACTCCCCGCTCCTGATCCGCATAAGCCTTATGCCGGCGCTTGCATCCCGCCAGGGCGGCGCGTATCACCCGGATTACTTCCGTGTGGTCAAAAGGTTTGGGCAGATAATCGAAGGCCCCGGCCCGCATGGCCTCCACCGACGAGGGAATCTCGGCGTAAGCGGTAATGAGGACCACCGGCAATTGGGGGTTCGTTTCCTTGACCCGCTTCAATACTTCCATGCCGTCGATGCCGGGCATCTTGACGTCCACCAGCAGCATATCCGGCATTGCCACG
>Ga0265296_1004050_pt1 | contig 13007 bp, 8 predicted proteins | sample MunlanPumphouse1_FD_189073 | JGI IMG/M metagenome (GOLD analysis project Ga0265296, IMG submission 189073) | Groundwater microbial communities from a municipal landfill in Southern Ontario, Canada - Pumphouse #1 | ecosystem: Environmental > Aquatic > Deep subsurface > Groundwater | place: Canada... | reverse complement strand
TAGAACAAAAAGGCGCACGAGATTGTGCGCCTTGTTGTAAAGCAACATCTTCATTTGTAAGGCAAAATCCTCAATTTTTATTTTCTCTTCATTTCCGAAAATAGCCGATCCACATCTTTCCGCAGCTCAATTCACCGACAAGTTCCGATAAAGAAAGTGTTAGTGATTGGTATTTAGAGATTTGAGTTTCAATAAATACAAATAAGTGTCGATTTTGTAGTATTTTTTTAGGTTTGTTAAGTCGTGCTAAATTTTTAACAAATTTCGTTGTGTAACATAAAAAAACCTTAAAATGCAGCATTTGTCAAATTGAATTATCTTGAACTAATTCCTAAAAGTAGCATGGAGTTTGGTGGGTTAGAAATGCTTGAACACGGAAGCTTGTGCTGGATTTTAACCTTGGTGTTGTTTTTGGTACTTCCTGTGCCCCAGAAACAAAAAAAGCACTTTCTGATTCCTCTAATCTATCTAAATGTCATTTAACGGATCTCTAAATGTCTTTTTATCTATATCAATTATTCTTTTCAGATATAATCTAATACTAAAATAGGCTTATATTGAAAAGAGCAGCTTGAATTAGTAACGATAATTAATTAACAAAATTATGGTGAATATTAGTGAGAAATAGATTAAATTGTAATAGAAAATTAATTTATACGGCGATATGTTTCAAATAAGGTATGGAAAGGTCTATGAAATTTAATCTAGATTCATTAGAAATTTACAAAAGCAGTAAATCACTAACAGACAACATTACCTTCAAAATTCCTTTTGCCGATTCTTTATGTCATGAATTTGCTGATGGAAATGTTATGTTTCAATATTACAGTAATTTTTTGTACTTCATGGAGCTTATCGAGTTCAATTCTGAAAGTCAGCACACAGTTCATTGTGAGGTGTTAGAGCCATCCCTCTTTATGTTCTTCATGTTTGAGGGTGAAGCTGAATTCAGTACCCCTGAAGGAAATATCCTAAACTGTCCAGGAAGGGGAACATATTATGGAACTTTCAGCGATCGAGGTATTTATAGAAACACGTTTAAGCCGGGTTGCAATATTATTCTTTATATATCCTTACGCATAGAATGGATACAACGAAAGGCATCTGCTCTACCTAACCTTTCTAAATTTTTATCTTTTTGCCTAAAAAGTAATGTTTCAGTATCGTATATGGAGAAGCTTTTCATGAGTCGATCACTTGCAAAAGAACTCATCAATATATGGCATTTACCTACACTGGACAATATTGATCTCGAAATGACCCTCCTTCCGATGATCAAGAAAATTTTAAGGATCTATGATCGGGCTCAAGATTACCGGATCCATCTCTCTGAAATGTCCAACTCCGAAAAAATACATGAAATAAAAGGGTATCTAAAATCAGGCTGCCTTTCTCAGGAGATAACCGATATTGAGGTTTTATGTAAACGTTACTTCATAACAGAGCGAACGCTGCGAAGACTATTTTTTAAACTTGAAAAAAAGACAATCATTGATTTTGTTACAGATCAACGTCTTGAACATTCAAAGATTCTACTTATCAAAAGGGGACTTTCTGTCAAAGAGATTTCAGAACAGTGTGGTTTTGCTAGTCCCAATTATTTCTGTAGGCTGTTCAAGAAAAAATACGCTATCACCCCAAAAAGATACAGTTTAAAAGGGCCACAATAGATCTTCATTATCTGTTAACTAACTGTTTTTATAATAAAACTCACCAGTCTTCATTGTTTAGCACAATTCGGTCAAATACTGTATAAAAAATATTTTTTTGTCTGAATAGTGATATAATTTGAAGTTAATTTAGATTATAACATCTCATAGTTTTTTGCAGATAAATCTTTCTGTGTATTCGGATTCTTTGAGAACATAAATCAATGAATTATGAAAAAGAAGTCTATTATCAATATCAGCCTCCCTTGGAGAGCATGGAGCTTCATCATTTTCTTTCTTGTTTCCATTTTGATGACATTTTCTACGCATGCATTCTCACAAAAACTCACCTTCACTTTCGATGCGTCTGGCAATCAAACAAAAAGGTTATGGATATGTATTAATTGCCCCACGCTTAGTGTTTTAAATTCTGATAGCGTTGCCTCTAGAGACAGGTTAAAACCTGATATAATAGAAATTGGGAATGGTTATAGCCTCTACCTCAACAGAAAAGAAAAAGTAATAAAGATCCATTCAGCTGATCTAAGTAAAAATGCTTTTCCAATTCTCTCACTAGTGAATTTCGGAGATAAAAATAAAGTGGCTATTGAATCCTTTAAAAAGGAAGATTACGTTGAATTTCCTACAAATCAACTTATGGCCGGAATCTATCTCCTTCGTATTTCGGTTGGAGATGATAAGTGGGTAGAGCTAATTATAGAAAAAGTAAAGGAGGCCTAACATGAAAAGATTGATATTTTTATTGTCGTTATTTTGTGTGATCACTATTGATTGTATTTCACAGAACAGAATCCAAACCGATACATTAGGTTTAAATAAAAGTAATTCGTCAAATTTGAATTTATTGGAGTCGATCGTTAAGGTTAATGCAACTGTCCCTTCAAAGTTCTCAATAGATACCCTTAAAACAATAGTGTCAGATTCCTCTTCATCAATAAAAGTTTCAAAATCGGGTCTGCAAACTTTAGCGGCGACCTTAAGTCCAGGAAGAACAGAGGTCAATTTAGATGTATCTGCAACTGGATCGACAAACTATACTATACCCTTTATAATTCCCCCAGGTATTGATGGGTTTGTGCCAGAATTAGGCTTAATCTACAATAGTCAGAGTAGCCGGGGCACTGCTGGATATGGCTGGAATGTTTTTGGATTATCTTCTATTTCTAGAGTTGGAGCAGCCAAGTATTCGGATGGTCGGGTTGGAGGTGTTAATTTTGATCTAAATGATAGATTTTCTTTGGATGGTCAGAGACTGCTGTTAAAGAGTGGATCTTATGGTGGTGACGGTGCCGAATATCAGACCGAGCAGTATTCCAATATAAAGATAGTTTCAAGAGGGGTATCATCTTTTGGGGCCTCTTTTGGTCCAGCATATTTCGAAGTGTTTTATCCAAACGGTACAAAAGCCTTTTACGGTCAAAATGCAAATTCAAGTTCTAGGCTCCAATATGGTCTCACCTATATGGAAAATTCACAGGGAGTCCGTATCAGTTATGAGTATACAACCTTTAATAATAATCTTTTTATTAGTAAAGTCTTATATGGAAGTCGAGGAACAGGAACTGCCCTAAATAGGATAGAATTCAGCTATGGTGCAGCTAGCAGGGCTGAACAGAATTATGTTGCTGGCACAGGTTTTTATTCAGATAAAAGGATCAGTAAGATCAGCATTGTTGCAAATGGCACCAATTATAGACATTATATTCCAACTTATTCTACAGTAAGTACCCTCGATTATGATCGAATGACTGAGATACAGGAATTTGATGGTAGCGAGTTGAATGCTTTCGCCCCTATCAGGTTTGAATATGATAACACGACAAACATGATGACCTCACAGGTAATTTCCAATTTAAGCCTGACAGGAATTGCCAGTAATAATTCTAAAGTAATATCTGGTGATTTTACAGGCAATGGTAGTATGGATTTTTTGCTTTATCCTAAAGTAGGTTTGCAGTCACCTAACAAATTTTATGCATTTTATGACCTGGATCCTGGATCACCTTATATGCAACTTGGGTATGAGGTAAATACAGGTTATTTTTTAGATATATTTCCTGCGACATGGTTGAGCCATGAAAACAAGATCCTGCCAGGACAAGGAATGCTTTTACTTAAGAATAACGGAGCCAACAGCTATAAATTCGATATGTATTCTTCTGGTACTGTAGTTCCTGTCTATTATCAATATTCTAAGTCCATCGACGGCCTCCCTTTGGCAGGAGGATATTATTCCGAATGTGATCGCCAAGACCATGAAGGAGTTCCAAATAACTTTGAATTTGTTTCCGGGGATTTTAATGGTGACGGTTTAACAGACATAATGATGATCGGAAGAGATCAGCAGGTTATAGTGGATGAGTATCGTGACGCGGGCGGTGATCCGCCCTGTGTAAAGGTATATGGAAATTCAGGATCTGTTGTGGTGTTTGTCAATATGGATCGCCGTACTCCTTCCGGTTGGAATCAGGTCGGAATGCTGTATTCTTCATTTGTATATGGGGACAAACTCTACACGGCAGATTTTAATGGCGATGGAAAGACCGATATTTTGCATCTAGAATATGGAAGAATGTTTGTATATACGCTCAACGACAACAATTCCTTTGAACTGTTATGGCAAACATCCGATTCCAGAATAACTAATGACCCTAATAAACCAATTCTGTTAGGAGATTTTAACGGCGATGGAAAAATGGATATCATGTTCGCAACTGGATATAATAATCTTTTTGCAACCTTCATGTGTACAGGGAAAGGGTTTATTAAGCACGAAAAGAATGAACCTTTTACACACACTCAAAATACATGGGATGGCTCAAATACCATGAAGCAATATGTATTGGTCCCAACCGATGTAAATGGTGATGGGAAAACGGATATTATATTCAGCGCAACGACAACCTATAATTCAACTGCGACAGGGAACATTGCTGTAACTATATATCATAATACTGGAATGGATATTAGTAACAGGCCGGTTTACGGAAATTCGGTTTCCAGTAATAGGAGTACAACTGTTCGGCACAATCCCATACCGATATTCTTAAACCCTGACCAGCAAAATCCTAATCTTGAATATGGTTATATAAGTGATAATGCAATTTCATTGTTCCGCTCTGACAAGGATATGATGAAAGAAGGACATTTAACAACAATTTTTCAAGATGGTGTAAATCATTACATTGACTACGCAAGATTGATGGAAGGTGCAAGTGGAAATGGTCTACCACTTTACAATTCTTCTTATAACCAAACATTCCCTTATATAGACATTCATTTTGCTCCCCAGTTATACGTTACCAGTGCGATTGCAAGAGATGCAGCAGGACAGATCGGTTTACAGACGTTTGGTTATGCGAATGCAGTCACAAATGCTGACGGCCTGGGATTTCTTGGATTCGGTGAAAATATCCGGAGCAATGTGCATACAGGTGCATCTGACGTTAATCGTACTTACACTATCGGCATTCAGAGTCCACAATTGCGCGGCGCAAATCTTCGCACCTTTGTCTCCAAGAATAGCTATATAAACAATGCAATTAAGAATATGGCTGTAAGCAATCCCCCTCCTGCGGGAGGGGCCCCTGATGGAGCTACCCTCAGCGATTATATCAGTAGGGAAGACCATATCTATCAGACAAGCATATTGACTAACAAAACTTTTGTCAATGTACCTATTGCCTTTTCATTGAAGGACAAACTTTTAGGGACTTATAGGAACCAACGCTTCACTTATGATGGATATTACAACGTTACCTATCATAAAACTGATGTTAACGGACAGGGATCAGAAAGTTCAGCCCAAACGTATGCAAATAGTACCGGAACAACTTATTATATCGGGCGGCTGACTAATCGAAAAGACACAACACAGGTTGGCACAGAGATCTATACAGCAGAAAAACAGCTTGTATATACCGGTTATCTCCCAACACAGGTAAAAAACAAAGGACATAACACATCATTTATTACTCAGGCTTTAACTTATGATGCCTTTGGTAATATAACAAAACGTATTACAACTACTCCGGCAGACGGTTCACGTACCGAAACTATGGTGTATGAAGCAACAGGAAGATTTAAGACAAAATATACTGATCCAGATGGGTTATTTGAGAGCTTTGTAAATAGTTCTGTCTCTGGGATGCTAACTTCATATACCGATAAATATAATAGAAATACCGCTTACACTTTGGATAGCTGGAGCAGGATCAAAACCACAGCTGATTACTTAGGAAAAGTTAAAACAAATACCTATACCAAGGATATGTTTAACACTATCATTACAGCGACAGGAGATGACGGTTCTTCGTCAATTACCACGATAGATCAGCTTGGCCAGAAAATAGAACAGCGTGATAAAACTGTTCTTGGGACTTTTGAGGGCCGGTCTTGGAAATATGATGTATATGGAAGAGAATATCAGGTTAGTGAACTTTCGCAGCCAGGTAATTATACCCTTTGGAACACATTGTCATTTGATAGTTATGGACGCATCTATCAATCTACAAAATATACGGGAAAGGTTCAAACATATAGTTACAGTGGATTGAATATGACCGTTAATGATGGCGTAAAAGCCGTTACAACTTCCCGGAATGCTTTCGATATGGTCACAAGCCTACAAGATCCAGGTGGAACAGTTACCTATACTTATTTTGCAAACGGTAATCTCAAAACTGCTGATTTTGGGGGGAGTACCCAAACAATTGAACAGGATGGTTGGGGACAAAAAACAAAACTAATAGATCCAAGTGCGGGGACTTACCAATATACTTATGATGGGTGGGGACAGGTGAAACAGGAAACCTCGCCATTGGGCCAATCGCAATTTGTATATGACCAGGCTGGGAAACTGTCGACCAGAAATTTTACAGGTACCGGAACGAATATGCAATGGACATATACTTATGACCCGACATCAAAACTGCTGGCACAAGTGGCATTGGTAAATGGAGATGGTAACAATTCGACCGATGCTTATGTTTATGACACATACAAACGCCTTTCATCCCAGACCGAAGATAATTCGTATGCGCAGTTCAGCAGAACATTTCTATATGATGCTTTTGGAAGAGTAAATAATACGAAGGTCAAGGCCACACATAAGCCGACATCTACATCCGTCGAAAAGTCAGTATTAACACAATACCAGAATGGTCTTAGACAACAGCTGAACCTTCCCGTAACTCCCGACGGGGGGCATATTTTATGGCGGGTGGACTCGCTTAGTCTTCGCGGAGAGTTGACAGCTGCTACCCAGGGAGTTTCGAGAACCTCATTAAAATATGACACCTATGGGTTTCCACAGCAACGTAGATTATATCGTACCTCTGGGACTCCAACTACACTAATGACCTTAGGAACAACGTTTAATGTCCAGAGAGAGTTTCCTACAGCTAGAACGAATAGCGCATTTAGCTGGTCTGAATCTTTTGGGTATGACAATGTAGATAGGTTGACCACATTCAATGACAATAATGGAAGTCAGAGCCAACAATATGATGCTAGGGGAAGAATTACGCAAAATACCAGACAAGGAACATATAGCTATAGCGGAGTCAGTTATAAACAACAGGATCTGACATTAAATACATCTGCGAGTGCATACTATCAAGCCAGAACTCCACAGGATGTCAGCTTCAATGCATTTAAATCGCCTATTGAAATCAGTGAAACTGGAATTGATCGAATTAGTTTCCAGTATAATTCTTCACTTGGCAGGGCTAATATGTTCTATGGTGGTGTTCAGGCTGATAAAATGTTAAGAAGATTTCGGAAGCATTATGCTGGAGACGGCAGTTCTGAGATAATCCATGATACGCAGACAGGTCAGGTCTCCTTTATCCTATACCTTGGTGGCAATGCTTACTCAGCACCAGCTATCTGGAAAGAGTCGAAAGGGAGTGTACCGGTAGCCGGGGCTTTATACTACCTGCACCGTGATTATTTGGGAAGTATTGTCATGATAACAAACCAAAGTGGGGGAATCGTTGAAAAAAGGCAATTTGATGCATGGGGAAATATTGTGAAACTTACTGATGGAAGCAACAATAACCTTACTACGTTTGCAATCTTAGACAGAGGATTTACAGGGCACGAACACCTTTTAAGCGTTGGATTGATCCATATGAACGGTAGGCTATATGACGCAAGGATGGCACGGTTCCTTTCTCCGGATGGTAATGTGCAAGATCCTTTTAATACACAGAACTATAATAGATTTGCCTATGCATTGAATAACCCACTGATCTATGTTGATCCTAATGGAGAAGTACTTTTTGGTATTCCTATCCTCGCTGGTATTATTTGGGGAGCTATAATTGGAGCCGGCGTTGGCGCAGCAGCATATTCAATAAATGCCGCAATAACCGGTGACTGGAGCTGGAGCGGATTTGGAAGTTCCCTTGCTATGGGTGCAATTGGCGGCGCCATCGGTGGAGGAGTAAGTGCGATTGGCTCATCCGGCCTTTTGGGATCTTTTGGTAATACATTTGGTTATAATATGCTTTCTCAGACAGTAAGCTCAGTGGTAACAACATCGATGTATGGGGGAGAAATAAATCTTGCCTCAGTTGCAGGAATGGTTGCTGGTGGCCTTGTTGGTTCCGCAATACCTAAATTCAATCCTATAAAAGGGTCGGGCTTTGGAACTGGTGTTAAGAATTCACTTTTGGAATTGTCTTATTCCGCAGGAAAAGGAGCATTGACCGGGGCAACTTCAGGAGCTGTTCAAAAAGTTTTGGGAAATGAAGATAAAAACATAATTTTGAATAGTGCTATAGGTGGTGCAATTGGCGGATTTTCAAATACTTTGTTCAATATCGGAGTTATGGGGCCTGCAATGAGCTTTGATGATAGTTATATTCCTCATGGGAACGATAGACCAATTCATAGAAGTGGTGGACTGGCTGATTGGTTAAATGGAACTGGTATATCTCTTGGAAGAAATGCCTATGGCAGTAATCAATATGATTCCAAATATAGAGCTGAAGTTGGCATTGAAGAAAGCTTTCATTATCTTCAACAGAAACAACTTGGTTTTGCTAGATTTTATGGCAGGATAATTTCAGAAGCTTTTAAATTCGGATTTGATGGCGCGTACAGAACTCCGGGTACTTTAGAAAATGATGCACGAAAAGTAGTAAATAGCTTTAGTGAAAACAGACCATTTCCGTTCTAATATAATAGTTCTCAAAACTTATAATATAAATAGCGACTTAAAGATGAATAAATTCCAACACTACCCATTTGTAATATTTTTTTTTATACTTCTATGTTTTTCATCATGTGAAGTATCAAGGTATATCCTATTAAACGACAAAAATAAGCTAATTTATCAACATAATTCTTGTTGCGGAGTCGAGATAGAGGCATTTGATGTATCAGTTAGGCGAATAATTTTTACTATTACGGCAAAAGACTGTTCAATTAAATTTATTGATTCTGAAAGTTGGTTGAAAGAACTAGAGATAGCAAATAATAATGATTTCTATAGTTTCGATATTGCAAATGAAGGCAAAAAATTATTTAGTATAAAGAAAAACGAATCTATTAGTTTTTCTATGGTTCCTAAAAATTTTTTGTCAAATAGAGAGGTAAAATTTATTATCCCTAAAAGTGATAATGTTTTCTGCAACAATCAGTTTCTTTTTCAAGATTCTGTTACCTTCTCGTTAAAAGTCGGGAAAAAGAAGAATTTTTTTTAGATCGAATGGCGATATGAAAGGTTTAAGAATATTGGCATTTATGTCCCTAATAGTTTTTATTTCCTGTGATCCTATATGGTCTGTAGCCATAAATGGCAAAAAAGAGTTAATTCTGAAAAAAGATGTAGGCTGTAATGCAAAATTGATAGTTGAAAACTCACACGGTACTCGATTTAGCTTCATATTTTTAAATGAAAACTCTTTTATCAAGGTCGAGAATGTAAAATATCTTGTTCCGGTCATTGAAGCAAATAATAAGGCCTTTTCTGACTTTTTCCCATTCTATAGAGATAAAGACACTGTAATGTTAGATGATAAGGGAAGATTTTTATTTCAGGCTCAATTGAAAGATTACAATGACCTTAAAAAAGATATTGAATTTATAATCCCTCCAAATAAATTTCTGCTTTGCAATGATTCCCCTTTGATTTCAGATACTGTAAAAATCATTTTGAAGGTTGGGAAAGTTAAAGTGGGGCCAAGAAGTTATTAAGAATAAATACAATTTCATGGACTGATTTCAATGGCTGAACGTTTTCAGAAACTTAAATTGAGGGAAATCATATAATAGAAACATTCGAATAACAATTTCAAAAATATTTTTGCGATTATCGTGAGAGACGGCCTTTTAATCCAACTCCTTTGAGATAATAAACAAGATACCCAGTCATGAAAGATAGATTATTGATATTTAAAGTCATCTCTATTTTAATCTTTGGAACATTGCTTTCGTGTGAAGCTAATAAATCTGTCCTTATTAATGGAGAACGTCGTATTCTATTAGATACTAATTCAGAATGTAAGCTGGAGATAGAGTTACATTTTATAAGAGAGGCGTTCCTTATTTTTGAATTAAGTCCTAAAGGATGTAATCTTGAAATAAACAATGTTGATGAGTGGATAGATAATTTAACAAGAGCCAATGGATTGGATTCTGGGGCAATTCAATTAAGTAGTAAGATTGTGGTATCAAATCGTAAAGTTTTAATTTCGAAAGGTCAAATCTTAAGATTCGACCTTGTAAAAAGTTCAAGCACCTGGGATAGAGGAAGACTAAACTTTATTTTTCCAAAAAATAGTAATATGCTAGTCAATGGAAGTCCTTTTTTTTCAGAAACAAAAACATTATCCTTAGAAATTGGCAAGATGAGGTTTATCTTTTAGCTCTCTTTCTGTTTTTATTAGACGTGCCTGATGGATCACGAATTGAAATAATAAAAATTAATAAATATGAGTACTCGACAATTAATTCTGGCTATCTACGTCGTTGTTACCACATCATTTATTTTATCCTGTGAGCCATATAGATATATTAACATAAATGGTCAAAGAAAATTCCTGGCAACTACCAACAGTAATTGTGAAATAGAAATTAGTGCTGGTATTTTGCAAATAAATAATGTGGATTTTAAGATAATTTCAAATAGGGATGGTATCAAAATAGTAAATCTCAAGGAATGGTTGAAAGAGTTAACAGAGATTAATGAAAAATATTTTGAATCTTCAGCCATACTTGATAAAGTTGAGGCGTTTTCTAGTAAGCCTTTCATTCTAAAGGCAGGTGAACCTTTAAAATTTCCGATCAGAACAAGAGAGGGGTGGGGTAATGATAGCATACCATTTATCTTTCCTAAGAGCAACCTTATTTTATGTCAGGGTAAGCCATTGTTTGAAGAGGCAGTAGAATGCGTTTTAGCTCCAGGGAGAAATAGATTTATATTCTAAATTAGGCTTTTTGCAGGTATAATTTTGCCACTATTGCTGCGCGGCCAGTTCGTTTTCTTCGGGGGCCGGATATAATATATTCCGTCCCTGACACAGAATTTTTTGAGTTTTTCCCTCTGGCCGTGATCTGGTGCTCGAAAATTACTCTTCAGTCTCCATCTGTGGCCCCGACGATCCTTGCGCTCTCGAATTTATTAGACCTCATGAAGCGTTTTTGCTGCTTAGCAAGTAGTTTTTGTTACTTAGCGATCAAACAATTCGGATCACTGATGGCTGGAAAATCAAAACGAATGAGTCAGATAAAGCAATTATTCGGATTGTACCGGAACGGTAGCAGAATAAAAATAATCGCCCGCATCCTTCTGTTCCATTTGGGCCAGCATCTCGCTGGGGGATGTATTGCAGACCGCCCTGACGGCTGCCTTGGGTACCCTGGTCAGTTTCGCTACAAGTAGGTTATTGGCGAAATTGGGTAAACGGAACAGATGAGTAGAACAAAAAGGCGCACGAGATTGTGCGCCTTGTTGTAAAGCAACATCTTCATTTGTAAGGCAAAATCCTCAATTTTTATTTTCTCTTCATTTCCGAAAATAGCCGATCCACATCTTTCTTGGCGAATAGCCCAGTTCCCTCCGCCATCGTCGTGGCCGAGCCACAGGCGATTCCCATTTGAAGGACATGTTCCAGATCTCCTTGTTGGGCTAAGACAGAAACCATTCCAGCAACCATACTGTCACCAGCGCCCACCGTACTGCGTACCTTGACCAGTGGGGAAGGCAGCTGGATTCTTTCTGTTTCTGAATACAATATAGCGCCCTGGGCACCCAGAGAGACCACGATTAGCGTAGCCTTCCCCTGCGAAATTAGCTGCTGGGCGGCCATATCCAGATCGGAATGCCCCAACTCTTCTTTTCCCACAAGCGCAGCGAGCTCGCCGGCATTCGGTTTGATCAAAAAGACACCTTCCTCCAATGCAAGGCGAAGTGCATCGCCAGATGTATCAATAACTATTTTACTGCCCTTCGTTTTGTACGTATTGATCAGTGATCTTATAAATTCGGGCGGTACCCCAGTCGGAATACTACCGCTGATAACGACAAAATCCGGAATATACGTTAGTTCCTCAATCGAAGTCCTAATCCCCTCCAGTTCGTTGGATTCAAACTGTGCTCCTGGAAACCCGAACCGATATTGCTGATTGGTGGAGCTGTCGACCACGATAAAATTTTCGCGGGTCTCGCCATTCACCCGGATTGGATCTATAGCAATATCTTCCAGCTTCAATAAGCTTTCGAGCATACTGCCTGTCTTTCCCCCGGAAGTAAAAAGAGCAGTTGAAGCAAAACCAAGTCTTTTCAGGGCACGAGATACGTTGATTCCTCCGCCACCAGGCTGGTATATAGGCTTTTCACAGCGTAATTTCTTTTCAGGAACGATATGTTGTACGCTCGTACTCTTGTCTACGGATGGATTCAGGGTGATTGTTAAAATAGATTTTGCCATTTGTTTACATTATAACTGTAGTATATTCACTTTACTGCCTTCTGAATACTACCAATTATATAAAAAATAGTTGATATTATATAACCTATAATGGATTATAAATCAGAACTTTGTTTATGCTATTCGATCACTTCGAAGGTTTAGCCATCCTAACACAAATTCGGAGATAGGGGTGGGTGGATGTCGAAATTTTAAACAAAAAATTAGATATCATGAAAGCGGTTAAGTATTTTGTAGTTATTTTTTTCTCTATTTTCTGCACTGCGATCTGCGCACAGGATGTCAACATAGGTGCAGAAATTACTGCAGCGCTAGAGAACAATACATATCTTTCCAAGCTGAATTATCCAAAATCGGTTTTCAGGTTCTATACGGATAAATATTCAGGATATCATTG
>Ga0265296_1004048_pt1 | contig 13009 bp, 17 predicted proteins | sample MunlanPumphouse1_FD_189073 | JGI IMG/M metagenome (GOLD analysis project Ga0265296, IMG submission 189073) | Groundwater microbial communities from a municipal landfill in Southern Ontario, Canada - Pumphouse #1 | ecosystem: Environmental > Aquatic > Deep subsurface > Groundwater | place... | reverse complement strand
GACGAAGGCAACAGAAGAAGGTGGAACACCCACTTCAGCTCCTGCTCCTGCCGCTAAAAACAAAAAATAGAGACCTTTGCAAAACTCGCGATCTTGCGCTTCACGGGCGCCCGTCGACCCCACTCTACGTAGATGACCTACGTTCCAGCCTACGCATAAAGCTACGGCTGGTCCCCCGAAGCTTTAGCGAAGGGGGATCGTGGGGCTCGACCCGCCCGAATGACCGTTCTACGGTCGGGCGGGCAGCCCGTTCAACGCAATCTCATCGAGTTTTGCAAAGGTCTCTCTAGAGCATTATTTCATCTATGGAAGTTCAAGCATCAGCACGCTATATCCACATGTCACCGACGAAGGTTCGGCTCGTGATTGATATTGTCCGCGGGATGAAGGTGCGTGATGCAAAGGCTCAACTGACTTTCATGAAGAAAGCGGCGGCTGAACCGGTATTGAAACTGTTGAATTCAGCGATTGCCAACGCAACGCATAACTTTCAGATGTCTCAAGAAGAGTTGTACATCAAGTCGATTGTGGCAGACGGTGGGCCGATGTTGAGTCGCTTCCGCGCACGTGCGTTTGGTCGAGCCGCTCCTATCCGCAAACGTAGCTCTCACATTTCGATCGTTCTGGATGATTTGAAGAATCGCACACGCGCAAAGGCAAAGAAGTCTGGAAAGATTCAGGAAGCTAAACACTAACGTCAGGTATGGGAAATAAAGTACATCCAATTGGATTCCGTGTCGGTGTCATCAGAGGATGGGATGGAGTTTGGTTTGCCAATCGACAGCAATTCAAAACGTTTCTCAAAGAAGATGTTGAGATCCGAGACTATCTCAAGCTCCAGCTAAAAGAAGCGCTCGTAGATCGAATTGAGATTGAGCGTTCTCGTCAGGAGATTCGACTCATGATCTATTCTGCCAAGCCAGGCATCATCATCGGTCGCGGCGGAGCTGGAATTGAAGATCTGACCAAGAAGCTTCGCACAAAGTTTTTTCCAGGAAGACGCGTGAAGATGAGTGTTAACGTCAAAGAAATTCAGAAGCCGTCGCTTTCTGCACAGGTGGTTGGCCAACAGATTGCGGCCGATATCGAAAAGCGTATGCCGTTTCGTCGTGTGATGAAAATGGCGATTGAGCGTGCAAAAAAAGCTGGAGCGTTGGGTGTGAAGGTGACTATTAGTGGACGCTTGAACGGCTCGGATATTGCTCGACGTGAAACGATTGCGGATGGCAAGATTCCTCTTCACAACCTTCGCTCGGATATTGATTTTGCGCCTGTAAAAGCGCAGACGATTTGGGGATCGATTGGCGTGAAGGTTTGGATTAATCGTGGTGAGATTTTCGAGAAATAGTATGTTGATGCCAAAGAAAGTCAAACATCGCAAGTGGCACAAAGGTCGCCGTTTGGGACGAAGAATCGCAACTACCAAGACGACCCTCGCCTTTGGGACATTTGGACTCAAAGCCACAACCGAATCATGGATCACCTCTCGACAAATCGAGGCCGCCAGACGCGCCATGACGCGTGCGGTGGCGCGTGGTGGAAAGATTTGGATCCGTATTTTTCCAGACAAACCGGTCACGACCAAAGGATCTGAAATGCCGATGGGGAAAGGAAAGGGCGCCGTGGATCACTTTGTGGCCATTGTGCGACCTGGGACGATCATGTTTGAGATGGGTGGCGTCGAGGAAACGCTCGCTCGCACCGCCTTAACGCTCGCCGCTCACAAGCTTCCGGTGAATACCAAGATTGTGACGAGAGAATTGAAGTAACACTATGGATATCAAGACATTAAGACCCAAGTCCGTTGAGGTTCTTCTGGAAGAACTCTGTCAGGCACAAACACATCTCAAATCTTTGGACTTCAAACTCGCGGCCAATCAACTCAAGAATGTGCGAGAGAGTCGTAAGACAAAAGAGCTGATCGCACGCTTGCAAACGCTTTTGAAAGAAAAGCAAAAAACCCAAGTACCTAAGCTATGAACAAGCAAACCATTCAACGAACGTTAACAGGAGTCGTGGTCGGCACTAAAATGGCGAAGACGCTTGTGGTACGCGTAGAGCGGACTCTGGTTCACCCCAAGTATGGCAAGCGTTACGTGCGCAGTAAGAAATTCCACGTCCACGATGAACAGGGTGGACATGTGCTGGGAGATCGTGTAACTTTTTGTGCCTGTCGTCCAGTCTCTAAGACGAAACGATGGAGGCTCATTGCTCAAAAGAAGTAACCTTATAATATGGTTCAGCTTAGATCCATGATCAAAGTGGCAGACAACACAGGGGCACGCAAATTGCATGTCATTCGTGTGATTGGCGGCTACCAGCAACGCTATGCCTATATTGGTGATATCGTTACCGCATCTGTCAAAGAAGCAACGCCACACGGCACGGTGAAGAAAAGCGACGTGGTGACCGCTGTGATGGTGCGAGCTCGCAAAGAGATTCGACGCAAGGATGGCACTTACATCCGTTTCGACGAGAACGCGGCTGTTATCATTGACGCCAAAACGCACGAACCAAGAGGCACACGTATTTTTGGACCAGTGGCTCGTGAGTTGCGAGCGCTAGGCTATACAAAGATTATTTCTCTCGCTCCGGAAGTGCTCTAGTTCCTCCTTCCAAGATTATGAAAATTAAAACTGGCGACAAGGTCCGTGTTCTCACGGGGAAAGATAAAGGCAAGCAAGGAAACGTCCTCCAGGTGTTTCCTCATCTTGAGCGTGTCGTGGTGGAAAGCGTGAACAAGATGACCAAACACTTGCGTAAAACCGGACAGCGCGCCGGACAAAAGATTGAATTCGCTTCTCCGATTCACGTTTCTAATGTTGAACTTGTCTCTCCAAAAAGTGGCAAGACAGGTCGCGTGGCCTATAAGGTGATCGAACAGCCCACCTCCGCAAACGCTTCCACCTCTGCTGAAGCTACGGTGGACAGGTCGGCGGGCAGGGAAGGAAAGAAAAAAAAGATTCGTGTCATTCGTAAAAAAGGTGAAGTTGAGGATATCGAGTAATCGTATGTCGTTTCAAACATTTTATAAAAAAGAAGTCGTTCCAAAACTCACCAAAGAGTTTGGAGTCAAAAATAGCCACGCGGTCCCGACGATCAAGACCGTGACGTTGAATGTGGGGTTAGGTTCGGGATTGAAGGACGCCAAGTTTTTGGAAACGGTTGAGAAAACACTCACACGTATTTCTGGACAGAAACCGGTTATGACTAAATCTCGCAAGTCCATTGCGGGCTTCAAGATTCGAGAAGGACTTGTGGTCGGGATGAAGGTGACGTTGCGCGGGAAACGGATGTGGGACTTTTTGGAGAAGCTCATTCGCATTTCATTGCCGCGTGTTCGAGACTTCCGCGGGCTTCCAAGAACAGCATTTGATGGGCAGGGGAACTACTCGATTGGTTTCAAAGAACACATGGCGTTTCCGGAGATTCGAGGCGACGAGATCGAACTAATTCACGGCCTCCAAGTGACCATCGTCACAAGTGCGCAGTCAAACGACCAAGCACTATCCCTTCTGAAGCATCTAGGCCTCCCCCTTAAATCGAAAGATTAATCTAACTTCCTACTTCCCCGCCCGACCGTCGAACGGTCGTTCGGGCGGGAAATTTCCAACTTCCATTATTTATGGCCACGTCCAATCAAATTGCCAAATCAAAAAAGCGTCCAAAGTTTTCAACGCGTATTGTGCATCGTTGCTGGCGTTGTGGACGGTGTCGCGGATATTTGAGAGTTTTTGGGCTATGCCGTATCTGTTTTCGAGAGCTGGCAAATCAAGGAGCCATACCAGGTGTAAAAAAATCAAGTTGGTAGGAGCTCTAAAAAACGCGATCTGCTCGTGCTTCGCTCCCGAAACAGTTCGTCGTACACATGAGTACGACTCACCGTTTCGTGAGCTCCAGCACTTCGCATCTCATCGTTTTCAGAGATCCTAAACTTCATCAATTGCCTTCCTATGATCACCGATCCAATTTCTGACTTTCTCACACGCATCCGCAATGCTCAATTGGTACGTATCCCAGAGATTGTTTTGCCGTACTCGAAAATCAAGTTCGCGATTGCGAAGATTCTTGAGAAAGAAGGATACGTTGGTCGCGTCGATCAAATCGAATCAACGAAGATGGCAAAATTGCGTGTTCAGTTGATCTACGAATCCGGTCAACCCAGAATCCAGATGATTGGCCGTGTGAGCCGACCTGGTCGTCGCGTTTATGCAAAGTTTGACGAACTGCCACGAGTGTTCTCCGATTTTGGCATCGCGATTATTTCAACCCCAAACGGTATGATGACGAATAAAGAAGCCCGAGCGCGTCACTTGGGTGGGGAAGTGATTTGCGAAATTTCTTAATATGTCACGCGTTGGAAAAAAAGCTATCATGATTCCGGCAGGAGTGGATGTGAGTGTTCAGGGCAGAACGGTGAGCGTTACAGGCCCCAAAGGAACGCTCGCTACCGTACTTCATGTCGCCGTAACCGCGTCGCTCATCGAGGGTGACAACGGTCAGGAAATTGTGTTTGCTGTGGATCCAGCCATGGAGAACCATGCAGACACACGCGCACAGTGGGGAACGGCACGAGCCAATGTGGCGAATCTTGTGAAGGGAGTCACGGAAGGGTTTGTGAAAAAGCTTGAAGTGAACGGCGTTGGATTTCGAGTGAATGTTTCTGGGCGCATCCTCGTTTTGAACGTTGGATTTTCTCATGAAGTGAACGTCGAGCTTCCAGAGGGTGTTCAAGCGAATGTGGAAGGAAATATCATCACCATCACTGGCACGGACAAGCATTTGGTGGGTGAGTTTGCAGATCGTGTACGTTCCATTCGCAAACCCGAGCCCTATAAAGGGAAAGGTATTAAATATTTCGATGAGGTCGTCCGTCGAAAAGCAGGTAAGACCCAAAAGGCAGGAGAATAATGTATGAGCAGAGCCATCAAACAAAAACGTAAGCATGCCGCGTTGCGCGCACACCGCACTCGTTCACGCATTCGTGGAACGGCTGTTTGTCCTCGCCTGACGGTCAAGCGTAGCCTTAAACATATCTATGCCCAGTTGATTGATGATGAACGCGGAGCGACTCTTGCATCCGCTTCCGACACGACAGTCAAAGCACAGGGTCGTCCTGTTGAGGTTGCGCATGCTGTTGGAAAAAACCTTGCAGAAAAGGCGACCGCTAGAGGAATTAACAAAGCCGTGTTTGATCGCGGAGCCTACCGATATCACGGCCGAGTGGCCGCGCTTGCCGATGGAGCACGCGCAGGTGGACTCACAATTTAATATGCCAGACCCAAAATTACAATCAAAACCTTCACGAAGCGGCTTCGCTCGTGGCCGTTCTACGCCCGATGGCGCACGCCGTGGCGGTGAAGATGACAAGCGTGGACGTGGTAAGGGGCGAGGACGCAAGAACGAGGAACGCGTCCCTCGTGAATTTGAACAGAAGATTTTGGATTTGGCGCGCGTCACACGTGTGACAGCAGGAGGAAAGCGGATGTCCTTCCGTTGCGCGCTCATCATTGGAGACAAAAAGGGACGTGTCGGGCTTGGTGTCGCCAAAGGAGCGGACGTACAGATTGCGATTGAGAAAGCGTATAAGCAAGCCAAGAAAGACGTCATCGTGGTTCCCCTTGTTAATCAAACGCTTCCACGCCCTATTCAAGTTAAGTTCGGTTCAGCTATGATTCTCTTGAAGCCTGCCCCCGTGGGTACAGGACTCAAAAGCGGCGGCGCCATGCGTATGGTTTTGGAGTTTGCGGGCGTGCCTAATGCCGTTTCCAAAATCGTGAACTCAAGCAATAAAATTAATATCGCCAAGGCAACGCTTCAAGCCATCCGTCTGCTTCAGCACGTTCAGCCTCCTGTACGCAAAGGGAAACAGATCCTTGCTAACCTCCCACCTCCAACTTCCAACCCACAACTTCCAACCTCCAACATATGACACTTTCCCTTCACACCCTACGACCACAAAAAGGTTCGACGAAATCCAAGAAGCGCGTTGGACGTGGGTTAGGTTCCACAGGAACGTATTCAGGTCGAGGAGTCAAAGGTCAGAGCGCTCGCTCCGGAGTCTCTGGTCTCAAGCTTCAAGGATTGCGTCAGATGATGCTTGCAACGCCGAAGTTGCGTGGATTTAAGAGCGGCTATGCGCGTGCTCAAGCGGTGAACGTTGATGACCTTTCCAAAACATTTAAAACAGGAACAAAAGTGACGCCGAAGATGCTTGAAAAGGCAGGGCTTGTGGGTTCTGCCACCTCTCCCATTAAAGTTTTGGGCGATGGCGCCATCACCATTGCAATCACCCTTTCAGGATGTCGCGTGTCGGCAACTGCCAAACAAAAAATTGAAGCATCCGGTGGCACGGTAACCATGTAATTTTTTCTTCCTTAACCACCTTTTCCACCTACCCACCTTTCCACCTCTTATGACTACGCTCCTTCGTATTTGGAAGACAAAAGAAGTCCGCAATAGTCTTCTTTTTATTTTGGCAATGCTGGTCATCTTTCGCTTGACCGCTCACATTCCCGTCCCAGGGATTGATGCCTTGGCGCTTGCAAACATTTTTCAAGGGAACCAGTTCTTTGGTCTCTTGAATATTTTTTCCGGTGGAACGCTAGATAATTTTTCTGTTGTGGCCATGGGGGTCATGCCATACATTACTGCCTCCATTATTTTTCAATTGCTTGGCATGATTTTGCCGGCTGTGGAGGAGATGCAGAAAGAAGAACAAGGACGACAAAAACTCAACCAGTGGACGCGCCTTGCCACGATTCCTCTTGCCATTGTTCAGGGGTATGGATTGATCCTGCTTCTTTCTCAACAGGGACAATTTTTTACCACTTCAGGCTTTCAGACTTTGGCGTTTGCCATTGTGAGCATGACGGCAGGAACGATGTTTCTCATGTGGCTCGGAGAACTGATCTCGGAGAAAAACGTCGGGAACGGTATTTCGATTATGATCCTTGCAGGAATCTTGGCTGGGCTCCCAACGACGCTTAGCCAGTCGCTCGCGGTGTTTGATCGCTCACAGCTTGTGACGCTCATTCTGTTTGTCGTGGCAACGATCGTGACGGTTGTGTCCATTGTGGTGATGCACGAGGCACAGCGCAATATTCCTGTGCAATACGCGCGCCAAATGCACGGCTCTCGGCTTTCTGGGGCGGTCTCCTCGCACATTCCTCTGCGCCTCAACATGAGCGGGGTGATCCCAATTATTTTCGCGATTTCCATCGTGCTGTTTCCAACCGTGCTGTCACAGTTTTTCTTGAATGCAAAAACAGAGTTCCTACGCACGGCCGCGAACTGGACACTTCAGGTTTTCCAGAATCAACTTGTGTACGGGGTGATTTACTTTGTCCTCGTGTTCTTCTTCTGCTACTTCTATACGGCCGTTATTTTTCATCCAGACCGTGTAGCAGAAAACATCCAGAAGCAAGGTGGTTTTATTCCGGGTATTCGTCCTGGCAAACAGACAGCGGAGTATCTCGGATGGATCGTGAATCGCATCCTACTCGTTGGCGCTACGTTTCTTGCCGTGATCGCTGTTTTACCGCTGGTGGTTCAACAACTCACAGGGAATGCCGCGCTCTCACTTGGAGGAACATCTATTTTAATTACCGTCGCGGTGATTGTCGAGAGCGTGAAGCAGATACAGGCACAGCTAAGCATGCGCGAATACGAAGTGTAATAAAGAGACTGCCACTAGCGGGCAGTTTTTTGTTTTGCTAGACTAGGCGATGTATGAAGTACAAGATTTTGCTCATGGGGCCTCAAGGGAGCGGCAAGGGGACACAGGCAGAGATTCTCTCCAAGGTTCTTGGGATTCCAGCCTTTGGAACAGGACAGCTCATCCGTGAGGAAAGTGCGAGCGGTTCCGCATTCGGAAAAAAATTAAATGACATTATCATCGTGGGCAATCTGGTGTCTGACGAAGATGCGGCGTTTTTAGTGAAGCGACGACTGGCCAAGCCCGATGCACAAAATGGATACTTGATTGATGGGTATCCTCGCAATCTCTCACAATGGAAAGCGTTTGATTTTGATGCGCCGACTCACGTGATCGTTATTGATGTTCCACGGGAGGAATCCTTGAGACGTCTTGGTGGAAGACTGACGTGTCGTGTGTGTAACAGAGTTGGTTCTATGAGCGACGGAATCAAACTAGGCGATCACTGTCCATGCGGCGGGGAATGGTATCAAAGAACCGATGACACACCCGATGCCATCGCACGACGGCTCGAGATTTACGAGAATGATACACAGCCGGTCATCGAGAAATATGGCGCGCTTGTGAAGCGCGTTGATGGAGTTGGGAGCGTACAGGAAGTCGCAAGTCGAATAAAAGAGTCATTGTAAATTATGTCACTCGTGAAATCACAGGATGAAATCGAAAAGATGCGTCACGGCGGACATCTGCTTTCGCGCGCCCTCAAGGCGGCAGTTGATATTGTGGCGCCTGGTGTCATGTTGAAAGAGCTGGATGCGATTGCAGAGCGCGTCATTGTCGAGGGCGGCGGCGAGCCGTCGTTTAGAGGATACAAATCAGGCCCAGCTACCAAGCCGTTTCCAAGCACGTTGTGTGTGTCTGTGAATGAGGAAATCGTGCACGGTCTAGGGAATCGTGATCTCAAACTCAAAGAGGGCGATATCGTGGGACTCGACATCGGTTGCTGGTTTGAAGGGCTGTGCACGGATATGGCGGTTACGGTTCCTGTTGGAGAGGTGAGCGAGGAGGCGATCAAACTAATGGAGGTGACGAAGGACTCGCTTATGGCTGGAGTCGACGCGGCGAAAGTCGGCGCAGAAATCAAGGACATCAGCGCCGCGGTAGAGAACTTTGTGAAACCGCACGGCTACGGCATTGTCAGGGCGCTCGTTGGACACGGCGTTGGACATGCCGTCCACGAAGCGCCTCACGTCCCCAATTTTGTGTCCGATCGTTATCCAAAAGTCCCGATCGAAGACGGCATGTGTTTGGCCATTGAGCCTATGCTTGGCATGGGCGGCGATCATCGCGTAGAGACAGCCAAGGACGGCTGGAGTATTGTGATGGCAGATGGATCTCTCGGCGCCCATTTTGAAGTGACGATCGCGGTGACAAAAAAGGGAACGGAGATTTTGACGCCGTTGCCCGTATAAAAATTGTATGCCAGAACGTTCACCTTCACCTCAAGAACAACCTCGCCCTCGACTTGATCTTTCCATGATCCTGGGGATCTCGGTTCTTGACGTTGAAGTTTCCAAAGATGTGGAGGATATGGCTCGTAGCTATCTGGATCAGCTCGGCAAAGACAAAACCAACCAAGCACAGATGGCAGAACTCGCCTGGGCGTTTCGTCGTCAGTTGCAGACGGATTTGAAGCGGGTAGAGGGTGGAGAAGATGAACGAAAAAAACTTCTTCGCGAAAACGAGACCCACGCATTTTCTCTCGCCGTCTACCGCCGTCTTCTTCCCCTGTCTGGAAAAACGATCGAGCGTGAACTTGTTCGTCATGAACAAGAAAAGAATGCGATCAACGGCACCTACGAGGAGTTCAAGAGTTTGAAGAAACACCTGACAGATGAACGCACGAGTCTGCATGCCCTCCTTGCCGAGATGTTCAAGCGAGCCGGTCAGGAACTCAATCCTGTTCATTTGGCCAAGCGTACTGTGCTTGAGAGTCACTTGAGCGAACTCGAAGAGAAACTCACCACCGTAAAAGAAAAGAACCCCGACGTCGCCGCGCTCATCGAGTACGACACCATCAAGGACTACGCCACACAGTTACGTGAGACAGGCTTTATCTGGACCGCGTCTCGTCAAAAACTTCTTGGTAACGTCATGACAGCCGCTCTCACTGGCCGTCCTCTTGTCATGCTCATGGGCGAGACAGGATCTGGAAAGACAGCCATAGCACGGGTTGCCGCTCTTAAGCTTTCTGGTCGTGAGCCTGAACGCACCGTCGGTGGGAACCAAGAGAAGTTTGCAAGACTCCTCGCCTCCCCAGCTATTCAAGAGGGAAAGACCTACTACGAGTTCGGTCCTCTTCTTCGCGCCATGACAGGCAAGTCTTCCTCCATTGACGAGGCTCCGGGCTATGGCGGTGGCTTTTTCTTTGACGACGAGTTCAACACTCGCCCTACGTCTGTTCAACGAGAGATTATTAAGTTCGTTTCAGAAGCCAGACCCGGTCGCAAAGTCACGATCCCAGGCACACCTCTGACGGTCATGGTAGAACCAGGCTTCCTCTACCTAGCCGCTGGCAACCCACCATCTGAACGCTACGACCGAGAGGAAACCGGCATTGAAACCAAGCGTGAGTTTGCGGGGAACGTCTTAAACGTCGAGTATCTTGAGCAAACCCCTGACAACCCAGAGCTTTACCAAGTCCTACTCGCGTCTCTCATCGATTCCTCCACTGGACGCCTAACAGCCGTGACTCCAGAGGAAGTACAACCCGCATGGCTCAAAGACAAAGCCACAGGCGAATCCTCCCTGGATCTAGACCCAACCCACGGAGCCTTCCTCTGGCGCTTCTCACAAGCCTGGGGTGAACTCTTCAAAGCGTTCTCCCACAAAGACACCATCCTTCACAAAGCTCATCCAGCAGACGCCAAAGCCAAGTGGCATCTCCCTTCTTTTATTCTTGACCCAGGCGTGGTCATCTCCTGGATTGACCAGTACAAGGCGAGCCCCAAGGCTCGCAAGGGACACGTGGCAGATTTCCTTGAGAGGAAGCTTTCCGACTATATTCTTCAGTTTCCAGAGGATGAACAAAAGACAGTTGATAAATACTTGAAGCACTTCGCGCTTGTGCAAAACATAGGCGGGAAGCCAAAAGGTACAAAGGCGACAAAGGAAACCACCAAGCCTCCCTCCCGCGTTCTCACTCCACGAGACATCGGCTACTTAAATCCCAACGTCTCTCGACCAAAAGAAAAAGGAGAACCTCCAAAGGCGACAGGTGTGGATGTGATTGATCCCGAGACCGGAGATGTGATTGGAGTTACAGAGTTTCCTGAGCCTCCGGCTCCAGAGATTCCACCACCAAGAGAGCCAGGCGAACTCGCTCCGTTCACTTATGACGCTGTCAAAGCTAAAGAATACGGCTTCTCTGAAATGAAGATCGAGGCGCATGAGAAAGCCCAACAGCTCATCGACGCCATCTACGCCCAAGACCCAGCGTTTGTCACCATACACAAAGTCGGTGATCCTGACCCTGACAGTACATCCACACCCAAAGTCCTTCTCGCAGTTGAGAAGATCAAGGCCAATCTGGACGCCATCAAACTCTACTGGCAACAGCATTGCCCTGACCTCCCCAACACCCCAGAAAAGTCCAACTGGTTTTTCCAGGCCCTTGCTGAACACAGACTCTCAAACACGGTTGATGCAGATAACAAGACGACCATCACTAGTCCTACTCAACCGCACATTCCAGCCTTTGCACAGGCAGAGTTCCTCCTCACCATGGACTGGAAAGAGTTTGACTACAACAACACAACAGAGAAACAAGCAGCCGTCACTCCACAGACAAAAGTGATCTGTCAAAAACTATTTGGCACAACCGATGTCGTGAACCTTTCAAGAAACGTCATCAACGAGAAACTCTGGAAGGATCACGAAAAGCGTATCCATGCCCCACAAGCCCTGGCGGTGATTCAAGAGTTGTTGGGCACAGGTCAAGATCCTAACGACTTTGAACTGAGGCTTATGCGCTACGACGAGTATTCCCGTGCAGCTTCCTCTCAAGGCTACGGAGCAAAGAACCTCTGGACGCACATGGACGGTTACTATGCGCACGGCGACGGACACCGCCACGGCCTGGGCGGTGGCCGCCGTGGCCGTGGCGGTGCGGCGCGCGTGGACGGTGGCCATCGTGGCGTTCGGGGTGAGGGTCTGGCTGTCCGTCTCGTGCTCTCGCGCAAATCTTAGGCTTGGACTTGGAATTTGGGATTGGATTAAGGTTTGGAGATTGGAGTTGGATTGTGGCTCTTTCGGATCCAACCGCCTAGCATTTTGCTTTGTCAGATCAGCATAAACATCGAAACAGAAATCCACAAGTTTTGACTAATTTGTGGATTTCTGGTACTGTATTTTTGTATGATTCAACGTATTTACTCTGATTTAGAGCCATTTTTACAAAAAGGTCGTGTTTTGGTGATTTACGGACCACGTCGAGTCGGCAAGACCACCCTTGTACAGGCGTATCTTCAAACAACTCCCTGGAAGTACAAGCTTGATTCCGGTGACAATATTCGTACCCAACAAATCCTTTCCTCACAAGATTTTTCAACGATTTTAGGATACATCGAGGGTTATGACCTTTTGGTGATCGATGAGGCACAACAGATTCCAAACATAGGCCAAGCTCTCAAAATTATTGTGGATCAGCGTCCAGATATTCGCGTGATTGCGACCGGGTCGTCCTCTTTTGATTTGATGAACCAGATTGGTGAACCACTGACAGGCCGCAAACGTACCCTCACACTCTATCCTGTGTCGCAGATCGAACGGCGTTTGGACATGAATGAGCATGAATTGCGTGAATCGTTACCAGAGTCCCTCGTCTATGGAAGTTACCCGGAAGTTCTCACCGTCAAAACAAAAAATCAAAAACGAGAATTGCTCACCGAGTTGGCACACGCCTATTTACTGAAAGATATCCTGATGCTCGAGCAAGTGAAAGGGTCTAAGTATCTTCTTGATTTGTTAAAACTTCTAGCCTTTCAGATTGGAAAAGAAGTTTCCTATCAAGAACTTGGTCGACAGCTTGGACTTTCCGTCAAGACGGTCCAGCGGTATCTCGATCTATTAGAGAAAGCCTTTGTGGTTATCCGTGTCGGAGGGTATAGTCGTAACCTGCGTAGTGAAGTTGTACGCAAGAGCAAGTATTACTTTTTTGACACAGGATTGCGCAATGCGGTCATTGACCAATTTAACGATCTTGAAAATCGATCTGACATCGGGGAACTTTGGGAAAATTTCCTTTTTATTGAACGGTTGAAAAAACGCGCCTACCAAGAGATATACGCCACG
>Ga0265296_1004044_pt1 | contig 13019 bp, 12 predicted proteins | sample MunlanPumphouse1_FD_189073 | JGI IMG/M metagenome (GOLD analysis project Ga0265296, IMG submission 189073) | Groundwater microbial communities from a municipal landfill in Southern Ontario, Canada - Pumphouse #1 | ecosystem: Environmental > Aquatic > Deep subsurface > Groundwater | place... | reverse complement strand
CGCCCTCTACAAGGTGCTGTTCGTCACCATCGAAATGCGTCATGCGCCCTTCTTCGGCTGGATCCGCGACCTGTCGGCGCGTGACCCTTCGACGGTCTGGAACCTGTTCGGCGCCATTCCGTGGGATCCGGCGACCCTGCCGCTGGTCGGCAGCCTGCTGAACGGTCCGCTGCATCTGGGCGTCCTGCCCATCGTCTATGGCCTGACCATGTGGCTGCAACAGTCGATGAATCCCCCGGCCCAGGATCCGATGCAACGTCAGATCTTCGCCTTCCTGCCCTTCGTCTTCACCTTCATCATGGCCCCGTTCGCGGCCGGCCTGCTGATCTACTGGGCCTGGAACAACATCCTCTCGATCGCGCAGCAGTACGTCATCATGCACCGCTTCAAGGCCGAGAACCCGATCGACACCTTCTTCGCGCGTTTCAAGAAAGCCTGACCCATTGGATCAACCGTCGGACGAGCCCAAGGTCGGAGAATACTCGGACACCGAGATCGAGCAGGCGCGGGTGCTGTTCGCCCGCCCGGCCACCTTCGTCCTGGGCTGCGCCAAGATCGAGCAACTGCCCGACCCTGACCTGCCAGAGATCGCCTTTGCGGGCCGGTCCAACGTCGGCAAGTCCAGCCTGATCAACGCCCTGGTGGGGATGCACAAGCTGGCGCGCGCCTCGAACGAACCGGGCCGCACGCGCGAGGTCAACTTCTTCGACCTGGACGGTCGTCTGCGTCTGGTCGACCTGCCCGGCTACGGCTGGGCCAAGGCCTCCAAGACCACGGTGAAGAAGTTCCAGGACCTGGGCCGCGACTATCTGCGCGGCCGAGTGACGCTGAAGCGGGTCTATCTGCTGATCGACGCGCGCCACGGCCTGAAGAAGGTCGACGACGACGCCCTGAAGGCGCTCGACCTGGCCGCCGTCAGCTATCAGATCATCCTGACCAAGGCCGACAAGCTGAAGAAGGGCGAGGCGGAAAAGGTCCAGGCGGAGACGCTGAAGGCCATTTCCAAGCGCCCCGCCGCCTTCCCCGCCGTGCTGGTGACTTCGGCCGAAAAGGGCACGGGCATGCCCGAACTGCGCGCCGAGATCATGCGCTCCACCGGCGTCGAAATCTGATCGGTCGAACTATTCACTGAACGGTATGGCGCCGCCGATGCGCGGCCCCATATCGGACGGATGATCCCGCTTTCCATTCTCGACCTCGCCCCGGTGCCCGATGGCTCCGACGTCTCGCAGTCGCTGGCCAACACCCTCGACCTGGCCCGCCACGCCGAGCGCCTCGGCTACAAGCGTTTCTGGCTGGCCGAGCACCACAACATGCCGGGCATCGCCAGCGCCGCGACCTCGGTCGTCATCGGCGCGGTGGCGGCGGCGACCAAGACCATCCGCGTCGGCGCCGGCGGCGTCATGCTGCCCAATCACGCGCCCTTGGTCATCGCCGAGCAGTTCGGCACGCTGAACGCCCTCCATCCCGGTCGCATCGACCTGGGCCTGGGCCGCGCGCCGGGCTCGGATCAGGCCACGGCCCGCGCCCTGCGCCGCACGCTTCAGGGCGACGTCGACGCCTTCCCGCAGGATGTCATGGAGCTGATGCAGTGGTTCGCGCCCGCCACGCCCGATCAGCGCATCATCGCCAACCCCGGCGAGGGCCAGTCTGTGCCGATCTGGATTCTGGGGTCCTCGACCTATGGGGCGCAGCTGGCGGCTCACCTGGGCCTGCCCTACGCCTTCGCCAGCCATTTCGCGCCCGGCGACATGATGCGGGCGCTGGACGTCTATCGTCAGACCTTCCGGCCCTCGGCTCATCTCGACAAGCCCTACGCCATGCTGGGCTATAACGTCTTCGCCGCCGAGACGGACGCGGCCGCGCGCCTGCTGTTCACCTCGGTGCAGCAGGCCTTCGTCAATCTGAGGACGGGACGTCCCGGCAAGCTGCCGGCCCCCGTCGAGGGCTATTACGAGCGCCTGGACGGCGCCGCGCGCGGCATGATCGACGCCGCCCTGGCCTGTTCAGCCGTCGGTTCGCCAGAGACAGTGCGCGCCAGCATGGACGCCTTCATCGCCCGAACCGGCGCCGATGAGCTGATGATCACCAGCCAGATCTGGGACCCAGCGGCCAGGGTGCGTTCGATCGAACTGCTGGCCCAGGCGATCAGTCAGGGCTGACTCTCACCCTTCGTCAGGGGCTGTAAATATCAGATCGGAACGGCTCTGGCCGGCCTCGGTCAGCCGTCGCCAGGCGGCGCCCAGGCGGATGGCGTCCGCCAGGTCCTGAGCGCTTAGACCCATGCCTGTCTCCAGTCGCAAGCGCAGGCCCTGACAGGCGGACATCAGAGCAGAGGCGTAGCGCAGGTCGGGGATCGTCGAGCGCTGGCCCAACTGTTCCAGCGAGGCGTAGCGCCAGCCCTGGTTCATGGGGTGCTGGTCCAACAGGGCCCATTTCTCGGCGGGCGACAGCCCCGCGCCGAGGGGCTCCCACGCGTCGCTGTCCGGGGCCTGACGGTAATGGCCCGGTATGCTGGGCAGGCCGTGAATGGCATAGACGGCGCGTGCGGCGGCATCGACCTCGTCAAGAAGGACGCGCAGGTCGTCGCACGTGTCCGGCGTCAGCGATGGACCGACTGGGTTGCTGTCCGCCTCCTCGACAGCGCGTCGTGGTCGAGGAGGGCGCCGGAACATGACTTAGTCGAGGTTGATCGCGCTGGTGACCGAAACGTCATAGACGACGCGGGTCACGCTCTGGACGAACTCGAAGAACTTGCGCGCCTCGGCCGCGCCGGAGCGCGGCGCATAGATGATGTCGTCCGGCTCGATCTGGAAATTGCTGGCGATGAAGAAGCCCGAGCCCTCGTTCAGGTTCAGGCGATAGACCACAGGCACGCCGCGCGGCGTGGCGGCCTGCTGGATGCCCAGGGCCTGGGCCACTTCCGGGCGTTCGAAGCGGAACACCAGAACCGACTTGGCGTCCGCAAGGTTGGAATCCAGGCCGCCCACGCCGCTGAGCGCCTCAGCCAGGGTCAGGGGGCCGGGCGGCAGGTCGGTGCGCGCCACGGCGTTGAAGGCGCCGAACGAGCTGAAGCGGCGCGGCTGATAGACCAGGTTGACCTGATCGCCGCGTTGCAGCCGGACATTCTCGTTGAACTCGGTCGTCACGATCGACATGGGCGCCGTATAGGTCTGGCCGCCGCGCTGGATGCGCACCGTAACGTCATAGATGGAGCGTGAGGAGCCGCCCGCCGCCGCGATGACGTCGAGAATGCGGTCGCTGTTGGCCGCCAGGGGCTGACGGCCGGGATTGCGCACTTCCCCCAACACCGTCACGGCGTTGGAGGTATTGCCGGCCAGGGTGACGATGACCTGGGGATTGGCGACCTTGCCGATCAGGGCGCGGCGCACGGCGGCGGATGCCTGGGCCGGGGTCAGGCCCTGAACCGAAACCGATCCGGCGAAGGGCACCGGCACGGCGCCGTTGCGATCCACCACCAGGGGCGGCAGTGTCTGGTTTCCGCTCTCGCTGCTGCTCGAACCGCCGCCGAACAGGCCGCCGCTGGGCTCGAAGATGCTGACGGCCAGGGTGTCGCCCACGCCGATGATGTCCGTCGGCGCGTCGCTGGAGGCGAGGGCCAGGGTGCTGAAGGAGCGCTGCGGCGCCGCCTTCAGGCGCTCGCTGAGCGCGAAGTCCAGATTGACCAGGGCGTAGTCGCCCTGCCGCTCTGGATTGCTGGCGGCCTGCACCACCCCCATGCCGGAGGGCCCGTCACGCGGCAGCGTCGAGCAGCCGGCGAGAAGAGCGACGATCATCAGACTGGCGGCGGTACGGGTCATTGCAGCTCGCTTCAAGTTCGCCTGATGCTTACCCGGCGACGGCGGTCGCCGCCAGAGGGAGCAGGAGACGATCCCCTATCTGTTGGAAATGCGCCTGCCAGGTCGGAGCCTGGTAGGCGGGTACGGTCGGGCGATGCAGGGTCGCCGTTTCCAGTGCTTTGAGCCAGCCCAGTCCGTCCAGCGGGTCGATCAGGGTCGCCTGTGGCACCAGTTCGCGGTGCGCGGGAATATCCGAGGCGATCAGCGGCACGCCCAGGGCGCAGGCCTCCACCGCCGGAAGGTCAAAGCCCTCGACGGAGGACGGCGCCAACACCGCCTGGGCACCGCGCATCAAGTCGGCCAGCGCGGTGTCGGGCAGGTTCTCGACCTGATGCACCAGGCCCTGAAGATTGGGCGAGCGTTGCAGGTGGTCCAGCACGGCCTCGTTCTCCCAGCCGTAGCGGCCGATCAGCACCAGCCGCGGCGCCTTGTCGCCCATGCCTTCCTGAAGGCGCCGCCAGACCGTCAGCAGGAAGGCCAGGTTCTTGCGGGCCTCGATCGTGCCGACATGGACGAAATAGGGACGACGCCTCACGTTTGGCGCGGCCTTCATGAAGACCGGCTCAAGGCCCAGGTGGGCGACCTCGACGGGCGGCGCTTTCAATCCTTCACGATCGGCGAAGGCCAGTACTTCGTCAGCGGTGTACTGGGAATTGACCAGAATGCGGGAAGCGTGGCGCAGGGTGGTCAGCACCCGGCGCCGATGTTTGTCGCCGTCGCCAGGGCGGCAGAATTCGGGATGGGTGATGGGGATCAGGTCGTGCAGCATGACGACGCGCTCGATGCCCTGGGCGCTCAGGCTGGTCAGAATGTCGGGCGTGTTCAGGCTGGTATGGCCGACGTTGAAATAGAGCTGGGCCGGCGGCGGTGCGACGATCCCGCGAGAACGGAAGTACTGCTTCCAGACGCGGGCCTTTTTCCGCTTCTTTTCCGGTTTGTGCGGGTCGGGCGCCTCGCCGATGATCGACGCGGTCGGTTGTTCTGCTTCCAGGGCGGCGAATAGGCGACGCTCATGGGTGTTAAGGTCGCGCTCGGGCGGTCCGCCGGTCCAGCGGCGGCGCAGCGCGACCATGCAGTCACGGAACCATTGCTGGTCCACGGCCGCCAACTGATCGTGACGCGAGCGAACGGGCACCATCCGGTAATCCGGGTGACTGATAAGCCATTCGGCATAGGCCAGGCAGACGCGGTCGACGCCGGTCGGCGCGCTGCGGTCGGTGCGGCTCAGCAGGCGGCTGGCGTCAAAAAGAATGTCGCAGGTCATCAGGAGACGTAGCCGGCCTGCATCAGTTCGGCGATGTGGATGACGGCGACTGGACGGTTGTCCTCAATCACGAACAGGTTGGCGATCTTGTTGGCGCTTAACAGGTCGACCACGTCGCTCATGCGGGCGTCTGGCTCCACGGTGATCGGGCTGCGGCTCATGATGTCCTCGGCGCGGATGGCCGTGATGTCATGAGCGAAGGCGCGGCGGATGTCGCCGTCGGTGATGACCCCCGCCAGGCTGCCATCGGAATGCAGGACCGCGACCGCCCCCTTGCGACCGGCGCTGATGGCCGAGACGACCTCGCTGAAGCTGGCGTCCAGCGGCACGCTGGCCGGGGCGGCGGCGTTGTCGCCCATCCATTCGCGGACGCTTTGCAGGCTCATGCCAAGAGCGCCGCCCGGGTGGTGCAGGCCGAAGTCCTCGCGGGTGAAGCCGCGACGGTCCATCAGCACCATGGCCAAGGCGTCGCCGATGGCCAGGGTCATCAGGGTCGAGGTGGTCGGCGCCAGACCATTGGGGCAGGCCTCGGCCACCTTGGGCATGGTCAGGCTGACGGCCGAGTGACGCCCCAGGAAGCTGCTGGCCCGCTGGGTGATGCCGATGACCGGAATGTCGTTGCGTTGGCAATAGAGCAGGGGGTCGCGCAGTTCGCGGCTCTCGCCCGAGTTGGAGATGGCCAGCAGGGTCGTGTCGGGACGCAGCATCCCTAGGTCGCCGTGGCTCATTTCCGCCGGGTGGACGAAGAAGGAGTTGGTGCCGGTCGAGGCCAGGGTGGCGGCGATCTTTCCGCCGATGTGGCCCGACTTGCCCATGCCGGTCACGACCAGATAGCCGGGACGCGACAGGATGATGTCGCAGGCGCGCGCGATCGACACGTCGATGGAGCGCTCCAGCGCCTCCAGGGCCTCAATGTTCAGGCGCACGACTTCGCGCGCTCGGTCCGTCATCGCGGCGATCTGGTCCGGCGATGAGTGAAGCGTGTTGGGCATAGGCTGGCTCCTGAGACGCCGGACCGCTGGGCGGTTCTTTGTGGCGCTCCCGCGAATTGCCTCATCTGGATTGATCGCACAATGGCGGGGCTGCGACGGAATTGTCACCTTGGCGGACAACCTTCCGGGGCCTTGCGCGTTGTGAGCGTTTCAACAACAGCCAAGAATCGAGACCGGACCTTATGCCGTCTGCATCCGGGGCGATCGCCTCACGCCTGCCCAAGCCGCCCGTCGCCTTCGCCAAGCCCGCCCTGTTCCTGGATCTGGACGGTGTTCTGGCGCCCTTGGCGCCGACGCCGGACGCAGTGGGGCCGGACGCCCGGCGGACCGATGTCCTGACCCGGCTGACGGACCGGCTGCAGGGGCGGGTCGCCATCGTCAGCGGCCGGACCTTGGGCGAGATCGACCGGATCAGCGACGGCGCGGCGCGAGCGGCCTCAGGCGTGCATGGCCTGCAAAGACGGCGCGGCGACGGCTCCTTCGCCAACCGGACGCCGGACCCGGCGGTGCGCAGGGCCGTGTCCGCCTTCGCCGCCTTCGCCGCCGACCGGCCGGGCGTGATCGTGGAGGACAAGGAACTGGCGGCGGGCCTTCACTACCGTCAGGCGCCGGGCGCTTCGGCTGAAGCCCTGGCTCTGGCGGCGGCGCTGGCGCAGGAGACAGGCCTGGCCCTGCAGCCGGGCTCCATGGTGCTGGAACTGAAGACGCCCGGCACGGACAAGGGCGCAGCCCTGACCGCCTTCATGGCCGAGGCGCCGTTCAAGGGGGCCATCCCCATCATGGTCGGCGACGACCTGACCGACGAGCACGGCTTCGAGGCGGCCGAGGCCCTGGGCGGTTTCGGCGTCCTGGTGGGGCCGGAGCGCCCAACCGCCGCGCGCTACGGACTGGAGGATGTCGCGGCTGTGCTCGACTGGCTGGATCAGATTGAAGGAGGCGCCGCATGAGCCGTCCCAACCTCGACCTCGCCCCCATCGGCAACTGCTCGGTCAGCGCCCTGATCGACCGGGCGGGCCGCTTCGTCTGGGCCTGTGCGCCCCGCGTGGACGGCGATCCGGTCTTTTCGGCCCTGATGGACGGCGACGATCCCGAGCATGGCTTCTGGGCTATCGAACTGGCCGACATGGTCGCGATCGAGCAGGCCTATGTCCGCAATACCGCCGTACTGCGCACGGTCATGACTGACGAACGCGGGGCCTCGGTCGAGATCCTCGACTTCGCGCCGCGCCATCTGAAGCATTCGCGCATCTACCGTCCCATCGCCTTCGCGCGCGTGGTGCGGCCCCTGTCGGGGGCGCCGCGCATCACCGTGCGGCTGCGGCCCTCGGCGGACTGGGGCGCGAGGCGGGCGCAACAGACCTCCGGCTCCAACCACATCCGCTATCTGTGCACCGACCTGACGCTGCGGCTGACCACCAACTGCCCCGTCACCCATGTTCAGAACGAGCGGACCTTCCGGCTGGAAGGCGAGCTGGCCTTCTTCCTCGGCCCGGACGAGGGCTATGACCAGTCAGTCATGGCTGGGGTTTCGGCGGCGCTGGACCAGACCATCCAGCACTGGAAGCTGTGGACCCGGACCCTCTATGTGCCGCTGGACTGGCAGGAAGCGGTGATCCGCGCCGCCATCACGCTCAAGCTGTGCGTCTATGAGGAGACCGGCGCCATCGTCGCCGCCATGACCACCTCGGTGCCCGAGTTCCCCGAGAGCGGGCGCAACTGGGACTATCGTTTCTGCTGGGTGCGCGACGCCTATTATACGGTGCGGGCGCTGAACCGGCTGGGCGCGGTGGACATCCTCGAGAACTACCTCGGCTACCTGCGCAATCTGGTGGACGACGCTCAGGGCGGCCATGTTCAGCCCGTCTATGGCGTGGGCCTGGAGGCCGAGATCGGCGAGCGCATCGTCGACAGCGTCGAGGGCTATCGCGGCATGAAGCCGGTGCGCGTCGGCAATCAGGCGCACGAGCACCTGCAACACGACGTCTATGGCCAGATCGTCCTGCCTCTGGTTCAGGCCTTCTTCGACGAGCGGATGCTGAGGCCGGGCACGATTGACGACTTCCACGCCCTGGAAAAGGTCGGCGACCGGGCCTTCGCCATGCACGACCAGACGGACGCGGGCCTGTGGGAGTTCCGCACCATCGCCCGGGTCCATACCTATTCCTCGGTCATGTGCTGGGCCGCCTGCGACCGGCTGGCCAAGGCGGCGCGCCATCTGGGGCTGACCGAGCGGGGCGAACTGTGGGACGAGCGCGCGCGTGTGATCCGGGCGCGGATCGAGGCCGAGGCCTATCTGCCGGACGAGGGCCGCTTCGCCGCCAGCTTTGGCGGGACCGAGCTGGACGCCTCCCTGTTGCAGATGACCGACCTGGGCTTCCTCGACGCGCGTGACCCGCGGCAGGTCAAGACCTTCGAGGCTGTGGAGCGGGACCTGAAGCGCGGCCCCTACCTGTTCCGCTACATCCACCCCGACGACTTCGGCGAGCCGGAGACGGCGTTCAACTTTTGCACCTTCTGGTTCATCGAGGCCCTGCATCTGAACGGGCGAACGGAGGAGGCGAGGGCCATCTTCGACGAGATGCTCAGCCGCCGCACCCATGCCGGCCTGCTTAGCGAGGACATCTCGCTTCAGGACGGGGAACTGTGGGGCAACTACCCTCAGACCTATTCCCTGGTCGGGATCATCAACTGCGCCGTCCTCCTCAGTCGTTCATGGCAGGACGCGCGATGAGCCGGCTGATTGTCGTCTCGAACCGCGTCTCGGCGCCTAAGGACCCGGCGGCGGGCTCGGCGGGCGGTCTGGCCATGGCCCTGTCGGCGGCCCTGCGCAAATACGACGGCCTGTGGTTCGGCTGGTCCGGCGAGACGGTCGAGCAGTTCACCGGCGAACTGAACATCGAGGACCGGGCGGGCGTCACCGTCGCCACCGTCGATCTGGAGCCGCAGGACGTCGATGAATATTACAACGGCTACGCCAACAAGACCCTGTGGCCCCTGTTCCACCACCGGGTCGATCTGACGGCCTATGAGCGGTCCTATGGCGAGGGCTATGAGCGCACCAATCGCCGCTTCGCCGAGGTGCTGCAGCCGCTGATCCAGCCCGACGACATCATCTGGATCCACGACTATCACATGATCCCGATGGCGCGGGACCTGCGCCGTCTGGGGGTGAAGAACCGCATCGGCTTCTTCCTGCACACGCCCTGGCCGGCGCGTCAGCTGCTGGTGACGCTGCCGCATCATCGGCGGCTGGTGGAGTCGATGTTCTATTTCGACCTGATCGGCTTCCATACTCATGAATGGCTTGGCCTGTTCGAGCGCTACGTCGAGGTCGAGGCGCGGGGGCGGGTGTCGCCCGACCATGTGATCGAGGCCTTCGGCCGTCGGGTTCAATGCGGGGTCTTCCCCATCGGCATCGACGTGGACGGCTTCCTGGCTGCGCGCGACTCGGTGCTGGGAGGCAAGACCTATGACCGGATGGCGGCCTCGGCGGCCTTCCGCTCCATGATCGTCGGCGTTGATCGGCTCGACTACTCCAAGGGGTTGGAGCAGCGGATGCTGGGCTTCGAGCAGTTTCTGGAGGACAATCCCGCCATGCGCGGCGAGGTCTTCCTGTTGCAGGTGACGCCGATCTCGCGTGACGACGTCGATACCTATCAGGACATTCGCGGGCGGCTGGACGCCCTGGCCGGGCGGATCAACGGCGCCTATGCCGACATGGACTGGCAGCCGATCCGCTATCTGAACCGCACCTTCCGGCGGGATCAGCTGGCGGGCCTCTATCGCGCGGCCAAGGTCGGTCTCGTTACGCCCTTGCGCGACGGCATGAACCTGGTGGCCAAGGAATATGTGGCGGCCCAGAACCCTGACGATCCCGGCGTGCTGATCCTGTCGCGTTTCGCCGGCGCCGCCGAACAGATGGGCGAGGCCCTGCTGGTCAATCCCTTCAGCCGTGAAGAGCTGTCGGAAGCGATCAAGACGGCCCTGACCATGCCGCTGGAGGAGCGCATCCGTAAATGGAAGGCGCTGATGCAGGTGGTGCGCGACACCGACGTGGGGATATGGCGCGACAGCTACGTCGGGGCGCTCAAGAAGGTCGCGATCCGCGCCGACGACGAGGTGGTCGCCGACGCGGCCGAACCTGCGGCCTAGCTGGCTTCGGCGTATTGCGGCGGTGCGCCTTCGCGGGCGAGGGCGCGCGCATGGGCGGGGCGGGCCGCCAGCCGCTCGACATAGGCGTCCAGCAGCGGGCTTTCAGGCAGGTGGTCGCGCGCCCAACCCACGGTGCTGCCGATCAGGACGTCGGCCACGGTGAAGCGGTCGCCCATCAGCCAGGGACCTTCCCACAGGGCCTCCAGCAGCCGGGTCATGGCGGCGTCATAGCGGGCTCGGGCAAAGGCGTCGGCGTCCACCGCGCCGCTCATCTTGTTCCACAGCGACGGCTCCAGCTCGCCCGAGGCCCAGAACATCCACGTCAGCAGCGACCCGCGCTGCGGCGAGTCCGGGGGGAAGCCGAGGCCTGCTTCAGGATGTAGGCCGGTCAGATAAAGGGCGACCGCCGCCGATTCGGTGATCAAGGCGCCGTCGTGCAGCAGGGCCGGGACCTTGCCGTCGGGATGAGGATTCCTGGAATCGGCGGCGCCCGTGCCGTCCATGCGGCGGATGTCGCAATATTCGATGCGGCAGTCGGCCCCCAGCTCTTCGACCAGCCAGACCAGGCGCGAGGAACGGGACCAGGGGGCGTGGAACAGGGTCAGCATCGATAATCCTCCCAGATATCGCGCCGCGACGGGGCGTCGGCGGCGGTTCGTCTTGACTACTGCCACCCTGCTGCCACCCTGCTGTCAGCAGTCTTCGGCGAGGGTGGGACATGAGACGCGCCGACCGACTGTTTCAGATCATCCAGGTGCTGCGCCGGGCCTCGCGTCCGGTGACGGCCGACGCCATTGCGGCCGAACTGGAAACCTCGAAACGCACCATCTATCGCGACATCGCCGCCCTGCTGGGGCAGCGGGTGCCGATCCGGGGCGAGGCGGGGTTGGGCTATGTTCTAGACGGCGGTTTCGACCTGCCCCCGCTGATGCTGACCTCCGATGAGATCGAGGCGGCGGTGCTGGGCGCGCAGTGGGTGGCGGCGCGCGGCGATCCGGCCCTGGCGCGGGCCGCGCGCGACCTGAGGGCCAAGATCGCCGCCATCGTCCCGGAACGTCTGCGGTCGGTGGTGCTGGAGCCTTCAGTGGCCACGCCGCCGCCGTGGGAGCAGAAGATGGAGACTGTGGATCTGGCCCAGGTGCGGGCCTGGATTCACGCTGGGCGCAAGCTGCGGCTCTATTACGCCGACGAGCAGGGGCGAGAGACGACACGCGTCATCTGGCCCTGCCTGATCGGCTATCACGAGCGGGCGCGTCTGCTGATCGCCTGGTGCGAGACGCGCGAGGACTTCCGCAGCTTCCGCGCCGACCGGGTGGTCGACGCCGAGTTTCTGGACGACCGCTACCCCGGTCGGCCCGCCGTCCTGCGCCAGCGCTGGTTCGCGGCGATGGAGGCGCGGCGGGCCGCCGAGTGCGGGCCTCAGTAAATCTCGAACAGACCCGCGGCCCCCATGCCGCCGCCGATGCACATGGTGACGACGCCGTACTTGGCCCCGCGACGCTTGCCCTCGATCAGGACGTGGCCGGTCATCCGCGCGCCCGACATGCCATAGGGGTGGCCGATGGAGACGGCGCCGCCCGAGACGTTCAGGCGGTCGTTGGGAATGCCCAAGGCGTCGCGGCAGTAGAGCACCTGGGCGGCGAAGGCCTCGTTCAGCTCCCAGATGCCGATGTCGTCCATGGTCAGGCCGTGGCGCTTCAGCAGCTTGGGCACGGCATAGACGGGGCCAATGCCCATCTCGTCGGGTTCGCAGCCGGCCACGGCCATGCCGCGATAGGCGCCGAGCGGTTGCAGACCCCGTTTCACCGCCTCGGCCGCCTCCATGACGACGCAGGCCGAGGCCCCGTCCGACAGCTGCGAGGCGTTGCCGGCGGTGATGAACTCGCCCTGCTGAATTTCTTCGCCGCCGCCGAAGACGGGCTTCAAGGCCTTCAGGCCTTCCAACGTCGTCTCGGGGCGGTTGCCCTCGTCCTTCGACAGCGTGACTTCCTTGGACATCGTCTCTCCGGTCGCCTTGTCCGTCACCAGCATGGCGGTGGTCATGGCCACGATCTCGGCGTCGAACCGACCGGCGGCCTGCGCTTCCGCCGTGCGCTGCTGCGATTGCAGGGCGTATTCGTCCTGAGCGTCGCGGCTGATGTTGTAGCGGCGGCTGACGACCTCGGCGGTCTCCAGCATAGACATATAGATGTGGGGCGACAGCTTCAGCAGCGCCTCGTCCTTCATCCGGTGCAGATTCATGTGTTGGTTCTGGACCAGGGAGATGCTCTCCAGCCCGCCGCCGACCGCCATCTTCTGCTGGTCGAAGATCACCTGCTTGGCCGCCGTGGCGATCCCCATCAGGCCCGAGGCGCACTGTCGATCCAGACTCATGCCGGGAACGGAGGAGGGCAGGCCCGCCGCCAGGGCCACCTGACGCGCGACGTTCGTTCCGGTCGAGCCCTGTTGCAGCGCTGCACCCATGACGACGTCCTCGATCTCGGCAGGATCGACGCCGGCGCGCGCGACCGCGTGCCTGACGGCATGGGCGCCGAGCGTCTGCGCCTGGGTGTCGTTGAAGGCCCCGCGATAGGCCCGGCCGATCGGGGTGCGGGCGGTGGAGACGATGACGGCTTCACGCATCGAGAAGTTCTCTCTTTCTTAGGGCGCTATCGCTCGGCGCGCGGCGCCTCGCTGCTTCAGCGCAAAAAGAGGGCGCTATCGCTGCGATGCGGACGCGCGCTGCGGTAAGCGCGTTTCCTGCCTGAAGAC
>Ga0265296_1004043_pt1 | contig 13019 bp, 13 predicted proteins | sample MunlanPumphouse1_FD_189073 | JGI IMG/M metagenome (GOLD analysis project Ga0265296, IMG submission 189073) | Groundwater microbial communities from a municipal landfill in Southern Ontario, Canada - Pumphouse #1 | ecosystem: Environmental > Aquatic > Deep subsurface > Groundwater | place... | reverse complement strand
CACGCAGATTGGTTTGGCCGGCCGGTATTTAGTAATTATGCCGCTTGATAAACAGGGAGGTATTTCCCGCCGCATCGAGGATGATAGTGAAAGAAGGCGCCTGCGCGAGATATTCAAAGAGCTTAAATTTCCCGACCCGGTAGGTTTTATCGTGCGCACCGCTGCCAGCGGCCGCTCCAAGCAGGAGCTGATGCGCGACGCGCAGTTCCTTTATAAATTATGGAAGCGCTTAGAGAAGACTGCCCAGGGCAAAAAAGCCCCGGCTTTAGTTTATGAAGAGTATGATCTTACCCTGCGGGCGATCCGCGATTCCTTTACAGAAGATGTCACAAAGCTGATCGTTGATTCCAAGCCGGAATTTTACCGCATCCAGCATTTTATGCGCACCTTCTTAAGCTATCTATCCAAAAAAGTCGAACTTTATAAAGGGGATGACCTTTTTGGTACCAAGGACGTGGAGAAGCAGATCAACCATATCTTTGAAAGCCACGTTTATTTAAAATCCAAAGCCTATTTGATCATTGAGCCAACCGAAGGCCTGGTGGTAATTGACGTAAATAGTGGCGGCTTCAAGAAAAAAGTCAACCAGGAGGATATGGCCTTTAAAGTTAACGCTGAAGCAGCGGTTGAAATTGCCCGCCAGCTGGTGCTGCGGGATTTAGGCGGCATAATCGTAATCGATTTTATTGACATGGAGCACGAAAGCCACCGCCGGGAATTGCTGAATATTCTGAAAAACGCCTTGTCCGGTGACCGCGCAAAATACGATATCCTGGGGATCTCTAAGTTTGGAATAGTGGAAATGACCCGCGAACGCATCCATAAAACCGTGCAGATGCTTTCTTTTCACCCCTGTCCTTATTGTAAGGGAAGAGGCAAGCTGCGCTCACCTCAAACCCTGGGAATTTATGCCTTAAAGGAGCTAAAGCGCTATCTTAAGGGCAAATCCTTAAAACAGGCAAGCGTTACTTTGGCCCCGCCTGTGATTGAAGAAATCTTAAAAGATAAGGAGGCCCTGCGCGCGATTGAGCATAAATACAGGATCAAAGTTAACCTGATCTCCAACCCCGCCGCGCACTTAGAAGACATCAAAATAGCTTGACCCCTAAATTCAGCAGGTATATAATATTAAACTTAAGAAAAATTAGGGGACGGTTCTATTTTATATGGCTATAAAAATAGAACCGTCCCCTATATAGACGTTCAAGGAGGTTGACAAATGTATGCGATAGTTGAAGTTGGAGCAAAACAGTATAATGTGGAAAAAGGTGATATTATTGCAGTGGATAAGCAAGTTGTTGACCAAGGCAAGGATATTACGCTGGATAAGGTACTTTTAATCTCTAAAGACAAAAAAGTGGAGATCGGCCAGCCTTATATCAAAGGCGCCAAGGTGGAAGCAACGGTTTTGAGGCAGAGTAAGGGCGCAAAAACCACGGCTTATAAATACCGCCGCAGGAAGAGTTCGCATTGGGAAAAAGGCCACCGTGCGCAGCTTACCGAGCTTAAGATCAAATCAATCGATTTAGGCCTATAAAAAGTGTTCATTGACAGCGCAAAAATAAATATGCGCGCGGGTGACGGGGGAAAAGGCTGCAACAGCTTTTATCGCGACCGCCACCAGCGCAAGGGTATCCCTGACGGCGGTGACGGGGGAAATGGCGCGAGCATAGTCATTAAAACCGACCGTAATCTTTTTACCCTGCTTGATTTTCAGCATCATCGGCATTTCCGCGGCGAAAACGGCGGCTCCGGCGGCAGTAAGCACAAAAGAGGCAAGAATGCGCCTGATGTTATTGTGCGCGTTCCGGTCGGCACGATTGTAAAAGACCTGGCATCGGGCTGTATTTTACGCGACCTTGATAAGGAAGATGACGAGGTTATTGTTGTCAAAGGCGGAAAAGGCGGTTTAGGAAGCCGCCATCGTATGGAAGAGCCTGTGCAGGCTTCGGCAGGGGAAGTAAAAGATATTTTCCTTGACCTGAAACTGCTTGCCCAGGTAGGTGTAATTGGTTTTCCTAATGCCGGTAAATCTACTTTGATCTCGGCAATTTCTAACGCGCACCCGAAGATCGCCCCGTATCCGTTTACTACGAAGTCTCCGGTTTTAGGAGTGGTGCGCCAGGCAGATACGAAATTTGTAATAGCTGATATCCCGGGATTAATTGAGGGCGCTTCAGAGGGCCGCGGCCTGGGGGATAAATTCCTGAAACATATCGAGCGCACCGGGATTTTAATCCACGTAATCGATATGTCCGGTTTTGAAGTCCGGGACCCGCTGGAGGATTACGAGAAGATCAACCGGGAACTTGAAGCTTACAGCTTGCAGGTTTATAAGAAACCGCAGATACTGGCGGCCAATAAAATGGATCTTGACGGCGCCAAGGAGAATCTCAAACGTTTTAAACTCAAATTTAAGAAACAGATTTACCCGATTTCCGCTTTAAACCGGGAAGGGTTGGAGGAGTTGGTTGATGCAGTCGCAAAGAAGTTATAAAAGAGTCGTAGTTAAGATCGGCTCAAGCCTGTTTGTAACTGAAAAAAATAAACTGGATACCGGTCTGCTGGAGGGCCTTGCCGGGCAAATTTCCGGTTTGATTAAAGACGGCAAAGAGGTGGTGGTTGTTTCCTCCGGGGCAATTGCCTTAGGTATGTCTATTTTGAAATTGGCCAGCCGCCCCAGGGAGCTTGAATATTTGCAGGCAGCCGCGGCTGTCGGCCAGCATGAATTGATGCATGTTTATAACCGGGCCTTTATTGGATATGGGGTTAATTGCGCCCAATTACTTTTGACCTGGGAAGATTTTTCCAATCGTTCGCGCTATCTCAACGCCAAAAACACCTTAAACACCCTGCTCAAATTAAAATGCGTGCCGATAGTCAATGAAAATGACACGGTATCAACTGAAGAGATTAAATTCGGGGACAATGACCGGCTTTCCGCGTTGGTTTCTATTTTAACCGGCGCCGACCTTTTGATTATTCTCTCGGATGTCGATGGCCTGCTTGATGAAAATAAAAAAGTTATCCGCCTGGTGGATAAAATAACCGGCGAAATAAAATCCCTGGCCTGCCCGACGAGCAAAAAAACATGCGTGGGCGGCATGGTCACCAAGATCGAGGCGGCGCGCGTTGCCGTTGACTCGGGGATTCCCTGCGTAATTGCCAATGGCGGCAATAAAGGAATTATAAGCGTTGTTGCCAATGACCCTTTTGTCCAGGGCACTCTGTTTTTACCTAAACAAAAGCTGCTTGATGCTAAAAAACGCTGGATGGCTTTTGGCACCAAGGCTAAAGGCAAGATAGTTATTGATGATGGAGCCAAAAGAGCATTGGCAGATAAAAAGAGCCTGCTTGCCGTAGGGGTGATCGCCTGCGAAGGGAATTTTTGCTCCGGTGACATTGTCAGCGTTTGCGATAAGAAAAACTGCGAAATTGCCCGCGGCAAAGTGGGGCTGGCTTCCCGCGAGCTGGATAAAGTAAAGGGAGGGCGTTTCCCTAAAGAGGTTATCCACCGCGACAACATCGTTATACTGTAGAAAAAATGAAGCAAAATCTTAAAAAAGAACTGGAAAATATTGCCAAAGAGGCTTTGCAGGCTTCGCGCGCCTTGGCTGTCTTATCAACAGGCGCCAAGAACGCGGTGCTTAAGGATATGGCAGCTGCCTTGCTCAACAAGAGAGTCGTTATCTTAAAGGCCAATAAAAAAGATATTGCCGGCTCCGGAGGCAAAGGCCGGGCTTTTATTGACCGGCTCACCTTAAACCATGCCAGGATCAAGCAGATGGCGGATTCCTTGCTGGATATTGTCAAGCTTAAGGATCCTGTTGGCCGGGTTTTACGCGCATGGAAGCTTTCCAACGGCCTGCGTATTAATAAAGTGAGTTCGCCCATCGGGGTAGTCGCTATAATTTACGAATCCCGGCCGAATGTTACCTCGGATTGTATCGGCCTGTGCTTTAAATCCGGCAACAGCGTGATCTTACGCGGCGGCAGTGAATCTTTAAATTCCAATATTGCCATTTACAATGTGCTTAACGCTGTAATGCTCAAACACGGTCTGCCTTGCGGGGCAATCAATCTTATTGAGGTCAGCGACCGCAAGGCTGTAGATATTTTGCTGAAATTTAACAATTATATCGATGTAGTTATCCCGCGCGGCGGAGAAGAGCTGATTAATAAGGTAGTCAGCTCTTCGCGCATTCCGGTGATTAAGCATTATAAGGGGATCTGTCATGTCTACGTAGATGAATGGGCGGATTTAAATATGGCGGAGAAGATCTGCTTTAATGCCAAACTGCAGCGCCCGGGGGTTTGTAACGCCATGGAAAGCATGCTTGTGCATCGCGATGCTGCTGACAGGTTTCTGCCGGGGATGCTGAAGAAATTCAAGGATGCCGGTGTTCAGATCCGCGGATGCCCCACCACCGTAAGAATCGCTAAATGGGCAAAGGCTGCCACGGAAAAAGATTACCGCACCGAATACCTGGATCTGATTCTTTCGGTCAAAGTGGTCCAGGATTTGGACGCGGCAATCGCGCATATAAATGATTATGGATCGCATCACTCCGACAGTATTGTTACCGAAGATCGCGAAAACGCGAAAAGATTTTTGCGCCGGGTGGATTCCGCCTGCGTTTACGTAAATGCCTCGACCCGTTTTACCGACGGCAATCAGTTCGGCATGGGCGCGGAGATCGGTATTTCAACGGATAAGCTGCATGCCCGGGGGCCCATGGGGCTCCAAGAGCTGACTACTTATAAATATATGATTTTCGGCTCCGGACAGATCAGAGAATAATAGTATGAGAATAGGCATTTTAGGCGGGACTTTTAATCCTGTGCACATCGGCCATTTAATTTTGGCTGAAGAGGCAAGGGAAAAGCTGGGGCTGGATAAAATCATATTCGTTCCCACAGCCCTGCCGCCGCACAAGGAAGACTTGAATATTGCCCCCGCAGCCGATCGTCTTAAGATGATAAGATTGGCGATACAGGGAAACAGATATTTTGCGGTTTCCGACATTGAGATAAAGCGCGAGGGCCGCTCTTACACAATTGATACGCTTAGTGAGCTAAAACTAAAATATAGCCGCGATGAGCTTTATTTTATCATCGGCTCGGACCTGCTTAAATACCTGAATGAGTGGAAGGACTTAGCCCAGATAATCAAGATGGTTAAATTCCTGGTGGCTACCCGGCCGGGCTATCCGCTGGAGCAGATACCGAATTATATCCATACTTTAGCTATCCGGGCAGTGGATGTTTCCGGTTTTGAGGTGCGTCAGTGCGTGCGGGAGAATAAATCTTTTCGTTACCTGGTCCCGGATAAGGTTTTTGGCTACATCAACAAAAGGGGATTATACAGGGGAAGACCATGAGAATAAAAATTGCAGCGTCGATATTGTCCGCGGACTTCACTTGCCTTGCCGCAGAGCTTAAGAAGGTCGAGCGCGCAGGCGCGGAGCTGATCCACGTTGATGTGATGGACGGCCACTTTGTGCCCAATATTACCATCGGCCCGGCGGTTGTAAAATACATGCGCAAGGCGACTTCGCTTCCGCTGGATGTGCATTTGATGATCGAGAATCCCGCTAAGTATATCGGCGCCTTTGTCAATGCCGGAAGCGATATGATCACCGTGCATATTGAGACAGTTATTTTGAAAGAGCTGGCAGCTATCGGAAGGGGATTAAAGAAAAGCGGGGTAAAGCTGGGGATTTCTTTAAATCCGGCTACCCCTTTAAGTAAGATCAAGAAAGCGTTGCCGCTGGTTGATTTTGTTTTAGTTATGTCGGTTAATCCGGGTTTTGGCGGGCAGGCATTTATTCCGCAATCCTTAAAGAAAATAAAGCAGCTGCGCGCGATCTTTAAGAAAGATATCGCTGTGGACGGTGGGATAAATAACATTACCGCAAAACTGGTAAAGAACGCGGGAGCAAACGTTTTAGCCGCAGGCTCCTATATATTCGGGGCAAAAAATACTAAAAAAGCAATTAACAGTTTAAGATAACACCCCGCGCTTAGCGGAATTGCGCGGGTGTTGTCTTCGTAGACAAGGAGTGACAAGATGTGCAATACAGTTTCGCAAATCAAGTTCGGCACGGATGGCTGGAGGGCGATTATCGCAGATACCTATACTTTGGAAAATGTCAGGGTCCTGGCCCAGGCAGTGGCGGATTATCTGGTTAGCGCGAAAAAAGTGGCAATCGGCTATGACACGCGTTTTATGTCCGGAAAATTCGCCGAAGCCGCGGCAATAGTTTTACAGAATAACGGCATGGAGGTGATCCTTTCCGACCGGCCCACGCCCACGCCGGCATTAAGTTTTGTGGTTAAGTCGCGTAAGCTGGATATGGGAATTATGATTACTGCTTCGCATAACCCGGCAGAGTATAACGGTTTTAAGATCAAGAATTCCTCAGGCGGCGGGGCTAGCGAAGAGATAACCGGCGCAGTAGAAGGTCTTTTAGGGAAAAGCGCGGTAAAGGATTCCGCGCCGCTTGAAGCGATCAAAACCGTAGACATTACCAAAGATTACGTAAAATTTATCCGCAATTATATTGATTTAAAGAAGATCAGGAATAAGAAGTTCAAGGTCCTGGTGGATTCCATGTATGGTTCAGGGGATAGTTTTATCGCCTCCGTGCTTAAAGGCACAAGCATAAAAATTGAATTTATGCGCAATACCATCAATCCTTCTTTCGGGGGAGGCAGGCCTGAGCCGGTAGAAGAAAACCTGAAGGAATTAAAAGCGCGCGTAAAAAAAGAAAAATTTGATTTGGGTATTGCCTTAGATGGTGATGCCGACAGGATTGCCGCGGTTGCCCCCGGGGGAATATTCATACATCCGCAGAAAATCCTGGGGTTGCTCGCCCTGCACTTGAACCAGGACCGCCATTGGTCCGGCGGGCTGGTAAAGACCATTTGCGGCACGACCATGATGGATAACATCGCGAAATTCCTGGGGATCAAACTTTACGAAACCCCGGTTGGTTTTAAATACATCTCGAATCTTATGGAAACCGAGGATATTGTCGCCGGAGGCGAAGAGGCGGGCGGCATGGGGGTTAAAGGCTATATCCCGGAGCGCGACGGCACCATGTCCGGGCTCTTGTTGATTGAGATGATGGCTTACCGCAACAAGAATATCTTAAAGATCTTAAATGAAACCGAAAAGCAGTTCGGCAAATATTATTATGTGCGTCAGGATTTTCATTTGGATAAACGCGTTGAGCCGAAAAAAGAAAACCTTCCGCGGGAATTATTAGGCAAGAAAGTAGTGGATATCAAGGATTATGACGGTATAAAGCTTATTTGCGCAGACCAGAGCTGGTTGATGTTCCGCGGCTCAGGGACTGAGCCGATCATGCGCACCTATGCCGAGGCAAAGAGCTTAACCCGGGCAAAGAAGCTCTTAGCTTTAGCCAAAGAAATTATTTTAAAGGATGGAGTATAAATCAAAAGGAGACCTTAAAATGTCAGATTCAAGAGCAGAATTAGAGCAGATGTATAATCAAAGTATCAAAGTCTTAAAGGAGGGCCAGGTAGTCAGCGGTAAAATCGCAGAGATCAAGAGCAAAGAGGTTTTAGTGGATATAGGTTTTAAATCTGAAGGCATTGTCCCTATTACCGAATTTAGCGCCGTTGATTTAGAGTTAGGCCGCGAGATGGAATTCCTGCTTGAGACTATGGAAAATGACGCGGGGGTGATGACCTTATCCCGGGAAAAGGCCATCCGTATGCAGGGTTGGGATAAAATCGTCAAATTTTCTAACGACGGCACCCTGGTCGAAGGTAAGCCGGTAAAGAAGGTAAAAGGCGGATTTCTCGTAGATATTATGGGTATCGAAGGTTTCCTGCCCAGTTCGCTCTCTTCTTTCCGCAACATCGCGGATAAAGACATCCTGTATAAGGTATTTAAATTCAAGATCGTCAAGGTGAATAACCTGCGGCGCAGCATTATCGTCAGCCGCCGCGAAGCTGTGCAGGCGGAGAGGGACGTGGCCAGGGGCAAGATCTGGGGAGAGCTGAAGATCGGCAACATCTATCCCGGTTTAGTCAAAGCCATCACTGATTTTGGCGCGTTCATTGACCTGGGTGGAGTAGACGGCCTGCTGCATATTACGGATATGTCCTGGTCAAAGATCAGCCATCCTTCAGAGATTGTCGCCATAGGCGATAAAATCGAGGTCGTGGTTTTGAATATGGATCAGGCTTCAGGCAAGGTTTCTTTAGGCCTTAAACAGAGGCTTCCTGACCCCTGGCAGGATATCGAAGGCAAATTTACCATAGGCAGCAAGGTAAAAGGCAAAGTAGTCAATATCCTGCCCTACGGAGTTTTTGTGGAGCTGGAAAAAGGGATTGAAGGATTGATCCATGTTTCCGAGATATCCTGGACCAAGCGCGTAAATAATCCGGGCGAGATGTTCGCCGTAGGAGATATGGTTGAGACGCAGATATTAAGCGTGGAAAAAGAATCCCGCAGGATATCGCTTAGCCTGAAACAACTGGAGCAGAATCCCTGGCTGGAAGCAGAGAGCAAATATCCCGTAGGCACAAAAGCAAGCGGCAAGATCCGCGGTTTCACCGAGTATGGGGCTTTCGTAGAACTGGATTCCAACCTGGAAGGGATGATCCATGTATCTGATATATCCTGGACCAGGAGGGTGGCTCACCCGCAGGATGTCTTAAAAAAGGGGCAGAAGGTCGATGTTTCCGTGATTTCGGTTGATTCTACTAACCGCAGGATCGCTTTAGGATTAAAGCAGCTGCAGGATAATCCCTGGCCGAAGATCGCTGAGAAATATCCTCTGGATACGCAGTTAGACGCCGAGGTTGCCAGCATCACTGAATTTGGCGTATTTGCCAGGATCGATGATGAGCTGGAGGGCCTGATCTACTCCAGCGAAATTGACAAGGAAACAGTTGCGAATCTGAAGCCGGGAGATAAAATAAAGGTAAAGATAATCAAGGTGGATGTGGAGCAGGCCAAGATCGGCCTGACCGCCAGGCTTTAATGGATATAAACAAGCAAATAGAAATAATAAAAAGGGGCGCTGCAGAGATAATCTCTGAGGAAGAGTTACGCAAAAAACTCGAGCAGAGTATTAGATCCAGGCGCCCCTTAAAGATCAAAGCGGGTTTCGATCCCACTGCCCCTGATCTGCATCTGGGCCACACTGTGCTCCTGCGAAAATTACGCCAGTTCCAGGAGCTTGGCCACGAAGTTTATTTTCTTATCGGAGATTTCACCGGACAGATCGGCGACCCTACCGGCCGCTCTGAGATCAGAAAACAACTTACCAGGCAGCAAGTCGCTAAAAACGCCCAGACCTACAAGCAACAGGTGGCGAAGATCCTGGATATGCGTAAGCTGAAAATAGTCTTTAACAGCAAGTGGCTTGAAAGAATGTCTGTCGTAGAAATGCTCAAGCTTACCACACACGCTTCAGTTTCCCAGATGCTTGCCCGCGAGGATTTTAAGAAACGCCACGCGAAGGGCGAGAATATTTCCATATTAGAATTTTTCTATCCGCTCATCCAAGGTTATGATTCAGTTGTGCTTGAGGCGGATGTTGAAATAGGCGGCACTGACCAGATATTCAATTTGTTAGTCGGCCGCGACCTGCAGAAAGACTTTAACCAGGCGCAGCAGGTAGTTTTAACAATGCCGCTTTTAGAGGGCACTGACGGCACGCAAAAAATGAGCAAGTCTTATGCAAATTACATCGGCATAAATGAACCGGCAAAAGAAATGTTCGGTAAAATCATGTCAATCTCCGACGAGCTGATGGTTAAATATTATGAACTGCTTACCGATGCGGATTTATCTTCGGTTAAACAACTGCATCCTAAAGAGGCGAAAGTAAATTTAGCCAAAATTATAATCACGCAATACCACTCTGCGCTTGAGGCGGAAAAAGAGGCAGAGGAGTTTGCCCGCGTTTTCTCCGGAAAAGAAATCCCCCAGGATATGCCGCTTTTTAAAACGGACGGCAAAAAAACCATCCTGGCCATCCTTAGCGAAAGCAAATTAGCCGAAAGCGGTAACCAAGCGCGCCGCCTGATTAAGCAGGGGGCAATCAGCTTTAACAATGTAAAAGTTGAAAAAGATGATTTTATCCCGAATGAATCCGGTATCCTCAAAGCCGGAACCCGGCGGTTTTTAAAAATAATATGTTCTGGACGATAATTGGCGCAGCCGCGGCAACGCTTACCATGTTCTCCTTTATCCCACAGATATTCAGGTCTCTAAGAACCAGGTCTGTCAAGGATGTCAGCCCCGTCACTTTATTCCAGCTTTCTGCCGGTGTTTTTCTATGGATGATTTACGGCATTTCACGCAAAGATCCGATAATCATAGTCGCCAACTTCATAACCTTAATGACCTTGTCTGTGCTGATATTTTTATATTTTAAATACGGGAGATTAATCAAATGAAAGGAATAATCCTGGCCGGCGGCAAGGCAACACGGCTTTACCCGATAACCAAAGGTGTTTGCAAACAGATGCTACCTGTTTACGACAAGCCGATGATCTATTATCCCCTCTCGGTGCTCATGCTTGCCGGGATAAAAGAGATTCTGGTTATCTCAACCCCTAAAGACACTACACGGTTTGAGGATCTGCTGGGGGATGGTTCTGCCCTGGGGATAAAGATCGCTTATGAGGTCCAGCCGGAGCCCAAAGGCATTGCCCAGAGCTTCATTATTGCCGAGGATTTTATCGGGGCCGACACTGTCTGCCTTATTCTGGGAGATAATATTTTCTATGGTTATAATCTAAGAGAGCTCTTGCGCGCATCCGCCAAATTGAAAAAGGGGGCGGTGATCTTCGGCTACTATGTCAAGGATCCCCAGCGTTACGGGGTGTTGGAATTTGACAAGAAATGCAGGGTGGTTTCAATTGCAGAGAAGCCTAAAAGGCCCAAGTCTAACTGGGTAGTTTCGGGATTATATTTCTATGATAATGATGTGGTGAAGATCGCCAAAAAGATCAAGCCCTCCAAAAGAGGGGAGCTTGAGATCACCGCCGTGAATAACGAATATATCAAGAAAGGCAGGCTCAAGGCAGAGTTTCTTGGCCGCGGCCATGCCTGGCTTGATACAGGCACCTATGAATCACTGATCGACGCTTCGATCTTTATTAAAACCATTGAAGAGAGGCAGGGTTTAAAGATCGGTTGTATCGAAGAGGTGGCATACCGTATGGGATATATCAGTAAAAAGCAACTGGCAGGGATTGCCTCTCTCATGCCCAACAGCTATGGGGAATATTTAAGAAGCCTGCTTAAAGATGGATAAGAAAATCCTGATATTGGGGAAAGGTTTTATCGGCGAAAGGCTGCAGAAGGCATTCAATTGCAGGATCGACGAAACGTTCATCAAATCTTTTAGCGATGCGCAAAATTTAATCAAGAAATATAAGCCGCGCGTAATCATCAATTGTATCGGCGTAACCGGCAGGAGAAATGTTGATGATTGCGAGCTTGATATCGACGGTGTTTTGCTGGCAAACAGTTTTATTCCGGTAATCCTGGCGGAAGTTGCGCTGCGCAATAATATAAAGCTGGTGCATATCAGCAGCGGCTGCATATTTAGTTTTGACTATAAGAAGGATGGACCGGTAAAAGAGGAGAGCCAAAATTATTTCTTTAAACTTTTTTACAGCCGCAGCAAAGTTTATGCGGAGAGAGCCCTTGAAGCGCTCGCCAGGGATTATAATATTTTGATCGCAAGGATCAGGATACCCTTGCTTAACGCCAGGCATCCCAAAAATGTATTGGATAAACTTATAAAATACAAGCAGGTTATTGATATCCCAAACTCCGTAACCTATATCCCTGATTTTGTCAAAGCAATCAGGCATCTGATCGCTATAGACGCCCGGGGGCTCTATAACGTAGTAAATAAAGGAGGGTTGCGTTATCCTAGGCTTATGCGGGTATATCAAAAATATGCCCCCGCATTTAAATTCAAAGTAATTGCTTTAAAAAAATTAGGCTTAACCAGGACTAATCTGCTTTTATCCACAGGTAAACTTGAGAAAACAGGCTTTAAAGTCAGGGGAATTAACTCAGTTTTAGAGGAATGCGTTAGGGGGTATGTAGGGATTGCCCCTGAAGCCAATAAGGTATAATTATGCCTAAAGTTATAATTTTTGCTGGAGCAAATGGCACTGGTAAAAGTACTTTAGCAAACAGCGCGCTAGAGAAAAATACTATATATATTAATGCCGATGCTATCAAAGTAAAGGATAATAAGAGTTCTATAGAGGCAGGCAAGAAGGCTCTTTTGTTAACGGGAAGTTGTATTGACAAAGAAAAGGATTTTTCTTTTGAAACTACTATGTCTGGTTTAACTCTTTTGAATAACTTTAAGCTGCTGAAGAAAGCAGAATATCATATTGTTATCTTTTATCTTTTTGTGTATCCAGTTGAACTCTTAGTTGAAAGAATCAAGGAGCGGGTAAAAAAAGGCGGCCATGATGTGGAACTAAAGGATATCGTAAGGCGCTATTATAGAAGCGCGCATCATTTTTGGAATATTTATAAGAATTATTCTTCAGAGTGGGCTATAATCAATAATAATGAATCGCGTTACAGGAATATTGCCGTAGGAGATAAGGAAAAATTTGAAGTAATAGACGATCGGGAGTTTTCAATATTTCAGGAGGTAACTAAAAATGCTAAAAAACAAAAAAAGTAATATACCTTTGGCGATTTATAAAAATATCATAAGCATGATGTCAAAAGCCAACCAGGCATCTGACAAGGTTTTAGAAGAGAACAGGAGATTGCGTATTTCTACTCCCTTCTCATTACAGGGCAGGATTTATCATCTTATGCCGGATGGAAGGATAGTTTCTAAAAATAGCAATAGAGTTAAGCATGGGTTGGGGAGCGCCAGGTAATAATGCATAAAAAACAATCCAAGGTTCTAATTACCGGCGGCGCGGGATTTATCGCCAGCGCCTTTGTAAAGTTGCTTATTAGGGACGTTTCTGGATCCAATCGG
>Ga0265296_1004042_pt1 | contig 13020 bp, 8 predicted proteins | sample MunlanPumphouse1_FD_189073 | JGI IMG/M metagenome (GOLD analysis project Ga0265296, IMG submission 189073) | Groundwater microbial communities from a municipal landfill in Southern Ontario, Canada - Pumphouse #1 | ecosystem: Environmental > Aquatic > Deep subsurface > Groundwater | place: Canada... | reverse complement strand
GAACGTTATCAAAGAACCATATGCCGTTGTTCCGGAAGACGCCGTTCATCCGGTTGCAGTTCATCCAGACATCGCTGGTCATGGTTGCTTTTTCCAACGCCCGGGGCTTGTTTGCGTATTCAGCGCCGAAAACGAGCGCCGAAACCGTCAATACTATCATCAGGATTGACAATATTTTTTTCATATACTTTCCTCCATTAGAGTCAAGAGTTACTTTCATTGTTCGCTCGTTACAGTTCAAGCATGAGTCCCAGGCGAATCTGACGAGGCGAGCCGTAGTAGTTGTAATCCATTTCTCGCATCTTATACAGACTCTTCTGTTCATCGGTCAGACTATTCCAGTAAGCCTGGCCGCTCGTCGTTCCCAGATACCCGGTATCGTTTGGCAGACCTGTGGTTATCCAGATCCCCGCAACGTTTTCGTTATTCAGCAGGTTCAACACCCAGGCATAAGCCGTCAGTTGGGCGCCGCCGATGTAGAATTTCTTATCGAGTTTCAGATCGACTTTGAAAACCCATGGCGTCGTCTGCGAGTTGACCGCTGAAACCGGCGTCTCGGACACATTGCCATTGTCGTAACGACCGGTAAACGGCGGTGCGTTAAAAACCTGCATGAGCGTATAAGGCTGACCCGAATTGAAGCTGAACAACAGGTTGGCTCCCGCATTATGCAGGAGAGCCGGTCCATCGGTCTTACCGAAACGATAGTCGATATTCAGAGTGCCGGTGTGTCTTTGTTCAAAATCCAACGGCTGGGCGAATTTCGGGAAGTTCCCGCGCGCGCCGCCCTGCCAGGCGATGTTGAAATTCGAAGCAGTCGCCGAACCGGTGCCGGTAGCAAACTGCAATTCATAGTTGAACGAAGCGGATAGGTTTTTAAACCGTCTCAGATTGAAAATGACATCCAATCCTTTGATGTTACCGAAGTCGCCGTTCTTGCTGAAAGCGATGTTCGTGACATCAGTAGTGACGTTTAACACCTGAACGAGGTCTTCCGTCTCTTTATAGAAAGCGGTCAATTGCAGGCTGGCGACGTCGCCGAGCATTTGTTTGAAACCAATTTCATAAGAGGTGGTCTTCGGCGGTTTCAGATTCGGATTGTCCAAAATCGTAAAATAGCCGCCTCTGTTCACGAACGCATCCAGATAGAACGGGCTCAGATACAGATCGGCTAAACTCGGAGCCTGATAGAATACGCCGTACTGCGCATGGAATACGGTTTGATCGGTAACCGGGAAACTGACGCCAAAGCGCGGGCTGATATACGTATGCACTTCGGAATCTTCAACGTCCGTCTTATCAAACTTTTCGTCACCGCCGAACATACCGGTACCGGGCACCAAACTTCCATCTGCCGCCCACTCGGCGTCAAACTGCTTGAACTGCCAGGCGTTCGGATCGATGCGGTCATATCTTAAGCCGAGATTCAAAACGAGGTCTTTGAATTCGATTTTATCCTGAATATATCCGCTCATGATGATCGGATGATAAGGCGCTTCCTTCTGATAACCGCCAGTGATCTCGCCAGTAGTGGCATCTCTTTGGACATCATCCAGATAACTGCCTTCATTCACTTCATTACCGTCAATGTCATAGCCGTAGAAACGCACATCGGCATCTTGATAAAGCTCAAGTTCAGACAAATTGGTCTTCGCTAAAGCGACCGGGCCAAGTACACGGTATTCTCTTAATGTGTGATATTTGTACTCAAAACCGGCTTTGAACGTGTGATACCGACCCAATTGATGAACGATATCGAAATCGATTCCCCAATAGGTCGTCCGATTCTTAAAATAATCGTTATACTGGCATCCGGGCTCGAAATAATCCGGTCCGATGCGTTTGGTGTATGCGACGCCAACATAAGCGCTGTCATCGGGCCATGGATTCAACCACGGATCACCGTACTTTTCGAGATCGTCGCCAAACGTAGCGTCATAAATCTTCCGCTCGGTGTCGAACCAGTTGAATTTCAAATCGTAATAGGTATTCTGTGCAAGCGTTTGCGTCAACGTAGCGTTGAACGAATGCGAATACCGGGTTTCTTCCGCCATGTGATCGGTATTGAAAATTTCGAGCGGTGTCGCATTGTTCAGAACGCGCTCAGTCGAAACATAACTGGCTTTCAGCGCCATGTTTTTGCCCAACTGAAATTTCACCTTGCCGTTCCACGACCAATCGGAAGTCGAATTATCGGGAATGCGTGCAGTCAGGTCATATTTATGAGACACTGTGTCTAAATAGGTAGCACCAGTGTCATCAATCATCGACAATACCTGATCGTAGGTGAAATTTGTCAGACGGTCGGGATTTTCAGCCCATCCATAGGACGGCCATGCATCCGTGGCGGCTCTGCGTGTTCCGCAGAGGAAGAACGTATGCTTTGTCTTCGGAATGATAGGACCGCTGAGGGTAGCGACGAATTCATTGTACCCGTAGCCGTAAGCGCCCAGAATCTTTTTATCGGCTTTGAGGAATCCGTCCGTAATCGCTTCGACAGATGCGGAATATTTTTCGGCGCCCGCGTTCGTTGTGATAGCAACGATACCGGACATGGCGTCACCATATTCAGCGTTGAAACCGCCGGTCTGAACGCTCATCTCTTCGATGGCTTCATTCGGCAAATAGGTGTACACGGCATTGTTGTAAGGATCGTTCACCAAAACGCCGTCGATGTACGTTGCGGTTTCGCCCCCACGGCCACCGCGGATGTTCATCGTTGTGCTGTTTTCGGCTTTGACCACGCCTGCTGTGCCGGCGGCAATTTCCTGCATACCGCGGACAGGTAAATTTGAAATTTCTTCGGCGGATTTGATGATGTTGGTGTTGGTGGCATCTTTCCGAATCATCGGTCTTACTGCCGTCACCAAAATCTCTTCAAAAGCCAGAGAAGTTTGTTCCAACTCGAAATTCAACTCTGTCGTTAAATCGAGCGAAACCACAAGATTGCTAACAACCGTCTCTTTGTAGCCAATGTAACTGGCTCTCACGGTATAGACCCCGACCGGAACGTTGATGATGGTGTAGTAGCCATCTCCATCTGTTGCTGCACCCAGGTCGTAACCTCCACCGGTAACGATAACGTTTACACCGGCGAGAGGAGCACCTGATTGTTTATCAACAATTGTTCCAGCGATCTTCCCTGAAGTCCCTGCAAAGAGAACAATAGGTAGCAAAATTGCCAAGAGACAAATCGCGACACGACGTACCATACTATTCCTCCTTTAAATGAAAAACTATCTTTTCTCTATCCTCTACTGCAACTCACTGCTGAAAGAATGTAAAAAATATCTTTGAGTAATGTCAAGCTTTTTATGTCGGAAATTTTATTTTTTTCGTCGTTCGGTCAAAATTTCGTCGATAAGACCATATTCCAGAGCCTCTTGAGGAGACATAAAAAAGTTCCGATCGGTGTCTTTTCGAATACGTTCGAGCGGCTGACCGGTCAATTCGGAAAGGATTGCATGTGTCTTCTCTTTCATCTGAAGAGTCTCCTTCGCGTAGATTTCGATGTCGCTCGCCTGCCCTTCGATCCCGCCCAGAGGTTGATGAATCATGATGCGTGAATTCGGCAACGCTTGCCGTTTTCCCTTAGCGCCTGCGGCTAATAGAATCGCCGCCATGCTCGCCGCCTGACCGATGCAGATGGTTGAAACCGGAGACTTCACGAAGTTCATCGTATCGAAGATCGCCAATCCGGCCGTCACCGATCCGCCGGGATTGTTGATGTACAAAAAGATGTCTTTCTGCGCATCTTCCGACGCGAGGTAAAGCAACTGCGCGATTACCAGATTCGCGACGTGATCGTCAATCGGACTCCCCAGAAAGACGATCCTTTCCTTCAGCAAACGGGAATAAATATCATAAGCGCGTTCGGTTTGTCCGCTCTCTTCAACAACCATTGGAATGTACATCTTGTTTTCCTTACTCGGCGGGTTGGTTCCGCAGAGATTTTGTTTGGATCGTTTCCTTTTTTTCCTTGATGAACTGCGTCAGAAAATCGAACACCTTTTCTTCAAGGAGATCGCTTTCGATCTTCTTCCGATTCTCGGAATTCCGGTAATAGTTCAAAACCGCTTCGTGGCTCAACTGATACCGGGAGGCATACTGATCGGCGATTTTATTTAGACGATCTTCGATGTCATCTTTGCCGAGTTTCAGATTTTCCGCCCGGATGATTTCCTGTTGTATCAAAAACCAGCGGATTTCACGTTTCCCCATTTCGGCGTACTGCTCGCGCACCTGCGCTTCGTTGACGTCCTGAGAATGGTTCTTTTCTTTAATATCTTCGATGACCGCGTCCAGAAAATGTTTCAGTCTCGACGGAGCAATGTCAACGGTCGTGTTCGCAAGCAGGTAATCCGTGATGGAAGCATAAAACTCGCTCTGTGCGCGTTTGTCCCATTCGTCCTGAATTCGCTTCTCGATCTGGACTTTTAGTTCGGCAAAATTGGCGACTTCTTTCAGGTTCTCTTTAATAAAATCGTCGGTCAGTTCGGGTAATTTGTGCGATTCGACTTTGTGAACCGTAACCTCATAACCGATTTCTTCCGCATCTTTACCGCTCAATCGGATAACGACTTTGTCGCCGGCTTTCACGCCTAACAGATTGGCGCTTCCGGGTTCTCCAAAAACACCATCGCCAACCTTGACCAGTTTCTGATTGAGTTTTCTCCCGATGACGGGAACGCCTGATTTGTCCAACTCCTGCAGATCGCAATCGATGAAATGACCTTTTTCCGCGCCTCCGGTGACCGTCTCAACTTCGGCGTAAGCCTCGCGCAACGCTTCGATTTCCGCGGTTACGTCCTCCGGATTGATGACGTACGCATGTTTGACAATCCCGAATCCTTTCTTGTAATCCGGCAATTCGATCTTCGGATCGATTTCCACGCTAAGCGAATATTCAAAAGGCTTTCCTTCGTCGAATTCGAGCCCTTTCAGGGAAATGTCGAGATAATCCGTGATTCCTTTTTCCTTCAGAGCGTCCACCGTCGTCTTGTCGATGACTTCGTTGGAAAAATCGTACTTGATCTTTCCTTCCTGTTGTCTTTTAAAAATCAAATCCGGTACTTTTCCGGGACGAAAACCGGGCAGAACAAATTCCTTTTTCAACGTCTTAAAAGTTTGCCGGTAAATATTCGAGACTTCTTCCCAGTCCAAATTCACTTTCAGAAGAAGTTCCGCCGAACTTGCATTGCTTAAATCAACTTTCATCCTGTTTCCTTATTCAAAAAATTCAAGAGCCACTGTGCCGCGGGAGAGACTCGAACTCACACCCTATGAATAGGACTGGATCCTAAGTCCAGCGCGTCTGCCAGTTCCGCCACCGCGGCTCAAATAACGCCGGTAATATAAACTATTGGTCGTTTTTTTCCAAAATGTTAGAGACGGGAAATCGGCGGTTTTGATTCGGAGATTCAACCCGAAAACCTGCCACGTCGTGTCATCGGCGATGCTGTCACCGGTCTCGACCTGAATGAAGTCAAGAATCGGGGGCGTTGTGTTTAGCTTGAATTGGAAACCGCTAATCGAAGCCAATGGCGTCCCCAATTCAACGGGAATCGTCACCGTATCGCCCGCAATTTCAAATCGACTTTGGATTGAAATGGTTGGTTCGAAGCATTTTTCCGGTTGGATGATGGAATCCGTTCCCGCTTCCGCCTGAAGCGTAAACACGATTCCGATGACCATTAATAAATGAGTGAGGCTGTTGGTGTTTTTCGCCATGTCTTATCGTCCGAAAACGATAGAAAGTTCAGAGATTCGCTCCATGACACTTCTTGTATTTTTTTCCGCTTCCGCACGGACACGGATCGTTCCTGCCGACGTGTTGTTCGGCGTGGATCGGCTTCTGTTTCTGCTCGCGAGTATCGGAACGTTCGGATGTTTCATTCGACGCGGTGAAGCCCATGCCGAGCGATTCGTGATGAACCGCCTGAATGGGAGCCGAGCGTCTGACGGGACGTTGTTCCTGAACCGGTCCGCCGATCTGAGCGCGGAAACAAAGTTTGAGCGCCTGTTTATTCACTTCGTCCAGTGTGATGACGAATGCTTTATAGCCTTCGCTTTTGTATTCCAGCAGAGGATCTTTCTGACCGTAAGCGCGCCAGTTGATGCCTTCTTTCAATTGATCCATCGAATAGAGATGATCGCGCCATTTCTCGTCGATCGTCCGCAAGATTACAAATTTTTCGAGGAAATGAACCTGCTCTTCGCCGAGATATTTTTCGCGGCGATCATAATATTTCTTCGAGCGTTCGATGATTTCGCTTTTGATGCCGTCCGGCGTAACATTCGATAACTGGTCGAGCGACATATCGATTCCCAGCGTCGAACCGATTTCCATCCGCAATCCGTTCCAATCCCATTCATCCGGTGTGGAATCGGATGTGTACCTTTCGATCAGTCCGCCGCTCCATTCGTCGAGCATTCCGAAGACTTCCGAGCGCAAGTTCGGTTCGACGAGTGCATAATTCCGGCGATCGTAAATGATCACGCGCTGATGGTTCATCACATTGTCGTATTCAAGCAGGTGTTTACGGATGCTGAAGTTCCGCTCCTCGACTTTCTTCTGTGCCCGTTCGATCGATCGCGTGACCATCGAATGGGTGATGACCTGTCCTTCTTCGATGCCGATCTTATCCATAATGGAGGCGACCCGCTCGCTGTTGAACAGCCGCATCAGATCGTCTTCCAGAGACAGGAAGAAACGCGATTCTCCGAGATCACCCTGACGTCCGCTTCGTCCGCGAAGCTGAAGGTCGATGCGCCGGGATTCGTGCCGTTCGGTGCCGATGATATACAAGCCGCCGAGTTCGCGGACTTCTTTGCCCAGTTTGATGTCGGTTCCGCGTCCGGCCATGTTCGTGGCAATCGTGACCGCGGATTTTTCACCAGCCCGCGCGACGATTTCCGCCTCGCGTTTATGCTGTTTGGCATTTAAGACATTATGCGTAATTCCCCGCCGTTTCAGCATCCGGCTGATGGTTTCGGAAACCTCCACGCTGATCGTGCCGACCAGCACGGGTTGACCTTTATGAAATGAGGCTTCAATCTCATTCAAAATGGCATTGTACTTTTCGCGCCGCGTCTTGTAAACCTGATCTTCATGATCGGTTCGGATACACGTTTCATTCGTCGGAATGACGACGACGTTAAGTTTGTAAATATCGAGAAACTCAGCCGATTCCGTTTCCGCCGTGCCCGTCATACCGGCGAGTTTATCATACATGCGGAAGTAATTCTGAAGGGTAATGGTGGCAAATGTCTGCGTCTCGGCTTCGACCTTGACTTTTTCCTTGGCTTCGATCGCCTGATGCAAACCGTCGCTGTATCGTCTGCCGGGCAGAATTCGTCCCGTGAATTCATCGACGATTAGCACTCGCCCGTCCTGAACGACATACTCGTTATCTTTTTCATAGAGACTATAAGCACGAAGTAGTTGGGAAATGTTATGAAACCGGTCGGAAATCTCCGAGTTAATCATGTCCAACTCGAGTTTCTTTTTTTCCTTCTCGGCCTCACTCAAAGTAGCATCCGTGTCGATCTCGACCGTCTTTTCCGCCATGTCCGGAATGACAAGTTCGTTGACCGTAATTCCGAGCAGAGAAGCCAGTTTTTCCTCACCTTTCGGCGTCAGCGTGATGTTGTGCTGTTTTTCTTCGATGTAGTAGTAAAGGTCTTTAAAATATTCGTCCTGGCTGACTGACTGGCCGGTCTTCCCACCAGTTAGTAGTAAATATTCACGTTCGCCGGATTGGGACAATTTCTGATATTCCGGCTCTTCAAGGAGTTTCCGCAATTTGCGGTTTTTCGGCATTCCCTGCGACGCAACGTAAAATTTGCTTGCCGATGCAGCGTCGTCTTTCAATTGAGCCGGATCGTCGGGGAATTTGGATAAAATATCCGTCACGACATCGCGCTGGTACTTTACCAAGGAAGCAACCGACGGATTCAGCACGTCGAATTTTTCGTGCCGGGAAGCGGCGACCGGGCCGGAAATGATGAGCGGCGTTCTGGCTTCATCGATAAGAATGTTGTCAACCTCATCGACGATCGCGTAAAAATACCCGCGTTGTACCTGTTCTTCGACGCTCAGCGCCATGTTGTCGCGCAGGTAATCGAAACCGAATTCGTTGTTGGTTCCGTAGGTGATGTCGTGGTTGTATTCCTGCCGCCGCGCTTCGGAATCCATTGTATTGAGAATGCAACCGACCGTTAGTCCGAGTTCCGTGTAGATTCTGCCCATCCATTCACTGTCGCGCTGGGCAAGGTAATCGTTGACCGTGACGACATGCACGCCTCTGCCGGTCAGCGCATTGAGATAAACCGGCATCGTTGCGACGAGCGTCTTGCCTTCGCCGGTTTTCATCTCGGCGATTTTCCCTTCATGAAGTACGACGGCACCCATCAACTGAACATCGTAGGGAACCATATCCCATCTCATTTTCTGGTCGGTTATAACCCACTCCTGACCGACGAGTCTGCGGCAGACTTCTTTCACCATAGCAAAGGCTTCCGGCAGGATTTCATCCAGCGCCTCGCGTTCGGCTTTCAGAAGAATTTTATCGCGCTCATCCCGATCGATGTCTTCCGGAAGTTCTTTGACGGCAGACGAACGGGATTCCTTCACGAACTGTTTAAATTCTTCGGTGCGTTCCCGAAGTTTTTCGATCGGAACATCTTGTAATGTCGAATAGATTTGATTGATTTCATCGACGATCGGCTGGATTTTCTTGATCTCTCTGTCGGATGCCGTGCCGAATATGGATGTCAGGAAAGAACTGATGCTCATGAATTCACCATGCACTTGATTGTTGACTCGCCTGCGTGAATTTGCCGACGGACAAACAGACGCAGGATAGATATTTCAAAAATATTTGCCATTCCGGTGAGTATCGCGACTATGTTCTTTTCTTGAGCGTGCCGCCAATGATATGCAGAACGGCGTCCAGAATTCCGTTGACGAACGCACTGCTGTCGTCTGTGGAGTATTTCTTGGCGATTTCGATCGCCTCGGAGATAGATACTTTGGGCGGGATGTCGGTGAAACACAGAAATTCACAAATCGCCATCCGAATGATCAATCGATCGATAATGGCTATCCGGTCGAAGTCCCAGTTTTCGGACTTGTCCCTTATATATTTATCCAAATCGTCCTTGCGCAAAGTAGAAGATTCAAACAGAGATTTGGCAAATGACTTCAACTCCCACGATAGATCGGACGCATCGATTACCATTGACTCGACAAAATCGATTGTATCTCCTGAAATTTCCTGTGCATACATAGCCTGCAAGGCAACTTCTCGCGCAATTCGTCTTTCTCTCATTTTCAACAAACCCTAAAGTGTAAAAAATTCAACCGCCGAATTTACACTATTTTTTAGGAACTGTATGAAAAAAAGTTCGGAACGGCGGCGGAATCGGCTTCCCGACAACCACTGTCATTCGGTCAGATTCCGATAATTTGTCTCCCAAATTCCGATTTTTCCGGCTAAATTTGGGTGTAATGGATGACGCAATTTTACAACGTGAATATTTATGAAAGAGAGGTCAAATATGCCAAGTGACAGCAACTTGTCAGACCATGCAGTCTCCAGGAACATCCCGGCAAATCCAAAACCCATAAAATCAAAATCCGGCGCTTCCAAACCGCCGACAAAAGTCGAACAACACTTTATCGACAAATCAGGCTGGAAATTCCAGTATCTTCCGACGGAGAAAATACCAATCGTTCAGGTCGGAAATTTCCCCATGCTGGGAAAATTGGCCGCATTCCGTTTTCTCGAATGGGTGCAGGCAAATCCCGGCGGAGTCATTTCCCTGCCGACGGGAAAAACACCCGAACATTTCATCCGGTGGGTCGGTCATTATTTAAAAAACTGGAGCGAACCCGCTACTCAGAAGGAACTCGAAGCCGTCGGCATCGATCCTTCACGGAAACCGGACATGGCGAGTCTGCATTTCGTCCAGATCGACGAGTTTTATCCGATCGATCCAAACCAGCAGAACAGTTTCAATTTTTACATTCAGAAATTTTACTTCCGCACTTTCGGGCTGGATCTGAAAAAGGCGCTGTTAATCAATATCAACGAGATCGGAACCGCCCGGAATCTGCACTTCGACAAGATTTTTCTCGATGAAAAAGTCGATCTTTCCCTGCGAACCCGCTGGCCGAAATCCATCCTCGAAGAACTCCAGAAAGAGACTATCGAAAAAGCCGACCAGTACTGCGTCGAATATGAAAAGAAAATCCGCACACTCGGCGGCATCGGTTTCTTCATGGGCGGAATCGGACCGGACGGCCATATCGGCTTCAACGTTAGAGGAAGCGACCATTTTTCGACAACGCGGTTGACGGAAACGAATTACGAAACGCAGGCGGCGGCATCCACCGATCTCGGCGGGATCGAAGTCGCCCGCAAACGTCTCGTTATTACAATCGGACTCGAGACAATGGCTTTCAATCCGGACTGCGTGGCGATCATCATCGCGTCCGGGCAGGCGAAGGCCAACATCGTCCGCGATTCGATCCAGAACATACCGACCATTCAGTTTCCCGCGACGGCGCTTCAGAAATTGCCCAACGCGCGGTTTTATTTGACGGACGGCGCAGCCATCAAACTCATCGAACGCTGGTACGAAAGCATGGCGCGGATGGAAAAACTCGACGACAAATCCATCGAAAAGGCCGTCATCAATCTCTCGATAGGCAGTCATAAAGCCGTCAATGACCTGACGGCGGAAGATTACCAGTCCGACCGCTTCACGTCACTTGTTCTGAAAAAGACCGGCGTAAAGCAGAGCGAGTTGAACGAAAAGATCTACAATTCACTCGTGGGACGCATCGACCGCGGCATCCAAAATGTCGAGAACGAGGTTTTCATGCACTGCGCGCCGCATCATGACGACATCATGCTCGGCTACCTGCCGTACATCGTTCACCTCGTCCGCTCGCCGAAAAACAAACACTTTTTCAACTACATGACGAGCGGATTCAACGCCGTCACCAATTCGTACGTTCTCTGGTTGCTGACCAATCTGAAGAATCATTTGGACACCAAACAATTCCGGGATTTGTGGAACGAAAATTACTTCGATCCAACCAATTCCGGCGGCCGAAACCGCGACGTCAACCGCTATCTCGACGGCGTCGCCAGCGGCGATAAAAAGAAGAAGATCGATGCGGAATCGCGTCGCCTTTTGTCTCTTCTCATTGAAATTTACGAGGAAAGCAACCTGACCTATCTGGAAGACCGGATCGACGAACTCATCAATTATTTCAAGACGCAGTATCCGGGAAAAAAGGACATCGCTCACGTTCAGCGGCTCAAAGGATCGATCCGCGAATGGGAAGCCGATGTGCTGTGGGGATATTTCGGATTCGACAACAGCGCCGTCAACCATCTCCGGCTCGGATTCTACAAAGGCGATATTTTCTCGGAAGATCCGACGATTTCCCGCGACGTCATCCCGATTTACAACCTGTTGAAGAAGATCAAGCCGACCGTCATCACTCTCGCTTTCGATCCCGAAGGAAGCGGACCGGACACGCATTACAAAGTTCTTCAGGCGATCACGGAAGCGCTGAAGATGTATCAAAAGGAAGCGGACATCTCGAAGATGAAAATCTGGGGATACCGCAATGTCTGGTTCAGATTTCACCCGGCGAGCGCGAATATCTACGTGCCGGTCAGCCTGAATTCGCTTGCGATTCTGCAAAACGCCTTCATGGAAAGTTTCTCCTCGCAGAAAACAGCCAGCTTCCCCAGCCCGGAATTAGATGGACCGTTCTGCGACGTTGCCCGGAAAATCCAGGTGGACCAATATCTGAAAATCAAGACCTGTCTCGGAAGAAGTTTCTTCATCAACAACGAACATCCGCGCCTTCGCGCGACACACGGAATGGTTTTCATCAAAGAAATGACGCCAGCCGAATTCTTCGAGCATTCGATGGAACTCAAGAAATCCACCGAAAACGTATAACGACTCGTTTCCACTTGACAAGCCTTGTGGCGGATTTACCGTCCGTTACAAGGCTTTTTAAACCGCGACTGCGAGCCCGACGATTCAAAAAATAGCCTTGACATCCGCGTTCGATCATAGTAAAATCACACGGTTGGTAGTAGCCAACCGCTACTTGTAACCCAAAACGGAAATCCAAAAAGGAGCCGAAATGATACCCAAACAATTTTTTATCACGAAAGGACAGGGACGGCACAAGGATTATCTTCAGTCCTTTGAGTTGGCGTTGAGAAACGCTGGCATTCAGGGGTGCAATCTTGTAACCGTTTCCAGCATTCTGCCTCCGGGTTGCAAGAAGATTTCCCGGCTAAAAGGTTTCAGCCTGCTGAAACCGGGCGAAATCACTTTCGTTGTCCTTTCGAAAAATTCCACCAATGAACCGCACCGGCTCCTCGCGGCTTCCATCGGAATCGCCATCCCGTCCGGCGAATCGAACTACGGTTACATCTCCGAACATCATTCCTACGGTCAGACGGACGAAGTTGCCGGTGATTACGCCGAAGACCTCGCCGCCACCATGCTCGCCACGACGCGCGGGATCGAATTCGATCCCGAAACCGCGTGGGATGAGCGCAAGCAACTCTTCCGCTCCAGCGGCATGATTATCAAAACCAGCAACATGACGCAGTCGGCGACGGGCGACAAGTCAGGGGTTTGGACGACCGTCGTTGCTGCCGTCGTTTTTATCCTGTAAACCGACCGGATTTACGCCGGAATACCGTACTTCTCGACCACAAAATCGATATCTTTATCGCCTCTGCCGGACAGATTGACGAGAATGGTTTTTTCTTTGTCGATCTCCCGGGCAAGTTTCCCCGCAAAAGCCACAGCGTGCGCACTTTCCAGCGCCGGAATGATGCCTTCCTCACGCGACAAAAAATAGAAAGCGTCGATAGCTTCACGATCCGTGGCGCAGTGATATTGAACGCGGCGGATGTCTTTCAAATAACTGTGCTGAGGGCCGACGCCCGGATAATCCAATCCGCTGGCGAC
>Ga0265296_1004040_pt1 | contig 13024 bp, 8 predicted proteins | sample MunlanPumphouse1_FD_189073 | JGI IMG/M metagenome (GOLD analysis project Ga0265296, IMG submission 189073) | Groundwater microbial communities from a municipal landfill in Southern Ontario, Canada - Pumphouse #1 | ecosystem: Environmental > Aquatic > Deep subsurface > Groundwater | place: Canada... | reverse complement strand
AGGGCGCGGCTGTCGGCTATAAATGGTTCGACAAGACCGGCGCCAAGCCGCTGTTCCCGTTCGGCTATGGGCTATCCTATACCAATTTCGCGATGACCGGCTTGACCGCGGCACCCGCGGGCAAGGGCATCAAGGCGGACTTCACCGTCCAGAACACCGGCGCGGTACAGGGCAAGGCGGTCGCGCAGGTCTATGTGTCGGGCGCCGGCTGGGAAGCGCCCAAGCGGCTTGGCGCGTTCCGCAAGGTCGATCTCGCCCCCGGCAAGAGCCAGACGGTGTCGGTAACGATCGACCCGCGCCTGCTCGCGACGTTCGACGTCGCCAGCGGCGGCTGGAAGATCGCGGGCGGCGACTACAAGGTCATGCTGGCAACATCGGCAGCGGATATCGTCCAGACCGCAACGGTCCGCGTCGCCGCGCAGACGCTCGACGCCCGGGGACGTTGAGCGGGTTCGACGGTTATCCCGTTCGAGTCAGGGGTGTCGCCATTCGGTTTTAGGCGCCAGATCAGTTCTTCTCCTCCGTCATGCCGGGCTCGTTCCGGCATCCACGGTGCCGCACGGTCGAGAGATTTGGGTTCGCGGAACGGTGGACCCCGGAACCAGTCCGGGGTGACGGAGCCCGTGCTGTGACACGCGCCCAAAGCAGTGGGCTAACACGCTAGACGTCGAACCGCCCTTAGCAAGCCTTGTGTCCCCGCGAAGGCGGGGATCCAGACTGGGCTCCCGCCTTCGCGGGAGAACAAGGGCGGGGTGCCCGTCAGATTGTCAGCCCCAAAGCTGAACCTCGAGACGTCCAACCACCGCTTTCAGTCCGGATCAGCGCAGACGGCGCGGGTCGACCACGACGTATTTTATGTGCTTGCGATCATAGGTGTAGGTGATCCGGACCAGCCCGTCGCGCGTCTGGATCACTGCGGGATAGGCATAGCCGTCGGGGAGCGGCTTGCTCTCCAGCGTCAGTACCGGATGCCAGCGCACGCCATCGTCCGACAGTGCGATATTCAGCGGCCAGCGCGGTCCGTCGCCGGGACGGTCGGGCCAGTGCCCGCTGTGATTGTACACGATCAGCTGTCTTCCATCGCGCAGCGTCACGGCATCAGTGCCAGCGTTTGGGTTGGGAAGGTCGACCGCAGCCAGCGGTGACCAGGTCCGGCCGGTATCCTTCGACCAGCTCATCGCCAGCGCACCCTGCCGCGTGCGCGCGATCAGTTCGAGCCGGCCATCGGGATAGGACAGCACACTGGGCTGGATCGCCTCGATATGCATCGGCGAGGGGATCGGCGGCTCGACCGTCCAATGCGCGCCGCGATCGGTGCTCAGTTCCATGCGGAGCGACCAGCGATTGGCCTCCGCGGTGCCGTCCTCGCGGCTCGACGGCGATAGCCAGCTGCCGTCGCGCAGCACGACCGGCTTGTTCTTGATCGGGCCGAGGACGCCATCGGGCAGGCGCTCCGGCTTGCCCCAGCTACGGCCCTCGTCCGTCGAGCGGATCATCATCCCCCACCAGTCGCGCGGATTAGGCCCGACCTTGTAGAACAGGCGGAGGTCGCCGTGGGCTGGCTGGAACAGCACCGGGTTCCACGTCGGAAGGCGGCGGCCATCGGGATCGGTGCCCGCCGCCACCGGTTCGGGCGCACTCCATCCGCCGTCCACGCCGCTATGCGACGTCCAGATCCGAACATCGGCATTGCCTTCGCCCGATCCGGCGAACCACGCCGCCATCAGGCTGCCGTCGGCGAGTTGCACGATCGTCGACGCGTGCGCTTGCGGATAGGGCGCGTGCGCGTCGATCAGCTCGGCCTTCAGGATGGCAGCCGCCACGGATGGCCGCGGGGCACTGCTGGGAGCGGCAGCCCCCGACAGCATCGCAGCCAGCCCGATGATCGCCGCCTTCACGCGGATTACGCCCGCCCGCGAGTCGCCGCGATCCGCTCGTCGACGCGGCGCTCGAGGATCGTCAGCGGCATCGCGCCTTCCTTCAGGATGTCGTGGAACTGCTTCAGGTCGAACTTGTCGCCGAGCGCCGCCTTCGCCTTCACCCGAGCCCGCGTCCACGCCATGTGCCCGACCTTGTAGCTGCAGGCCTGCCCGGCCTGCGTGCAGTACCGCTCCACCTCGCGCTGCGTCCGCGGCCGTGCAAAGCCCGTCGTCGCGACCATGTAGTCGGTCGCCTTCTCGCGGCTCCACTGCTTGGCGTGGATGCCGGTATCGACCACCAGTCGCGTCGCGCGAAACAGGAACGACTGGAGATACCCAGCGCGTTCCAGCGGCGACGCATACGCCCCCAGTTCGTCCGCCAACTGTTCGGCATACAGCGCCCAGCCTTCCGAATAAGCCGAGAAGAACCCGATCTTGCGCAACGTCGGAATGTCCTTCGATTCCTGCGCGAGGCTGATCTGGAGGTGATGCCCGGGTACGCCCTCGTGATAGGTGAGCGAGGGCAGCGTGTATTTCGGCCAGTCGCCGACGTCCTTCAAATTGACGAAGTAGATCGCCGGGCGGCTGCCATCGAGCGAGGCGCGGTTGTAATAGCCGTTCGAGGCGCCGTCCTGGATCTCCACCGGCACCGCACGGATTTCGAGCGGCTGCGTCGGCACCTCCGAGAAGGCCTGGGGCAGCTTCGCATACATCGCTTTCACGCTGTCGTTCAGCCCCGCGATCAGCTCGGTGCGACCCTCGGCCGTGTTCGCGTAGAGCTGATCGGGCATCACGTTCAGCTTGGCGAGCCGCTCGCCGACCGTGCCGGTCGTGAACCCCTGCGACTTCAGAATCGTGTCGAGCTGCGCGGTGATGTCGGCGACCTGCGCGAGGCCGATGCGGTGAACCTCGTCGGGGCTCATCGTCGTCGTCGTCGCCTGGTTCAGCGCCATCGCATAGATCGCGTCGCCGTTCGGCACGCGCCAGATCCCGTCGCCGGGCTTGGTGGTCGGCTTGAGGCGTTCCATCAGCGCGATCTGGCGGTCGAGGGCAGGATAGACCTTGTCGTCAACGATCTTCGCGGCGCGTCCCTGCCAGTCGCCGGTGAGGCCCTTGGCCGCGGCGCGCTTGACGAGCGACTGGACGATGCTCGATGTCGCCGCCGGCTGGCCCCGCAGTTTCCGCATCTGGCCGAGCGTCAGGTCGAGCGACCAGCCGGGCGCGAGCAGGCCACGCGCAGCCTCCGCCTGCTGCATCGCGCTTTCCTGGTCGAGCACCGTGCCGAACTGGTCGAGCCGCGCCAGATACGCCTCGGCGTCGGGCATCGCGTTGATCGTGTGCGCGGTGTTGAGGAAATCGGGCACCTGGAAATAGGCGCCGCCCTGCTGGAAGATCCGGTAGGGGCGGATCGGACTGTCCATGCCGAATTTCTCGGGCGCGGCGATCTGCGTGTTCAGCGAATAGCGCACCACTTCGAGGTTCAGCTTGGCCGCCGGCGAGAGCCCCGCACCGTCGTAGCGCGCAAGGCTCGCGATCGACGCCTTGGTCTCGGCAACGTCGCGCGCGCGCTTTTCGGGCGTCCGCGGCGAGAGCTGGCTCTTGAGGCCAGCGAGCGGGCCCTTGTCGAGGCCCAGCGAGGTCGCCAGCTCGGGTGACCGCGCGACGCTCTTCTGGAAAATCCGCTCGAACTCCGCATTGAGCGCGGTGTCACCGCTCGACTGCGAGAACGCACTGGACGGCAGCAAGGTTGTGGCGAGCGCGGCGACGCCCCCCGATGCGAGGAACTGGCGACGATCCATGACGAACTCTCCCGTAAACTGTTGGTCTTTCTAGGCCATGGCGCGGCCATACGACCAGAGGCGAACGGATACGATTTTCTGCGACCAAATTTACCGCGAGCGCCGCGGAACCGGTTCGGTGATCATAGGTTTGATGGGAGAGCCCGGTGGCGTCATCGCCCCCCGACGGACCCGCCGGGCTCTTATGCGTAACCAAGGCTTTCCCGTGCACGACGAGACACCCAGGCGTGCGTCAGACACGCGATTGCACATCGTCGGCGAAGCGCTGCGATCGTCGTGGCAAACGCCGACCGACACGATGATCACGGATGATATTCCGACGCTGCTCACGCGTCTGTCGCAGGTCCCCAAGACCCGGAAGAAGCGCTAGCCGCCGGCTCGGGCCCGGTGGCGCGCCCAGCCGGCTCGGCTCGGCTCGCGATGCGCCCGAACAGATTGGCTCTTGCCGTCAGCCTGCCGAGGCAGCCTTCATGGCTTCGATCAGCTTCTTGACCTCCTGGCTGCGACCGCGCGGCATGATCAGCACGTCGTCGCCGCTGGCGACCACGATCAGATCCTCGACCCCGACCAGCGAAACGCGGACGCCGTCGCTGCGGACGAAGCAGTTCCTGGTATCGATCGCGAGCACGGCGCCGTCGCCGTGGCTGCGATGTGCGTTGCCGTCGCTGTCGGTGTCGCTGATCGCGTGGAGCGCATCCCAGCTGCCGACGTCGTTCCAGCCCATGTCGACCGGCACCACGGCGACCCGGTCGGCCTTTTCCATGACCGCGTAATCGATCGAGTCGTCGGGCGAGGCGGCGAAGGCGACCGCGTCGGGATAGATCCGCGTGCCCTCGGTCCGCGCCTTGTCCATCGCTTCCTGGGTGGCCGTCAGGATGCCCGGATCGAACTGCGCCAGCGCCTCTAGATAGGCGTCGGCGAGGAACAGGAAGATGCCGCCGTTCCAGGCGTGGTCGCCGCTGGCCAGCATTGACTGCGCCTTGTCGAGCGGTGGCTTCTCGACGAACCGCGCGACCCGGTTGACGCCGGGCTTGAGCTCGTCACCTATCTGGATCCAGCCATAGCCGGTCTCGGGCGAGTCCGGCGCAATCCCGAAAGTGACGAGCCAGCCCTGTGCGACCAGCGGCATCGCCGCCTCGATCGCCGCATGGAACGCGGCGACGTCGCCGATGACATGGTCGGACGGCATGACAAGCAAGGCATCGCCGCCGCCGCCCGCGGCGATGGCGGCTAGTGCGATGGCAGGCGCGGTATTGCGACCGGCCGGCTCGAGGATCAGCGCCTGCGGCGTCGCGCCCGCATCGGCGAGCTGCTGCTCGACCAGATCGGCGTGGCGCGCATTGGCGACGACGATCGGTGCGGCATAGCGTTCGCCCTGCGCACGACCTGCGGTCAACTGGAGCATCGTCTCGTTCGCCGTCAGCGCTAGCATCTGCTTGGGCATCTCGGGCCGGGACATCGGCCAAAGACGAGTGCCGGAGCCGCCTGACAGAATAACGGGAACGATCTTACGTGCGGTCATGAATCCTCCAGGTGGCGCCGAGCTATAGCGAAGCGGTCACGCGTGCCAATCGTCGAATGATCCAATTGGATGCGTCATCTTCAGCCTTTTTTGGGGTTTTGCTGCGAGACGTGGCGTTCGGGTGTCGGTAGCATTTACACCGATGTGTCGGGATAGCGGATCATGATACGCCTTTTCAAACACTATGTGCCGCATACCGTCCTGCTGTTGGGGCTGGTCGACCTGATTCTGCTGATTGTGTCGGCGGAGATCGGCTGGGTCGTGCGTGCGCACCAGATCGGCATGACCGTCGCACCGATCGACACGCGGATCGCGCAGCTGCTGACGTTTGCGATCGCGTTGCAGGTGTCGCTGGTCGCGGTCGGTGCATATGGCGTGGCGTCGTTCCTGTCGCTGCGCTTTGCAGCCGCGCGTCTGGCGGTGGCGCTGGCGCTCGGCGTGATGTTCCTGTCGCTGATCTTCTTCCTGGTGCCGGCGCTGACCTTCTGGCGCTCGAACCTGCTCTATTCGACGGTCATCGCGACGGTGTTGCTGGTCACGGTGCGCGCGCTGCTCGGCAAGACGCTCGGCGGCGAGACGTTCAAGCGCCGTATCATCGTCCTGGGGGCTGGCAAGCGTGCCGCGCAGATCCTCGACCTGTCGCGACAGCCTGGCATCAATTTCGTCGTGGCCGGCTTCGTATGGATGGGCGAGGCGAACCCGGTCGTGCCCGACGCCATGCCGCGGGCGGACATCCCGAACCTTGCGGCGCACATCGTCGACCAGAATGCGAGCGAGGTCATCCTCGCGCTCGACGAACGCCGCAACGCGCTGCCGATGAAGGATCTGCTGCGTGTCCGCACGACGGGCGTCCAGGTCAGCGAGATATCGAGCTTTCTCGAACGCGAGACCGGCCGCATCGACCTGAAGAGCGTCAACCCGTCCTGGCTGATATTCTCGGATGGGTTCGCGTCCAGCCGGATGCTGTCGAGCGTCTTCAAGCGCGCGTTCGATATCTTCGCGAGCGGGCTTCTGCTCGCGATCACGCTGCCGATCATCCTGCTCACCGCCATCGCGATCAAGCTCGAATCGAAGGGCCCCGCTTTCTATCGCCAGCGCCGCGTCGGTCTCTACCATGAGGGGTTCGATATCCTGAAGCTGCGCTCGATGAGGCAGGACGCGGAGGTCGCGGGGACGGCGGTGTGGGCGGCGGAGGACGATCCGCGGATCACCCGGATCGGTCGGTTCATCCGCAAGGTGCGGATCGACGAACTGCCGCAGACCTGGACCGTGCTGAAGGGCGAGATGAGTTTCGTCGGCCCGCGTCCCGAGCGCCCGCAATTCGTCGAACAGCTCGAGCAACAGCTGCCCTTCTACGCCGAACGCCACATGGTGAAGCCGGGGATCACCGGCTGGGCGCAGATCAACTACCCCTATGGCGCGTCGATCGAGGATGCCCGGCACAAGCTCGAATACGACCTGTATTACGCGAAGAACTACTCGCCGTTCCTCGACATGCTGATCCTGTTGCAGACCTTGCGCGTCGTGCTGTGGCCGGCGGGCGCGCGATGATCGTCGCGATGGTCATGGCATGATCACGACACTGGTCCTGTGGAGCCATGCGCTCGCGGCGCTGCTGTTCGGCGCGCTCGCGCTGGCGCAACTGCGGCGGCCCGGCGGGCATTGGCCGCACGCCGCGTTCGTATTCGCGTTGGTGACGACCAGCCTGTGGGCGCTCGCGGTCGCCGGGATCGACTCGCGCGACGTCGCGGCGCGGATCGCCGCGTGCGTGCGTGACATCGCGTGGCTCGGTTTCATGCTCGCGCTGGTCCGGCGCGATCGGGCGGGCAATTATGCGCTGGGGGCGGTCTATTTCGTCGTCATGGCGTTAGCCGGGACCGCCGCGCTACTGGCCATCGTCGAGCGGATGGGGCTGGACGCCGACGCGCTCGCCGCACTGGCATCCGCGCGGACCGTGTTGCGGATGATGGGGGCGGTCAGCAGCCTCGTGCTGGTCCATCACCTCTATCAGGCGGCACCGGCCTCGCGTGGCGGCATTCGCCTCGTACTGCTCGCGCTTGGCGCAATGTGGAGCGCCGACCTGATCGTCTCGGGGGCGGTCTATTTCGATGCGCGCTGGACCTCGCTGACGATCGTCGCGAACGGCGCCGTGATGACTGGCGTGGCCGCGCTGCTGGTGGTCGGCGTGCATCGCAGCGGCGACTGGACGCTCGCGCTGTCGCGGCCGATCGCGGTGCGCGCGCTGTCGGCCATCGCGCTGATCCTCTATGCCGGCATCACCGCGCTCGCGAGCCACATCGCTGCCGGCTATGCAGGCTCGCATGCGCGCGCCGTGCAGGCCGCGATCGTGTTCGGTGCGACCGCGAGCATGTTGGCGCTGCTGTCGACGCCGTGGTTGCGCGCTTGGACCAAGGTGAAGATCGCCAAGCACCTCTTCCGTCACCGCTATGACTACCGCGCCGAGTGGCAGCGCTTTACCGATACGCTCGGCAAGCCGGGCGTCGGTGCCGAGACGCTTGATATCCGCGTGGTGAAGTCGATCGCCGACCTGACCGATTCACCAGGTGGCCTGTTGCTGGTGGCCGATGGCACATCGCTGGGGCTTGGCACGGCGTGGAACTGGCTCGGCACGGCCGATGGACCGCATGACGACGCACTTGCCGGTTACCTCGCGCGCGACGCCCGGATCGTCGAGCTCGATCCGGTCCGCGCGGGCACCGCATCCGCCGAAGACCGAGCGAGCGTACCCGCGTGGCTCCGGGAATGCCCCGAAGCCTGGGCGATCGTCCCCCTGGTCCATGGCGGCGCGCTGGTCGGTGCGATCGTGCTGGCTCGCCCGCCGGTGGACCGCGCCCTCGACTGGGAGGATTTCGACCTGCTCCGGGTCGCCGGGCGGCAGGCGGCAAGCTATCTCGCGGAGGATCGCGCGCATGCGGCACTGGCGGATGCGGCGCGGTTCGACGAGTTCAACCGCCGCTTCGCGTTCATCCTGCACGACATCAAGAACCTCGTCAGCCAGCTGACACTCGTGGCGCGCAACGCCGAACGCCATGCCGACAACCCCGATTTCCGCGTCGACATGGTCGCGACCCTCAAGGACTCGTCCGATCGCATGAACGCGCTGCTCGCCCGCCTTTCGCAGCACGGCCCCGTCCGCGGTGAGCCCCTCCAGCCGCTCGACGTGACCGCGATTGTCGCGCGCGTCGCGACTGCCCGTCAGGCCCAGCACCCGATCGTCACGCGCGGCGGCTCGGCCAGCGCGCTGGGCCATGCCGCCCGGCTCGAACAGGTCCTCGGTCAGCTCGTCCAGAACGCGGTCGAGGCCAGCGGCGCGGACGATCCTGTCCTGCTGTCGGTGGAAACGATTGGCGACCGGGTGGCGATCGACGTCATCGATCACGGCTGCGGCATGACGCCCGGCTTCGTCCGCGACCAGCTCTTCCGCCCGTTCGTGTCGTCGAAGCCCGCCGGGTTCGGCATCGGCGCGTTCGAGGCGCGACAATTGGTGCACGCGATGGGTGGCTCGCTCGAAGTCGTCAGCCGCGAAGGGGAGGGCACGCGCTTCCGCATCCTGCTTCCCGCCGTCGCTGCTGCCGCCGCCGCTGCCGCCGCATCGCTGGAGGCGGCGGCATGAGCGACAAGGGCCGGCCCGTCCTGTTGATCGTCGAGGACGATGTTGGGCTTCAGCGTCAGCTTCGCTGGGCCTATGAAGGGTATGAGATCGTTGTCGCCAGCGATCGGACGCAGGCGCTGGATGCTATCCGCGCCTATGAGCCCGCGGTCGTCACGCTGGACCTCGGCCTGCCGCCCGACCCGGACGGCGTGACCGAAGGGTTCGCCACCCTGCGCGAGATCCTTGCGATGAAGCCCGATACCAAGGTGATCGTCGCCTCTGGCCACGGCGCCCGTGAAAGCGCATTGCAGGCGATCGCCGACGGCGCCTGGGATTTCTACGCCAAGCCGATCGACATCGACGCGCTCGGCTTGATCGTCAGCCGCGCGTTTCATGTCCATGCGCTGGAGGCGGAGAACCGCCGCCTTGCCGCGCGGATCGATGCAGGCGGCTTCGGCGGCCTCATTAGCGCGTCACCGGAGATGGCGACGGTCACGCGTACGCTGGAACGGGTCGCACCGGCCAATGTCTCGGTGATGCTGCTCGGTGCGAGCGGCACCGGCAAGGAACTGCTCGCGCGTGGCCTGCATGACGCGTCGCCCCGGTCGCGCGGCAATTTCGTCGCGATCAACTGCGCGGCGATCCCCGAAACCCTGCTCGAAAGCGAGTTGTTCGGTCACGAAAAGGGCGCGTTCACGGGGGCTGTGAAGACTACCGAGGGCAAGATCGAACAGGCCGCCGGCGGCACGCTGTTCCTCGACGAGATCGGCGACGTGCCGCTCGCGCTCCAGGTGAAGCTGCTACGCTTCCTCCAGGAGCGCGTGATCGAACGCGTCGGCGGGCGCAAAGCGATCCCGGTCGACACGCGCATCGTCTGCGCGACCCACCAGAATGTCGACGCGATGGTTGCCGACGGGCGGTTCCGCGAAGACCTGTATTACCGCCTCGCCGAGATCGTCGTGCGGATCCCCGCGCTGGCCGACCGGACCGGCGACGCGGTATTGCTCGCGCGCCACTTCGTCACGCGCTACGCCGCGTCGATGAACCCCGTCGTCACCGGCCTTGCTCCCGACGCGCGGGCCGCGATCGACGGCTGGGGCTGGCCGGGCAATGTCCGCGAGCTGGAGAACCGGATCAAGCGTGCGGTCATCATGGCCGACGGCAAGCTGGTCACCGCGACCGATCTCGACCTCGACGGCAAGGCGGAGGAAGCCTCCGCGCTCAACCTGCGCGCCGCCCGCGAACTCGCCGACCGTAAAGCGATCCGCCAGGCGCTGGCACGGGCGGACGGCAATATCTCCGGCGCATCGCGCTTGCTCGGGATCAGCCGGCCGACGCTGTACGATCTGCTGAAAAGCTACGACCTCCATGCCTGACGCGCGCTATCCCATGCTGCGGCGGCGCAAGCGACGGCGGCCGCTGTCCCGGGGGCTGACATTGCCGGCGGCGATCTCGGGCGAACGCGCGCGGCTGCTGGCGATCTGCGTGCTGTGCCTGGTCATCGTCGGGATCGGCTTGGCCCTGGCGATGCGCGCACCGCCGCCCGATGCGCGGCGCCTTCTCGCCGTGAGCCTGACGACGCTCGAAGACGGCAATTACAGCGCGGCGCGGAGCAATGCGCAGGCCGCGATCAAGGCGACACCGAAATGGGCGATCGCGCATGCTGTGCTGGCGCGCACCTATCTCGAACTCGGCGACGGTCTGGCGGCGGAAGCCGAGATCGCGCGGGCGATCGACGCAGGTTTGCCCGCCGCTCGTCTCCATCAGCTCCAGGCGCATGCTCGTCTTTTGCAGGGCGATCCCGACGGCGCGATCGAGGAGGCCGCGGCGACGCGACCGCGCTATGCCGATTATGGCGACCGTATCCATGCGCGTGCGCTTGCGTCGCAGGGCGACGGCGTCGGTGCGCGCGCGATCCTCCAGTCGGTGCTGCGGCGCAGTCCTCGCGATGCGGCGGCGTGGACCGACCTGGGGCGTATCCGCCTGACCGCGGGCGATGTCGGTGGCGCGTCGTTCGCGGCGACGCGTGCGGTCGCGCTGGCACCGCGCGAACCCGCTGCGCTGACGCTGCAAGGCGAGGTGATCCGCAGCCGCTATGGCCTGATCGCGGCGCTTCCCTGGTTCGAGGCGGCGTTGCGGCAGGATGCCTATTATCATCCGGCGCTGATCGAATATGCCGCGACGCTCGGCGATGCGGGGCGCAACGCCGAGATGCTGGCGGCGACGCGAAGCGCGCTGCTGGCGCGGCCGGGCAGTGCGCAGGCGTTGTATCTGCAGGCCGTGCTCGCCGCGCGAGCCGGACGGATCGATCTCGCGCGGTCCTTGTTACGTCGCACGGGCGGTGAGATCGGCGGCCTGCCGGGTACGCTGCTGCTGTCCGGAAGCCTCGATTATACCGAGGGCAAGTTCGAACAGGCCGCGACGGCCTGGCGCCAGCTGGTTGCGACCCAGCCGCTCAACATCGTCGCCCGGCGGTTGCTCGGCGCGGCGTTGCTACGGCTTGGCGATCGGCGCGGTGCGCTAGATACCCTGCGGCCGATCGGGTTGCGATCCGATGCCGACAGTTATTCGCTGACGCTGATCGCGCGCGCGTTCGAGGCCGCGGGAGACCGGGCGATGGCGGCACGATTCCTCGACCGCGCGGCGGCGGGGCCGATCGCACCGGCGTCCATCTTTGCAACCGACGACGCGATTGGCGCACTCATGGCCAGCGCCGACGCTTCGGCCGGCGACCCGACCTATGTGCTCGGGGTGATCCGCGCACAGGTCGCAACCGGCGACACCGCCGGGGCGATCGCCCGTGCTCGCGCATTGGTGCAGGCCGGTCCCGGTGCGCCCGCCGCTCAGCTCGCGCTGGGCGATACGTTGGTCGCGGCAGGGCGCTATCCGGAAGCGGCCACCGCCTATGCCCGGGCCGCGGACCTGTCGTTCGACGAGCCGACGATGCTCCGGCTCGTCGATGCGCTGGGACGGAGTGGACAGACCGAGGACGCGGCGACCGCGCTCGCGCTGTATCTTTCGCAGAACCCGCAGAGTTTGGCGGGCCAGCGCCTGCTCGGCCATTGGCAGGTCGAATCGGGCGCGTGGAACGCGGCGATCGAGACGCTCGAAGGCGTGCGCCGCCGGGTCGGCAATCGCGACGGAGGCGTGCTGACCGATCTCGCGCTGGCTTATGCAGGCGGCGGCAGCGATGACGGTGGTGATGGCGATGACGATCGCGGTGGCGATGGCGCGATCGCGGTGCGCTACGGCCGCGCGGCTTACGCGATGTCGCCGATGAACGCGGCTGCGGCGGATGCGTACGGCGTTGCGCTGGCCGCGAACGGCGATGTGGCAGGTGCGCGACAGCTGCTGGTAAAGGCATCACGCCTAGCGCCGGGCGACGTCACGATCGCCAGCCACCTGACCGCTTTGCGCTGACCGCTTGTCTCGACGGGATACGCCCGCCAATAGCGGCGACATGACCGATCCCCTGGAGCGCATCGCCGCCGCCCTCGAGCGCCTGTCGCCGCCACCGCCGCCTGCCGCCGACCCACTCGCGTATCCGGCCTATGCCTGGCGCAACGGCGCATTGGCGCCGGTTCGCCGCTTCGCGCCGCTCCCGATCGCCATGTTGATCGGTGTCGACCGACAGAAGGCCGCGCTGATCGCCAATCTGCGTCATCTGGCGGCGGGCTATGCCGCGCAAGACGTGCTGCTGTGGGGAGCGCGTGGGACCGGCAAGTCCGCGCTGGTCAAGAGCGCGGTCGCGGCGGTCCAGGCGGAAAACCGGGACACCGCATCGCGTGGTGGCGACATTGCGCTGATCGAGGTGTCGGATCTGAGCGCCCTGCCGACCCTGTTCTCGACGCTGGCGCAAGTCGACCGGGCGTTCGTGGTGTTCGTCGACGATCTGGGGTTCGACGTTCCCGCCGACGCGCGGACGTTGCGATCGATGTTGGAAGGTGGCGCCGAACCAAGGCCGGCGAATATCCGGCTGATGGTGACCGCGAACCGTCGTCATTTGGCACCGCGCGACATCGCCGAACAGGAAAGCGCGATCAATCCGCGCGACTCAGCGGACGATCATCTCGCCCTGGCGGACCGGTTCGGTCTCAGCCTCGGTTTTCATGCGCTGGATCAGGAAGGGTATCTCGCGATCGTCGCGGCCTATGCGAAGGCGAACGATCTG
>Ga0265296_1004037_pt1 | contig 13026 bp, 8 predicted proteins | sample MunlanPumphouse1_FD_189073 | JGI IMG/M metagenome (GOLD analysis project Ga0265296, IMG submission 189073) | Groundwater microbial communities from a municipal landfill in Southern Ontario, Canada - Pumphouse #1 | ecosystem: Environmental > Aquatic > Deep subsurface > Groundwater | place: Canada... | reverse complement strand
GCGCCGATGGTACTTGGCCCGCAAGGGCCTGGGAGAGTAGGTCGCCGCCGGAATTACTTTTGCGCCCCGCCATGTTTGGCGGGGCGCACTTCGTTGTAGGACCAATCGCCAAACGCGGGTACGCGGTGCCTTTCGCACCGGCCACGGGGTCCTACGAGAGCTTCGCGAATACCGAAGCGGGCCACCTACGGAGGCCTGCCCGCGCCGGCTGGGTCGCACGCCGTAGGGCCTCTGCTTTGCCCGGCCCGTGCAGCCTCGTACCCGCTATCCGGGTCGCACGCTGTAGGGCCTCCATTTGAGCTCGGCCGTGCAGCGTGGTACCCGCCGACCGGGTCCTCCGCTGCACGACCCCCGTTGGGGCCTGGCCGTGCAGCGCCGTACCCGCTATCCGGGTCGCGCGCTGCACGACCCTAGGCGCTGCCGCACCGTGCAGCGCCCGTCCCGCCGCGCCGCTAGCCGCGGGGGAGGGTCTCGTAGCTCGAGATCAGCGGGTACTTGCTGTTGGGGGAGCGGACGATCACGCGGTAGGCCTGACGCTTGGCGGATCCGCCGGTGGCGTTGGGGAAGGTGTAGACGTTCTTCCCCTTGCGGGCGCATCGGGAGATCCAACGCACGGCCTTCGTGCCACTGCTCGTCCGCATACGCACCTCGACCGTGATCGGCACGGCGCGGCGCATCTGGATCACGACAACCATCCCGCGCCTGCCGCGCGGCTTGTTGTACACGCTGTAGAGCGGGCTCTGGCCGCGCTTGCTGCTCTTGGCGCCGGGGCAGGTCGCGGCCTCGACGTTCCTGCCGGGACGGGCGTCGGAGCCACCCGACGGGGATCCCGTGCCGCCCGCCGCGTCGTTGCCGTCGCTCGCCCCGCTGCCGTTGGCGGCGGTCGCCGCCGAGCGCTTGACCTGCTTGCACTTCCGGACGTCGTCCGCGGCGTCGGCGTAAACGGTGCCGCTGTAGCCCGCGGCGCAGTCGATCCGTTGGATGCAGCCGTCCTGCGCCCGGACCTCGCCGGTGCCATCGCCCAACCGGACCGCGATCGGGATCCACGCGCAGATGCCGGATCCGCCGTCCGGCTTGGTGTTGAACATCATCACCGTGCGGTCGCCGGCCTTCTGCGCCGCGTCGATCACCACCCCGGAGTACCGGCGCATGTCGCACCGCTCCGACGCGTACGCCTCCGGCTGGGTGACGCACGTCAGTGGTGCGGCGACGTTCTTGGGTGCCTCGTGGTCAACGAGCCAGATGCAGGGGATCTTCGTCGACGAGAAGAGGGGGTTCGCCGACGGGTCGTTCGCGCAGCGTAGGTGCGGCAGGACATTCACCTGGTCGCTCGAGCCGGTCAACGACCAGACCAGTACTTGACTGCCGTCGGGCTGGGCCGCTGCGGCGAGCACCGCGGTCGGTGGACTCGCGGCGATCGCGGCCGTCGGGACCCCGATCAGACTCGAGAGTGCGAGCGTCAGGAAGAAGACAAGACGGCGACGGATCACCGCCCCATGGTAGGCGAACGTACGGCGTTGGGACCGCTTTGGGCGCGGTGCGGGTTCGCGCTCGATCCGGGACCCGGGCCGACGGCCGCCCCACGCCGCTCGAACCGGCGCTCTGTCGCCGGCGCGCGACCGGGAGGAGGGCCCGGCTGATCCGGCGGGTCGCGCCCGCCGGACCGCACCCTCGCGCCCGCCGGACCGCACCCTCGCGCCCGCCGGTCCGCACCCTGGCGCCCGCCGGACCCAGCTCTAGCGGACCCGCAGCTGCAGGTGGGAGGGGGCGGAACGGTTGCCGGCCGGGTCGACCGCGATCAGGCTCACCCGGTAGCGGCCGCGGGGGAGCCCCTGGGCCGGCAGGGCCAGCGTGGTGGCTGCCGCGGTGCCCTGGATGCTCACGCTGGCCACCGTCACGGTCCGGGTACAGCTGCGGACGTTCTTGGCGGGGCGCTTCGGCGTGGCGACGCAGCGCTTGCCCTTGCGCACGCCCGGATCGCTGCGGGTGACCGTGGCCGTGACGCGGGCCGGCTCCGACAGGCGGAAGGCGAAGCTCGCCCGCTTGCGCGCCGGCTTCGATCGACGGACGCTCGTCAGGCTGGTCTTGACGGTCCCGGCGAAGCGGGGGGCGGTGCGGTCGAACGCGGGCAACGGGAGTCCCGGGCCCGGCAGCTCGAACGGCGGCAGCGGACCGGGGGGCGCCGAGCCGCCGGGCGTCCCGGGATCGGTCGGTCCGCCGGGCTGGCCCGGGTCCGTCGGTCCGCCCGGATCCGCCGGGCCACCGGGGTCTCCCGGGTCACCGGGATCACCCGGATCCCCCGGGTCGCCGCCCGCAGGGGCCGTCGTGAACGTGCGGTCGTTGCCGACCACCGCGACCTGGCCGTCCTCGCGGATCGCCTCGACGCGGTAGTGGTAGGTGGTGTTTGGCTGCAGACCGTTCAGGTCGGCGCTACGGGCCTGGGCGCCGTCGCCCGCTCCGACGTCGACCACCGGCGTGGTCTGGCCGTAGGCGGTGGTCAGGCCGTAGGCGAACCGCAGCTCGGTGGCGCGACCGTTGGGGGCCACGCTGCCGGCCAGGGTCGCGGAGGTCGGGCCGGTGACCGTCGGCGGCTGCGTCGTCGCCGCCGGGATCTCGAGACGTCCGCATGAGATGCCGGCCGAGTCGAGGCCCCAGCCCTCCAGCGTGCCGGAGTCCCCCGGGTACGAGTCGGTGATCCGGAGCTTCCAGGTGCCTGCGACCGGAAGGCCGTCGAAGACGTCGAGCGCGTTGGCCTGCTGCGGTCGGACCCGACCGGTGATCGGCGGGTAGCCGGCCGCGTCGTACCCGGAGTTCGGCAGCGTGCCGGCGGCGTCCGAATCGAAGATCGCCTGCGAGAACCCACTGCCGTTGTAGTTGCCGCCGCCGAGCCGCGAGAACAGCGTGGCGCCGGTGGTGCCGTTGGGGTGGACCAACATGACCGTCAGGTCGCCGAGGTAGGTGTGACGCAGCTCGTCGATGCGCAGATCGAGGTCGTTGATGGTGCCGGAGCCTTTGACGACGAAGCTCGCCACGGTGGTCTCGTCCTCGATGCTCCCCGGGTCGCCCGGGACATCCGGGTCCGGGGCTTCGCCTCCGGCGTCCGCGAGCACGACCGGCTCGCTCGTGCCCGGTCGCGGATCGATCAGCCCGGTCGCGGTGGTCCCGCCCTCCGACGACGAGATCGCGATCGAGAACGGACGCACGGCGGCGCAACTGGGCGGCAGCGTCGCGGTCAGCGGTTGGGCGTTGGCGGCGGTGCGACCCTCGCCGAGCGTCGGCCAGGTCGCGGTCGTCTGCCCGATCGTCAGGGCGGGGTCGCCGGTCAGCGTGCCCGTCACCCCCGGCAGCGGTACGACGCCGATGCCGGTCACGGGCAGCCGCAGCGCGACGGTCTCGCCGGCCTCGATCACGCCGTCGTTGTCACCGCCCGGGTAGGGATCGGTGACCAGCGGGGTGCCGGCGACGACCCCGCTCGGAGCGACGTAGCTCTCGGACGGCGCGAACTCGTCGGACGCCGCGGCGTCGCGGCCCATCCCGCGGGCCCGGAAGACCTCCCACAGCTGGGCGTAGACCGGGTCGGCCGCGTCGGGATCGGTGCGCATCGCGACGGCCTGCTGGAGGATCGCGTCGCGCATGTCGAGCATCGTCGGCGCCTCGCCGACCAGCCGCATCCCGCCGGTGACCAACGCGAGGGCCTTCTCGCGCCCGAGCACGGCGCGGATGTCCCACAGCGTCTGTGCCCAGACCTCGCCGCCGTTGTGCGGCGTAAAGCGGTCGTCGTCGTTGAAGTTGAACGTCCCGGCGATGTCCCCGTAGGTGTAGCCGCCGGCGACGGGAGCCTTGAAGGTGCCGTTGCAGGTCGGGGTCGTGCCCGCGGGATCGACGGGGCAGTCGATCGGCTTGGCGCGGATCCCCCTTCCCCCGGTCGCGTAGGTTCCGAGGCGCAGATCGCCCGGGGCGGAGGAGTCGGCCAGCGCCCCCTCGTGGACCAGCAGGTCGAGCGCGTAGAAGTCGCTGATCGCCTCGCCCATCATCAGCGACTGGGGCGAGGCGAGGGCCGACGCGCCGGAGGCGTTGACGACCAGGCGGTTGCTCAAGCCGTGCCCGTACTCGTGGTAGACGATCGCGGCCTCGTCGCTGCCGTTGATGTCCGCGTCGTAGTCCCACAGGTACATCTGCATCCGCGGGGCAAAGCCGTCCGGAGGGGTCGACATGTTGGCGTTGTTGAGGCCCCCGCCGTCGTTGGCCTCGACCCGGACGTAATCGTTGTCCTCGCCCTGTCCGGTTGGGTTCTCCTTCTGGAAGTTGCCCGACGCCGCGTCGAAGCCGATCGGCGTGTCCTGCAGGTAGCCGTGGAAGCGGCTGGCCAGCACGTGGGCGTTGGTCGCCGCCTGGAACGCGTTGTCGTCGGCGGACGCGAGCAGGCTGCTGTTCCAGGTGCAGCCCGAGAGCGTGCACGGGGTGGCGCCGGGGAAGGCGGTGCTCTGGGCGTAGAGCCACTCGGGCGCCGTCGAGCTGGCGTTGCTCGACGGGACTTGGACGGTGGTGCCGCTTGCCTCTGCGCCCGGTATCGGGTTCTGGTCGTTCGGGTCCAGGTAGGTGCGGGCGTACTGGCCCCAGAGCCGGGTTCCCCCGGCGTGGTCGTCGTACCACGCCGGCGGCATCGTGATCGCGGCGGGCGGCAGGTTGGTCCCCGCCTCGCGCGGGGTGGTGTCCGGGTCGGCGGGGAAGTACCGGGCGTCGCCGGCCAGGTGGGCGGTCAGGTCCTGGCGTCGCAGCAGGTCGCCGCTCTGCGCGTCGATCAGCACGTCGTAGTGATGCTCGTCCTCGCCGTCGGCGATCACGCTCCAGGCGAGCCGCGGCCCGTCGGCGGTCGCCGACCAGCGCAGCACGGCCTGCTCGCCGGACGCGAAGGTGGTCCGGCGGCTGGGGCCGGCCTCGACCTTGCGGGTCCGCGGTGGCAGGCCGGCGGTGCGCACCGCGTCCCGCGCCCGACCGAGGCTCGCCCCGGCGCTCAGCGAGGGGGCGGACGACGGCAACTCGGCGCTCGGGACGGGCGCGCCGGTGACGGTGACCAGGCGGCCGTCGCGGGCCACGTGGCCGGAGACGCCGCTGTCGAACGCCAACACGCCGTCGAGTACCTGGTTGTAGCGCAGGTGCGTGATCCCGTCGGGACTGGCGCTGCGGGCGACCAGCCGCAGGTTGTCGATGTCCCGCTTGCTCAGGCCGAACGCGGCGCGGTGCTCGCGCACGTAATCGAGCACGACCTGCTCCGGGGTCCGCGACGACGGGCCGGTCAGCAGCGCGTCGGTCCGTCCGACGCGCGCGATGCCGCCGCTGGCGCGGTCGGTCCGAACCGTGCCCGTGGGGCCGAGCGAGCGGTCGAGCGCGCGGCGGGCGTTGCGCTGGGCGGCCGGGACCGGCGCGGCGTCGGCGGCGCGCCGGTCGACGTTCGGCAGACCGCCGTGGGCGTGGTCGTGCGACGCGGCCTGCGCCGGCGCGGTGGCGACCAGGCAGCTCCCGACGATCGCGAGCGCCACGGCGATGGAGCGTGGGCGGGAGGTTCCTGGATGCATGGTGGCGTTCGTGACGTCGGTGGAGACGCAACGGTACCCGACCGAACGGCGTACGTTTCGGGACTCGGGTCCCGTCTTGCCGGTGCCGGACGTCGTAGCCGCGCCACCGGCCCAAGGGGCTGCGAAGGCGCCGCACCTCGAGTCCGCCGCGACGCCGCGGCCGCGCCTCGCCGGGCGCCGAGCTCAGCCCGCGTGCGGGTCGTTGCCGAACGAGCGGACGCGGATCACCGGCTCACCGGCGGTGTCGGACGCGTCCAGGTCGACGTCGGCGACGATCGCGAAGTCGCGGTGGTCCTCGGGGTCGTCGATGATCTGGCGGACGGTCCAGAGGCGGCCCTTGGCGTCGGCCGGGTCGCGGTCGATCAGCAGCAGCTCGGGCGAGCGCGCGGCCGGACCGATGCCCAGCTGCTCGTGCTCGTCCCAGTAGGCGCCGAGCGCCTCCTCCCACTGCGGGGCGCGCATCGTGATCTTGCCCGGGGGCTCGGTCAGCGCGGCGGCCGCCGCGTCGAGCTGCGCGAGCTCGTGGAACCGGTCGCGGGCGGCCAGGCGGACCCGCAGGAACATCGCGTTGCGGACCATCACCAGGAACATCCGCTCGTTGGCGGTGATCGGCCGGGCCGGCGGCGTCGGCTCACCCGCGGCGATCGCCGCGGACGCCCGCTCGACCGACTCCGGATCGGTCAGCGCCTCCCACTCGTCGAGCAGGCTCGAGTCGGTCTGGCGGACCGTCTCGCCGAGCCACTCGGTGATCTCGGTCAGCTCGTCGTTGCGGACCTGCTCGGGAACGGTCTGCCGCAGGGCGCGGTAGACGTTGGAGAGGTAGCGCAGGACCAGGCCCTCGGAGCGCGCCAGCTCGTAGTGGGCGACGAAGTCGGTGAAGCTGCGGCCCCACTCGTACATCTCGCGGACGATCGACTTCGGCGAGAGGTCGGTCTCGCGGACCCACGGGTGGGTCTCGCGGTAGGTGCTCAGCGCGTCCCGCAGCGGCTCGCCGAGGGGCTTCGGGTAGGTGACCTCCTCGAGCAGCTCCATCCGCTCGTCGTACTCGATCCCCTCCTCCTTCATCGCGCCGATCGCCTCGCCGCGGGCCTTGCGCTCCTGCGCCATCAGCACCGGGAAGGGGTCGTCGATGATCGCCTCGACCACCGACAGCACGTCCAGCGCGTAGTTCTCGGACTCACGGTTGAGCAGGTCGAAGGCGACCAGCGCGAACGACGCCAGCGGCTGGTTGAGCGCGAAGTCGTCCTGCAGATCGAGCGCCAGCTGCAGCGTGCGGCCGTGCTCGTCCGGCTCGTCGCGCCACTCCAGGACCCCCGACGCGACCAACTCGTCGCCGAGCGCCCGCGCCTGCTCCGACAGCTTCTCGCGCTTGGGGTCGTCCTCGTGGTTGTCCTCCATCAGCGCGCGCATCGCGACGACCGGATCGGTCGGCTGATGGACGACGTTGAGGATCATCGAGTGATCGACCCGCATCCGCGAGACCAGCGGCTCGGGGGTCGCGTGCTGCAGCCGGGTGAAGGTCTCCTCGGTCCAGACCACGGTGCCGTCGGCCGGCTTCTTGGTCTGGATCTTGCGGCGCTTCTTCGGGTCGTTGCCCGCCTTGAGCAGTGCCTTCTGACGCTCGATCACGTGCTCCGGAGCCTGCGCGACCACGTAGCCGGCGGTGTCGAAGCCGGCGCGGCCCGCTCGGCCGGCGATCTGGTGGAACTCGCGCGACTTCAGCAGCCGGTACTTGGTTCCGTCGTACTTGGCGAGTCCGGTGAAGACCACGGTGCGGATCGGCACGTTGATCCCGACGCCGAGCGTGTCGGTCCCGCAGATCACCTTGAGCAGACCGGTCTGGGCGAGCTGCTCGACCAACCGCCGGTACCGCGGCAGCATGCCCGCGTGGTGGACACCGATCCCGGCCCGGACGAGCTTCGAAAGGGTCCGGCCGAAGCCCGCGGTGAAGCGGAACGCGCCGATCGCCTCGGCGATCTGGTTGCGCTCCTCGCGGGTGCAGAGCTTGGCGGACAGCAGCGACTGGGCGCGCTCCATCGCCGAGGCCTGGGTGAAGTGGACCACGTAGATCGGGGCCTTGTCCTCCTTCACCAGGTCCTCGAGCAGCTCGTGCAGCGGCTCGACCGACCACGAGAAGTGCAGCGGGACGGGGCGCTCGGCCTCGTCGACCAGGGCGGTCTCGCGGCCGGTCCGGCGGGTCAGGTCGACGGTGATCCGCTCGACGTCGCCGAGCGTCGCCGACATCAGTAGGAACTGCGCCTGGGGGAGGCAGAGCAGCGGGACCTGCCAGGCCCAGCCGCGCTGGCCGTCGGCGTAGTAGTGGAACTCGTCCATCACGACCAGGCCGACGTCGGCCTTCGCGCCCTCGCGGAGCGCGATGTTGGCGAGCACCTCGGCGGTGCAGCAGATGATCGGCGCGTCGGCGTTGACCGCGGCGTCGCCGGTCAGCATCCCGACGTTGGACGCGCCGAAGACCGCGCAGAGCGCGAAGAACTTCTCGGACACCAGCGCCTTGATCGGCGCGGTGTAGAAGCTGACCCGGTCGTCGGAGAGCGCCGCGAAGTGGGCGGCGATCGCGACCATCGACTTGCCCGACCCGGTCGGCGTCGCGAGCACGACGTTGTTGCCGCTGAACAGCTCGATCGACGCCTCCTCCTGGTGTGGATAGAGGTTCAGCCCCTCGTGCGCGGCCCAGTCGGTGAAGGCGTCGTAGAGGGTGTCGGGATTGGGGTCGGTGGGGCGGGCCTCGACGAGCTTCATGCGGTGACTTGGACGCTACTGGTCGGGGCGCGGTCAGACGGCCACCTTCTCCGCGGCGCCCTTCGGCAGCCAGCGGATGCGGTCGCCCAGCGGCGAGCCTCCGAGGATCGCCTCGGCCTTCGATCGGCCCTGGCGGAAGTGCTTCCAGCCCTCGAAGTGCAGCGGGACGATCGTCGTCGGGTCGAGCGCACCGCAGAGCTCGACCGCTTCCTCCGCGTTCATCGTGTACCGCAGCGGACCCGAGACCCAGGGGAAGGTCACGCCGCCGAGGTGGACGACGACGGTGCCGACGTCGAGCCGCTGCGGGACCTCGCGCAAGCCGTCGTAGAGCACGGAGTCGCCGGTGATCCAGAACGCGCCGTGCTGCTGGCCCGCCCAGCGCAGGGCGAAGCCGATCACCTCGCCGACGATCGGCCGCGAGCCGGGCGGGCCGTGGCGGCAGGGGGTGGCGGTGATCTCGATGTCCTCCTTGCCGGGCGCGGAGAGCGTCGTCGTCTGCCAGGCCGCCAGGCCGTCGGCCCCGCCGCCGAGCCGCTTGGCCCCCGGGACGGTCGTGATGATCCGGCCCATCCGCGGCAGCAGCTCGCGGCCGGTCGGGTCGAGGTTGTCGTCGTGGTGGTCGTGCGAGATCAACACCGCGTCGATCGGGCCGAGGTCGTCGAACGCGACCGCGGGACCCTGGAGCTTCTTCGAGCCGGTGCCCCAGCCGAAGAAGTACCGCTTGCCGGGTGGATCGAAGGTCGGGTCGGTGAGGATCCTCCAACCGCCGACCTCGATCAGCAGGGTCGGTCCGCCGATGTAGGTGAGGGTGACGTCGGTCATGGTGCGAAACTACCCCGTACACCGGCGGACCCGATCCCGAAGGACCCAGATGACCGAGGCGACCTTCTACTACGACTTCAGCTCCCCGTACTCGTACTTCACCGCGCACCGGCTGGCCGCGGGGTTCCCGGCGGCGGTGCGCTGGCAGCCGATCCTCTTCGGCGGTCTGATCGGCGCGATCGGCAAGACGCCGTGGTCGGTGCAGAAGGGGCGGGAAGCGGGGATGCGCGAGTGCGAGCGCCGGGCTGCCGCGCTCGGGCTGCCGCTCGTCTGGCCCCACGAGTGGCCGCTCGGCACCTACTCCGTGGCGATCGTGCGCGCCGCGCTGGCGGCGGACGAGCAGGGACTGATCCGCGAGTTCTCGCTGGCGGCGTTCCGGCACGGGCTCGGGCTGGGTCGCGACCTGCGGGACTTCGACGTGGTGGTCGAGGCCGCACGCGAGGCCGGGACGGACGTCGGGGCGCTGGTCGCGACGGCCGAGCGGGACGAGACGAAGCGGCTGGTGCGGACGGTGACCGACGCGGCGGTCGCGGACGGAGTCACCGGGATCCCGACGATCGACGTCGCGGGGCAGCGATTCTGGGGCGACGATCGGTTCGACGAGGCGGTCGCGGCGGCTTCCTCGGCGGCCGGCTGAGGTCCGTCGCGGCGGCGTGAACCCGGGCGCAAGCGGCGCCTCGCCGTTATTGTCAACGGTTGACGATCACCGTGGGGAATCGCCCCGCGGTCACCGCCCGAGGGAGCAGACGATGCAGGCAGTCCGGTTCGATCAGTACGGCGACGTCGACGTGCTGGAGGTTCGCGACGTCGAGGACCCGACGATCCTCGACGGCGAGGTGCTCGTCCGGGTCAAGGCCACCAGCATCAATCCGGGCGAGAGCGACATCCGCGAGGGGGTCTTCCGCGAGATGGGCCTGCCGACGCGGTTCCCCGCCGGGCAGGGCAGCGACCTGGCGGGTGTGGTGACCGAATCGCGCGACGAGCGTTGGAACGTCGGTGACGAGGTGCTTGGCTTCCTGCCCTGGGGCGACAGCGTCGGCACCCAGGCCGAGCTGGTCGCGGTGCCCGGTGACCAGGTGCTCCGCAAGCCGGAGGCGCTCTCGTGGGACGTGGCCGGATCGCTGTTCGTCGCCGGGACCGCGGCGATCGCGTCGATCCAGGTCGTGCAGCCGCAGCCGGGCGAGACGATCCTGGTCACGGCCGCCGCGGGCGGGGTCGGGATCTTCGCGTCGCAGCTGGCGGTCCGCAGCGGGGCGCGGGTGATCGGCGTGGCCAGTGAGCGCAACCACGAGTGGCTGCGCGCCCACGGCGTCGAGCCGATCGCCCACGGCGACGGCTTCCGCGAGCGCCTGGAGGCGGCGACCGACGGCACGCTCGACGGCCTGATCGACCTGTTCGGGGGCGGCTACGTCGAGCAGGCGCTCGAGCTCGGCGTGCCGAAGGCCCGGATCAATACGATCATCGACTTCGCCTTCGCGGGCGAGCACGGGATCGAGACCCGGGGGACGGCCCAGGTCGCCTCCGCGGCGACGGTCGGCGAGGTCGTCGACGCGGTGGTCGCGGGCGACGTCGAGGTGCCGATCGCCGCGACGTACCCGCTGGCCGAGGTTCGCGACGCGTTCCGGGTGCTCGACCAGCGACAGGTCCGCGGCAAGATCGTGCTGCGGCCCTGACGGCGACCCAGCGGGTGGGGCGCGTCGGGGACCGCACGGCCCGCTGGGTCGCCGGTCGGGCAGCGGGCGACCCGCTAGTCAGGCGGGCGGCGGAACCTCGAGCATCAGGGTGACCGGGCCGTCGTTGACCAGGGCGACGTCCATCATCGCGCCGAAGACGCCGCGCTCGGCGTTCAGGCGCGCACAGACCCGGTCGTAGAGCGGCTCGGCGTGCTCGGGGCGCGCGGCGGCGACGTAGCTGGGGCGGGTGCCCTTGCGCGCGTCGCCGTAGAGCGTGAACTGCGAGACGCAGAGCACCCGGCGGTCGCCGAGCGGCTCGTTCATCCGGCCTTCGGCGTCGGCGAAGATCCGCAGCGCGCGGATCTTGTCGGCCAGCTTGTCCGCGACCGCCTCGTCGTCGCCGTGGGTGACCCCGAGCAGGACGAGCAGCCCGGGGCCGATCTCGCCGGTGACGGTGCCGTCGACGGTCACCGAGGCGGAGCGGACGCGTTGGATCAGGGCGCGCATGGGGCGGAGTCTGACGGCGGCACCCGCGCGGCGTGGTTCACCGCCGTGGGCGGTCGGGTTCTGCCGAATAGTTCGACGCAACTCGACGCACCCGGTGGACTACCCCGGCCAGACGCCAGACGATCCCCGGCGGTGGCTGCCGACCAGGTGGGTATCGACGATCCCGACCGCCTCCATCAGCGCGAACATCGTCGTCGGACCGACGAAGCTGAACCCGCGGCGGCGCAGCTCCTTGGCCAGGGCCTTCGACTCGTCGGAGACCGTCGGGACGTCGGCGATCGTGGTCGGCATCGGTGTCGTGTCCGGGCGGAACGACCAGATCAGGTCGACCAGGCCACCGTCGTCGCGCAGCGCCACGGTCGCGCGGGCGTTGCCGATCGTCGCCTCGATCTTGCGGCGGTTGCGGACGATTCCGGCGTCGGCCATCAGCCGGGCCTGGTCGTCCTCGTCGAAGGTCGCGACGCGGTCGGGGTCGAAGTCGGCGAACGCCGCGCGGAAGGCCGGGCGCTTGCGCAGGATCGTCGCCCACGACAGACCGGACTGAAACGCCTCGAGGCTGAGCCGCTCGAACAGGCCCTGCTCGTCCCGGATCGGCATGCCCCATTCGTCGTCGTAGTAGGCCCGCATCAGCGGGTCGCGAGACGCCCAGCTCGGGCGCGCGAGGCCGTCGTCGCCGATGACCAGGCCGTGGGCGTGCGGGGTGGGGGCGTCGTCGGGCATCGGGGCGTCCATCTTGCCCGGCAACGCGGACGCGTAGGGGACCCCGACGCCGAAATCTGGGGGTCAAGACCGGGGTGGGTCCCCGTCGCCGAGGAGGCCGGACGCCGCGACGCTGGTTCCCATGCAACGCCTCAAGCCCTCGCCCCTTCCCCGGGTCGTCGCCGGTGCGGCGACCACCGCTCTGACGATCCTCGCCGTCGCGAGTCCCACCGCGGCGTCCGCCTTCGCGATCGACATGTACGACGTCGAGGTCGACGCGACCGTCGAGACGACCTACACCGGCGACGCCACGTCGACGCAGCTCGAGCATCACGCGGCGCTGATCGCCAGTACCCGCCTGACGTCGCGGTTCCTGGCGAGCATCGAGCGCGCCGCCGACGGCCGGATCATCGGGGCCAACGGCGCCGACCACCACGTCGCCAGCACGTCCGCGACCGTCACCACCACGGAGCGCGAGTACGACCCCGACTGGAACGACTGGTGGCAGCGCGGTACGACGTGCACCGGCGCAGGCGAGAACCGCAACGACCGTGGCCGTACGTCGCTGATCAGCGATCCGCTGACGCCGCTGGTCGGCGCGGCGTTCACGCTGAACCTGGCCGACGAGCTGGAGGTCGCGCTGCACTGCACCGACACCGGCCGCAACGGTGGGGCGGGCCCGCGGTCGTTCTCGATCGAGAGCGCGCTGAGCGACGAGATCGGCGGTCCGAACGGGCCGTTGGCGGTCGACTTCGACCTGCCGCCCGAGGCCACGGCGGCGGGCAAGGTGATCCAGCGGTTCGAGGGTCCTGCCGCCGGCCGTGAGGGCTACTGCCCGACGTCGCTCGCGGAGCAGCCGTACATGACGAGCTGCCGGGTGCGGTTCTCCGGGACGATCAGCCTGACGAAGATCCGCCTCGGCGACCCCACGGCGGACGTCACCGGCGCGCCGTCCCCGGTCGTTCCGCCCGGGGCCCCGCCGGTCGCCG
>Ga0265296_1004036_pt1 | contig 13027 bp, 14 predicted proteins | sample MunlanPumphouse1_FD_189073 | JGI IMG/M metagenome (GOLD analysis project Ga0265296, IMG submission 189073) | Groundwater microbial communities from a municipal landfill in Southern Ontario, Canada - Pumphouse #1 | ecosystem: Environmental > Aquatic > Deep subsurface > Groundwater | place... | reverse complement strand
AGGTGAGGTACCATAATCCTTATCTTTACGCCAGAAAAGTAAATTAAAATTTATGAGAGAAAGAAGACCATCACAATTTGAGGCAGACGCTACCCATTTTATGATATCGTCGGACTCGGAGAAAGAGGAAACGGAAGTATCTTCTGAATTGGGCGGAGAGAGTAAAAAAGAAGAAGAGGAAAAAGGGGAAGAGGGGACAGCGGTTCTCGCGCCAGAAAGTGAAGAACGTCGAGAGAGTTTAGCTGAAGTGTCTGAACTTTTGAGAAACGCTGATCGTCTAACGGTGGAGCTTTATGATGCTCGGATTGCAGAAGCGGGAAGCCCCGAAGAGATACGGGAGATTGTCAAGGACTTAAATACCCTTCTTGAACTTAGGGAAGCGGAAATTTGTAAACCCCCCTGTAACCATCTTGAAGACATGAAAGACAAGGGTAAAAAGGGAGCAAATCAATCTTATCTTTTACGATTGGTTGAGCGCGGCCGTGAATTGGCAGGGGTTTATAAGCCGATTAAGGGTGAGCAGAGAATGGCGCGAAAAGCAGGCATCAGGGACGACACGCAGGCACAAAGAGAATTATTAACTTTTCTGGCTGATCGAGCCCTGGAATTAGGCGTTGTTCCCCCGACGGTCTTGCGCGACGAAGACAAGGGGATTGGTTCTGTTCAGGCCTTTGTGGAAAATACTGATTCCGCGGCTAAAGTGCGCGACCGTACAGGAGACCCAGAAGGTTCGGTTAAGATTGCCCTCTTACATTTTATAACTGGCCAGCAAGACGGCCATCGAGGGAATGTTTTAATTGATCGCACATCCCAAAAACGCCGATGGGCCATTGATGGCGCGCTGAGTTTTGGCGCCGCCGTGCATGACGAGAAAGGACAAGAAGTTACTCCCGTCCTTGAAGTTAATTCAAAAATTTTGAAGGATGTAGGGGATATAAGCGAGGCGGTTCAAGCGCCAATTTTAGAAATTCATTTAAAAAAATTTCTTGGCTCCCCTCGACGGCAAGAATCATTGAGAAAAGCTTTTGATTTTGTTTTAGGCGATGAAGCGGAGGCGACTTGGAATGCTTTTATGGGGAAGATAAAAGGTTTGTCGGGAGAGAAAGAACTTCCGCGCGACTATGATATAGAAACGGCGAGAAAGAATATTGTGGCTGGCTGGATGCAGGAGCATCCCGAATTAAAAATTAAGAAGATAGCGGCCGCGGCGTAATTTTTAAATTTATTAGCGACGTAGGGCGAGAGAAATGGAAAAAGAAGTTTTCCATTTCCGAGCCGAGGAGCTAATATAGGTTAGAAATCTGTATGGATCAAAGATATAACACAAAAAATGTTCAGCAGAACATGGGGAAAACATCGGCGATGCCTGGTTGGAAAGCAGACAAGATTATCAAACAAATGGCCAAAGAGGGAAACCCCGCCGCGATAAAGGCGAAAAAATTGTTAGGGAAAGATAGTTTGAGCACTCAGGAGGTTAGGATACTAACCGATGCCAAAAAAGAGATAGGAATTTTAAAAAATGTTGGAACAGAGCAAATGGTTAATCGGATAAAAAAACAAGCGGCCGACGAAGCCAAGGCAGCCGAAACAAATATTAGCCCCACTGCTTTTAGGAAAAAAAACATTCAACAGCCAATAGTAGGAACGAAGGGAGTAAAATCTAAGCCAATGACTTCAATCGCGCAGGTTAATCCTGCTGGACACTCGGCTTTAGCTGGGAGAGAAAATATTGCTAAGGGTGAGGGAGCATTTGTTTCTGTTGCGCGCGCTCAAGAAAAGAAACAGGCGCCAGCCGAGAAAAAAGAAGAAAAGCCGGTGGCAGTTGATTTAATGATTGATTAATTTTAATTTTTAAAATATGACCGAAGAAGGCAAGGAGGCGGGGAGGCAGAGAACTGAAGAAGAAGCAAAACAAGAACTTCGGGAAAAATTTGGCCTGGCGGAGACCTCGGAATTTTGGACGGCCTTGCAACAAGGAGAAATTGAAAAGGCGGAAGAATGGTTTCAATATATTGTTGATCATAAAGAAGATTTTCCGCAATATCACGACACCTGGGATACGTGGTTGGCTGGCAGAGAAAAAGACATCGCTTTTTTCAAAGAACGACAGAAAAAAATTGCGGCGGGTGAGCCGGTGGAAGAAATTGTTTTGAGAAGTAAAAAGGAAGCACAGGATGAATTGCAAAAAAAATTTGGGATGCCTAAGACCTCTGATTTTCGAGATGCTCTAAAAAGAGGCGAGACAGAAAGAGCCAAGGAGTGGTTGCAACATATTATTGATAACCGTTTTTCCTTTCCTCAATATTTGGGCGATTGGGATAAGTGGCCCGTTGATCGCGAGCGAGAAATTGCCGAAGCCAAAAGAAAATAATTTTTTTAAATTTATAAAAAAATAAAATTCGCTACATCAGCGGATTTTTTTGTATAAAAAAATCCGGCCGGCAGAGAGATCCAGGGTTGGACTCTCCGCGGGCCGGGCTATCCTCCGTCAGTTGGGCTGATTGCTAGTGTTGCTCGGACTCTGGGGCGGCTCGCCCTCCTCCGCGCGACGGCCCATCTCCTGGCACACGGCGCCGAGGGAAACTCCCTTGGGGTGCTCGGAGGCCGGCTTGCCGCAGAAGGGGCAGGTGGTCGGCTGCGAGTAGGCAATGCTCGCGATCTTGTAGCCGGCTTGCCGCTTCACGGTTTCCCGCTGGTGGCACCTTGGACACCACCTCGTGTAGGCGTCGTAGGAGACGACACCTTCCTGCACTTGGCAGCAGCAGCACTCGGCCTCGCCGTCACAGTTGGGGCAGAGTGTCGTTGTCTTCTTCTTGTCTGCCATGGTCTTCCTCCTACTTCAACTTGAAGCTCAGGCGGTAGAGCTTCGTGCCCTCGATTCCTCCGGCCAAGATCTCCTTGTCGTTCGAGATGGGTACCGCGATCTGGTCGCAGGGCCTGCTCCTCGCCGTGCCCCAGAAGAGGACGACCTTCCCACCGAACCGGGCGCGGTAGAGGATCCGTCCAGCCACAAATTGCAGCGGCGGGAGGACCTCGTCGCAGGGCTCGCTCATCCTTGTCCCCTGGATGACGTAGGCCTTGTCGTCCAAGGAAGCCGGATAGGCCGGTTCACCGTCGAACCAGCGAAGTTCATCGTGGTTGATGGTGTTGAAGGATTCGCCCATGCGCTTGCCCCAGTAGACGCGCGGCTGTTTGTCGGCCTCTCCCTCGGGATAACCGACGTAGTACGGTTGAGGCGGTTGGCTGGCCAGAGTGAGGCCGAGGACTAGGGCGTGAGGCACGCTCTTCACGGGAAAGGTGTTACTCGGGGTGAAGTAGAGTACCACCCAAAGGCCGTCCTCGCGCTTCGCGGCGCAGGTGTAGTGACCGTCGGGCGAGCAGGAGAAATCTTTGGCCGCCACGAACTTGTCATCGCAGGGAAGAATCAGAAGATTCTTCACCATGAGCGACGCCCAGCCCAGCGGCTCGGGGGCCACCGGGGCCCCGCCAAGTCCTCCCGGAACAACGACATCGTATCTTTTGGTTCCCTTATCACCCATTTCCGCACCCTCCTTCCCTTGTCCCGCCGCGACACGCGTAGCGGGCGGAACAGATCTTACCCAAAACGATCCGGGTTAGATATTATATCTTGGCAAATTATGGGAAAATGTCAAGGTTTTTTATCTATCTCCGAGATAGACATTTTTAAATTTTATGCTATAATAAATTAAGAACTTTTGATTTAAGATTTATTTTTTTATGACTATAACCTGGTTAGGACAATCTTGTTTTAAGATTCAAGATAAAGATGCGACGCTTGTGACTGATCCCTACGGAGAGAGCGTTGGTTTTAAATTGCCGCGTCTTTCGGCCGACATTGTGACGACGAGTCATGATCATGATGATCATAATAATGTTAGTGCGGTTTCGGGAACTACCGGTTCGCCGTTTATTATTTCCGGTCCGGGTGAGTATGAAGTGAAAGGAATTTTTGTTTACGGAATTCCGGCTTGGCATGATAAAAGTGAGGGCAAGGAAAGAGGAGCTAACACAATTTATCGAATCGAGGTAGAAGGTCTTTCCATTGTTCACTTGGGCGACCTTGGTCATACTTTGAGTGAAGAGACAGTTGCCAAACTCGAGGGCGTTGATATTCTTTTAATTCCGGTTGGTGGCAAATGGACCATCGGCACGAACGAAGCCGTTCTAGTAATAAGTGAACTTGAACCGCGAATCGTTATTCCCATGCACTACAAAATTCCGGGACTTAAAGTAGATGTTGATCCGGTTGACAAATTTTTAAAAGAAATGGGAGCAAGCAAGGCGGAAAAACTTCCCAAACTTAAAATTGCCAAAAAAGATTTGCCCCAAGAAGAAACAAAAGTCATTCTTCTTGAAAGAGGATAGAAGAGAAATTTCCGGAGTAACTCTGGTTTTTTGAGTTGTATTAATTTAATATGACAGTTGTCAAAAAATATAAAAAGAAAAATACCGCCGATGCCAAGAAGGAAGTGGAAATTCCAATTATTGTAATTAATAAGTCCGAACCGAAGCTAGAGGTTATGCCCGTTAAAGAAATGAAGGGCCCGGATGGCGATTTTAAAATAGTTAAAGATGAAGACGATTTGCCGGTTTTCCAAGATAAAACTTATAGTGTTACGCCAAACGCCGTTTCTAGTAAGAATTTTTTGGAAGAAAAAAAGTTTGTCAGTCAGAGTGGTGATCAAAAAACTGCCTCGGTTAAAAATTTTGGAGAAAATGAAAAAACGATAGACGCCTCGCCAAAGGGAGAGCAAAAACCTGCCCCGGTCGTGAGGGAGAAAAAAGTTAAAGAAATTGGTCTTTTGGATGATCCAAAAAGAAAAGAGACAATCTTGATCACGAGCGTGGTTTTAATCGCCAGCTTGATTTTTTTCGTGTGGCTTGCTATTCTAAAAAATAATTTGTCTTTCAGTATGGAGTCGCAAAGCCCAATATCCTTAGAAAAAGCGGGAACGGTCGTAGACGATTTTCGGGAAAGTTGGGAGAAGATCAATACGGGGTGGGCTGAGATCCAGTCCGATCTTGAAGAAAAGCAAAAGGCAGAAGATTTAAATCAAGAAGTAGTTGATAAATTAAAAGAAAAAATTTTGACCGGCGAGGAAGAGGTGGCCGCGGATGCCGGAGCGAAGACGGAAGAATAATTTATTTTGTAAATATCATTATATAAACCATGGCAAAGGAAAAAAAAGAAAAAGAAATAAAAGCGGAAGAGCCGAAACAAGAGGCGGCCCATAAAGTTGAACTTCGTAGCATTGAAAAAGAAGTGCAGGAGTCCTATTTGGATTATGCCATGTCGGTTATCATTTCTCGCGCTCTTCCCGATGTACGCGATGGATTGAAACCGGTTCATCGGAAAATTCTTTACGCCATGTGGGACGTCGGTTTGAAACCGGGCGCGAAGTTTCGAAAATCGGCCACGGTCGTCGGTGAGGTCTTGGGTAAATATCATCCGCATGGCGACGTGGCGGTTTATGATTCAATGGTTAGAATGGCGCAGGACTTTGCCATGCGCTATCCTTTGGTTTGGGGACAAGGAAACTTTGGTTCAATGGACGGCGACGCTCCGGCGGCCATGCGTTACACTGAAGCAAAACTCACTAAAATTTCGGAAGAACTTATATTTGATATTGAAAAAGACACAGTCAATTTTATCCCAAACTACGACGGCAGTCATAAAGAACCGCAGGTGATGCCGGCCCGTTTGCCAAATTTACTTTTGAACGGGACAGTGGGCATTGCCGTGGGTATGGCGACAAATATTCCGCCGCACAATCTCAGAGAAATTTGCGACGGAATAAACCACATCATTGAACATCCTGATTGCGACGTTGAAGAATTATCGCAATTTGTTAAGGGGCCTGATTTCCCGACAGGCGGTATTATATATGATATAGCCGCCATTAAGCAAACCTACGCTACGGGCAAGGGTCCGATTGTCATGCGGGCCAAGACGGAAATCGTGGAAGACAAAGCCGGGCAATTTAAAATAATTGTTTCAGAAGTTCCTTATCAGGTAAATAAAGCGACACTGCTTGAGAAAATCGCTACTTTGGTTAAGGATAAAAAAATTGAAGGAATCCGCGACCTTCGCGACGAGTCAAACAAGGACGGCGTACGAATTGTTATTGAACTCAAAAAGGACTCCTATCCCAAGAAAATTTTGAATCAACTTTTTGATCTAACGCAATTGCAGGATTCTTTTCATGTAAACATGCTGGCTTTGGTTGACGGTATCCAACCGAAAGTTTTGAATTTGAAAATGATTTTTGAATATTATTTGGCGCACCGAAAAGAGGTAGTTCGCCGCCGGACGGAGTTTGAATTAAATCGGGCGAAAGACAGGGCTCATATTTTGAAAGGGTTGAAGATCGCGCTCGACAATATCGATGCCGTTATCAAATTGATTAAAAAATCAAAAGATAAGGAAGAGGCCAAGGTTAATTTGATGAAACAGTTCAAGTTGACGGAAATTCAGGCCGTGGCGATTTTGGAAATGAGATTGCAGCAGCTCGCGAATCTTGAGAGAACAAGAATTGAGCAAGAGTTGAAAGAAAAATTGGCGTTGATAAAAGAGTTGGAAGAAATTTTGGCTTCGCCGAAGATAATTTTGGCTTTAATTAAAAAAGACGTTTCGGAATTAAAGACCAACTACGGCGACGAAAGAAAAACTCAAATTGTTGCCCACGCGGTCAAGGATTTCTCTGTTGAGGACTTAATTCCCGATGAGTCAACAATTATTCTTGTCACAGCCGACGGCTATATCAAGCGTCTCGCGCCGGAGACATTCAGAACCCAAAGCCGCGGCGGAAAAGGCGTGATGGGACTTATGACCAAAGAAGAAGACACGGTGGAGCACCTGATCTCCACGACAACTCACTCTGACCTTTTATTCTTTACCACGCGCGGTCGCGTTTTCCAATTGAAAGCGTATGACGTCCCGTCTGCTTCGCGTACCTCAAAGGGTCAAGCCATTGTCAATTTCCTGCAACTCGCGCCGGAAGAAAAAATTTCTTCCATTCTTTCGATGAAAGAATTAGGCGAAGGGGATTTTAAATATCTAGTGATGGTAACGCGTGCCGGCTGTATTAAAAAAGTTGCCCTTTCAGATTTTGAAAATGTTAGACGTTCCGGTTTGATTGCCATAAAATTAAAAGACGGAGATCGTCTGGAGTGGGTTAAACCGTCCACGGGTAACGACGAAATTATTTTGGTCACCTCTCTCGGCCAGGCCATCAGGTTCAAGGAAAAAAATGTTCGCCCAATGGGCCGCGCCGCTACCGGAGTCCGAGGTATTCGCCTGAAAGGTAAAGACGAGGTGGTGGGCATGGACGTTATTGATCCGACGCTTATCACAAAAAATCTTCTGGATTTGATTGTGGTTATGGAAAATGGTTTTGGTAAAAGAACTAACTTGAAAAATTATAAAGTTCAGGGTCGCGGTGGCTCAGGTGTTAAGACAGCAAAAGTCACGCCCAAAACCGGTAAAATTATTTCCGCGCAAGTCGCTTCGAGCAAAGACGAAAGGGATTTGATTATCATCTCCAAATTTGGCCAGGTAATAAGATTGCCGTTCAAGAGCGTTTCAACTTTGGGTCGGGCCACGCAAGGCGTGCGGTTGATGAGATTTAAAGAAACGGATGATCGAGCGTCAAGCGTGACATTTGTTTAGCGTTAACTCGTGCTCGGATAATAAATTTAAATCAAAAATCTAAATTCTTAAATCTAAAATAAAAATCTATGGCTTTACCAGGACATCGGAGGACTAGTTCACACAAGAGAAGACGGGCTTCTCACTTTGCTTTAAAAAAGAAAAATCTGTCGGTTTGTCCAAAATGCAAGAAGCCGGTTTTGTCGCATCACGTTTGCGCGTTCTGCGGCACTTACGCCGGCCGCGAAGTGATAAAAAGAAGGGCGCCGAAGAAAAAGAAATAAAATCGTTATGGCCAACCGCCACCTAGCGAGAACAATCGCCCTGCAGACGCTTTATCAATGGGATTTTATGGATGAGAAAAAAGATGAAGCGCGCCAGGCGATGGAGAATAATCTTAAGGAATTTGCTCCTAAATTTGATGAGAGTAATTTTGTCGCTGATTTGATGGATGGGGTTATAAAAAATAAAAAAGAGATCGATAAGATAATTAAGAAATATGCTCCGGAATGGCCGATTGAAAAAATTCTTATCATTGATCGGAATGTTTTACGTTTAGGAATTTATGAATTAAAATTTGCTAAAGATAAAAAAGACAAGCCAGTTCCGCCGCGCGTCGTGATTAATGAAGCGATCGAATTGGCCAAGACCTTTGGGGGAGGGTCTTCTGGCAAATTTATAAACGGGGTCTTGGGAGCACTTTATAAAGATATGCTGGCCGCCGGGGAAATCGAAGACGAGAGGGAGAAAGAATCAAAAAAAGAGTAATTTTTCACTATTGTTAAACTGTTACATTGTTAAATTATTAAATCTGCAAAATTAATTTAGCCATGTAACCATTTAGCAATTTAATAAAATGAAGGAAGTTGCTAAATTGGAGGAAAAAATAGGAATCAAATTTAAAAATCAGGATCTTCTCGCGCAAGCAGTTGTTCACCGCTCGTATCTGAATGAAAATCCTGGTTTTAAGTTGCCCCACAACGAGAGATTGGAATTTTTGGGAGACGCGGTGCTTGAATTAATCATAACGGAATATCTTTACCAAAATTATCCAAACCCCGAGGGCGAACTGACAAACTGGAGAGCGAGTTTGGTTAATGCCAAAATGCTTTCAGAGATTGCCAAAGAAATAAGTTTGGATGAATATCTTTACTTAAGTAAGGGTGAAGCCAAAGAGCCGGCCGATTCAAAATCCAGACAGTATATTTTAGCAAATGCTTTTGAAGCGGTTGTCGGTTCGATATATTTGGATCAGGGTTACGTGGTTACCAGAGATTTTATTAGACAATTTTTAATTGTTAAGTTGTCCTACATTCTTGAGCATGAACTGTATCTCGATCCTAAAAGTAAATTTCAAGAAGTGGCTCAGGAAAAATACGGCGTGACGCCAAATTATAAAGTTTTGGAAGAAACGGGTCCGGACCATAACAAACTTTTTCGAGTCGGAATTTATCTTGATAAAGAATTAGTCGCCACAGGCGAGGGCAGCAGCAAGCAGGAGGCACAAGTTGATGCGGCAGTTGCGGCGCTTAAAGCAAAAAATTGGGCTTAATTATCTTGTTAAAAAAAGATGGCGGGACGGCAACCCGCCATTTGTATATTGAAGTTTTTTGGGATTAGTGGTATTTTAATAAATACCAAATGGCCGTGCCCTTGTAGCTCAATGGATAGAGTACTGGTCTTCGAAACCAGTGATCCAGGTTCGAATCCTGGCGAGGGCATTTCGGAAAAATTGAATAAAATATTTGCGCCCATAGCTCAGTTGGTAGAGCAGTCGCCTCTTAAGCGAACGGTCGGAGGTTCGAATCCTCCTGGGCGCATTTTGTTTATCCACAGATTTTTCTTGCGAGTAGGCGGATTTGGCGATACAATATAAAGAGCAAGGATAAATTGAATGTATGAGAAAAAAATATTTAGGATTCACCCTTATCGAATTATTGATTGTCATTGGCATCATCGCGTTTTTGGCTTCGGCTATTTTTATCGCCATTGATCCGGCACAAAGGTTTGCTGCTTCAAGAAATGCTCGTCGGTGGACAGATGTTTCCTCGATTCTCGAAGGGGTCTTGGAATATTCAGTTGATCGAGAAGGAGCCCTGCCGCCCGGTATTGATGATTTACCCGGAACAGCCCAAGTTTTGGGTGTTCGGGGTGACGCTGTTTGCGATGTTGGTTGCTCGACAAAAACGACGGCGACAGAGTGCCTTGATTTGAGTGGCAGTTTAGTCAGTGAATATCTCTCGCACATTCCCTACGATCCCTATACCGGCTCAGCAGATTTTACAGATTATTATTTAAATAAAACAGTGAAGGGGAGAATTGAAGTTGGTTCTTGCGACCCGGAACTTGGCGCGACGATTTACGTTTCAAGATAAAATTAAAAATAATTTAAGAGTAAAATGCTCCGAAAAGTTCGGAGTATTTTAATTAGAGCTGGAAAAAAGATCAGTGGGCCGAGGTCACGCCCCCACACAGATGTATTGGTGCGGGGGTTTATTTTGAGGAGATTTTCTGAGATAAAATCTTATATTCCATTTTGTCATATTACTTTATGGAATATATACTTATTTAAGATTATGACAAAAACAATTTATTCGAAAGATCATAAACACGTTGTTGAGCAGCTAAAGAAGGCCCGCGAAGAGGCCGGGTTAGATCAGGCGATTGTAGCGGAGAAATTAGGTAAGACGCAATCGTACATCTCGAAGATTGAGTCCGGGCAGAGACGGGTCGATATTATTGTTTTAAAAGAGCTCGCCCAAATTTATAAAAAACCAATTGATTATTTTTTAAAATAAAATGTCTTCATATTCCTCGACCAAAATTGATTATCGCGCCTTGCTTGAAAAATATCCGTGGATTATTGAACGAAATAAAGATTGTATTTTAAGTCCAGATAGTGATGGCTTACTTTGTGGACTATTGATGTCCCATTATTTGGGATGGAAAATTCGAGGATTCTATGATGGCAAAGTCCTCGCCGTGCAGCGCGGTATCAATCCGCATAACTGCGTTTTTGTTGACATGGAAATATTTCGCGCTGACATCCGTAGCATTGGCCAACATATGGTTATGTTCGATAAAAAAGATCTACCGAAAAATTGGAGCAATTTTGATAATTGTATAGCGGCTAATAATCTCAGGCATTATGATTTTAAGAATGATTTTAAACTGAAATATCCGCTCGGAACTGTTCATCTTTTACTTTCGATCATCGCTCAAAATATTGAAATCCCAATTAAAAAAGAGGCAGTGTGCCCCTTATTGTATACTGACGGAATTTTTAAAAATCAATTTAACTATCCAGAGAATTGTTTAAGTTGGTTAGATTTTCTTGATGCAGACCGTCCTAACAATCCTCTCCGGAAAATTTTTTTTGATAAGCACTATTCTACTTATGAACTCATGGTTGCATTAAAAGATTTTTTTGCAGAAATTAATGTTATCGGGGATGGGAAACGTGGGGGCGATAAAATTAAAATTTCAAATTCAGGAGGGCAAGTAATTAATGTTGATACGCGGACACACTATCTTAAGCATACTATAATAAAACAGGCCGAAAGTTTTCTTAAAATGCTTGCCGCTAAAACCGGCTGGCCATTTGTTCCGGCACATTGGCATTGGGGGCCATATCGCGTATTTCGTTTTAAAAAAGGCAGCATCAAGCCCGGGAAGGCGCGCTATAATAAACTTCTTGATCAAAATCCTATCTCTCTGGCCATCATTAGTAGAAATAGTATTGAATACACAATAGACAACGACGGAGTATTAAAATAGTTTGTTTTGCGCGTTAGTCACGCACTCCTCTTTTATCCGTTTTTCCGCTATATCACAATATTCCGGAGCTATATCAATACCAATATATTTATAGCCAAGATTTTTTGCGGCAACAACTGTTGTCCCACTTCCGACAAACGGGTCAAGTACGATCCCGTTTTTTGGTGTAAAACATTTGATAAAATCGTAAGGAAGTTTATTAGGAAAAGTGGCTGGATGTTGGTGTTTCAGGCGACTTCCGTCTCCGGCAGTTAGATATTCCCAAATTGTTCCACGACATTTCATCGGATTAATTTTAATAGAGCGAGTTGCTATTCGAACGCCGTTTGTCAGACGAGTACCTCCGCCAGTCATTACTTTTCCGCCGTGCTTCGAGGGAATTTTTAAATGTTCTTTATCAAAATATTGTGGCTTTTCTCCCTTCAAAAAAATCGGCATATACTCGTGGTCAACGCGAAAACGTTTATTCCACCAGGCGCCTTCCGCTCCGTATTTACGATAAATGGCATTCTCAAATAATTTGAATCCAAAACTGTCACACCAGTCAATAATTGTACGAAATGATGTTAATGATTTTCCAAAATTTTTTGTTTGATCTTGAATTACCATGACAGCTACTCCGCCATCTTTCAGAACACGATAGATTTCTCGTCCGGCGGCGTGCAGATCCAGTGAGAACCCTTTATAATCGCGGACGGCGTCATAAGGCGGAGAGGTGACTACGATGTCGATTGAACTAGACGGAAAATTTTTCATTACATCGACAGTATCGCCACATATAATTTTATTGAGAGGTAATTCTTTGTGCCTGGGTACTTCTTTCGGTCTGGGTAATTCGTCCGTATAAATTTTTGTATCTCGAATAACATCAAGAACTATACCCTGAATTGAAAAGTCCTGGTCGTTTCTGACAATGATTGACCCCATGCTTTTATTTGCTGGTTGTAAACGGATATGTCCCTTTTCTTTATAAAATTTTTTTAAGGTTGCCCCATTATTGTCTATTAGGGCGACAATTTTTTGTCCATTTTCGGCGGTCGCTTGATTTCTAATTAGAACCACATCACCATCATTGATATTTTCGTCAATCATACTATCGCCGGCAATGCGAAGGGCGTATACTTCTGACGACGGAGGAATTTTACTTTTTGGAATTGCGATCGTTTCTTTTTTTTGGATTGCTTCGATCGGTTGTCCGGCGGCGATAGTACCCAAGAGGGGAACCTGCACCATTGTTTCATGGCCGACCACATCAATGGAACGAGGTTTATTTTCTTCTTTCGCCAAATAACCCAAATCACGAAGTTTAGAAATATGAAAATGAGCCGTTGAAACAGAGGCAAGTTTAAATTTTTTACAAATTTCTTCGAGCGAAGGGGCATACCCCTTGTCTTTTTGATGGTCGGTGACGAAATCAAGAACTTGCTTTTGCTTTTTTGTGAGCATATTTGCTTGACTTTCTTTTTTACTAATTTATAATTCTATTATAATAGAAAGAAAATAGAAAATCAAAATTAAGTTATCCACACATGAAGGGAGGTGATAAAAATGGCGGTCACGAGCAAAAGGGTAGCTAAGTTG
>Ga0265296_1004035_pt1 | contig 13031 bp, 16 predicted proteins | sample MunlanPumphouse1_FD_189073 | JGI IMG/M metagenome (GOLD analysis project Ga0265296, IMG submission 189073) | Groundwater microbial communities from a municipal landfill in Southern Ontario, Canada - Pumphouse #1 | ecosystem: Environmental > Aquatic > Deep subsurface > Groundwater | place... | reverse complement strand
CTCTGCTTTGGTTTTGCAAAAGTGGTATATACCTACCGTAGCTTTCAAAATATAGAAAATTGCTCGACATATTGGACAAAAAACAATATCAAAATCAAAGCTACGTTAGGTATTATACCCTTACATTTTGAAAGCAGAGGGGTATAAAACGACAATTATCCAGAATGTCTTGGCAGACTAATTTTTCTAAGGTTCTTCTTTATCGACTCCCAGGAATTTAAGAATCTCTTTCTCTATCCCGGTAAGTGTTTCCCTCACTCCAGGTTCTTTCAACGTATCTCGCACCATCATAATGTGCACCCCCTTCATATATTCTTTTTCCTCTGGTGTATTTCCACAGGGACTAGTAACATGGGTAGTCGCCCATTTTAAGGCTAAAACGGCTTTCTCTCTCGGAGTCATAATTCTCTCTTTAGAACCTTGATCAGAAAAATCTTTATCAATCACTTAAAAAACTATAAACAGAAATTAATAAAAACTAAACTGATATTTTTTTGCTAAACCGGCAAAATCTTTTCGATCAAAAGTCAAAAATTTATCGATTTCCTCAAACTCCATTACAGCCAGACTGCTACAATCAACAAAACTTATATTTTTCTTTTCAATTCCTTTGAAAATTTCCCAGGTGGAATTGTTCAGATGTCTATCTATATGAACAATTTGCACCTGTTTATCTTCTAAAAGATGTTTTCCTAAAATAATAGCAGTTTTTCTATTTACTCTTTGAGATAAAATAGTCACAATTTCAAGAAATATATAATTAGAAATAACAAGAAGGGGTTTTTCTTTTCGGATTGTTTGACTTTTAGTAACCGCCTCTTTATACAAAGTATCTTGAGGATTAAACAGGGCAACAAAAAAGTTTGCGTCAACAAAAATTCTATTATTTGCCGACTTCATAAAGATATTTATCAATATTAGAGGCTAAATCTTTAGGACCTTTAATTTTGAGTTTTTTAGCTTTTGTGGCTAAAGAAAGAAGCCAGCCACCAGTATCTTTGTTTTCCGGTGTTTTCGCTAATTTGTTCATTAATTTCTCTTCGATCAATCTTCTTATGGTTTCGGATAGGGAAATATTTTCTTCTACCGCTATTGTTTTTAACTCTCTTAGTTGTTTTTCCGGTAAATATATTTGAGTCCTTAACATAATTTATGTATACATCATGATGTCGGATTTGTCAAGAAGCCGCTTAATTCTCCGTAGAAATCCGAAATTTAATAACCAGATTGTTTTTTGGTTTTATCCTTCTTAATCTCAATCATCCACTTGCCTCTTTTTTTAAATGCAAAAACAAAAAAGCCGGCAATTAAAACTAAAATCAGAATACTTAAAACCATTTCTCCCTTATCCAAGCCTCCCGATATCTTAAAAAGCGCGTCTCCGCTTTTCCAGCCGACAAAACCAAGGACCATTCCTCTGACCAACAATCCCAAAAAAGTAAAAGGATAATAACTCCATGCCTTTATTCTGATCGCACCGCAGACAGCGGAAATTAATGACGAAGGAACCATCGGAATCGCGCGAAAAATAAAAATTAAAAGTTCGTCTGTGGATTTTCCGTTAAAATACTTTTCTTCAAGAGCTTCTATGTCTTCCCAGTCAAAACCAAACCATCGATGAAATTTGTCAACCAGCCATTTCCCCCCATACCAGGCGACCAAATAGACCATAGTCGATCCGATCGTAGAACCGATTGCAAAAGGAAGTGCTGCTTTTAAGAAAATATTCCATAAAACCGCCAGGGAAAAAACACTTTTAGGAATTAGCAAAAAACCGGCTGCCATCGGAATAAGCGGAGAAGGAATTGGAACAATAACCTGTTCAATCAGTCCACCAAGAATGACACTTAACGCTCCATTCTGGCGGATATACTCAAAAATGGCACTGTTAAAATTAAACATATTTATAATACCCAACGTAGCCAGGTACCGTCTGGTACCTGGCGGAGTGGTACAAGCTAAATAATAACATAACTCTTTTTTTCCTAAAACTCCCAAATCCCTAACCTTTTTCTTTAACCTTTTTCTTTTTTACCTTGATCTTTGTTTTCTTAGGTCTTATAATAATATAGTAAGTAATTCTGTACATTGATTAAGGAGCAAAGTGGAACCGGAAAAATGGCCCGAGACGGAACTTGAGTATTTTATGACAATTGAGGCATTGGGTGGTTTTATTTGGAGGACTGAGCATGACTTGGCAGACGGAAGAATCCTTGACCCGGACAATAAGATTTCAGAAGAAATCCAAAAGGAAAGGGGTCTTTCCGAAAAATTAGTTGGTGAATTAACGGAAAAATTCAATGTTGTTCACCCCAAAGATTCTCAAACAGGATTCGGGAAACCACCACTACCGGCCCCGGCAGGTAAAATTTATTACTGGGACTGGTACAGGAAGATGAAAGACGAGTGGCTGACGGCCGAATTTGAGAAAACCATTTGTTCTGCTTGCCCTTATTGCGAAGGACTAGGTAAATTTATCGCCAGCGGCGGAACCGTTTATTGTAACCTGAAAGGATTTTTATCAACGAGGGGAGAAGGAACTTGTTTCTATATTTACTTTGAAAAATCAACCGATAAAGAAATTGAAGAACTGATCGCCAAAAAGGGAAAAGATGCCCTCGCCCTTTATCTGGCCAAAAAAGAAGTACTACTGCGTCAAACTCAAACCATATAAACAACATAAATAACTTACCCGGTAATGCAAAAGCAGAACCGGGTTTTTCTTTGCGCTTGCACAAGCACATGCACACACCGGGTGTGTCGTAGCTAGACACATCAGTATTGCACACCCCCGGTCCGGTTAATTTTCTTCAAATTCTTCCAAAATCTCTTTCTGTTTCTAGTTCAACCACGTTATCTTTCTCTCTAAAAATTACGTTTTTGAAATAATTGAAAAATCCATTTCTTCCTAAAAGCGGAACTTTTTGCTCGTAAGAAAAATCAACAAAAGTATCAATCTCAAGGTTCCCTAAATAAATTTTTACCTTATGGGTGAATGCAATTACTTTTATTCCCCCGATTCCACCAATTTCTTGCGAGAGCTCATTTTTTATTTTAATTCCAATATTCTCTCCTATCTCTGCCGGGAATAAATTTCTATCAGATCCGGAATCAACGAGTGAATTAATTAAATACTTAAAAATGTGGTGCCCATAGCAAAGTTTAATTGGAATAACCGGATAGTAAACCTGCCCGATTATTTTACCGGTTTTATAATCTTTACGAGGATTGGAAAGATAATTAAAAACAAGTTTCACCTTGAGGCGAATAAAATTGATCAAAAGGAAGTACTTTGGTAAAAATTACTTCACAATTATCAATTTTATCCATTTTCTTTTTCAATTCTTTAATCGTTTCTCCCGAAGCAACTACTTTTTTTCTATCTAAACTTAAGGCAACCCACATATTTTCGAAAGGTATCAACGGACTGATGATTTTGTCTTTCTTTTTCATGATCCTATTATATCATTTCTGACAAGGCAAATTCACATCGGAATTTACCGACATGATAAAATTCACTCATGGAGGAAAATCTGGTAAATAAATATGTTTCATTAAACGATGTTTCTCTTGAGCTTTCAGAAAAAATATCTAAATTATTAGAATCGTGTTTTACACAAAAAAACAAAATTCCCGAAGAAAAAGCAGAACATGATGATAAGTACTGCAGTAAAAAAGACAGAATCGGTTTTTCTCTTGCAGTAAAAGAAAACCAAGTAATTGGCGTGGTTGTCATATTAAAAAGGATAATACCTTATCAAGGCAAACAAATAATTCTTGGCGGAATTGGCGGTGTCTGCATCAATGAAAAATTCAGAAGAAAAGGAATTGCCAAAAAACTGCTTAAGATTGCTGTTGGAAAACTTAAAGAAGAAAAATGTGATATCGCTTATCTTTGCACCGACACAGAAAACTTAGTGGTTCTTTACGAACCGTTTTGTTTCAACAAATTGAAAAAACAATATACCTATCTAGGAAAATCAGGAAAAAGATATTTTGAATGGGGTGGAATGATCGCTCCGATTAATTCTACCGCTCTTTTTCAGCAAATAATGGAAGGGAAAGAAAGTTTCGATATTGGAATCGGAAATTGGTAATAAATTTTATTTAGCTCTCTTCAAATTCTTCCAAAATCTCTTACAGATTCCTCTTACTCAACAACCTGTTTAATTATTTCCTAACGGGATTTTCCAGCAGAATTTTATGAGTTATTAGTGTTCCGTGCAGAAAAACCATTATTCTCATAACTGAAACATATTAAAAGCTTAAAATCCAAAGAAATCCGTAGAATTTACTCACTCTGACCTCCACGTTCAGAATCTTCGAATGGGCTAAACTGTACTAACCAGTTGAACTAACTTTCTTTGCATACAACAAATTTTTTCTCTTGAGGCTAGATTTTATCAACATATTGCATAAAATTGCCTTAAAGTGGTATAGTTTATACGTAGTTATTATACCCAATATGACATTACTACATACAAACATTCCTATATGAATCTAACAAATGACCGTGAATTAGTAGCCATCTTGGCACAAAATTCGGAATCTAACTATATTACAGTTCAAAAAGCTGCTGAGATATTGAATCTTTCCAGCAATGCCACTGCCGTAAGACTTGCTTCTTTAACTCGTCGTGGGTGGATGTTGCGAGCGAAGAGAGGTATTTACTTAATTCTTCCAATAGAAGCAGCTCCAGGACAACCTACGACCCCAGAGGATCCATGGATCCTTGCGAATAAAATATTCTCTCCTTGCTACATTGGAGGATGGAGTGCAGTTGAATATTGGGGACTAACAGAGCAATTATTTAGTTCAACACTTGTAATAACTGCAGCTAATTTACGAAGTAAGCAAGTTAAAATATTGAATCAAAACTTCCGTTTATTTAATACCTCCGCCTCTAAAATTGAGGATTTAGTTAAAGTCTGGCGCGGTAGTTCAGAAGTTTTGGTATCCAGTAAAGAAAGAACAATAGTAGATTGTCTTACTTTTCCAGAATTATGCGGTGGAATACAACATCTCGCAGCAATAATGGGTAATTATGCAAGCAATTCTGAACATAACTACTCGGAAATAATAAATAATGCAGAAAAATTTGGCAGTGGAGCAACTTGGAAAAGGTTGGGATTTTTAACAGAAAATCTGTGGCCGGATCAAAAAAACATAGTAATAACAGCTAATAAACACATGAGTGCGGGGGATGCAAAACTTGATCCTGCTGTAAAAAGTAAGGGTGTATTAACCAATAAGTGGCGTTTATGGGTTAATGTAACCATAAACCCAGAATGATAACAAAGCAAGATATATTAAGTCGTGCTGCCCAATGGCAGTTAAGACCTGAGGTTGTAGAGAAAGATTACGTGTTGGGATGGTTATTGGTTGGAATTGCACAACACCCTATTACGAGTAAATATTGGATATTCAAGGGCGGTACTTGCATAAAAAGTGCTATTTTGAAACATATCGTTTTTCAGAGGATCTCGATTTTTCCTTATTAGCAGATTCCCTTTATTCAGATATTGAAATAAAAAATGAGATAAATGAAATACTCATCAATATTTCTCGGCTAAGCGGTATTACGTTTTCAACCGATTTAACAAGCGTCGAGATCAAAGTAAATAAACAAAATCAACGGACGTTCAAGGCTAAAATTGCATACAGCGGTCCGTTAGTTTTTCCAGGACATCCGAGAATATTGTTTGATATTACAAACAACGAACCACTATTCTCCAATTCAACGAACAAACATATAATCCATTCGTATCCAGATATAGTTCCTCAAGATGCTACCGTTGTGACTTATTCTCTACATGAGTTATTGGCCGAAAAGACCCGTGCGCTTTTTGAACGAACCCGACCAAGAGATCTCTATGATGTGGTTTATATATTAGAAAATAGGGCGCAGGAGATTAATTATAGACAACTTCGAGATTTGTTTATTAAAAAATGCACGGCAAAAAACTTGAAGCCACCTTCAGCGCAAGAATTACTCTGTCTAATTAATCAATCCGAAGAATTAAAAGCAGACTGGGAGGCAATGTTGAGCCACCAATTGCCAGGATTACCATTAGTAGAAGATTATTTATCTCGCACTGCAGCTTTACTGGAATGGCTAGATGAGGCAGCTACAACAGTAGAACCGCAAATACTGGAAACAGCACCAATATCTTTCGGACATATTATTAACCCAGTGGGAATCCACTATTGGACAGGTTCTATACCATTGGAGGTATTAAGGTTTTGTGGCGCAAACAGACTTAAGGTTCAATTTGACTATACAGATAAATCTAACAGGATCGTAGAACCATATTCATTAAGACAAGCGAATACAGGCAATTTATTATTTTATGGTTGGGAAGATGGAGAAAGTCACATTAAGGCATTTAATGTGGCAAAGATACATCATTTACGTGCAACTAATATATCCTTTTCTCCAAAATACCAAGTGGAATTTATCATGTAAACTTTATGTGCTGAAGATAAGCTAATAAATCTTCTTAGCTATTTGATCACTTTCCACTAAATCTAAGACGATTTGACAGGAAAAGCCCCTCTGTCTTTTTTAACGACACATAACGACACATAACGACACACCCCAGAGGTGATATGGCTTCACACCTCCGTGTGTTTTATCTTTTGAAAACATACCAAGTGCCAACTTGCTCCACTTGATGGACTCAACCAGAACCAATTTTCTTTGTGAGTTAGCGAATTTGTTTTATCCTACGTCAGCGAGTATAATCGCCAACATGACAGAAATACTTCATCCTTATAACGAAAGAATAATGACAGTAGTGGGTGGGAAGGGTGCTCTTGGAAGCAAGATAGTAGCAGGACTTCAACCATTAGGGTTTCGCGAGGTTCAGATTTGCGAAAAAGAAGATCCTTTCCTCGATTTTGCAAGAAGATCAACAGATTTATTCTTCGCGGTTGATAACACTGAGATTTTAAGAATGCTTCAAGCATCACGCGATTATCTAACACCCAATCATACAATTCTTGATGGATCAAGTGTCAAAAAACCCTTAATCACTACTTACCGTGAGCTTGATGGTATGCAAATCAGTGTTGCGTCCACTCATTTGGGAGCTGTTCCTGCCCAACCTTGGCGAGGGATTAAAGTATGGGTATGTGAGGTTGGGCCTAATTCTGAAAGAGCAAAGAGACTGGCTTTTGATCTTTTTCTTTCAACAAATTCATCTATCCAAACAATTGATATTAGTGATCATATAAATGTTGAAAGGGATCAATGGCTTACGATGGCAACAGCACATATTTTTGCAACTGCTTTAAGAGAAGCTGGTTTCCCTCTTGGGGATTTCGATTCTTATGCAACTCTAAATGCAGAGTTACAAGCTCTTCCTGTCGGAAGGACATTAGGCCAAGGAACAAAAATTCCAAGTGAGGTTATTTTTAATCAACCATTGAAGGAAGAATTTATGAAATATATAAAGGAAGGGGTTAGAAAATTAGAAGCTGTTTTAGGAGATAGAGATAGACTTCAGGATTTAATGCAGACAAACATAAATTTTCATAACGCTGACGGTATGGTAACAGCACTTTTTAAAAAGGCAGGAATAATTGGAGCCAGAAATGCAAATCTTAGAATGCACAGACTTAGCTGTAGAATTACAAATGATCAACCAGGACTTCTTTCCAGAATTTTACAGCCATTTTATATTGAGGGTGCTAATTTAACTGCTATTGATTCTATGCCGGGAGTAGCTACGGTCGAAGAAATAAAAAGAGGTATAAACCCTGATAAAATAGTGGATTTTGATATCGGAATTGACCCTAATACTATAGATGGAGATAAAGAACAAAGAATTAAAGATGAATTAGTTGCCTTAGGGTGCACCGTTAGCTAAAATTATTTCCCACATAGAAGCAAAATACAAGGAAAACTTCCTGATATAATTATTGCTAATGCAAAAACATTTTTTAGAAGTTATTTCAAAACAATACGGTTTTAAAGGACTTACTTATTCCCCAGCCCCTCGACAATATGTTGCTGAGACATATATCCTCGAATCTTCAGAAAGACAGAAATATTTTTGTAAGATTATACAAAAACCGCTTTGGATTCCTAAAATAATTGATAGCTTACCTGTTCTTGATTCTATACATAAACAGGGATTTGAAAAAATAAACTATCCAATTAAAACATTAAGGGATGAATTTTATTTTATGCATGATAATAGTTTAATTGTAATATTTAACTACATTGACGCAAAACAAAGTTATGATTTTGATTATAAAATATTAGGAAAAATGATCGGCGAGATACATTCTCTTACTCCTAAAATTAAAGTTAAAATTCCTAGTGAAAGTTTTTCGTTTAAAGATAAAGAGATTTTTGAAAGACAATTTCTAGGTACACTTGCTGGAAATAGCAATGATGAAGTTATTCAATTACTAAAAAATCTGTTGCTCAAATATGAAGTTGAAATTAAGCGTCATTATGCTGCTTTACAAAAAATAATTACAGAGTGTAAAAATAATGACTTTCCTTTAGTGATTACCCACGGTGATGCCGGGGGAAACGTTTTAGTGAAATCTCCAACAGATCTTTATATTATTGATTGGGATGAAATACTGCTTGCATCAGCTGAGCGGGATTTATGGGTAAATGACAGCAATAATGATTTTATGGAAGGATACAGAAGCGTATTCCCGGATTATCAGACAAATTTATTGGCAAGAAGATTTTGTATTTGCAATCAATATTTTTACTACTTAATGTATTATCTCGCAGATATTTTAAGTGATGCTCCAAGTGAATATCGTAAAACTAAATTGAAAGAGCTGGAAGGTTATTTCGAAGGATGGATACGTCCTTATATTGATTCGATTCATTGAGGTAAGAAGTTCCCACATAGTCAAATATTGCCACAGCCATTAGTATCTATTTTCCGTTTCTTTTCTGGCGTTTTCAGCAACATTACCGCCTCTTTTTGCCGCCTTTTTGTTTTCCGGAAATACTTCAATAAATTCAAAACTGTTCATAAGAAACCATTCTTTGGGGTCTAAAAGCTTGTCACACAACGAACATTGATAATCAATATTGCCAATTTTAATTGCGTTTTTATAATCGTGCCTACAAATTACTTTATTATCCTTTTTATAAATAGTCTTCCTGATTTTTTTCCCTTGAAACAAAGCAATTTTTGTAGTTTCCATAAATTTTGTTTTCATAAATAATCCTCCTTAACCAAATATTACCCGAAAACTTTCACTTAATCAAGAGTTGAAGAAGATGACAAATTAAGGGTTAGGTTTAGGGGAAAATTAAAAGAAATTTAAGATAAAAAGAAAAACAACATGAAGGTGCGAAGCTGGCACACCTGGAAGGTGTGCAAAGTGTGTAAAATTACTAATAAATGATATTATTGAAATATATTTCTGGCATGTTAAATTTTCAAGTTCTAAGCAACAGCAATCTTTTATGCACGTTAAATCTAGAACTTTTATATCCTGCTGAAAAAGATTTGCAAAGTTTTGATCATCGTTGGCAGGAATTCTTTGCTTCCGACCTTAATAATCAATATGTCTTTACTCGTAAGGGAAATACTATTAGTTATCCTCATAAGTCTTGGGTTCCTGAAAAAAATAATGGAAAATATTCCACTCTTTTTTTATTTGGCAATCCTGCTCCCCACTCTGTGATGAAGGATGTCTGTTTTGCTTATGAGGGAGGTGGAGTAGAACATAGATTTTGGAAGGTTTTTCGAGAACTAGGTTTTATTGATTTATTTGGAACTGATAAAGATATTAAGAATAAATTTTTAAACTTAGAATATAATTCTCCTTTTCGTTTAGGTTTTGAAGTTTTGTACACTTTTCCAAGTTCTGCTAGTAAACCAAGATGGTCGGGCGTTATGGGACTAGAACGACTATTTGGCAAGCAGGCAATTAAACAAATTCTAATTGTAGAAAAGGAAAGATTAAAACCACTTATTGATCGGTTCCTAAGGAATAATGGTGTAATCATAGCAATGCAAAAGGACGCTTATAACGCCGTGAGCCAAAATACATACCATCTTAATTTGGCTGTGAACAGTAAACTATCATCCGAATATAATGAAAATATTAAAATTTATGGAACACCGCCTACCCGATGGCTACACACAAACAAAATGAAAGACTTATTACTTGGTATTAAAGAAAAAATTGGAAGGTTATACTGAATTTAAATTATTAGAATCAGGTAAAATTATTGAATTCTAAATTACTCATTTGGAACTAATTGAATCTTTGCCATTCAGTTCTCTTGCCTTTTCTTTTATTTTCAGCCATTACCAATTCATCATAAATTCCGTCAATAAGCTTATAATTCTTTGCTTCTTTTAAATTAACCCATGCGAATTGATCACTTTCTTCGGCTTGAAGTTTGATTTCACCAGAAACATAATCTGCTACACAAGAAATTACCAATGATGGACTGCCGTCAGTATGAACTGTTGCCAGACTTGTAACGTATTCTATATTATCAATGTCAATTCCAACCTCTTCCTTTATTTCTCTTCGTAATGTCCGCTCAAGAACGTTATACCAATAGAATTCGGTGTCTTTGGGTAATTTCAGATAATCGTCCGTTTCCATTTTTCCGCCTGGCACAGTCCACATTCCAGGAAATCTTTTTTTATTAGGCGAACGTCTAGTAATTAAATACTTTCCATCCTTTACAATAATGGCAGTAATTACTACTTCATGAAGGTATTGGTTATTCGTGCTCATATAATTACTTTATCACTTCCTACGCCCCATGGCATTTTTTATAGTTTAGCTCTCTTCAAATTCTTCTAAAATTTCTCTTTGTTTCCGGGTAAGTTTTTCCGGGACTTTTACTTTTATTTTTATATATTGATCTCCTCTTCCCCGTCCATTTGGATCTTTAATACCTTGTCCCTTCAACCTTACCATTGTTCCCGGTTGGGTTCCCGGTCTTACTCTTAAATTTACTTCATTGTCAATCGTGGAAACAATTATTATTGTACCTAAAGCCGCTTGCGGAAAAGTAATTTCTTTTTCAATGTAAACATCGAGTCCGTCACGTTTGAAAACTGCATCAGGTTTAACTTCTACAGAAAGAAGGAAGTCGGAAAAATTTATGGTTGTTCCGTCATCTACTCCGGCGGGAATTTTTATTTTATTTTTCTTTCCTTCAATTACGACCTCTTTCTCTATCCCCCTGGCTGCTTCCATAAAAGTTAGCGCAATTCCATACCGGGGTTTCCTTTGTGCTCTGCCCCCGAAAGGTGATTGCCCGCCAAAAAATTGAGAAAAAATCTCAAAAGGATCGGAAAACCCGTTGAAATCAAAACCGATATCCGGCCCTTCACCGCCTCCATAAGTGGTATAAGTATAGTTAAATGGTCCCTGACGATAATTTTTAGTTTGACCACCGAACGGACCGGACTGCCCGCCGAAGCCGCTTCCGGGTTCAAAAGCAGCGTGTCCGAACTGATCATACGCCGACCGTTTCTCTTTATTTGATAATATTTCATAAGCCTCGTTTACTTCTTTAAATTTCCCTTCCGCCTCGGGAGATTTGTTGCGGTCAGGGTGCCAAAGAAGCGCTTGCTTGCGGTAAGCCCCTTTTAGTTCGCTCTCGCTGGCGCTTTTAGATACTCCGAGAATTTCGTAAAAATCTCTTTTTGTTGTCATGCTTCATTTTACCAAAATGGCGGGAAAACCCCACCATTTAATTCTAAATCCTAATATCAAAATTCAAAATTCGACAATAGATGATAGAAAATAGATCTATCTTCTACCTTCAATCATCTACCGTCATTTACTTCGTTTTTGATTCCTTGTTTCGGATTTTTATTTAATAACTTCTCCTTCTTCGACCTTTTCCTCTTTTTTCGGCTCTTCTTGCTTGCCCGCCGAAGCGGAATCTGGTTCAGCGGAGGCGGGTCCTTCTTGTCCCCCTGGGGCTGAATTTGTCGAAGCGTACATAGCGGCTCCCACCTTTTGCAAAACTTCTGAAAGTTCGTTATATTTGCTTTCAATTTCTTCTGCTTTTTCGGTCTTCAAAGCTTCCCGTAATTGATTTATTTTCTCGTTGACCTGACTTTTATCTTCCTGTTTAACTTTGTCGCCTAAGTCTTTCAATGTCTTTTCACTGGTATAAATCAAAGTCTCGGAATTGTTCTTGACCTCGACCAACTTTTTCTTTGCCTCGTCTTCGGTCCGATGAACTTCTGCTTCTTTTGTCATTTTTTCGATTTCGTCCTTATTCAGGCCGGTTGAACCTTTAATTGAAACGCTTTGGGTTCTTCCGGTTGCTTTGTCATTCGCTGTTACTTTTAAAATCCCATTGGCGTCAATATCAAAGGAAACTTCAATTTGCGGTACTCCTCTGGGAGACGGCGGTATTCCGTCAAGAACGAACCTACCCAAAGATTTATTATCCGTCGCCATTGGTCTTTCACCTTGTAAGACATTAACCTCAACTTGTGTCTGGTTGTCGGCTGCGGTCGAAAAAACCTGAGATTTTGACGTCGGTATGGTAGTATTTCTGGGAATCAGCGGTGTGGCAACACTTCCGTATGTTTCAATCCCCAAAGTCAGCGGAGTAACATCCAGAAGTAAAATATCTTTAACTTCTCCGCCCAAAACTCCTCCCTGAATTGCGGCTCCGACAGCAACAACCTCGTCCGGATTAACAGAGCGGTTTGGCTCTTTACCGAAAAATTCTTTTACTGTTTCATATACTTTTGGCATTCTGGTCATTCCGCCGACCATTACTATTTCGTCAATGTCTTTTATGTCTTTTTTAGCATCAGCCAAACACTTTTTAACCGGATCAATTGTTTTCTTGATTAAATCATTGACCAATTCTTCCAACTTCGCCCGTGATAATTTCATCGTTAAATGAAGCGGATTTCCGTCTTTTCCCTGAGTAATAAACGGCTGGTTGATATCCACCTCCAAAGCCGAAGACAGCTCGATTTTGGCCTTTTCCGCCGCTTCTCTTAATCTCTGAAGAGACTGGGGATCTTTTCTTAAATCGACACCGCTCC
>Ga0265296_1004033_pt1 | contig 13040 bp, 12 predicted proteins | sample MunlanPumphouse1_FD_189073 | JGI IMG/M metagenome (GOLD analysis project Ga0265296, IMG submission 189073) | Groundwater microbial communities from a municipal landfill in Southern Ontario, Canada - Pumphouse #1 | ecosystem: Environmental > Aquatic > Deep subsurface > Groundwater | place... | reverse complement strand
AGGATAACCGGCCCCTGGACTTCATTTACGTTAACGTTAATCGTGCCTTTGAAGTCTTGACCGGGTTGAAGGATGTAAAAGGGAAAAAGGTTTCCGAAGTCATTCCCGGTTTGCGTGAATCCGATCCGCAGCTATTCGAAACCTATGGCAGGGTGTCTTTGACCGGTATACCCGAACAGTTTGAGACTCATGTCGAGGCCCTGAACATGTGGTTTTCCATCTCGGTGTATAGCCCGCAAAAAGAACACTTTGTGGCCATATTTGACGTGATCACCCAACGCAAGCGCGCGGAAGAAGAAGTCCAGCGCCTGGCCTCCTTTCCCCAAATGAATCCTGCCCCGGTTATAGAAATAGACTTATCCGGCGCCATCATCTTTTATAATCAGGCCGCGCTGGAGGCCGTCGCAGCACTGGGGCCGGAGGCCGACTTGGGAGCCTTGATCCCTGAGGACCTTGGGGATATTACCGCCGCGGTCAGAGAGAAGCAGCAAAAGGTTTTTTTCCGCGAGGTGAGGGTAAAAGATAAGGTGTTTAGCCAGAACATCTATTTTGCCGAGCCTTTTAAGGTGCTGCGCATCTACAGCATGGACATCACTAAGCGGCAGGAGGCGGAAGAGGCCCTGCGCGAGAGCCGGGAAGACTTAAACCAGGCCCAGGCCGTGGCCCATACAGGCAGCTGGCGGATGAATGTCCAGAAAAACGAACTGACCTGGTCCGACGAAAATCACCGGATATTCGGGATTCCTCCGGGAACGCCTTTGACCTATGAGACCTTTCTCGGCGCCGTACACCCGGAGGACCGTGAGCACGTGGACCGGGAGTGGCTGGCGGCTCTCAAGGGCGAGCCCTACGACATCGAGCACCGCATCTTCGTGGACGGCGCGGTGAAGTGGGTGCGGGAGCGGGCTGAACTGGAATTCGACTCCGAAGGCCGGTTGCTCGGGGGGTTCGGTACGACTCAGGACATCACCGGACGCAAGCTGGCGGAAGAGAAATTGCAGCGGACCCTGGAGAACCTGGAGCGCTCCAACTTGGAGCTGGAGCAGTTTGCCTATATCTCCTCCCACGATCTCCAGGAACCCTTGCGTAAGATCGCCAATTTCGCCGATATGCTGGCCCACCAGTATCAGGGCCGGTTGGATGAACGGGCCGAGCGCTATTTCGGCTATATCACCGACGGCGCCAAACGTATGCAAACCCTGATCAACGATCTCCTGTCCTATTCCCGGGTGGGCCGGGCCGAGATGCCCCTGACCCCGGCCAGCCTGGAAGAGATCCTCCAGGGGACCATCAGCGACCTGCAGGCGCTGATTCGGGAGAGCGGCGCCGCAATCAGCCATGATCCCCTGCCGATCCTGCAGGTCAATCCGCACCAGATGGGCCGATTGCTGCAGAATCTCATCATCAACGGCATCAAATTTCATGACCACCAGTCCCCCCGGATTCACCTGGCCGCCAGGCAGGAAGGCCAGGAATGGGTGATCTCCGTCCGGGATAACGGCATCGGTTTCGACCGCCAGTATGCCGAAGGCATTTTTAAGGTGTTTAAGCGGCTGCATGCCAAGGAACAGTACCCCGGTACGGGCATCGGCCTGGCTATTTGCAAGAAGATTGTGGAGCGGCACGGCGGCCGCATCTGGGCCGAGTCGGAGCCGGGCCGCGGCTCCACTTTTTATTTCACCATCCCGGCCTAAAGGGAGGACGCACCCATGGTGCTCGAATCAGCGGTAATTCTCCTGGTGGAAGACGACCCAGCAGACGTGGAACTGACGCGGTACACCATCGAGAAATCCAAGGTCTTGATTGAGTTGCAGGTGGTGGGCGACGGGGTGGAAGCCCTGGCCTTTCTGCGGCGCGAGGGGAAATATGCCGATGCGCCCCGGCCTGACCTGATTCTCCTGGATCTAAACATGCCCCGGATGGACGGGCGAGCCTTTTTATCCGAGATGAGGGCCGACGACCAACTGAAGACGATTCCGGTGGTGGTCCTGACCACTTCCCAGACAGATGAGGACATCTACCGGAGCTACCACCTGGGCGCCAATTGTTATATTACCAAACCGGTGGGCCTGGAGGAATTTACCAAGGTGGTCAACGCCATCGAGGATTTCTGGTTTACCATAGTCCGCCTGCCCCGGGGTTGATCCCAACTGCCTGATGATGTGCGTTGCCACTGCGTTCGACATGGGAAAGTGCTGGCCACTGCCAGATCTGCGCAGTTTCAACCGGAACAAAAGATATTCTGTGTGGTTATCATAACTGCGATTCAGATCATGCCGGCTTTTGAAGATTTTCCTTCAATGTCAGATTTAATCTTGACTATTATAAATTAAACCATAGTTGCCATTGTTCCACCTCTTGGGTATTCCATATTTTGGGGGGATTTCCTGCTGGCCATACCGGCGTCTCCCGTAGTGGCTCCCTAAGTTTCAGCGGCGCCTTCAATAGTCCCGGCTGGGGGTGCAGGCCGAGCCTGACCCCCTTTGGGTTTGGTCATTGACAGACTCCCGGGGGATGGGTTAGGGTCTTATTCGGTTTTCAGTTTTTGGCTAACAGCATGGGAATGATAAATAAGTTACCTCGCCAATCGGGTTCATCTGCAAGTGGACCTGGTAGTAAACTCCTGAAGCCGGGCCTGGTTGATTAATCGGGGTATATCCAAAAGAAGCGGGAAAAATGAGAAAACTGCGCACTGCCATTTTTGTCCTGATCTTAACCATCCTCGCCTTGACCCCGGCCTATGGCCGGGAAGTCAACTTGCGGATCCTCTATGTCAACGATTTCCATGGGTTTGCCGAGCCTTACAAGTCTCCCGGCGCCCAGGAAAGCCTGGGAGGCGTTGCTTCCCTGGCCGGTGCGGTGGCTGGGCTCCGGAAAGAGAAGCCCACGCTGCTGCTGGCCGCGGGGGACATGATCCAGGGAAACAGCTGGGCCAATCTCCCCCGGGGTAAATCGGCCGTGGACCTGATGAACCTGATGCGCTTTGACGCCATGGTGGTGGGCAACCACGAGTTCGATTACGGCCAGGAAGTGCTGCGGAAAAGGATTGCCGCTGCCCGCTTCCCGGTGCTGGGGGCCAACGTGGAGGGCTTCAAAGACGGACTTAAGGCTTACGTCATTAAAGAAATCCAGGGGCTCAAAGTGGCCGTCATCGGCGTGGTCACCCCGGACACCCCGGTGTCCACCCACCCCAAAAATGTGGTGGGCCTGAAATTTCTCCCCCCCCAAGCAGTCCTGGAAAAATATTTGCCGGAAATGAAAAAACAGGCGGACCTGGTCATCGTCTTGTCCCATATCGGCTACCAGGCGGACCGGGATTTGGCCGCCAAAGTTCCGGGCATCGGGGTTATCGTCGGCGGGCATTCCCATACCAAGTTGCTGGAGCCCGCGGTGGTTAATGACACTATCATCGTCCAGGCCTGGGAGCACGCCAAGGCCCTGGGGGTCCTGGACTTGACGGTGGCAGACGGCAAGGTCAAGGGCTTCAGCGGCCGTCTGGAAATGATCAAACCGGGCCAGGGCCGGGAAGATAAGGCGGTGGGCCGGTTGGTGAAAAGGTATGCCAACCGGGTGAACGCGGTTTTAAGGGAGAAGATCGGCGAGGCCGCCCTGGATCTGGAGGGGGAACACGTGCGGGCCAGGGAGACCAATCTGGGGAACCTGATCACCGACATCCTGCGCCAGGCCGCGGGGGCCCAGGTGGCCATCATCAACGGCGGCGGCATCCGGGCCGGCATCCCTAAGGGAGCCATCACCGTCAAGGACGTTTACACGGTCCTGCCCTTTGATAATTATCTGGTGGCCATCAAGCTTACCGGGAAGCAGCTCCGGGAGGCCCTGGAACACGGGGTGTCCGGCGATGAGAACAGGGCCGGGAGGTTCCCCCAGGTCTCCGGCCTCTCCTTCACTTATAACCCCCGGGCCCTAGCAGGCTCCAGGGTGAAAGAAGTCCTCATCGGCGGCCAACCCCTTGATCTCCAGAAAGAGTACGTGGTGGCCACCAATGACTTTATGGCCGCGGGCGGTGACGGTTACCAGAGCTTCGGCGAGGCCCTCCGCTCCTCCCGGGATTTTTCCAGCCTCGGCGGCGCGCTGACGGGAGAGAAACTCGCCTACAACGACGCGGGCCGCTGGCTCCGGGACGTGGTGATCGACCGGATCATTAAAGAAAAAAAGGTGGCCCCCCAGGTTGAGGGCCGTATTAAGCAGATTGATTAAAACAGGCAGTGCTGCTGGGGAATCTTTGCGGCAATCTTTAAAATGAAAAATGTAGCTGTAGGCTTCAACCTGTGCCAACCCAGGCGAGACGCCTGGGCCACCGAAAACTGAAAACGGAAAACCGGAAACTGTTTTTTATGCAGGTATATGTGAACGAGGAGCCGGTGGAACTCCTGCCGGGCATGACCGTCAGGCACGCCTTGATCAAGGCCGGTCTCCTGGACCGGGTTGCAGCCGGCCTCAAGGTCTATGACGAATGGGGCAACGAACTGGGGCTGGCAGGGGCCCTCTCGGCAGGCAACAAGATTTGGGTCAGATGAAAGGAGAAGACGTCCATGGCGGAGATCGAACTGCCGGAGCCTGAGGAATTGGAAGAAAAGAAAAGCGATCCTTTTACCAAGCGGGTAGCCTTGACCACCGCCATTTTTGCGGTCTTTTTGGCCATCACCTCCCTGGGGGGCAGCAACGCCATGAAGGAGATGATCCTGGCCCAGCAAATGGCCTCGGACCAATGGGCCTTTTACCAGGCCAAGGTGATCCGGGAGCACCTCTACCGCCAGCAGAAACAGCGGCTGGAACTGGACCTCCTGGAGAAAGAAGGCCTCAAGCCGGAAGTGAAGAAGCGCTATGAGGGCTTGCTCCAGGAGACCTCCAAAGAGGCGGCCCGCTACGGCGTGGAAAAGAAGGACATCAAGAAAGAAGCGGAGAAGCTGGAGCACGAAAGGGATATCAACCGGGACAAGGACCCCTATTTCGACTACGCCGAGGTCCTGTTGCAGATCGCCATTGTCATGGCCTCCATCTCGATTTTGGCCCACTCCCGGATGATGTTCGGCTTCTCGTTAGTCTTCGCGACCGTGGGAGCTTTGCTGTCCGCCAACGGCTTCCTGATGATCGTCCGCCTGCCTTTCTTTCATCATTGAGGGGGCTTTAAGGATTGCGAAACGGGTAGGACCTGTGGGGGCGGGTGTTAAACCCGTCCCTACAGCCCTGGCCCCAAAATATCCTCATAGCAGTTCGTTATCAAAGGGATTTCTTCCTAGGGGCGAACCTGGTGTCCGCCCGCCATGCCTGGGCGAACACCAGGTTCGCCCCTACATTTCAATACCTTTTTGACTGCAACTCAGTCTCAGAACCACAGGAAAAAGCCGTTGGCCATGTAGGCCAGGCCCACCAGGCTCAAACCCAGGCCCACCACCCACATCATTTTCCTTTTGATCAGCGCGGCCACCGCGGACATCATAATGGCGATCTGCAGGAGCATGGTCGCCAGGGCGAAAGCGCCGTTGTGCCTCTTCAGGAGTTCCTGCTCCTTGATGAGGGTTTCCGCTTCGGTCTTGATCTGCTTCTTCTCCTGATCATACCGGCCGATTTCCTTGTCATAGTATTTGATCTTGGCGGCCAGGTATTGCTGCACCTGGGGATTGGGGCTGCCCAGGAGGTTGGCATAGTTCAGGACGTCCCGGTTCAGCACGTAACTATGCTCCTTGATGCTCTTGGACTGGTAATAAGCCCAATGGTTGGCCTCCTTGGTGGTATGAATCTGCACCTTGGTGGAGTAGCTGGAGGCCTTCAGGGAGGAAATGGCGGCGCAGACCGCCAGGATGGTGGTGGTCAGGGCCACCCATTGCAGCCAGGTCTCTTTGGGGGGCTCGGCCATGGGTTCTCCTTTCTCTTTGCTTGAGTGTTTGGCCGCAGAATATAACATTGCCGGGCTTGAAGGACAACCCCGCAGTTAGGGCTTGACGGTGGCGCGGCTAACTGAAATAGTGCATTTGGGAAACAATATTGCTAAAATAGGAATTGATTGCCAACCAAGGATTAACAGGGGAACAGCGTGGCCGCGGCCCGGTTCAGGCTTCCGGCAGGATGAACCGCGGGGACGTAGTTACATTCGCCCCCTGGCATAAGGAAAAGAGGATGACTACCTCCAACATCGTAGAAATTCTCCTCATCGAGGACAACCCCAATGATGCGGAGCTGGCCCTCCGGGCCCTGAAAAAACAGGGCATGGCCGATAAGGTGCGGCTGCTCCAGGATGGGGCCGAGGCCCTTGACTATATCTTCGGCGAAGGCCCTGAAGGGGAACGGAAGTGCAATCAGCGTCCCAAGTTGATCCTGCTGGATTTGAAGCTGCCCAAGGTGGACGGTTTGGAGGTTCTCCGCCGCCTCAAAGCTGATGAGTGCACCCGGTTGGTGCCGGTGGTGGTCATGACTTCCTCCCAGGAAGAGGAGGACATCATGGAGAGTTATAGATTGGGGGTGAACAGCTATGTCGTCAAGCCGGTGGATTTTGATAAATTTGTGCAATCGGTGGCCGACCTGGGGCTTTATTGGCTATCGTTGAATAAAGTGCCCGGTTGAGTCCCCTTGAAGATGGCGTTTCTCGAGGAAGCTTTTGAGGCAGGTGTGGCACAGAAACTAGATATCCTGATGCTCGAAGACATGACCAGTGATGCGGAGCTGGTGGAATACGAGCTGCGCAAGGCCGGGATAGACTTTGCCGTCAGGCGGGTGGACACCCGGGAAGGTTTCCTGGAGGAACTGGACCGGCATCTCCCGGATGTGATCCTGGCGGACCATCAATTGCCCTCTTTCGACGGCCTCTCCGCCCTGGGCCTGGCCCAGGAAATATGTCCGGATGTGCCTTTTATCTTTGTCTCCGGGGCCATGGGCGAAGAGCTGGCCGTGGACACCTTGAAGAAAGGGGCCACGGATTATGTGCTGAAACAGCGCCTGGCCCGGCTGGGCGCCGCGGTGGAACGGGCCTTGCGGGAGGCGGAAGAGCGGCGGCAGCGCCGGGGGATTGAAGCAAACCTGCGGGCGAGCGAAGAGCGGTTCCGCACCCTTTTTCAAACCGCGGGCAGCGTCATCAGTGTGGTCTCCCCGGAGGGACGGATAATGGAATTTAATAGGGAGGCCGAACGGGTCACGGGCCGGCGGCGCCAGGAGGTGCTGGGGCAGGGATTTATGAAATTGCTTGTTCCGGGGGCTTACGAGGAGGCAGTGAGGACCGACATGCAAAAGGTGCTGGCCGGGGAGGCGACCCACGGCTTTGAAATGCCCCTGAAAGTGCGGGAGGGGAGTGAGCGCCTCTTTCTTTGGAATGTCAACCGCCTGCTGGGGGAGGATGGCCAGGTTCAGGGAGTTATTGCCGTGGGCCAGGACATCACCGGCCGGAAGCGCATGGAAGAGGACCTGCGGGAAGCCGCGGCGAGACTGCGCCTCCTGACCACGCAGATCCTGACGGCCCAGGAAGACGAACGCCGCCGTATCTCCCGGGAACTCCATGACGAATTGGGCCAAAGCCTGACAGTATTGAAGCTGAATCTCAGGGCCATGGGCAGGCAGTTGCCGGAACCCGGGCAAGGCAAGGAAGAAATTGAGGATCTATCAGTTTATGTCGATGAAATAATCGAGAAGGTGCGGCGCCTGTCCCGGGACCTGTCCCCTTCCATCCTGGAAGACCTGGGTCTGGTGCCCGCGTTGAAATATCTGATCAACGAATTCAGCAAATACTATAATATTACCTACGCCTTTGATAGCGAGGACATGAACCATCTGTTCGCCGAAGAGGCCCAGATTATCATTTACCGGATCTTCCAGGAAGCCTTGACCAACATCGTCAGGCACGCCCAGGCCAGCAACGTCCACCTGGCCATCCATGAACAGGAGGGAGAGGTCCTCCTGTTGGCGGAGGATAACGGCCGGGGATTTGATGTGGCCAAGGTTTTGAGCCGCAAAACCGGGGGCAAAGGCCTGGGGCTGGCCTCCCTGGATGAGCGGGCCAAGATGCTGGGGGGGGGCCTGCAGATTCACAGCCGGGAGGGGGCCGGAACGAGCATAACCTGCACCCTGCCGGTATGCCGGCAGGAATAGCTATGGTCTGAAAAGATAGGCCTCACGCCAAGGCGCAAAGCAAGGCGCAAATAGAAAATATTCAGCAAGGCAATGTGGGTCTAAGTACCAAAATCGTTCTGCAATCAGCAGGTTAATGTAGGGTGGACCCTGCCCGCCAATTCCTTGGCTTAGAGGGCTGATTTTTCATAATTTACGGGTGGGCTAATGGCCCATGGGGAACTGCTTTCCCCCGGGGAGGAAACGGAACATGTCCAGCCCTTATCGCATTGTCCTGGCCGATGACCACGCCATGTTCCGCCGGGGAGTCAAGCGCATTATCCAGGAAATGGAAGATTTGGAGGTTATCGGCGAGGCGGCTGACGGGCTGCAGCTCCTGGAGCTTCTCAAGCAAATCACTCCGGATATGGTGGTGGTGGATGTCTCCATGCCCAACCTCAGGGGGCTGGAGGCCACCCGGGAGATCAAAATGACCTATCCCCAGATAAAGGTCATTATCCTCACCATGCACAAGGACAAGGAGTATCTCTATCATGCCCTCTCCGCCGGCGCGGAGGGCTATCTGCTGAAAGAAGACGCGGACCAGGAACTCTTCTCCGCGGTCAAAACCATCCGCCAGGGGGGCACCTATATTTCCCCCCTGCTGGCCCCGCAGATGACGGATATCTTTCTCGAGCGCCAACGGGCCCGGGAAGGGCAGGGGAGTTTTCCCCTGGAACCCTTGACCATGCGGGAGAGAGAGATCATCAAGCTCATTGCCGAAGGCAAATCCAGCAAGGACATCGCCGGCCTTCTGTTTATCAGCTCCCGGACGGTGCAGCACCACCGGGCCAATATTATGAGAAAATTGAACTTCAAAAAGACCGCTGATCTGGTGAAATACGCCATCCAAAAGGGATATACTTCTACGGACGGCAATTAATCCTCCTGGCCTTCCCCGCTTTACCTCATTTTCCCCACCTCCATGGGCAGGTTTCATCAGGGACAGTCCCCTGCCAGTGGCTGATTAATGCCAAGTTGAGACCTCTGGGAAAGCCCCTCTTCTGTCATTCTTCGCTGCGCTCAGAATAACAATGCTACTCTTTTGACCGCAACTCGGTATAACTATCCCCCCCTTTGGAAAAGGGGCAGGGTAATATTTTATAACATGCTAAAAATACTACTTATTGAGTTTTTTTTAAGTTGAGCTTGGGATCTGATAATTTCGGAGTGTGTTCCTGGTCACCGGCTCGACAGTCTGAGTCTGTTAACATCCCGTCAGGCTTTTTCCTACCAGATAGGTAGTTATACCTATGCAAGAATAGGCATTACTGCCGATATCATTTTCCCCCGGGAAGCCATAAATTGTTAATAACCCCGGTCCCGCCAGGCGGTCGAGGCCTGCCGGCGAACGGGTGAGCAAAGACCTTATGAGGATGCAATCATGGGCCAGCGACATAAGAGGGCGGAAACTGCGGGGATCGGAGAACAGCGGCTCTTGGCTCCCCTTACCCGGGGTGGGAAAACAGAGTTGGATTCCCGGAATGGTTGCAACTGGGGTGGCGATTTCGAACCGGTACTTCCCTCCTTACCCAACGTCAGCTTGTCGTTCCGGAGATTGGGTTCCTTTCGGGGAAGAAAAATCTGGGAAACCGGCTTAGGCGTTTTGCGCCTCCATTAATCATGGGGTCCTGAGGGGCCGTCAGCGGTCCGGGTTTAGGGCCACCTTGCTCAAGAAATCTTTATAACAGGGATGCGTAATGAGGAAACACCTATGGACAGGCCATACGACGTAGTATTGGCTGAAGGCCACCAACTGGTCCGCCAGGGGGTCAGGAGGATTATCGAAGAGATAGATAATCTCCGCATTGTGGGAGAAGCCAGCAACGGTAGGCAGCTCTTGGAAATCACGAAAAACAGTATGCCGGATATGGTTATCGTCGATATTTCCATCCCCAATCTTCGGGATCTCGATGCCATTAATGAAATAATGGCCCTTCATCACGGCATCAAGGTATTGTTTATTTCCATGCACGAACATCAAGAATATCTGGATTATGCCCTGGATCATGGGGCCCAAGGCTTTGTCATCAAGCAGAACCTGGATGTGGAGTTGGTCCCGGCGATAGATAAGATACGTAATGGGGAAACTTATGTTACCCCTACTATCGCCTATCCTGGGGCAATAAAATAATGACCATTTCCGGCCTCCCCTCCGGGAGGAAAAAGGCGCTGAATAAAATTGGGTTCGCATATCTGCTTAAAAAGCAGGCCCATCCTGATCCTCAAAATCACCTAGGTATTTTTACCTATACTTAAATAGGTATTTTCGCGGATTGATTTTTTTCCAAAGAAAGGTTTTTATCGATCCTGAAGCAGTCTTTGAGCAAAGTCGGTTTTCTGGAAGTTTCCTCACCGCTGAAAAGGAGATCAGATCATGGCTGGCTTCGAAATTCTTTTATGGGATGACGGCTCCCCTCTTTTTAGGACCCTATCCTGGGTGCTGGACTATAAAGGATATAAAGTAGCTACGGTGTTCGTCCCTGAAACCGCGATTGAGGCGTTAGCCACTAAAAATTACGATTTGCTGATCGCCAACCTGCCGTTGGGCCCTGAGAACGGCCTGGAGGTCGTGAAACGGGCCAAGAAGCTAAACCCGGAAATCCGGGTCATATTGGTGGGAAATGACGGCCAGGTTGCCTTTCCCCTGGAGGCCTACCGGCTGAAAATCGATGATTATGTCCTGATGCCTTGCACCCCCGCGGAGCTGTGGCGCCGGGTGGCCACTTGCCTGGGAAACGTGAAGACCTGGCAGCCGGAAGCCGATCACCATGTGCGTCTGGCCGCGATCAATGAGCGGGTTTTGAATAAACTGGCCGTGGTGTTTCACGATATCCGCAGCTCCATGGTCTCCACCTCCTCGGCCCTGAAACTTCTGCTGCGGGGCGCTCATGGGGAGATGGATGCCACCAGGGCCCAAAAGCTCCGGGAGGTGGACGCCCGGGTGAGAAAAATCATCGGGGTCAGCGAAGAATTTGTGACCCAGGTTCTGTCCGGCAAGAGCGACGTGACCCTGGGCAGCGAGTTGTTGGATTTAAGAGAAGAGATCGTTGCCCCGGTCCTGGAGGAGCTCTCCGAAGAAATCCGGGATCACCGGATCACCATCGACAATCGTTTGTCACTCCTGCCCGCCGCGGTCGCCATTCCCGTCAAGGGCAGCAAGCTGTATCTGAAGAGCGTCTTCAGGAACCTCCTGGACAACGGCATCAAGCATGGGGGCGACGGTTGCACCATCGTTATTGACCTGGAAGACGGGGGCGACAACTGCCGCCTGCAGGTTTATAACAGCGGCAAGCCGGTTCCCGAAGAAAACCGGGCCTTGCTGTTCTCCCACGCCCGGCGGCTGGGCAAAGGCGGCAAGAGCCAGGGCCTGGGCCTGGGCCTCTCCCTGGTCCGGGATATCATGAAGGAGTATGGCGGAGACGTCTGGTACGAGGCCAAGAATGACGGCTCCAATTTCGTCATTTCCTTTCCCAATTGTTGAGTCCTGACCGGGGCCGCCGGTGGGAGGGTCCAGGGATCGCGGGGTGTTCCCGGCCCATCCTGTCCCTCTCCATATATAGACATTCCTGCAGGGGTGGTGAGAAGACATTTTGAGGGAAAGGGCAGGGGTTAAGGGCCTAGGCTTTCCAGCCTGGGGCGGCCTCTGGCCCTCTCCCGCAAAATGTTTTTTGCCTTTTGATACCCCTTCGTCATCAAAGGTATTTTTTATCGTCGGGGCAGGGGAACCGCCCGCCTTGTTGGCCTCCTGCCCCTCAACTGCAACCGCGCTTAAAATTTTCTCCCCGCCTTCTTCGCAAAGCCTATCCCTTAAAGGCTCACGCCCGGGTCCCGAATTTTTTTCTCATCATAATTTTAATACCTGTCGATAATTTGTTACAGAGGAGTTGATTAATCTTAAAGTAGAAGGGGGCAGGCCATGAGTATCGTGTTCGGAGTCCAGGTCACGGTTATCGGCAGGGATGTCACGATTAGATTTCCCCGGATCTTATCCGACCCTGATTTGATGGATTTAGCGGAGGCCCTGGAGAGTTACGTCAATTGCTGGTGGAATTGCCGGCAACCCATGCCCCTGAGCAAACGGCATCTGGAAGTGGTTAAGCCCGAATTCTAACGTGAAGGGATCAGCCCAGCCATTGGCCCACATCCTGTTCCCCGCCCTGGAGGTTAGGGGCGGCCAGGGCGGAGACCATGAACCTGCCCGTCTGGTTCTAGGCCGGACCAGGGAAGCTGCGCCCGGGCGCAGCCTCCTGGTAGCGGGCCTGCCGAACCTGCGCACCGCCCCGGAGGAAGAAGGGGCCAAGATTAAGGATATTTGTTGCGGGCGCCACGGTGTCCCGGTCAACCGGCTTGGGGACTGGGAAAAAGTGCCGTTGGTCCTGAAGCAGGGGAGCCGGTGCGTCCTTAACGCCCTGAGGCAGCGGCGCGCGCCCAGAGATCTGCATCCCCGCCGCCCGGGTAGTTAGTCCGTTCATCATTTCTTTTCCAAATCTTCCCGCCTGGATATCATTCTTAACAATCCTTGTTTTCTGAATCATATATAATCCTGCCACCGTATCTCATCCTAAGGTGCAATCGAATAACAATTTTCCGTAGGGGCGAACCTTGTGTTCGCCCTCTTCTGGCGCACACATGGGTGCGCCCCGACGACAGTATTTTTCTATTCTTGGAATGCGCCTCGATATCAAAATAACTGCCGGTAGATCAGTCCGAGCCCGGCCGCGGCGATTACCACCGGGATGAGGTCCAGCTTGAATTTCTGCAGGGCGATGAAGGAGAAGGCGGTCACTCCCAGGGCGAACCAATCGACCCCCCGGCCAGCCGGAAAAAGGACGTGGAGGCCGAACCACCCCGCCAGGTTGAGGACCACCCCCACCACCGCGGCGGTGATGGCGCCCATGGCCCCGTTCAGGGTGCGGTTGGCC
>Ga0265296_1004032_pt1 | contig 13040 bp, 7 predicted proteins | sample MunlanPumphouse1_FD_189073 | JGI IMG/M metagenome (GOLD analysis project Ga0265296, IMG submission 189073) | Groundwater microbial communities from a municipal landfill in Southern Ontario, Canada - Pumphouse #1 | ecosystem: Environmental > Aquatic > Deep subsurface > Groundwater | place: Canada... | reverse complement strand
TATTCAATTACCGGCAATTGCGCGGTTTTGCCTAAACCGTTCTTTTCGAAAAGATCAAACGCCGACTGCTTCTGTGCTCCTTCCTGTAAATATACGACAAACGTCTTTCCTGCTTTCTTGTTTAAAATATAATTAAAAAAATCGTCTTTTGAACCGCTCAAAAAAGAAATATCGTCAGCGGTATAAATGTGCGGCCAATAGTAATCACTATTAATTTCATAAATTACACTGGCCGGTTTGTTCAATAAGTTCGCCGGAAGCAAATCCTTTAAATATTTCTTTTCTTCCTCTTTAAGAACTCTCCCGTCAACCCAATAGTCTAAAATGTTATTCGGAATTTTATCCAAGTATTTTTGATCGAACTTACCGAACTGTTTTACTTTGCTTAGTATTTTTTGGCTTTCAAGCAATGAAAACATTTTTTCCATTTCCAACGGGCTTCTGGTGCTTAAGGCAGCGTCCTGCCACCGCCAGTCCAAATCATTTTCCTGTACAAATTCTTTAATATTTAAAATTCCGAAAATATTTAAATAACCGGCTATTTTTTCGTCAACCTTTTTGTTTTGACTGATATAGTTGGTAATATTTTCAATATTGGTATAAAGATTTTCCTGATAACCGCTTCCTTTAACCAAACGATAATCATCTAAGTTTAAATAATATTTATGACTGAACAAGATCAACGGTGAATTTACCAAAGAAAATCCGCTTTCCCAATTATAATATCTGCCTCCGCCGGCTTTTGGAAAAATTAATATCCGGTAGTCCAGCTTTTTGTTGTCCGTATACTTTTCAATTTCATAAAGATAGGAAGGAACTTTTGCTAAATACGATCTTACGGTTTCGGCGTTCCCGCCATTCGGAACAAAACCGCCGATAATAAAAGGAACCGCATTAACAATAATAATAAAAAGGGCCCCGAATTTTATAATTTTTGCGCTCTTTTTCCCAACGCTTTGGAGTAAATATTGAATAAAAAATCCGAACAAAACTGTAAATGAAAATACACTTATGATCGTAAATTTTGTATAAGGTTCCCGAAAGGCGATCATTCCGGGAATTTTTTGCCAGGCGGAATAATACAGGTTTCCAAACGGAGGTAAATCTCCTTTTGATAAACCCAGTCCAATGAAATATAAAAGAAAGAAAAAAATAATTCTTCTGTCTTTTTTTATAAATACAAACGACAGCAGTGCTATCCCGACCAATAAATAAGATATAAAAATAAAAATTACGTTTTTAAGAAATAACCACCCCAAATGCGTTCCGACCAGATTCATTGAATAGCTTCCCTGCGCCCATCCTCCCATAAACCGAAAAGCATCAAAAACAGATGTCGTGGAAAAAAATTCAATTACGCTTTCTTTGAAAACCTTGCCCAAAGAAGTACCAAAAAGAAAATATCCGGTCGGAAATAACCACCAGAAGTTCATTAATAAAATTAAAACGGCCGAAAAAACTGATATTTTAAAAAACGGGGAAGGACTTTGATATTTTTTTTCTTTTATAAATAAGTAAGTAAAATAAATACCGGATATAAAAAACACTACCATTCCGTTGGGCTGGTTGTGCATTGCCAAAGGAATAAAGAAAGACGAAATAACAATATATTTAATTGTCTGCCGGTAATTATTCTCCACAATTTTATGACTCAGAATCAATAACACCGGCAAGACCAAGAAACTCATTTGCGTATTAATATTAATGAATTGAACAAAGAAAAAATTATTAAACAGATACAACAGGGAGGCAATTAAGCAGACAAATGTATTTTTAAAAAGGTAGTTCTTAAAATAAATAAAGCTTCCGGTAAAAATTCCAAAAAATACTAAAGAAAAATAACCGTACTCAACAATCAGGTTCGGTAAAAATGAAAATATTGAAAAGAAGCCGAATAAGGGAACGATTGCCGGAATACTTCCCGTTGCGGGAGCACCCAGCATATTTATCATATTGTAATCCCAGGCAAATATTGATTTTCCCAAAAAACTTTCCGGGTTGGCCAGTAAGGCGCTGTCGCCGCCGGCAAAAATATAAAATTTAAAATTTAAAATAACAACCAATAAAGAACCGAGCAGAACAAGAAGGCAAAAAAGTATTTTTTTCATTGTTTTTTCATTTCAACATAAACTTCCGCGGCGCCGCCTACCCAATAACACCAGAATCTTTCAAATACCTCCGGAGACAGGTCAATCAGAAATTGAATTAAATTAACGTAAAATTTCACTAAAAAACAATACCATCTTTTCTCCCAATGGGGAAACCATGAGTTATATTTGTAAAAATCATAAGGATAAGTTAAAAAATATTTACATTTTTTCCTTATAATCTCAAAATTGATGTGGCTGTAATAACTTTGCGTCGAACTGCTGTTGAAAATATCAAATGAAGTAAAGCAGTACCCTCTTTTATGAGTAAATTCCCCCCAGGCCCCATAACATGAAGAGCCATGCGGTACCCGGATAAATAAAATACCTCCGATTTTCAATATCCGGTATATCTCTTCCAGTACTTTCAGTTGGTTATCCAGGTGCTCCAGAACAAAATACATATGAACTTCATCAACACTGCTGCTTTTAATCGGATAAGGAAATTTTTCCAAATCAAAAACCATATCGACTTCCGGCAGTCTTATTTTGTCAATATTTACCGCTTCCGGAATAATATCGGTCCCGCATCCCAGATTTAAAATTATTTTCTTTTTATAATTTAATTTCATTGAATAACTTATTATATAATTTTTCCAGAATTATTCTTTTGTCCATTTTTTTTGCCCAGTTGATTGAATTATATTGATATTTCAAATATAAATTTTTATCCTGTATCAATTTTTTAATAATATTTACCGCCTCGGAAGTCTTGCTTACGATATAACCGGAACTTTCTTTAAGCATTTCATTATCAACGGAAGACTTACCGTCCGAGATGGTCACGATTCCGTAAAGAGCATATTCCCTTACCTTTAACGGATCGGCGTATTTCATATAATAGTCAACCTGTTTGGAATAAAACGAAAAACCGACTGTCGCTTTAATTAATATTTTTTCCAATTCATCCGAATTTAAAAATCCGGTGAATACCACATTTTTTCCAAGACTTTTTTTTCTTATAATTCCCAGTAACTTTTCATAATATTGCCTGTCGGCATCTGTTCCTCCGGCGGCATATAATAATATTTTTGGAAATATTTTTTTCAGTTTGTAAACTATTTCCAGTATTGCTTCATAATTATATTTTTCCAATATTCTTCCGCCCGTACATATTAAAGTAAACGGTTCTTTCCGGGACAGATTTTTCTTTTGAAAAACAGGGGAATTGGGAATGTAAAATATTTTTTCTTCTTTTGCGCCCATTTTCCGCAGTTCGTTACCTGTTGCTATCGACACAACTCCCAATAAGTCAAAAAAATATATCGATAGTTTAATAGAAACCAGGTAAATTAAATTCAGCCAAAAAATATCAAACCTTCTTTTTGAAAAGTCAACAAAATGAAAATATTTTTTTGAATATTTCCAACTACTAAATACGCCTGTCAAGCTGTTTAAGGGATCCGAAGAAAAAAATATCGGTTTGTTTTTTATATTTTTATTAATAAAATTTACGTTGAAAAATACTTCGGAAATCCAACGGAGACAAACGTTTTTTTTCTTTATTTTTTCCCGGTAAATTTCTTTAATGTTTCCGTCTGTTATCAGCGAAACCACAACTTCATTAATATTTTTTTCTTTTTCTTTTAAACCAAGAAGGGGGTGTTCTATCATTAAAATCCTATTACTTTTTTTTGAAAGAAAATCAAGAATTTTATCGGCACCGCCATTCTTCCTTTCTCCGTCCACGAAAATCCGATGAATAACCGCAACAATATCGCAATTAATTTTTTCCATATGATGAATAATAATCATGCCACAAACCGAAAACCAAACATTTCCATAATCTCCATTCCGTTGACCAGCTGAAAATATTATTGGTATTTTTAAATTTTACGAATTTATTTAATAAATTTGCGCCAAAATAACTTTTCAAATACTCATTCTCCAAAATTATTTCCTTTTCTTTTGTAATTGCCTGTCTAAGAATATCATATGTCGGCAACATTCCACCTCTTTTTTTTCTCATAACAATCTCCGGCGGTAAATATTTTCCGGCCACTTTCCTTAATATATATTTATTTAATGATTTCGGATTATAAACTTTTGTTCCTAATAAAAATTCCGGCGGTAAATTAAAAGCAAAATCCACCACCCGATAGTCAAGATAAGGCGCTCTTGCTTCCACTGAAGCGGCCGAAGAACCCTTGTCCAGTTTCATACAGTAATGATTCGGCAATGAATATTTAATTTCAAACCCTTGTATTTTTCTAAAATAGTCACCTCCTTTTTCTTTGTTAAGAAGTTTATTTAACTTATTGCCAAAAACAATATTTTCCTTTATGTTTAAAGATCTAGATATTGAATAATAATATAAATTTGTCCTTAAATGATCGGGTATCAGGCAGAAGGGAAACTGCGAAAGTCCGAACCACGTATATCCCCCGAAGATTTCATCCGCGCCTTCGCCCGTAAGCAGTACTTTTAACCCGCTTTTTTTTGCCAATTCGGACATCAAATATGTACTGAAAAGCCCGGGGTCGAAAGTCGAAAGGTCATCATAAATCCGGATATTTTTTTTAAACTCGTTATAAAGATCGTTTATTTTCACCCTGAGATTTAAATGGTCCGTTTTGCAGATTACCGAAACTTTTTCTGCAAATAAACTTTCATTGATTGACGAATTGGGAAATGAAATATTTATCGTTTTAATTTTCGTATTTTCGCGGCTGGCCAATGCGGTTATTAACGATGAATCAAGACCGCCCGACAGCAGAATTCCCAACGGAACATCGGACACCAGCCGTTTTTTTACCGAATCAAGAAGTAATTCTTCCAAGTTATCGCAGGCTTGGAAAAAATTAATTTTTTCTTTCCTGTTTTCAAGATTCCAATAACTATAGATAGTTTTCCGGTGGTTTTTTAATTTATATTCCAGATATGTTGCCGGTTCGATTTTAAAAACATTTTTTATTAACGTCTTTTTATTGTCCGGACAGAAGGAAAAGCCGATAAAATTCTTAAAATTCTCCTCCTCAATTTCAAACAAAAAATCTTTTTGTTGAAAAAATGCTTTTGTTTCAGATGCAAACAATAAAGAATCGTTTTTTTGATAATAATATAAGGGTTTTTTGCCGATTCTGTCTCTGGTTAAATAAACTATATTTTTCTTCTTGTCGTAAATGCAAAATGCGAACATTCCGTTAATTCTTTTCAGCATTTCCGAAATCCCCCATTTTTCATAACCGTGAATTATCACCTCGCTGTCGGATGAAGAAATAAACTTATGCTGATTTCTCAAATCCGCTTTTAATTCTTTATAATTGTAAATTTCTCCGTTAAAGATCAGCCAAATGGTTTTATCCTCATTACACATCGGCTGGTTTCCTTTTTCCGACAAATCAATAATGGAAAGCCTCCTGAATCCCAAAAAAACGTTTTTATCGAAGAAATATCCGGCATCATCGGGCCCACGGTGAGCCAGACTGTTAACCGAAGAAAGACAAGACTTTTGGTCTATGTTCCCTACGCTTCCGAAAATTCCACACATATTTATACTCCTTATATTCAGGTTTATACCCCTCTGCTTTCAAAATGTAAGGGTATAATACCTAACCCTCCTTCGTCCGGCTCAGCCGGACTACGGAAGGGCACGGCGTAGCTTTGATTTTAATATTATTTTGTCCAATATGTCGAGCCATTTTCTCTATTTTGAAAGCTACGGTAGGCATATACCACTTTTGCAAAATCAAAGCAGAGTGGTATAAAAATAAATAATACCCACCGAAGTCCCGATGTTCATCGGGACGAAGGGGTATATTTTCTTTCGATATAATAGTTCCCGATAACCAAACAGTCAACACACCCCCAAAGTAAATGTTCGATGGCGTCCTGGGGAGTATTAATAATCGGCAGTCCGTGTTTATTAAACGAAGTATTTAATATTGCCGGTACTCCGGTTAAATTTAAAAATTCTTTAATTAACTGATAATACAGCGGATTGTCCGATTTCTTTACTGTTTGCGGTCTTGATGTTCCGTCAATGTGCATGGCGGCGGGAAATTCCTCTTTCCCTTTTTTTACTTTAAAGGCAAGAAGCATAAACTGCATAAAATACACTTTGTTTTTGACTAACTCAAAATACTCCTCCTTATATTCATCCAACATACTCGGAGCAAATGGCATAAACCAGTCTCTTGCCTTAAGGGTTTGATTTATTCTGTCTTTCATTGCTTTTTTTCGCGGATCAGCCACAACGCTTCTGTTCCCGAGTGCTCTTGGTCCCCATTCCGATCTTCCCTGAAACCACCCGATTACTTTTCCCTCCGTTATTTTTTTAGCGGTGTATTTAGCGATATTTTTACATTTTATAACTTTCAGTTGATCCTTGTATTTATTAATATAGTCTTTATATTGTTTTTCCTTAAAACCAATTCCAAAATAAAGAGAGTCAATCTTACGGGGTACTTTTTTGGTTTTTTGGTTATAAAGATAATAAGCGGCTCCTAAAGATATTCCGCAGTCTCCGGCGTTGGGATACACAAAAAGTTTCTTGCAAAAATCCTGCTCTAATAATTTTCTATTAAGAACCACGTTTAAAAAAATACCTCCCGCGCAAGTAAAATTATTACACTCAAATTTGTCGGATAAATATCTAAGGTATTCCAAAACTCTTTCTTCAAATACTTTTTGTAACCCCGCCGCAATATCCTCATCTTTATTGTTCTTCCTTAAATCCGATAAAATCGAAAAAAGTTTAGTTTTTGAATATATCCTTTCTTCCATAAACGTATAGCTGTCAATCCAATACTTGCTTACAAACCATTTCCCGTTTTTAAAATATGGGTAAAGTTTTTTTATTTCTTCATAACATATTTCCGGATCTCCGTAAGAAGCCAGTCCCATTGTCTTATACTCACCGTCGCCCGCTTTTAACCCCAATACCTGGGTTATCGCACTATATAATCCTCCGAACGTGGCATACGGAGGAACTTCGTCAACTTTAGTCATTTGTCCGTTTTCGCAAACAAAAACCGATCCGGAGATAAATCTGCCGTCAAGCGTTGGTCCGCACCCGTCAAGGCTGATTGACAAACACCTTTCTTTAAATCCGCTGCCATAATACGCGGCGGCGGCATGAGAAGTTTGGTGGCAAACTTTAACATACGGAATCTTGCTTAATCCCAATATTTCCAGCCCGTTATCCTTATTAACATAACCTTCCCGGTATAAAAATTTTTTAGCTTTCTTAAACACCTCACCGGAAAATCCGAGCGGATCACTCTTAAAAATATTCAACACACACCTTAAGGTATCAATTCCATAATTTCTGGCAAAAATCAGTGACGAAAACTTCGGATCAGGAGAGGCAATGGCCAAATAATCGATATCTTTTGCTTTTAATTTGGTATACGAAAAAGCGTTGGCAAGACTGCTTATGGGAAAATTATCATCGTGTTTAATTCTGGTTGCTCTTTCACCGGCTTCCGCATATAATATTTTTCCATCCGATAAAATAACTACCGAATTATCATGAGTCGGTTTTTTTATGTCAACAATACCCAGTATATTCATATTTATACTCCTTATACTCTGGTTTATACCCCTCTGCTTTCAAAATGTATAGGGTATAATACCTAACGTAGCTTTGATTTTTATATTATTTTGTCCAATATGTCGAGCTATTTTCTCTATTTTGAAAGCTACGGTAGGTATATACCACTTTTGCAAAATCAAAGCAGAGTGGTATACAAATAAATAATACCCACCGTAGCTTTGAATTTGTCTATAATTAATTGCAAATTCAAAGCGAAGGGGTATTTTAATCTTTATAAGCAAATTTGGCCATTTTTAAATAATGAAATATTCTAAACAAAACATAGCCGGGTCGGGAAAATACCTCCTCCAGCAACCAGCCGATTTTTGCCTTTATAGAAATATGATTGTATGCCAGTAAATTAATCTTATTTAACTGCACTTTTAATTCTTTATCGGTCCAATATTTGCAGTAAGATTTCGGATTTATATCATTGTCGGCCAACCGGTCATATTCAAAATTCTGCAAATCAAATTTTTCTTCCTTCCACCAGGCTGTTCCCGGCAACGGATATGCGGCGTTGACATAATAAAAATTCAATTTGTCCAGGTTTTTTTTAATAAAATTCAAGGTATCGCAAGTTTCTTTTTTTGACTCCGAATAATTGGCAATCATAAAATTTCCAAAAACCTTTATTCCAAGGTCAGTAACCAAATCCAATGCTTTTTGATTATTCTCCACACTGGCTGTTTTTCCCTTTAACAGTTTTAATACGCGGTCGTTTCCGCTTTCAAATCCAAACTCAAACTGAACACAGCCGGCCTGCTTGATTAAACTAAGAATGTCTTTTGAATTTAAGACAACTTCCGTTCTCACCTGGCAGGCCCATTTAATTTTTTTATTCATACCGCAGTCAATTAAGCCTTGGCAGATTTTTTTTATCCTTTCTTTGTTGGCAATAAACAAATCATCATGAAAATAAATACCCTCTATTTTAAATTTTTGGTAAAGTAATTTAATATAATTTATTACATATTCGGCGGAATTAAATCTGACATTGCGGTTTGAAACAACACTGCTGGCGCAAAAAAAACAATTATACGGACAACCTCTTGATGTCATAACCGCAAACGTTCTTAGCGGTTTTAACGCCCTAATCATTTGATTTTTTCTTAAATAATTTTCACCATTTAATTTTTGAAAATTCATATAGAGGATCTCGTCAATATCCTGGATATAATCTAACTTTTGGTTTTTATAGATACCCTCTTTTGTTTTTAAAACAATTCCCGGTATATTTTTAAAACTATTAAAGGTAATTTTTTTATTCTTTAAATATCTTCTAAAAAATTCGGTCAAGGATTTTTCCGCCTCTCCGATAAAACCGACATCGAAATATTCAAATTTTAGCGTATATTCCGGAACTGCAGAAACATGCGGGCCACCGACTAAAATAATTACGTTCGGATTTTCTTCTTTAATTTGCTTTGCCAAGTCTCTGGCAATATTAAAAGTTATGGTGGAAAAACTGATACCGACTATTTCCGGATTGAATTTTTTATATACCGCCATTAAATTGTCACAATTCTGATCGGCAATTTTAATATCGATCTTGCTGCCGAGTTTTTTGGAAATGTATGAGTCCAGAATAAATACGCCGAAAGGAATATAATTTCCTCCGTAACCCTTATTGGTACTTATCAGTAAGAATTTGATTTTTTTATTTCTCATTTAGGAGTAAAATTTATTCCACAAATTTCGCATTATTATTGTCATCGCGAGTCTCCCGATGGACATCGGGGGACGTGGCGATCCCGACCAAAATTACAGTATTCCAACGGGATTGCTTTGGCTTCACCCCGTACCAGACGGTACAGGGTTTCGCCTCGCAATGACAACTTGTGTTGTTTAATGCGAAACTCGTGTAAATATAAAAATAATATTAAATTAAGCTTAAGGACAATTAAAATTTTAACACAATTTACTTAAATTATACCCCTTCGCTTTGAATTTGCATCCAATTGTAGACAAATTCAAAGCTACGGTAGGTATTATTTATTTGTATACCACTCTGCTTTGATTTTACAAAAGTGGTATATACCTACCGTAGCTTTCAAAATAGAGAAAATGGCTCAACATATTGGACAAAATAATGTAAAAATCAAAGCTACGTTAGGTATTATACCCTTACATTTTGAAAGCAGAGGGGTATAAACCAGAGTATAAGGAATATAAAATCGATAGTTTAAATTTCATTAAATATTTGATATAAAATAATTAGCATATGAACCTGACAAGAAAACAAAAAAGAACAATCGATAAGTATTATAAAACAAAGGATTTACGGGAATTGTCTTCTTTGTGCGGAACGGATACCAATATAATCGAGAATTACCTTAAAAATAATCACTCTTCTTATTATCATAAAATTAATATTGTTGAATCTTTTGATTCAAAGAGCTGGTTTAAAAATAATTATTTAATTTTAATTCTTATTTTTATTCTTATTACCATCGCTTATGCCAATTCCCTTAATAATAAATTTTTATCCGACGATATTCCTTTAATCCAACTGAACAACGACCTTTTAAAATTTTCTTATATTTTTATCCGCCCGTTTATTTTCCTTAGAAATTTCTTTTACGCAATTATTTTTAAATTATTCGGTGCGAAAGAAATAGTCTTCAGGCTGATGAACGTTTTTTTTCATATCGGGTCATGTTATCTTTTTTTATTATTACTGTCCCAGAAATTCTCAAAAAAAGTTGCTGTTTTTTCAACTTTAATTTTTGCGGTTCACCCGATAATCGGTGAAAGTATTACTTGGATATCCGGAGGCTATTATACTCAATACGGCTTTTTTATCCTATTGTCACTGTTTTTTTATTCAATTTCGCTGAATAACAAAAAGTATTTATATTTTTCTCTTTTTGCTTTTTGTCTATCATTATTGTCCGCAGAAAGAAGTGTTATTTTACCGCTGATCATTGTTGTGTGGGAATTGAGTTTTGGAAATATTAAAAAGAATTGGAAAAACATCCTGCCTTTTTTCATTGTTTCGTCAATTTGGGTTTTCGGTTATATTTTTGGCGCAATCCAATACCGGATCCAGTCATTGCAAACCTCGTATTATCAAAAAAAGGTAATTGCCAATCCGTTAACGCAACTCCCGATTTCAATTTCGTCTTATTTTGAACTGCTGTTTTGGCCGAAAAAATTAACTTTGTATCATTCGGAAATGTCCTATTCCAAGTTTGAGTTTACCGCCAGGTCACTGCTTACTTTCTTGTATTTTGTATCAATCGTTTTTACCTATTTTAAAAATAAAAAAATATTTTTCCTTCTTTCATTTTTCTTTATCACCTTAATTCCCGCCCTAACGCCTCTGGGAATTTCCTGGGTTGTCGCTGAACGTTACGTTTATTTAGGATCAATTGGGATTATTGCAGTTTTTGCTTTTTATCTGGAAAAGCTGTTAAAATTATTCAAATCCGAGTATTTATTTTATTTTTTACTGGCGATACTTATCGCTCCATTAACTTTAAGAACAATTGCCAGAAATATTGATTGGAAGAATCAGGACAACCTATGGATCGCTTCAGACAAATACTCCCCAAATAGCCACCAAAATCATAATAATCTTGGAGATTATTATGTAAGACATAATAATTTGCCAAAAGCGGTTGTTGAATTTCAAAAAGCAATCGCCATACTTCCCAACTATGCGGATGCCTATCACAATATGGCCACAACTTTTCATCAAATGGGAAGAGACGACCTGGCGGTTGAAAGCTATCAAAAAGCGACAGATTATAACCCAAATCTTTGGCAGTCCTATCAAAACTTAGGCGCAATTAGTTTTTCCCAGGGAAATATTAAAGTGGCCCAGTCATATTTCATTAAAGCCACAGAAGTTAACCCGCAAAATCCGGTTCTTCATACCGCCTTGGGAATTATTTATCTCAAAGCAGGCCAAAAAGAGAAAGGAAAAGAAGAATTAAGCAAGTCTTTAATGCTTGATCCGAATAATCAGGAAGCAAAAGCTTGGTACTCCGAGGCAAATAAAAATTAAACTCCTCACTCGCCGCCGATTACTAATTTATCTTTATTCATGATTCATGATTCATGATTCTTGATTCATGCTACTTTTTCAAAGAAACGGAGGTCAATTTATTTATCACCAAAAGCGGATCTATCTTCCAGTTTTTCTTATTGCCATTATCATAGTAATTCAATACATGCAACCGATAAAGAATTGCCAGTGTGTCAATAAACATATTGATAATCGTTGGGTATTTTATACTTGTAAATTTTAATCTTCTGGCGTCCATTTCCACCGGTCCGTCATGTATCTTATTAAAACCGAGTCTTCTCGCCACCGCCAGCATTTCAATATCAAAAGCAAACTGCTTAACAATAAGTCTGGGTAATACCTTTTCCAATACGTTTCTTTTAAATATTTTTAAACCTCTTTGACTGTCGGTAATATTCAATCCGAAAAGTATTTTAGTTAACAAGTGATATCCGATACTGAATATCCGCCTTTTCAAAGGATATCCGATTACTTTTGACGCCGAATGACGGATAGAACCAACAATAATATCGGAATTATACCAAAGCATATGTTCAAGTAACATTGGAATACTTTCTGCTTTTAAATCCATACCGGAATCTATAAAAGCAATTAAATCTCCTTTTGCCTTTGCCATTCCGAATCTGACAGCATAACCCTTACCGTGGTTTTTTTCGTATGAATAAATTTTTATTTTTTTTGATTTAATTTTATTTGTTTTTTGAAGCGTTTTGTCTACAATCCCATCAATTACACAGATAATTTCATAATCAAAACGAATATTTTGCAGTACTTTTTCTATGTTTTGCAAATCCTTATATATCGTTTTTTCCTGTTTATATGCCGGTACTATCACCGACAAAAAGTTTTGTTTTATTTCCATAATTAAAATAATATACCAATAAAGCGATAAATAATAAAGAAGCTGAAACAATATTCATCCAAATCATTTGAAGAATGTTTTGGTGAAAATTGTATAATAATATTATTTGCAGTAAAGCAACAATCAAAGGAAAGAAAAATACCTTTTCCTTGGAAATTGATAAAAAGAAATTTACCATCAGGTTGCAAAACGAGTAGAGTGAAATAAAAATAGCAAAATAAAACAAACCACTTGAGATAGTTATGTACTGTTTTCCGTACAAAGAAACAATCATTAAATTTGGAAAGAATAAATATACAAGAGAGATTGAAGAAGAAATTACAATCAACAACAAAATACAATAAAGTAATAATTTCTGATATTTTTCCCCTTTGGCGTTTCTTTCAGATATCATCGGAAACATTACCGTTATAAGGGGACTTGAAGCATAAAAAATTATTTTTCCCAAAACGGAAATGGCAG
>Ga0265296_1004031_pt1 | contig 13040 bp, 10 predicted proteins | sample MunlanPumphouse1_FD_189073 | JGI IMG/M metagenome (GOLD analysis project Ga0265296, IMG submission 189073) | Groundwater microbial communities from a municipal landfill in Southern Ontario, Canada - Pumphouse #1 | ecosystem: Environmental > Aquatic > Deep subsurface > Groundwater | place... | reverse complement strand
GTCGCCAGAAACTCAGGCAGGGCCGGCGCCACATAGGCCATGCCGAACGACATGGGCGCGGCCAGACGAACGAGACCGCGCGGGGTGACGGACTGATCCAGCGCCTCGGCCTCCGCAGCCTCCGCCTCGGCCACCATCTGCGTCGCGCGGGCGGCGAGCGAACGCCCGGAATCCGTCAGGGAGAAGCGCCGCGACGTCCGATGCAGCAGGGTCGTGCCCAGGCGAAGTTCCAGCCGCGACACCGCCTTGGACACCGTCGCCTTGGACAGGGCGAGAGCGTCCGCCGCGCCCGAGAAGGACTGGGTTTCCGCCACCTTGGCGAAGATGGCCATGGCTTCGAGATCGGGCAGTTTCGACATCACTTCTCCGAAACGATGAGTTTCATTCGTTTCTATTTCTGAACTCAGCCTGATCGCTATCCTGACTTCACACAAGAGCGCCGGGCGGTTCCGGCCTCTGCCAGACATTCAGGATCAAGACCATGATCGAACTGCGCCCCTTCGACAGCCTCGGCGGCGAAAACCACGGCTGGCTGAACGCCAAGCACCACTTCTCCTTCGCCAACTACTATGATCCCAAGCGCATGAGCTGGGGCTCGCTGCGGGTCTGGAACGACGACGAAATCCAGGCTGGAACCGGCTTCCCCCCTCACCCGCACTCGGACATGGAGATCATCACCTACGTGCGCGACGGGGCGATCACCCACGAGGACAACCTGGGCAACCGGGGCCGCACCGAGGCCGGCGACGTTCAGGTCATGAGCGCCGGCAACGGCGTGCGTCACTCCGAGTTCAACCTGGAATCCGAGACCACCCGCATCTTCCAGATCTGGATCGAGCCGACCCGTCGCGGCGAAGACGCCAGCTGGGGCGCCAAGCCCTTCCCCAAGGGCGACCGCGCCGGACAGTTCGTGGTCCTGGCCTCGGGTTTCGAGGACGATGCTGACGCCCTTCCGCTGCGCACCGACGCCCGCGTCGTGGCCGCCACGCTCAAGGCCGGCGAGACGGCCGAATATCCGCTGGGCGTCCATCGCCGCGCCTATCTGGTGCCGGCCAAGGGTTCGATCGAGGTCAACGGGGTGCAGGGGAACGCCCGGGACGGCATGGCCGTTCGGGATGTCGAGACCCTGATCGTCACCGCCCTGACCGACAGCGAGATCGTCCTCGTCGACGCCGCCTGACCTCCTCTTCGTAAGCGTCCTTCAGAACCCTCAATCAACGGAATCCGACCATGCCCTTCGTCACCACCACCGACGGCGTCGACATCTTCTACAAGGACTGGGGCCCCCGCGACGGCCGCCCCCTGGTCTTCCATCACGGCTGGCCGCTCAGTTCGGACGACTGGGACGCCCAGATGCTGTTCTTCGTCAACAAGGGCTATCGCGTCATCGCCCATGACCGACGCGGCCATGGCCGATCGGCCCAAATCTCCGACGGCCACGACATGGATCACTACGCCGCCGACGTGGAAGCGGTCGTCGCGGCGCTGGGTCTGAAGGGCGCCGTCCACATCGGCCACTCCACCGGCGGCGGAGAGGTGGCCCGCTACGTCGCAAAATACGGCGCCGGGCACGACGTGGCCAAGGCGGTGCTGATCGGCGCGGTGCCCCCGCTCATGCTCAAGACCGACGCCAATCCCGAAGGCCTGCCGCTGGAGGTCTTCGACGGCTTCCGCGACGGGGTGGCGAACAACCGCGCCCAGTTCTATCGCGACGTGGCGGCCGGTCCCTTCTACGGCTTCAACCGCCCGGGCGCCGAGCCGGTCGCCGGGGTGATCGACAACTGGTGGCGCCAGGGCATGATGGGCGGCGCCAAGGCCCACTATGACGGGGTGAAGGCCTTCTCGGAGACCGACTTCACCGAGGACCTGAAGACGATCGAGGTCCCGGTTCTGATCCTGCACGGCGACGACGACCAGGTCGTGCCGATCGCAGACTCCGCCCACAAGGCCATCAAGCTGCTGAAGAACGGCCAGCTCAAGGTCTATCCCGGCTATCCACACGGCATGGCCACCGTCAACGCCGATGTCATCAACGCCGATCTGCTGGCCTTCATCGAAGGCTGACGGCTAACCCCCGACTATACGCTCCAGGCCGTCCCGTGTTCGACACGGGGCGGCCTTTTCACTAGGGCTCCGCAACAAAACTCTCCCAAATGGAAACTTTGAGTTTTCATAGTTTCTGTATTCGACACCAACAGGCCGAGGCAAAGTCCTCTCACAGACACGCCGCACCACGGCAAGCCAGAGGACCTCCCAGATGACCGCCACCGCCACCCCGACCGCCGGCAAGGGCCTGCTGACCCCCACTGACCACACCCTGATCCTGGTGGATCACCAGTCGCAGATGGCCTTCGCCACCGCCTCCATCGCCATCTCGACCCTGCGCACCAACACCGCCCTGGTCTCGGCCGCCGCCCGCGACTTCAAGGTGCCGGTCATCCTGACGACGGTGGCGGAAAAGTCCTTCTCCGGCCCCATCTTCAGCGAGGTCAAGGCCGCCTTCCCCGACGCGCCCGTCTATGACCGCACCTCGATGAACGCCTGGGAAGACGCCCAGGTGACCGACGCCGTCAATCGCGCCGGCAAGTCGCGGGTCGTCTTCGCCGGCCTGTGGACCTCGGTCTGCATCGTGGGCCCGGTGCTGTCGGCGCTTGACCAAGGGTTCGAGGTCTTCGTCATCACCGACGCCTCGGGCGACATCTCGAACGAAGCTCATGAGCGCGCGGTCCAGCGCATGATCCAGGCCGGCGCCCGGCCGATGACCTCGATGCAATATCTGCTGGAACTGCAACGCGACTGGGCGCGCGGCGAGACCTATGACACCACCACCGCCGCTGCCGCCGAGTTCGGCGGGGCCTACGGCGTCGGCCTGCAGTACGCTCGCGCCATGCTGGGTGAACACGCCCGCGAAGGCTGATTTGACCAAGGGCGGCCGGTTCCCGACCGGTCGCCCGTTCGTCCCGCCTGTGGAGGACGCCATGCCCCCGACCCGCCGCCACACCCTGACCAGCCTCGCCGCCTTCGCCGTCTCGCCCCGGAGCTCCGACATGACCCCGACCGACGCCCCCGACCTGATCCTGCACGGCGGCCGCTTCACCACCCTGGACCGGTCCAATCCGAACGCCGACGCCGTGGCGGTCAAGGACGGCGTGTTTTCTGTTGTGGGCTCCGCGCGCGACATCATCCCGACCGCCGGTCCGCAGACGAAGATCATCGACCTGGGCGGCCGTCGCGTCGTGCCGGGGCTGATCGACAGCCACACCCATGTCATCCGCGGCGGGCTCAACTACAACATGGAGCTGCGTTGGGACGGCGTGCCGAGCCTGGCCGACGCCATGGCCATGCTCAAGACCCAGGCCCAGAATACGTCGCCGCCCCAGTGGGTGCGCGTCGTCGGCGGCTTCACCCGCCACCAGTTCGTCGAGAAGCGCCTGCCGACGCTGGACGAGATCAACGCCGCCGCGCCCGAGACGCCGGTCTTCATCCTGCACCTCTATGACCGCGCTCTGCTGAACCGGGCCGCGCTGCGCGCCGTCGGCTATACCCGGGACACGCCCAACCCGCCGGGCGGCGACATCCAACGCGACGCCTCGGGCGAGCCGACCGGCATGCTGATCGCCCAGCCCAACGCCATGGTCCTCTATTCAACCCTGGCCAAGGGCCCGAAGCTGCCAGAGGAATACCAGCTCAACTCCACCCGCCACTTCATGCGCGAACTGAACCGGCTGGGCGTGACCAGCGTCATCGACGCGGGCGGCGGCTTCCAGAACTATCCCGACGATTACGAGATCATCGAGAAGCTGCACGAGGACGGCCAGTTGACGGTCCGCCTCGCCTACAACCTGTTCACGCAGAAGCCGAAGGACGAACTGGCCGACTTCAAGACCTGGGGCCAGCAGGTGCGCCCCGGTCAGGGCGACGACTACTACCGCCACAACGGCGCCGGCGAGATGCTGGTCTATTCCGCCGCCGACTTCGAGGACTTCCGCCAGCCACGTCCCGACATGCCCGCCGGCATGGAAGACGACCTGGAGCCCGTCGTGCGCCAACTGGTCGAGCAGCGCTGGCCCTGGCGGATGCACGCCACCTATGACGAGACCATCGACCGGGCGCTGGATGTCTTCGAAAAGGTCAACCGCGACACGCCGTTCGAGGGCCTGCACTGGTTCTTCGACCACGCCGAAACCGTCAGCCAGAGAAACATCGACCGCATCGCCGCTCTGGGCGGCGGCGTCGCCGTGCAGCACCGCATGATGTATCAGGCCGAAGACTTCGCCGAGCGCTACGGCGTCGAAGCCATGGCCGAGACCCCGCCGGTGTCGCGCATGATGGCCTCGGGCGTGCCGGTCGGCGCGGGAACCGACGCGACCCGCGTCGCCTCCTACAATCCCTGGGTTTCATTGAGCTGGCTGGTGACGGGCAAGAGCCTGGGCGGACTGCGCATGTATCCCGCCGCCCAGCGTCAGGACCGCGAGACGGCGCTGCGCCTCTGGACCGAGGCCAACACCTGGTTCTCCAACGAAGAGGGCAAGAAGGGCGTCATCGCCCCCGGATGCCTGGCCGATCTGGTCGTGCTGGACCGCGACTACTTCTCGGTGGCCGAGGATGAGATCGTCCATATCGAGAGCGACCTGACCCTGCTGGGCGGCAAGGTGGTCTGGGGTTCCGGCGACTTCGCCCGCGAGGCTCCCCCGATCCCGCCCGCGACGCCCGACTGGTCGCCGGTTCGCACCTTCGGCGGCTATCACACAACCAAGTCGCAAGAGCGCACCGGCTTCTTCGCCAAGGTCGCGGCGGCCTGCGGCTGCTCCACCGCCTGCGGCGTCCACGGTCACGACCACGCAGCCACGGCGCGCCGTCAGGCCCCGGCATCCGACCCCAAATCCTTCTGGGGCGCGCTCGGCTGCGCCTGCTGGGCGGTCTGATGACCGGCCTGCCCGCATGGACGCCGGTCGCCGCCAGCGCCCTGCTCACCGCCCCCTTCTGGTGTAGCGGCCTGTCCAAGCTGATCGATTTCAAAGGCGCCATAGCCGAAACCCGCGCCATGGGTCTGCGCCCGCCGGCGCTGGCCGCCGCGGGCGTCGCTCTTGTTCAACTGGCCGGGTCCAGCCTGGTGATTTCGGGTCGCGGGGCGTGGATCGGGGCCCTGGCCCTCGCCGCCTTCACCCTGGCGGCCTCCATCATCGGCCACGCCTTCTGGAACACGCCGGAAGGCGTGGAGCGAACCCACCAGCTGAACGCCTTTCTGGCCAACCTCGGCCTTATCGGCGGCCTCGCGCTGGCTGTCGTGATTGCAGAAAGCTCCGCCGCATGAGCGCCCCTACCTCTCCGGCCGTCCCCCGCTCGCCCTTGGCGACGCCGCTCTTCCGGGCTCTGTGGATCGCCACCATCGTGTCGAATATCGGCACCTGGATGAACGACGTGGGATCGTCCTGGCTGATGACCTCCCTGTCCCCCAGCCCGCTCTGGGTCGCCATGGTGCAGGCGGCCACCACCCTGCCGATGTTTCTGTTCGCCCTGCCTGCCGGCGCGCTGGCCGACGTCATTGATCGCCGCAAGCTGCTGATCGCCTCGCAACTGCTCATCCTTGTCGGCGCGACGTCTCTGGCCGCCACCACCTGGCTTGGCCTGACCACGCCGCTGGTGCTTCTGGCCCTGACCGCCGTGATGGGCCTGGGCGCGGCGCTCAGCGCCCCGGCCTTCCAGGCCATTGTGCCGGAACTGGTGGAAAAGCCCGCTCTGGCGGATGCGATCGCCTTGAACAGCCTCGGCGTCAACATCGCCCGTGCCATCGGCCCGGCCCTGGGCGGCGTCATCGTGGCCGTGTCCGGGTCGGCCGCGGTCTATGCGCTGAACGCCGTCTCCATCCTGGCCGTGCTCGGCGTTCTCTTCCTGTGGCGTCGAGAGACGGTGGCCAGCACCCTGCCCGCAGAGCACTTCTTCGGCGCCCTGCGCGCGGGCTATCGCTATGCTCGCCATGCGCCGGCCCTTCAGCTGGTGCTGATCCGCTCGGTCGCCTTCTTCCTCTTTTCCAGCGCCCTTTGGGCCCTGTTGCCGCTGGTGGGGCGTCGCGAGCTGGGCCTCGACGCCGCCGGCTATGGCGCCCTGCTGGGCTGCATGGGCGCCGGCGCGATCGCCGGAGCCGTCGTCCTCTCGCGCCTCCGCAAGCACGTCAGCGCCAACCGCCTGTCGATCATCGCCTCGCTGCTGTTCGCCCTGGCGACCTTCGCCCTGGCGCACGCCGTCAACGCCTGGATCGCCGGCGTCGTCATGGTCGTCGCCGGACTGGCCTGGATCACCATGTTGTCGGCCTTGAACGTGGCGGCCCAGATGGCTGTCCCGGCCTGGGTCAAGGCTCGCGCCCTGGCCGTCTACCTGCTGGTCTTCCAGGGGGCCATGACGGCGGGCAGCCTGCTCTGGGGCGTGCTGGCCAGCCGCACGGACATCGCCACCGCCCTGACCGTGGCATCGGCGGCCCTAGCGCTGGCGACCCTGATCGCCCTGCGTTTTCGACTGCCCGCCGCCAACGCCGTCGACCTGACGCCCTCGGGCCACTGGGCCGAGCCCACCGTCTCAGGCGAGCACTCGGCGGATCGCGGCCCGGTGATGATCCTGATCGAATACCGCATAGATCCGACCCGAACCGCAGAGTTTGTCCGCGCCCTGCACGGCTTCAAGTCGGTCCGCAAACGCGACGGCGCCCTGCGCTGGGACGTCTTCGAGGACGCCGACATCCCTGGCCAAGTGACCGAAAGCTTCGTCGTCGCCAGTTGGCTGGAACACCTGCGCCAACACGAGCGGGTCACTCACGACGACCGACTGAGGCAGGCGCAGATTCAGCGCTTCCACATCGGCGACGTTCCGCCCGTGGTCCGCCATCTGATTGCGCCAAGGCTATGACAGACCACTCAAATTCATCAGGCGGTACTGAAGATGGCAGATCGGAGTTTGTCTTCTGTCGGCACCACGCCTCAGGGAACACCCCGCGCCAAGATGCGCCCATCGCCATAGGCCCCGTCCAGCCGGCCCGACCGGGCCCAGTCCAGCACCGCCTGATAATAGCCGGGCGCATAGCCCAGGGACGTCCTGACGCCGTTCGGCGCCGTTTCAAACCGGACAATGCCGTGGTCGGTGTCGGGATATTCCAGCAGGGTGACAGGCCGGCCCTGCGCCGCCAGATCGATCAGTCGTTTGCGCGTAGCGTCAGGCGGGGCGCCGATGTCGTCTTCCGCCTGAATCCAGAGCATGGGCGTGTCCAGACGGCTTAAAACCGGCAAAGGATCATAGTCCCAGGATGTCCCCAGATCCAGGACGGGGGCCATGGCGATGATCTGATCGTTCGGCGTATTCAGCAGGAAGCCGGTGAACTCGCCCTTGATGTCCGCGAACCAGGGCTCGGCGCGATATTTGGCCCGTACAGCCTCCAGATTTGCAAAGCCCGCCTTGCCGTGCGAGGCGATAAAGCCGCTGGTCACGTCGGTGATCTGTCGCGCGTGTTCCAGCACGTCGGCGCCCCACCCCTTGGCCTTGAGGTCCAGGACCACCTGATCGCTGTCTTCCGACAGCGCGCCATAGGCTAGGCCGAAGGCCACGGTGACGAAGTCGACGGGCGTCTGACTTGCGGCGAGGGGCGCGATCCAGCCGCCCTGGCTTGCGCCGTGCAGGCCGACCCGACCCGCCCGAGCACCGGCCAGGCGACGGGCCTCCAGCACCGCAGCAGCAGCATCCGCCGCGAGCACATGGAAGTCTTGCGTATAGCGCCCCTCAGATCCGCCCGAGCCTCGCTTGGCGTAGACGAAGACACCGACGCCCGAAGCCGGGACGAACCGCTGGAAGGCGTTGAAGTCCAGCGCATTGGCGCCTTCTGACCCGTGCACCTCGACCATGATGGGGACCGGCCCTTCGCCCGGCGGCAGGATCAGCCGTCCGTTCAGACGGGTTCCGCCCTGGCCGATGAATGTCGTCTCCTGAGCATCCAGGGTCATGCGACGGCCGTTCTTGCCTTCGAAGACAATGCGCGCCTCATCGCAGCGTCCCAGTTGGGGCTGCGGGCCTTCAACTCGCGAGGTCGATCCCAGGGTGCTGATCCAGCGGCCGTCGCCGTCCTGCACCATCTTCGCCGTCGCCCCGTCCAATCGACGCCACCGAAGGCCCTTGCTCACAAGGGGCGCCACATCGACCCAACTGCCGTCTTCAAGGCGATAGATCCCGACGTGACAGACCGCGGCCGGGTCCGGTCGCGCATCGACATCGGCGCCGGGCAACTGGGCGGCTGCAGGAAATGCAGCCGAGAAAATGATGAAGGCCAGTGTGCTGGCGAGCCAAGATTGCGACACGAGTTTATCCTGCGTGAAGGGTGGGTTCTCGTCCAACGCCATTGCCCCTGGGGCGACGGCTCGCTAGGCCCGACTTCGCGAACGGCGCCGCAGGTGCGCGAACGGAGCTGCATGGGTCACAGCGACAAAGCCATCATCGGGACAGGGATCGCGCGACGCCGGGTGATCGACGCCGTCATGCTCGTTGCGATGGGCATGCTGCTAGGTTTCCTCGGCCCCTTCGACTCAGACAGCGCTCCGATCGGAACCCGCTACGCCTACTGGACGGTCTGCATGCTGGGCGGCGGGCTCATCGCCGTCGCCGTGGACGAAGGGTTAGGCCGACGCTTGCCTGTGGTGTGGAAACGGGTCGTCGCAATCTCCACGTTCGCAACGCCGCTCGTGGCGCTGTTCGTCCTGACCACGCAGTGTTTCCTCTTCGGCGAGGTCTTGCGATGGCCGGTGTACCTGCAACTGCTCTGGCAGGTATTGCCCATCATGCTGGCAGCCATGACGGTCAGAGCCCTGGTCTGGCGGCGATTGCCTGTGAGGGTCGAGGCGCGAACCATCGTCGCCCCGCCGCTGCCCGAGGCCGAGGCGGTGTTTCGACGACGGCTCTCCGCCAAACGGCGCGGCGCGCGACTGATCGCCATCGAGGCGCACGACCATTATCTGAAGGTCCATACTGACGCTGGCGCGGAACTCATTACGCTGCGTTTTTCAGACGCGATAAATGATCTGGCGCAAGCGCACGGATGGCGGGTGCATCGCTCATGGTGGGTGGCGGCCGACGCGATCGAGGAGGTGCGCTGGCGCCGTGGCGGCGGCGAGATAAGACTTCTCGACGGTCTCAAGGCGCCTGTCAGCCGGACTTACAGCGCCCGGTTGAGAGAGGCCGGATGGTTTTAGAAGGCGGTTATTCCAACACAGCGATCAGCCAGGCTCAGCCATTCGGTAAAGACGAATGCGCCAGCAGCGATCATTGCTTCCGGCCGTCCGCTCCACCCGCCCTAACTAGCGCCGCCTTGGCCCGGTCAGGCCTCCGACAACTCCGGCCGCCACCGCGCAGGCCGCACAGGTCAACATCACGACGCGGAAGGACGCGTGGAAGGCTTCGACGGCGGCCGAATGGAATGTTCCGCCCGCCATCACCTCTCCGAGCAATGCCCGGGCGTCCGGGCCGCCCACGCGATCAACGAACACCGATGACATAAGCGCGCCCAACAAGGCGACGGCCAGCAGGCCCGCTATGCGCGCCACGGCGTTGTTCACGCCGGAGGCCACGCCGGCGTGCGCCGGCTCGACCGCGCCCATGACCGCCGCCGTCAGCGGCCCGACGGCGAGCGTCATGCCGATCGCCAGCACGGTCATTCCCGCCAGAGGTCCATCAACATAGCCCGCACCTGGCCCTGGCAGGGCGAGCAAGGCCAGACCGATCGCCGCGAGGGCAGGCCCGAAAGCCAGCGACAGCCGCGCCCCGAACCGGTCGGCGAGGCGTCCCGCCAGTCCCGAGAAGAGCCCCATGACCACCGCAAAGGGCAACATGGCCGCCCCCGCCATCGTCGCGCTGAAACCCTGGACCCGGATCAGATCGAAGGGCAGGAAGAACATCGCCCCGCCCAGCGCGAAATAGAGCAGCAAGGTCAGCAGGTTCATGCCGCTGAAGACCGACGACCGGAACAGGGCGAGCGGCGTCATGGGATGGCGTTCGCGGGCCTCGACCAGCAGGAAGGCGGCCAAGGCTGCGCCGCCGCAGACAAGTCCGATGATGATGGCTGGATCGTCCCAGCCCCGATCCGGCGCAGAGATCAGGCTCCACGTCACGGCGGCGAGGCCGGTCATGGCCAGAAGGGCCCCGAGCCAGTCGAGCCCGCGCGCGTCGCTATCCCTGCTCTCGGGTAGGGCGCGCAAGGCGACGACCATCGTCAGAGCCGCCAACGGCACGTTGATCCAGAAGATGAAACGCCAGTCTGCGTGGTCTGACAGCCAGCCGCCGACAAGCGGCCCGATCATTCCGAAAAGAGCGCCGGCGCCCGCCCAGGTTCCGAAGGCCTTGCCGCGTTCCTCCGACGGAAAGGCCGAACCGATGAGGGCCAGCGCTCCAGGCGTCAGCAGCGCCGCTCCAATGCCCTGCAAGGCTCGGCCGCCGATCAGCACCTCGACGGTCGGCGCCAATCCGCAGACAATGGAGGCGAGAGCGAAGATGCCCACGCCGATCAGAAAAATCCGGCGGCGTCCGAACCGGTCGCCCGCCGCGCCGCCGATGAGCACCAGCGCGCCGAGCGTCAGCAGATAGGCGTTGGAGATCCACTGGACCGCGGCCGGGCCAGCTCCGAGATCGCGCTGGATGGCCGGCAGGGCCACCCCCAGCGCTGAGCCGTCGATGAAGGTCAGACTGGACCCCAGAACCGTGGCGATCAAAACCCAACGCTTGCGGGCGGCGGTGAGAGTTTGGACTGGCGCAAGGGCGCCCTGAACCTGACCGGCGTCGCAGGGACCGCGAATGGACATAACATCGCTCCGCTAGAAGGCGGACGCTAGGCCAGTCCCCTTACAGCATCAATGCCTCTCAAGGGGCTTCACCGTCCCAACTGATGCTCCTGCCAAGCAGCCGTTTCACTTATGGTCGATACTGGAGAAACGTAGATGCCGATACGGCAGGGACGCCAGGTCCATGTTCAACGAACCCGGCGCATTGCAGTAGAGCATCGCCCCGGCCACCGGCTCGAACGCAGCGCGGAAATGCTGGGTTGATTTGACCACCACCAACCGCTTCGCGGCGAGATCGACGCCGAGCGCCGTGAAGCACTCCGGCGAAAAGACCTGCTGGCGGATGGAGTTGATGACGACGTCCACGCCTCCGATACGCACCGCCACCGCAAGTCCCAGCGGCTCGCTCAGTTGGCCCGTCAGGCCACGCTGATAGGCGTCTGCACGGACGGCCAGGACCTCGACTTCAGCATCGACCGGCGCGCCCGACATGGGCCCGACCTTGCCGCCGATCCTTAGCGGCAGCCGCGCCCCCACGCCCGCGTCCGAAGCGATCAGGGCGGCCTGCGGATCCCAGATCATGCCCAGCGCCGCATCCTGAGCATTCCGCGCGATCAGGGCCGCCAACAGGAATGTGCTGTCGCAGGCCGCGCCCCCGCCGGGATTGTCGGCGCCATCCGCGACCACGACGGGGCCGCTGTTCGTCGACAGCGACACAGCCTCGTCCAGTACCTCGTCAATGCCGCGCGTCCGTCCGGGCGACACCTCGGCGCAAATCTCGACGAACCGGCTCAGAATATCGTCGGCTGCGGCCCCGGCCCGTTCGGGATGCGAGCCGTCATGCACCACAATGGACGCTGACCCCGTATGTTCGCTGTCCGACCACGGGAAGCCGTGCATCATGGATACCGACAGCAGGCCGTCGCGCCCTTCCCGCGCCGTCAGGCTGTCGACGAAGCTGCGCATGGGCTCCTCAGTCGTCCCGATCGGCCCGACGACAGGGCCGCGTCGGATGATGGTGCGCGGCGCGATTTCGCGACGCCCCGTGTGCTCGAGCAGTTCGTACAGCTCGCCGACGCGAGCGCGATAATCCGTGTGCGGATACTCCTTGCAGCCGACGAGGGCAGTCGCGCTTTCGGCCATCTGGGTCGTGACATTGCCGTGCAGGTCCAGGATCGCCCCAAGCGGGACATCGGCGCCGACGGCGGCGCGCGTTCGCGCCAGGATGTCGCCTTCGCAGTCCGCGTAGCCATCGGCCATCATGGCCCCGTGCAGAACGAGCATGACCATGTCCAGCGGGCCCGCCGCAGCGATGTCGCCAAGCAGTTCGTCGCGCAGGTGCTCATAGACCGGCCTAGGAAGCGGGCCGGACGGCTGGGTCCAGGCGCAGAGGCCCGCAACCATCTCGTGTCCACGCTCTTCGCCCAGCTCCAGCGCGTCGCCATAGGCCGGAAACGCCATGGCCTGAGCGCGCGTGGCCTCGTCACCGGCGCGATGAAGGATGTCGGCGGCAAAGGCTCGCAGACTGGTGGGCAGGGGCGAAAAGCTGTTGGTCTCGTGCGACAGGGAGGCGACAAAGACGCGAAGCCGCCGCCCGCTCATGCGCGAACCCGCTCGAACCGCAGGCGCCGGGTGCGGCCGGCGCTGAAGCTGAATCCGCCGCCATCGGCGTCGAACTCCACGAAGCCTCCCAGTCCGAAATGGGCCATGTCGATCGAAACCGCTCTCCAGAGCGGCCCGCCCATATAGTCCAGTCGGTAACGGGCGCCGTTCCACCGCCCCTTGAAGGTCAGCGTCACGGCGTCCACGCCGATGTCCAGCGCGGCCTGTGTTCCGGTGGATGCGGAGGCATAGGCTCCGGCGTGGGCGGACAGATCCGGCGTCGCGCCCGGTTCGAGCCGCTTCAGCACCTCCGCATTTCCCCACTGGCGATAGACCACCTCCGCCGGCGCCGCCTCGCCTTCCGGCGCCTCGACGACCATGTCGAAGATCCGGTAGGCCGAATGCAATCGGCCCTGAGCGTCGCGCCGCGCGGGAAGCGTGGCGCCGCCCATGCCGATCAACTGACGACCACCGTGTTCGAGAAGGTGCAGGGTCGTGCCCGTGGCTTCGGCATAGTACAGGCCGCTGACATTGACGCCGGGCAGGTCTTCCAGCGCAGGCCCCAGATCGGACACGCAGGCGTCGATGACACGATCAGCGAGGCTCATGGTGTCCACGCCGGCGCGGTTGGTG
>Ga0265296_1004030_pt1 | contig 13044 bp, 10 predicted proteins | sample MunlanPumphouse1_FD_189073 | JGI IMG/M metagenome (GOLD analysis project Ga0265296, IMG submission 189073) | Groundwater microbial communities from a municipal landfill in Southern Ontario, Canada - Pumphouse #1 | ecosystem: Environmental > Aquatic > Deep subsurface > Groundwater | place... | reverse complement strand
AGCAGAGCCCTGAAATTTATAACCATTGGTATTGGTCTGCTGCAGATTAGCAGTTCTCAGGGACGTGTCCTCGGGTTCAAAGACTAAATAATCTGGTGGATTGTGGTAGTGCTTATCTCGAGCGAGAGCAAGACTTTTAGCCGAACCCACCCATACGTCGATTATTTTTGGCTTACCGTAAATTAGAAACTCCGGTAACCATGCAACTACCGCAACGTTAGTCTGGTCTTTGTCGAAATGAATAATGCTGTCTTTAAACCGTGCCGTGATTTCGGTTGCTAACGGAAACCAGGTTTTGATTTCTATTCCTGGGGCTGGTTTCAGCTTGCCCTGGAAAAGGGCATCTGGAAATCCGGGGTCTTGTCTGATCCAAGTGCCCAAACCGCTCCAATCAACTTGATTCAATTTTTCAACAATTGAAAATTCAATCATGTTCCCAAGCAGCGGAGAGATTTTAGATACTACTTTAGCAAGATGCTGGGCGTAAATTACGCTATGCGGTTTCTTAATATCCAAAACATCCAAGGTCTGTCCTCTCAGGTTCTCAATTTCTTCAGTTGCCTTTTTCAGGACTTCCTTGTAGTTCATAAATTAGTGAGCTTGGATATTTATTGGCACGTATCAATCTAGAAGAGATTTTGGGGTTGCTCCTAGAGCCTTGGCTAGCTTTTCAATGTTTCTTAAAGAGAGATATTACGCGAACCACGCTCGACATCGCTCACGTAGGTACGGTGAAGCCCAGATTTTAAAGCAACCTCTTCTTGTGAGAGATCTTTCTGCTTTCGTAGTTCACGAAGTCGTTCACCGAATTTTTTCTGTATGTCGACCATAAGTAACTGTCACGTATGAGTTACATAGTAAATCCTCAGTCAATCTTGAGCCACAGACTATAAGTGACATTCTACTGAAACAAGCCCGCCGGAATAACTTATCCCCCAGACTCCTCCACGACACCTATTATACTTAATGCACAATTGAACCAAAGGACTAGCCAGCATTTCAGATCTAGGAGTTGCATGCGGCTAATGTAGAGCCAAAACGGGCCTCTACGACAGGCGAACACAGAATCTTTTTGATTCGGCGGCTGTCGTAACGGGTCCGTTTTTCGTTATCCGCACGGCGGGGCCATATCAAAATGCAATATGTATGAGAATGGCTACCAGACAACAGTACAAGGTGTAATTCCGCTTTCGGACGTTTGAGAAAGAAAAGAGTCGCTTTTCACTCAAGCTTTAAACAAAAAACCATCATTTTTCAATGGTGGTTTTTTGACAAGGCATGTGGGTCTACTCACACGCCTTCTCATGGCTCGGGGGGTGGGATTCGAACCCACGACCAATTGGTTACACATGCTCTCTCGGTTTCCCGAAAGTGTGGACTATATCTTCATCCTTCGATTTCTCGTGAGGATGCGAGGCGCTTCGACCGAGCTTGTCTCGGGCTACTCCTTCCCTCCTTCGCGTAAAGCTTCGGAGGGTGATAGCGGATAGTCTCTGAACCGGCCTTCGCTGAAGCTTCGTCCGGCAGGCCTTCCTGCTCGTTCGATTTCCTACGAAGGATTGGCTGCTGATTACCATGTCGTTACCGACGAAGGCTTCCAGTCCATCTTCACATAAAGTTTCGACGGATCCTCCGAAGCTCTTTCGAGCGAAGGAGGACAATTCACCTCGTTTCATTCCGATGTCTCCATCGGAAGCTGCTATTTGGACCACTCGGCCCTGGTCACAGCCAACTGCTCTGCCACTGAGCTACCCCCGAATGTTCTGTTGTGAGGGTAGCGAAGTGGCAATGGCAACCACTGCTTGTCCGCCGTAGCTCCAGTTAGGAGCGAAGGTGGAAGCTACCCCCGAATGTATCTTTTCTAAAGAGCGACAGGATTATAGCAAAAACCATTTTCTGGCACAACAGGCAGACCTTTTTCGATTTGACAAATAATTTCATCTGTTTATACTTGATCCAGCTATGAATCAAACCAACCGACTCTTAAACGGACACCGTAAGAGCCACCGCGTGCTGTGGTCGGGTCATTGGTTTTGATTGTTAGCTTCATCAGGCAATCAACAACAGTGGCCCAAGCCGGGTCACTTTTTTTATCACTCAATTGCGCAACATCAGAGAGGTTCTTCGAAGACTCTCTGGCCGTCTTTGCGCAATTGAGATTGGCCAGAAGTTTTCAAAGAGCCTCGCTGATGCGAGGTTCTTTGTTCTTTACAGCCAAAAAGGAGAAGGCAATGAAACGGGACATCATTCGGTTCCAGCAAGAACTTCTGATCCCAACTCTGGGAGAGAATCCGCGACAACTTCTCGATCAGTCATCGTGGATGGGATTCAAGGGATCTGGAGCGAGCTGGAGCGATCTCTCGGATGAGGACGCTCACGAGCTCGCGCTGTGGTTGGGCCCCAGCGCCTACAAGGTGGTGCGCTTTTCGCCGGACATTCTGAGTTCTTTACAGCCAAAAAGGAGAAGGTGATGAAACAGGACATCATTCGGTTCCAACAAGAACTTCTGATCCCCGCTCTTGGAGAGACTCCGCGGCGACTGCTCGATCAGTCATCGTGGATGGGATTCAAGGGAGCTGGAGCGAGCTGGAGTGACCTCTGTGATGAGGACGCTCGCAAGTTTGCGCTGTGGTTGGGTCCAAGCGCCTACAGGGTGGTGCGCTTTTCGCCGGACATTCTGAGAGCGATCCTTCAGCACGACCGGCCAAAGGTCATCTCGGGAGGCTCGTGTATGATTACCAGCGCGGACAACAAACAATTGCGCGGTGATGAATCACGCATTAAGGATCTCATCCAGTTACTGCCCAACCTCCCACAGCTCATTGATCCTCTCCTGCCGATTCTCGGCGCGGACCTCCATCTGGACATACTGGAGGACACCCTTTTCGCGGAGAATCGCGAGCACCTCATTGGCGCTCTGCAGGAGGAAGGAAACCGTCACACGATGATGTTCCAAGCGTGGGCTCGCCTTCACGGAGCCAATGCGCCTGTCAAGCCGTGCTTTTTCTCACAGCTCCCAGTGAAGCGCGCAACAGCGGAATTCTACCAAAACAGCTTCTTTCGCTCGCAGGTTAAACCTCATCTCTCGCGCGCGCAGGTCGAGTTCTCGTACACTGGACCATGGGCCGATATGCTCCGTGAGCAAAGCGTCATCCCGATCGACTGCGACTACTTCGTGGTTGAGCCATTCCACCACTTCACTGAAACCATGCATGTGCAGATTGGACTTCCAGGATCGCACATCTGGCAAATGCTCACATGGACAAAGAGCTTCTTTGAAACCTACGGATATGGCGAGGGTCTGAATGCTGGAGTGGCTGGTGGAATCGCGTTCATCCCGTACATCGAGCCTGACGGCCGTCTCGGCTGGGACTCGACCACGACCGAGACGACCTGCCATCAGGGAAACGCCCGCGACTTTCTCAACGCGCGGTTGGCTCTGTGCGAGGGGAAGCGAATCCCGAATCTCAAAAGCGACGCGCTATTCGCCGACGGACTTAACTGTCTGTATCTCTACCCAGAGTGCCGCGAGGCGCTCTATGATATCCGTGCCGTGTGGAACGAGATCGAACGTGAGTGCAAGCCGTTCTCCAAAGATAAGGACGCGCTAGTGAAGCGCAAAAACCTTCTGCGCCTATCAGAAGATATCAGGCGCGTATGGCTTCCGCCCCACGAAGTGCTTGCACGCCATCTGGAGCACCTGATCCTAAGCGTGTTCAATCCTGTGATGCCCGTCTCTCGATTGGCGTCCTAACGAGCCTGGGGGTGATTCACTCACCCCCAGTATTTTCCCTATGTATCAATGCAACAACCAACAACTCGACGACATGCTACTGGGCGCTTCGCTTTTGGCGACTGGTGGCGGAAGTTTGTACGAAAAAAAGAAAGCGTTTCTGCAAGATGTGCGCCTGCCGATTACCGTAATCGAGGCTGATGATCTTGCAAAAGACGACCTGCTGTGCACCGTGTACGCTGTTGGCTCAACATCAACGCAGGAAACGAATTTTTCTGAAACGCTTCAGATCGGCATAGAGCGCGTAGAGGCCTATGCTGGTAAGAATCTGCGTGTGCTCTTTGCGGGCGAGCTTGGAGCGGAGCACCTGGCAATCAAGGCCGCGGCTTTCTGCGGGGCAGACGTTTTGGACGCAGACGGAACCGGAGGCAGAGCCGTCCCTGAAATTGTCCAAGACCAATTTTCTCTCTATGGCCGACAGACAACGCCGGCGTTCGTTGTCGATTCCAATGGCGAAATAGGCCTCTTTGAAAATCTCTCACCAGAGGCGCTCGAGGATGCAGTGCGTCGCCGCGCCTGCCTGACACAGGGGCTGGTGTTGGTTTTCGATCACTTGATACACGGAAGTGACGTGTGGATGTTGTCGTTGGGAACGCTGAAACGTTCCATGGCGGTTGGGCAATGCCTGCGGGAAAAAGCCTTCAATCGTTTTGGCGCTCTGGGGCTCGACCTCGTTGATGAAGCAGTGGTCACAGCCGTTGAATCCGATCCAAGAGCTGACTTCTTTCGAGCCACGCTCTCGCTCCAAGGAAAAAATGCGTACACGATTCTCATCCAAAACGAAAACCTCGTCCTGCTCCAAAACAACAAGCCGCTCGTCACCTGTCCTCACCTCATCATGCTCGTGGACGTGAACGGCAACCCGATTCACAACTCCCAACTGGAAAACTCTCTGCACCATGTCGTGACCATCGTAACAGCAAAGGCTTCGCGCGCTTGGCAAACACCGCGTGGCCACGAACTCTTTTCCCCTCGGCAGTTCGGTTTTAAGTATGACGTTACGTATGCAAAAACTTGAGATGTCCCAATTATGCCGCTTCACAAAAACAATTTCGCGAGCTTAATCTCGTCCCAGGAATACTCATCGCCCAGGATCGCCTTCACTGGACCGAGCATGGAGGTGTGTGCGTCTTCGATGGCTTTGTGGATGACTCGGAGACGTTCAGAGTCTGGACGCAGATGCTCGATGTTGAGAGTGGGATCTTGGATGCGGAGCGTCATGAGGTACTGAATGATCGTGCCTTCGACAACGCCGCGGGCTCTGGCCATTTCGGGAATCGATTTCTCCTGCTCAATAAGCTCTCTCGTTTTTTCTAGTGTCGAGCTTGGACGGATGATCGTCATGGACGACGGTTGATTTTTTGGTTTTGGATGCGCACGGGACGTCAGATTGTGTGACTGCGACCAGCTCTGAATGATCTCAAGAAACGCCTCTCCGTACGCCTCCAGCTTTCTTGCACCGATACCAAAAAGACCGGCGAGAGAATCGAGAGTCAGCGGAAAATAGTAGGCCATCTCCTGAAGCGTACGGTCACCAAAGATAATGAACGGTGGAACATTTTGATCGTCAGCAATTTTTTTGCGAAGCGCGCGGAGTTGTTCGAACAGCTCTGACTCAAACGAGAGGTTGTCGATGCGGGAGGTTGTTGGTTTGAACGTCCCTGAAGGGACTTTGAATTCTGGAGTAGCTTTGGGCAAAAGAATCGTCGCACGCTCTGTGAGCGCCGCCTTTCCCATCCGACTTACGCGTAGTGTTGGATATTCACCTTCATTTTTTTCAAGATACCCTTTCTTCACCAGGTGGCGGATGAACTCACGCAAGTCGTCGACGGAGACCGTACGCGCAGATCCGTAGACAGACAGCCTCTCGTGATTGTTTTCGAGAATCCGTCCTTTCTTTGACCCACGCAGAACATCGCAAACGTACGCCGCACCGAACATCTCGCCTGTGCGTAAAACGGCAGAGAGAATCTTCTGCGCAATCTCTGTTGTGTCATGTTCTTCCTCATTTGGTAGCACGCAGTTGTCGCACGCGTTGCACACTGGAACAGCCCACGGCTCCGCAAAATATTCGAGCAAGAATTTGCGACGACACGATGACGTCTCACAGTAGTCGATCACTTGCGAAAGTTTTTTCCGTGCCGCCAACTGCTCCGCCTCGTCTTCAATCATCTCGATAAAATACTCATGCTTGCGCTTGTCTCCAAACGTATAAAACAATACACAATCACTGTTCAGCCCATCTCGACCGGCGCGGCCGGTTTCCTGATAATATCCTTCGATCGTCTTTGGAAGATCCATGTGGACAACGAGTCGAACGTCTGGCTTATCGATCCCCATCCCAAACGCGATGGTGGCAACGATGATTGGAACTTCATCGCGAATAAATTTTTCTTGAGTCTGTTTGCGGACCTCACGCTCAAGCCCGGCGTGATACGGCAGAGCTAAAAATCCAGCTGACGCAAGATCATGTGCAAGCGCCTCTGTATCCTTTCGAGAAAAACAATAGATGATGACTGGTTTGTCCTTATACGGTTTTAAGAGATGAACCAGCGACTGATACGCATTATTTTTGGGACGGATGGCGTAGTGGAGATTGGGGCGGTTGAAGCTCGAGAGGAACACTTTTGCTTGAGACAGCGAGAGTTGCTTCTTGATGTCTTCCCGCACTCGCACCGTTGCCGTTGCCGTAAGCGCCATAACCGGAACCGATGGAAACATCAATCGCAAATCCTTCAGAAGACGATAGTCCGGCCGAAAGTCGTGCCCCCATTCTGAAATACAGTGGGCTTCATCAATGGCGATAAACGAGACATTGAGCGTCCGCAGAAACAATTGAAACTCAAGCGAAGCAATCCGTTCAGGTGCAAGATACAAAATCTTCAACTCTCCAGAGCAAGCACGTCTCTCAACCAGACGAATCTCCGCAGTCGTCAGTGAGCTATTGAGATACGCCGCCTGGATGCCGTTCTCCACCAGTGAATCAACCTGATCCTTCATGAGCGCGATGAGCGGTGAGATCACAAGCGTAAGTCCATCGAACATGAGCGCTGGCAACTGAAAACACAACGACTTCCCTCCACCGGTTGGCATCAAAACCAGCGCGTCCTTTTTTTGAAGGATCGTATTGATGATGTCCTCCTGCAGTGGACGGAACGTCTCGTATCCAAAATGGGTCTTAAGTAATTCCAGCATACGTATAAAAAATCGCCAGCTCCGAGAGCTGACGTTTCCGATCTCATGAATATATAGAGTCTAATCAATTTTTCGGTTTTTGTCAAAAACGATCTGTGGAAAACTTACTGATCATTCCTCTTGTTCACAAAACTACATGATGTAGTGTATGCTGTAATGCATAAAAACTTCCACTAACGACCTTCTTCACATTTTAAAAACAATGCCCCCTATGACAGACGAACAACACGAAGCGCCGTCTCTAACAAAACGAGAGCGTCGCGAAAAAAGAAAGCAAGAACACGCAAATCTTTCTCTGCAAGACCAACGTACAAAAACTTACAAGACAGTGGCAAAGACGAGTCTGGTTATTATTGCTATGCTCGTAGGATTGTATGCGCTTGTCCAGTTCATCAAGAACGCACCAGTGCTTCCACCCACATCCACACAGGGACACATAGAAGAAATGCCAAGCTCGCACATGGTGAATGATCCAATTCCCGATAACATCCAGCGTCATATGCTTGAACACGCTGACGGGAAGGGAAAACCAGGCGTTCTCATTCAATACAATTGTGTAGATTATAGTTGCCCAGATGATCTCGTTGAGCGATTAAGCGCCATCGTGCTTGAGTATCCCGATCATGTGTATCTGGCTCCCAATACCTACAGTGGAATGATTATTCTGACAAAACTCGGTTCTTATAAAATTCTCGATGAGCTTGACGAATCGGCCATCCGCGCGTTTATTGAGTAACGGGACATTCCTATGCCTCACTCATTTTCTCCAAAAAAAATTCACCTAGATCAAAAAGGTCTTGAGAAAGTTCTTGGAAGTCTTGAAGCCGCCGTGATGGAGGTCATGTGGATCAAACCCAGCCAAACCATCCGGTGCGTGCGCGACGCGCTTGCCCCAAAAAAGGACGTGGCGTTTAACACGGTCATGACGGTTATGAACCGCATGGTCGACAAGGGTCTTCTAAAACAGTTGACGAGCGGCGGCGCAACCTGCTATACGCCCACCTGCACGAGGGGAGAATTTCTTCAGAAAGTCTCACACTCTGTTTTTGCATCGTTCCTGCAAGACACGCGTATCTTTGGTGTTGCATTTTTTCACAAGGCCATCCGTGAGCTGGACGAGGAGTCGCGTGCGTCATTACGTCGTGTGCTAGACGAAATATGAAATCTAAACAGCGTCCAACATCTCGCATGCATCTTCCCGTATGCCTAGCCATCACAGCCACGACAACGGCTGGGTTTGGTTTTATCCTGTTGACTCTTATGGATCGCTCGCACGGTGTTGTCGCTTTATTTTTTTCAGACTGTATCGCGAAACTTTCGGCAGGATCGGTAATTGAGCCAACCGGCCTATTGCTTCTTACGATGACGGCTATTGTGATGAGTGCGATGATCCTTGGTCTGTTTGCCACAATCTCAAATACCATCCACTACCTTTCCTTACGAGCATTCCTGCGCAAAACTTCAGTGCGCACGCAACCGTATGATGGAATCGAGGTGTTTGTATTTGAGGATGTCGCCGTGAGCGCATTTACCTTTGGGTTGTTGCGACCTGCGATTTTTTTGAGCTCCAGCTTGAATGAATCCTTTGCGCATGATGAGTTGATTGCAGTGTTATCTCATGAAGCCCATCATGCAAATGAGCTTCACCCTCTCAAGCTTTTTCTTTGGGACGTATGCGCGCGAACAGTTTTCTTTTTGCCAATGGTAAAGGAGGCACGCGACTATCACGCACTTTCCTGTGAGGTGCGTGCGGATCGGGCGGCCATCGCCGCGAGCTCCCGTTGTGCGCTTGCTCGATCAATGCTACGAATCGCAAACACCATCCCTGGCACCAATTCCGTTCGAGCAGGATTTGGAATGGTTCCAAGTCGGATAGCGATTTTTATCGAAGGCAAACGTCTATCGCTCACGTTTTCCTTACGTGGCGTCTGTTTAAGTATTTTGGCTCTCGTGGGATTCACGATAGCGCTTATGCCTATGCGTATCTCGCACGCACACGTTCTACCAGCAACCTGTGAACAACAGGAGTCTGAAATAATTCATCAAACGAATCCTTACATACAAGGATCAAAGCCCTCGGCCCATGAGATATCCACACCACAGGCAGATACACTACCCCTTGTAGTGTATACTCAAACTCATGAATAATTTAATTGAGACCTCTCATCGACACTCTATGGAAAACCCATTTCAACCAATGGAACCAACCGCACAGACAGCCCCAGAATCTAGATCCATCACCATCAAGCTCCCCTCTTTTCCAAAAGTAAACTTTCAATCGACGGTGCTCCTGTTACTCATTGTTGTTGGTCTCATTCAGACGGTACAGTTGTTTGGAATCCGCAATGCCGCCGCCTCCGCTTCCGTAACACCAGCTAGTTCGACTTCCAGCACAACATCACCTTCGTCCAGCGGTTCTTCCTCCTCCGGAGAAAGTGCGCTCCCCTCGATGGTAGGTGGTTGCTAATCCCGCTATGAAACAAGAAGAACAGCGCGCGCCTTATATTTTTCTTGGTGTCGTCATGTTGATTGGATCGTTCGTGTTATTTATGACACAACGTTCTCTCAACGATAAAATCGCTACAGCGGCAGAAAGTGTGCTCCCTGCCGAGCTTACGATTACGGTCATTCAAACTCCAGACTGTCCGTTATGTTTTGACGTTGAATCAGCCGTGAGTCTCCTGCGCGAACAGTCCGTCACGCTTTTACGCAACGATGATGTTCTACAAGGCTCACCGCAAGCAACTGATCTGATTGCGCGCTATAACATTTCAAAACTTCCAACAGTGGTGATTGAAGGCGAAGTAGACAAAGAAATCATTCTCTCATTTTTGGAAGCGAACACAGAGCCCTCTGGCGAGGCGCGAATATGGAGCGCCATCCCTCCACCGTTTGTGGATGCGGGAGATGGACTCATTGCAGGACTGGTCGATGTAACCATGATCACAGATACACGCTGTCGTGTCTGTAAAGATCCTGCCGCGTTTGTGGATTTCCTTGTGAATTCTGTCGGCTTGGTTCAAAACTCCACAACGACGTTGGATGCGCGAGATCCAGCCGCCAAGGAGATCCTCGCTTCCCATGGAATTAAAACGGCTCCAAGTGTTATTCTCTCTCAAGATGCAGAAGTCTACGCTCAACTCATTGCCTCATGGGGACAGTTTGGCACTGTTGCTCCTGATGGATCGTTTGTCGCGTTTTTACAAGACCCTCCGTACATTGAGGTTGACAGCGGTAAAGTGCGAGGCCTCACGACTCTCACCGTGCTCACAGATGAAAGTTGTGACGCGTGCTACGACGCCACCACGCACAAGTCGATCCTTGAAAATACGTTTGGCATTTCTCTTACGAGTACGGCGACTATCGATAGCGCGTCTACCGCAGGGAAACAACTCATCACCAAATACAAAATCGAACAACTTCCAACGATCATTCTCTCTGGTGACGGGGAGGCGTATCCAAATCTTATTGCCGCATGGGACACTGTCGGTTCTGTTGAGGACGATGGGTCATTCATCTTCCGCAACCTTGCACTCATGGGCACGTATCGTAATCTCTCCACAGGAGAAATCGTAACAGCACAATAAGTATGTCGGCAATTCTCTCAACGCTTGCGTCCATTTTGAAAGAGCGACTCTATCAATACGTCGCATTTTTCTCATCGATCGCTCTTTTAGTTCTGCTATTGTTTCTTCAAAGTCGTACCGTTGGACTCACCAATTTTTTCACCATGGCGGCAAATGGAGAGTACGGCTCTTGGGGAGTTCCTTATGCCTATACCTACGCGACACTCCTGGTAATCGTGGCTGTGCTGTTCGGAGTTTCCATGGCAGTTTTAACGTGGCAATTCCGTCACTCAAAATTACGAGACGCGCGAAGCATGAAGGATGTGGCTCAAGTGTTTGGTGGTGGCTCGCTTGCTTCACTTGCCGCAGGGTGTCCCGTCTGTGGTGCGTTCTTGTTGGGAGCGCTGGGTGTCGCAGGCGGTCTGGCCATCTTTCCGCTCAAAGGTCTTGAACTTCAATTTTTGTCTGTGGCATTTATAGGTTCCTCTGTGGTATTTGGCGCAAAGCGTGCTGGGTTCTCAATGAGTGAGAATTGCAACGAGTGCAAATCAGATGGAATCGAAGGAATCTGCCAGATCCACGAAGCAGAAGCGCCGATTTTACGCTCTGCCAAGCGTGCACTAGGTTTGCCGCAGGATCTTCTCGTTTCTATCCTCATTGGTATTTTTATCATCAATCAGTTTATGGTCGGACAAGTGAGCGCAGAACTGGGCGGGAAATCCACTCTCTCTGCGGTCGCAAATATTTTCAGCATCCAAAGCGCGAGTGCACAAACCATTCTCATGCCTATGTTGAATGAAGATGGATCGACCACATCCATTAAACTCATGCCAACCATCACGGAAGTTCCTGCGGAAGGAAATTCAGGTGATGTGGTTGCCGATGCACTTGTGGTCATGCAAGCCACCGGAACACCGTTTTACGCGCCCGAGGGTATAAGTTTTGATGATCCGATCGGCGCGCTTGAATTGTGGGGAACCTATGATAAATCCGTTACGCTGTCAGATGATCTGCAAGAGCGTTATGACGATCTCACAAGCAGGTTTACGTGTAACTTTTGTTGCGGTTCTCCCACGCGTGTCACAACGGTGAACCGATGCGGATGTGCACACTCGGCCGCGGCGCGAGGATTCTTTAATTACATGCTCAATGCCTACAGCGACACTTACACAAATGAACAGCTTATTGGCGAAGCTTACAGATGGATGGGCATCTGGTATCCAGAGGGAACTGTTCAAGATTATCTCCTTGCCACTGATCGCGGCGAAGTGATTGGCCACAAAAATCACGGTGGCGCTGGTGCAGATGGCATGCATGGATTTGGATCCCTATAATCCTGCTTCTTTAATTCATCCTTTTTTATGTGTTATGACTACTGATAAAATTATTGAGTATTCCCTGCGCATCGCCGTGTTCGGTGAATTCTTCGGTCACGGCGTTTTTGCGCTCCAAGGAAAAGAATCGTGGATCGGATGGATTCAACAGATCACAAACGTAGATACGGCAACGGCCACAACCATTCTCACCGGTGTGGGCGTGCTGGATATTGTTGTTGCGATTCTGGTCTTGTGCTGGAAAAATGTACCGCGTGCCGTTCTGCTGTGGGCGGCCATCTGGGGATTCTGGACCGCGCTTATTCGACCAATCGTTGGTGAACCCATCTGGGATTTCGTAGAGCGCTGGGCTAACTGGGGCGCGCCGCTCGCCCTCCTGCTCCTACGCGGCTGGCCAAAATCGGCAAAGGATTGGATCAAGTAATGCGCGTTGCCATTGTCGGCGGAGGAGCCGCTGGACTCATGTGCGCTGTGACACTGCACGAAACGGTTCCCACCGCGGAAATTTTTTTGTTCGAGCGCAACGATGGGCTTGGAAAAAAAGTCATCATCTCTGGTGGAGGGAGATGCAATGTCACCACTGGCATTCTCGACGTGAAGACCATCCTCACAAAGTATCCTCGTGGAAATAAGTTTCTCACAAGCGCGATGTACGGCTTCCCTCCCGATGCCGTCATCCATTGGTTTGAATCTCGCGATGTTCCTCTCAAGACACAATCTGATTTGCGCGTGTTCCCAATCTCGGACAAGGGGCGCGACATCGTCCGCGTGTTTGAAATGCTCTTTCAAGAGTCTGAAGTGACGGTGATGCTAAAGACCAACGTCGTGAACGTAACCAAACAAGGAAAAAAATTCTCTGTTCTCACAAAAGAGTCAGCCCTACCTCTCATCGTGGATCGTGTCGTCCTCACCACCGGTGGCCAGGCGTACCGACACACAGGCTCCACAGGTGACGGCTACGCGTTTGCGTCCTCACTGGGTCACACGATCACGCCGCTCGCGCCAAGCCTGAACGCTTTTTTCACACGCGAGAAGTGGCCGGCGCAAATCTCTGGTCTATCATTTGACAACGCGACGATCACCGCACTACGCGGAAAAAAGCATCCGTCGTTCACAGGACCGTTTCTGTTCACTCACAAAGGCGTAAGTGGACCAG
>Ga0265296_1004029_pt1 | contig 13047 bp, 16 predicted proteins | sample MunlanPumphouse1_FD_189073 | JGI IMG/M metagenome (GOLD analysis project Ga0265296, IMG submission 189073) | Groundwater microbial communities from a municipal landfill in Southern Ontario, Canada - Pumphouse #1 | ecosystem: Environmental > Aquatic > Deep subsurface > Groundwater | place... | reverse complement strand
TGGCTTCGGTTATATTCTTTGAAATTCATACGAAAATATTGAAGTTTTATGACTCTATTATACCAAGAACTCTCACTTTCAGTGAGAGTTCTTTTAGCTTTTATGAGGAAGTTTTGGGACAGCCTCAAGCGCTGGTATTTTTTTGATGAAAAATTTTCTGATGGGCCGGCTCGAGCCGGCCTCACCTCGCTGAGCATTTCTTAGATGTTGGTCTTCGGGCCAAAGCTCAGCTTTGGCTACACATAACAAATCAAGAAAATCTTGTTTGTTTAAAGGAGAAGGTTCATAGAACAAAGTCGTGTGTACGACTTGTTTTATATGACCGAACTGATCTTTGGGGTGGGCCAGCTAAGCTGGCCTCACCTCGCTGAGCTATATTTTGATGTTGGTCTTCGGGCCAAAGCTTAGCTTTGGCTATGCACGACCAACCGAGCTCAGCTCGGTGGTGCCGGGAGAGGGAGTCGAACCCTCACGACGTTGCCATCATTGGATTTTGAGTCCAACGCGTATACCAATTCCGCCATCCCGGCATATGTGGAGATTATGGTAACAGTTTTTTTCTTTTCCGCAAAGAAACCTGCCTAAAATCATTATTTTTACCTTGGAATCATTGACTTTTTGCTTATTTCTGATACTCTATTGCGTCCTCTTCTTTTGAGGAAAGACCGTTCCTTTCACCCCCCCACCCTCTTTACGGAGGAAGTTCCATGACCGCGTTTCTGCTCTTCGGCCTCATCGTAGGCATCATCGGTTCACTTCCCTTTGACGTCGGACTCCCCGGCTGGATCAAGAAGTGGATCTACCTCACCGTCGCCCAGGTCCTGTTTTGGACCGTTCTTTCCTACTTCATGATGATCCACATCGTAGGACCTCTGGGAGGCTGGCCGCTCTGTCTGCTTGTTCTCTGTGCATGGGTTATCAATGCTTCGATATGCCTTCAAAGAGATTGCCATGACAGCCCCGGATATTACATGGAATACCCAAAGGCCAAACGTTCAGGGATCGCCACCCTCATAGGCGCTTTTGTCTTTATCATCTTGCTCATTGTCCCAGACTGTGCGGCTCTGCGACATGATGAATACTACGCGTTTACGGCCGATCAGGTCGAAACCACAGGTGACTGGACCGACAGCTTCTCTGCTGTCGATCCCGGCCACATTCGCAACGTCCCCAGGGTTTCGGCAGAGTGGAAAGGAAACAAGATCCTCGGACAGTCCACAAATTCGCTCGGGAGCAAATACCATATCGGAAAATACACCGTCCAGAAATGCGTTGACAGACTCGTCCATGTGGCTCCTCTCGAATTCTCCGGATTCTGGCGTTGGCGCAAATCCAAGACCTCTCCGGCCTACATCACCATCTCGGCGGAAGATACTGCAGATCTTGGTAAGCTTACGGAAGGCTGGCACATAGCCTACATGGAAAGCGCTTTCTTCGGCCACAACCTCCGTCGTCACATCTACACCCACGGATATCAATTCCGCGGAGTCACAGACATCACCTTTGAAATCGATGACGAAGGACGTCCTTGGTACACTGCCACCCTCTACACCCCGACCGTCTTTTGGAACGGGGAGCGTGTGGACGGCATTCTCCTCATCAATCCGGAAACCGGAGAGATGACGGAAAAAACCATGGACGAAATCCCCGCTTGGGTGGATCGCGTCATCCCTCGGGATGTGGCCATTGATCGCCTCACCTGGTGGGGAAAATATATCCACGGCTGGTGGAACACCACATGGCTCCAGGACAGTACTGATGTCACCAGACCTACGTCTTACGACAACCCCCGTGACGGCAGCAGTAACAGTAGCGCCCAGATCGTCTGGGACGCACAAGGAAATGCGACGTGGTTTACCGGATTTACGAGCATTCAGGATTCAGACAATTCCTTGGTGGGAATCGCTCTCATGGATTCCCGGACAGGATCCGTCCGCTACTATCGTTCCTCCGGAGCAGATGAAGCAGGCATCCTGCAAGCCGTCAACGCGGCTTTTGTGAATTACCCCGGATACCGTGGAACCGAACCGATTCCCTACAACATCTACGGAGAGCGCACCTGGGTAGTGCCGGTCGTTTCCGAAGATGGAATCACCCAAATGATCACTCTGGTCCGAGGATCCAACAGCCAAATCGCCAAAGGCGCGGATATCCACTCGGCGCTTGTGGACTACAGGGGAAAACTCCAAGACAGCGGGACCAAGGTCGAACCAAGTCCGACCGGTGATCTTCAAACCGCAAACGGGACAATCGACCGCTTGTCTCCTCTGGTCGCAGGTGGAGAAACCGTCTTCTACCTGACCCTGCGGGAGAACACGGATACGATTTTCTCAAGCACGGTCAGCGTTTCCCCGGAACTCACGATCGCTCGCCCCGGCGAAGAAGTCACGATTGAGTTTGAGGAAACCCATGACCCCATCGTCCTCATGAAACACTTCAATCTTCTCTCTTTCGAGGCACGAGAGCCCGCGAAGAAAGAATGACGCTTCCGGTGCTCTAAGCACCACGAACCTCGCCTAGGCGGGGTTTTTTTGTTGTCAAAAATGCGCTATAATGGGCCCATCACGTTATGACTCTGACGACCCATACTCTTATCGGCGCAGTCTTAGCAAAAATGACGGGCAATCCCCTTTTAGCCTTTCTTCTGGGTTTTATCACCCACTATCTTGTGGATATCGTGCCCCATGGGGATAATCGCCTCTCTGAAAATTTCCGCATCAAAAAGAAAAAGCGCAAAGAAATTGCCGCTTTTCTCATGATCGATGCCTGCATCGCCATTTTCTTTGTTCTTCTTCTCGCCAATACCCGAGACATTGCAAGTATGCGCACATTCACCTGGGGAATCGTCGGTGCCGTGCTCCCGGATTTTCTGGTCGGATTGTATGATTTGACGCGATCACGTTTCCTTCGATGGAACTATCGTCTGCACTTTTTCTTTCATGATCTTTTGATCCGTAAACGTGGAGATGTTCCGCTCTACTATTCCCTTCTGGCACAAATGGTCATCATCGCCTACCTTCAAACAAAACTTTGATAAGGCACATGGCCCTTACTTATAGGTCTTATCGGTCCTATAGGACCTATCCAGACAGGAGGGGCTTTATCCCCTTCTTTTTTGTCTTCTTCTTTGCGGCTACCTGTTGGATCGCTTCCATCGTTTCTTTTGCCGCCTGATCCCAAGAAAATTTTCTCGCTTGTTCCCTTCCCGCTTTCCGCAGCGCTTCCGCCCCTTCGGGAACAAACAAACATTGGGCAATCGCAAAAGACATTTGTTCCCTATCGAGAGGATCCACGGATAAAACCGCATCACCTCCAATCTCGGCCAAGGCTCCTTGTGCGGTCGTGATGACAGGAGCTCCCGCACTCATGGCTTCCAAAATAGGAAGACCGAATCCTTCATAAAATGATGGAAAAAAGAACACAGACGCATGAGAAAGGAGGTTCCATTTTTCTTCTTCACTCACTGGCCCCACAGCTTGAACGACTCCTTGCGGTTCCATGGATTGCCATTTGGCATTCACACGATTTGCCGCTTCCTCAATGGGTGCCGTCTCCCAACCAAACCTTCCGGCTAAAATAAAACGAATTTGATTGGCCTGCTCGGGATGATTGGTTAAAAAAAGATCAAACGCTTCTATCGCGGTGACAAGATTTTTTCTCGGCTCCAAGGTTCCAAGATACAGCACATATTCACGATCGTACGGAAACATTTTTGTTTGTTCAACTGTTTGCGACATCTTCTTCACTCCTTCATAAATGACTCGCGTCTTTCCCGCAGATTGAGGAAATAATCGCTCCACTTGAGATTGTGTTGCCTCTGAAACCGTCAAAATCGCGTCGGTTTTTTTTATGCTCCTTGGCACAATCACTTGTGTGGAAAAATCTTGCAGCCCCAGATCGGCAAACCACTCCGGATGTTCCAAAATGGTGAGATCATGAATGGTAATCACGGATTTTCCCCACCATCCAAACGGCACCTGACCTGAAGGACAAAAAAGAACGGGGGAAAAAAGACGAAGAATGGTCGGAAGAAAAATGTGTCGAGAAAAAAATGACACCTTTGGAAAGAGTGGCCGCAGGTAGCGCACATTTTTTGCGCCGGGAACAAAACGTTTCTCCGCCTCAGAGTTAAAGACATTCGGAACAGCTAAAACAAACGTCACTTCCGGATAGGCGCAAATAAGATACGCGAGGATGGCACGTGTGTAATGTTCGATCCCGGCCCCTTCCCCTCCTAGCGGATCGCAAATGGTTGTGGCGTCAACGGCAATTCTCATAAAAGAAAAGAAAGTCCTTTAAGGACACCACTTAAAATCAAGGAAACCACAACTCCTGCCGCGACCATCCCTCCCAAAATCGCAGGCAACGCCAGACGACGCTTCATATCAAAAACGATGGCAAGAAGGCACGCGCTCCACACTCCCGATCCCGGCAAAGGAATCGCCGTAAAAATAAAAAGAAAAATGGCGCCATATCGTTGATAAGAGGCGCGATGTTTTTCTTCAAGGCGTAAAACGGTTTTTGTATACCAACGTTCAAACCAAGCACAATGTCGTCGGAAAAAAAGAAACAACGGGGCGGCATACAGCAAAACGAAAACAGGAATGGCATTCCCAATCAACGAAATAAGAAAAGCACGGGCTAAAGACAGATCAAAAACCTGCACACCCAGCGGAATCGATAAACGCAATTCGGTGACCGGAAGAGCGGCAAGGATGGCGGTGGCAAGGTCGGGTGAACGCTCCGCGATCCCCGAAATCCAAGAAAGAAGAAAGGTGATCATAACCAGTCGTACACTTTGTACGCCCAAGCGGCTAAAGACTTTACGTCTTGAAAACGACTTTGATCGGTTTCAGATCCAAGCACCACGACAATAATTTCATGTCCCCCATTTTCAGAAAAAATAGTTCCAAGACAATAGCCTGCCTCGGGAAGATATCCGGTCTTTCCTCCCACAATCGCATAAGGAGGTTGATTCAAAAACGAGTGCAGTAAATCATCAGTACTCTCTACGGTATAGAAGGATCCGGAAGTACTGGAAACGGTGATGACCGATTGTTGAGTGATGGTGCGAATCGTTTCGTTTTGCAAAATATGATCAAGCATGAGCGCAAGATCGGCAACAATGGAACGATTGTCTTGTGAAAGCCCGGTCATATCGACAAAGGTTGTACGCTGCATGCCAATCTCCGCAGCCGCCTCATTCATCCGTGCGACAAAATCTCCTTCGGTCATGCCGGAAAGTCGTGCCAGGGCGGCTGTCGCGGAATTATCACTCCCCACCAAACTGGCTTTAAGCAAATCTCGGACCGTCACAAGATCCCCCACCGGAATATGTTGAGTGCCTCCCAAACGGACATCTTGCGATTCAATGGCGGCCTGCGCATCAAGATCAGGAGAGGTTTCTAAAAAAATATGGGCCGTCATGAGTTTGGTGATGCTCCCGATCGAACGAGGTTCGTCAATATTTTTTTCAAACAATGGCGTCCGTGTCGTACGATCCAATACCAACGCGGAAACGGCCGTTGTTTCCACCCCCACGCTTGTGGGATGTACGCGCGTGGGAGGTTGCGAGACATCAAGAGCCTCGGGAAGATGTGGTCGGTTTGTATCCAAAGATTCCTCAACCGCAAGCGCTGTACGATCTATTCCCTCCGGATTGACCGCAAGCCTTTCCATCATACCTCCGTCGTAAGGAAGGAATTGAAGAAAAACCGTGGAGAGCATGACTTGAACAATGAGACGAAAAATCATACAACCGATGGTATTTCTTGAATGAGTTGTTGGACGATCAGATCGGCATGAAGTTCGGCATACTGCGGGAGATCTTCCACACGATTCACCCCAAGATGACGCAAAAATTCAAAGGAAATCGTGTAGGTATTTTGAAGACGCTGTTTGTCCTCGTGTTCTTCGATGAGTCCGCGTATCAAGAGATTGCGTAAAATCAAACTGCAATTCACCCCACGAATCTGCTCGATCTCCGGCTTGGTGATCGGTCCGCGATAAGCAATGATCGTCAGTGTTTCCACGGAAGGAGGGGTGAGCTCTCCGCTCACTTCTTCTTTCAAAAAAGATTGGATGACTTCCGCCTCCTTTGGATGCGTCACGCATTGCGCTTTCCCTTCATGCATCAAGATATGGATGCCTGAAGTTTCGGTATTTCGAGCCTGTCCCAATTTTTCCAGCTCGATTCGAACGTTCTCAACGGAAACTCCCGTAAGTTTTGCAAGGGTGGCGAGAGCGACAGGTTTCCCTGAAGCAAAAAGGATGGCTTCGATCGTGCGTGGCAACATACTTAGGGGGCATGTTTAATCACAATATCTTGAAAAGAGTCTCGTTGACTGACATGAATTATTTTTTCATGCAACATTTCTAAAAGCGCTAAAAAACTCACCACCACGTCGGTCTTTGCCGCTCCTTTCATTACTTCTCCAAACGTAAAATGTGAGCGTTCCAAAAGTAAACTTCGCAAATGGTTGATCCGTTCTTTGACAGACACGATGCGCTCCAATGAGGCACGACGCAGGCGGATCCAAGGTTCCAATCGCTTTTGTAAGCGCGCGTAAGCCTCTACAAGATTCAACAATGTCAGAGAAGACGGAGGAAAAAAATCTACAGAAAAATTTTTGATCGCTCGTGCATGTTCAAACGAACACAAAGGAGATTGATACATTTTTTCCAATTCTTTGGAGGCTGTGACAAAAGCTTCATACATCTTTAACTGTCGCACCAAATCACTGGGGTCTTCATCAGGTTCACAAGGAAGTTCGGGTAAAAGCGTGCGTGACTTGAGATACAACAATTTAGCGGCAATCAATAAAAAATCTGCAAGCTCCTCGGGTGGCACAGACTGTTCATCCACATAGATCACGTAGGCGTCCGTCACCTTGGCAAGCGACACCTCGGTAATCGGAAGTTTCTCCTGCGTAATCAAATCAAGGAGAAGCTGCAAGGGTCCGGAGTATTGTGGAAGTTGTACTTCAAAAGACATATCTGGCTCCTAAAAGATAGGCCCTTGGTCTTATAGGACTTACTTAAATACATTACGGTCTCAAACGCTGGACATCCCTCGGAAAAATGGTGGCTTCTTTGATATTCGCCAGTCCCAAAATATTTTGCGTGAGACGTTGGAGACCGAGCCCGAATCCACCCTCCGGAGGAATACCGTATTTATGCATCATGAGATAATCCTCAAAGTCGGCCGGATTTAATCCTTTGTCTATGATACGAGCGACCTGTTCGTCATATCTGTTCACGCGCATGCCGCCGGAAATAATCTCACATCCAAAACCCACAAGGTCAAAACTCAACGTATTGGTGGGATCTTTAGGATCGAGTTTGCAATAAAACGGTCGCTTGCTTGCCGGATAATCGGTGACAAAAACAAAACCTGAGCCATGATGTTTGGGTCCCCAAACAGTGGATAACCAGCGTTCGGCCGCAGGTGACAAATCCGGTTCGTTCGTTTCATCCACTCCCCCTTCATCCCGATAGGCCTCAAGCGCCGCTTTAAGAGTAATACGCGGAAAACGCTCGCCAAGCGGAGGAAAAGTCACCTCAAGAAGGGCTAATTCTTTTGCACAATCTTTTTCCACTGTTGCCAACATTTCACGAATGGACGCCTCCGCATGGCCCATGACTTCTTCCATCTCATCGACAAACCCAAGTTCAAACTCACATTGATTAAACTCCGTGAGATGACGGGAGGTCGCAAACTTTTCCGCACGGAAAGAATAAGAAATTCCGTACACCCCTTCATAGACTCCTATGGTGATTTGTTTGTAGAGCTGAGCGGATTGTGTGAGCATCGCTTCGCGATCATAATACTGCACTTTGAAAAACTCTGATCCTCCCTCCGAAGCCGCTCCCGCCAAGACGGGAAAAAAAATCTCCGTGAATCCCTGACGTTCCATATAGGCACGATACCCATGGGCGAGTGCCGCTTGCACGCGAAAAATCGCGCGTTGCTTTGGATGACGCAATGTCACGACACGATTGTCCAAAAGCGTATCAAGCTGTGCGTCGATTTCCGGCTTGTTGATTTCAACCGGAAGAACATCTTTCACAGGCGAAAGAATCTCCAAGGTTTCTGCCTGCACTTCAACCGCGTTGTCGTTGGGATCTTTACTTTGTTTTTTCACCACGGTTCCGGTCACACGCAATACCGTTTCCATTTGCAAATCTTTGAGTTGCACCAATTGCTCGGCTGTCAAAACAACCTGCATCAAATCGGTGCGATCGCGCAAAATCGCAAAACCGAATTTATTCAAGTCGCGCAGACGATGCAACCAGCCGGCGATAGTTACTTTTTCTCCGATTTTATTGATGAGTTCGCTGTTGAGGGTGCGGATCATAGGAATGAATTTTCTATAAGTTACTTTATCTTAATCCTCGGCAACCACCCCTCACCCCTCCTTGGAAAGGAGGGGGATCGCATCAATCCTCCCCCTTTCCAAGGGGGAGATAAAGGGGGTTGCCGGAGCAATACTTTAAGGGGTAAATCTATTTAAGGTTCTTGGAAATGGAATGGTTTCACGAATGTGATGCACGCCTGTCAGCCAACGCACCGTGCGCTCCAAACCAAGCCCGAAACCGCTGTGCGGCACACCGCCATATTTGCGAATGTTGAGATACCACTCATATTGATCAAGCGGATACTGACGATCGATAATAGCCTGACGCAAAACATCGTAGTTCTCCTCACGTTGACTGCCGCCGATAATTTCTCTTCCCTCTTCGGGAGCGATCAAATCCGAACACACCGCTCGGTACACTCCCTCATCATCCGTATAATGCTTCATGTAAAACGCTTTCACCACCGCCGGATAATCTTCGATGAAAATCGGCAACTGATATTTATTCCCAAGATAGATTTCTTCTTCGGTCGACATGTCGTCAAGAGGACTCGCTTCAATCCCATCATCGGCCAAAATTTTCTTCGCCTGCGCATGTTTCAAATGCACAAACGGTTCTTTCACGATCTTTTCCAAAATGGTGGTATCGCGTTCGAGAATTTTGAGTTCCTCTTGGCAATGAGTGAGCATATCGGAAATAATGCGTTTGACCATACGCTCCTGAAGATCCATGCTCATCGTTAAATCAAAATAGGCCATCTCCGCATCCAACATCCAAAGCTCGGACAAATGATGACGCGTTTTACTTTTCTCCGCGCGAAACACCGGACCGAAATCATACACTTTTCCAAAACTCATCACACCCGCTTCGCTATAGAGCTGACCTGACTGCGAAAGATACATGGGATGGTCATAATAATCTACGGTGAACAACTGTGTTGTGTCCTCACAACTGGTGGGTTGTAAGATGGGAGCGTCAAAGCGGATGAATCCTTCCTCATGAAAAAACTGTTCCATGGTGTAAAACACGCGATCGCGAATGCGAAGTACGGCCCAAGGAGTACTTGAGCGAAGATAGAGATCGCGATGATCAAACAAAAAATCAGGACCGTGATCTTTTTTTCCAATCGGATAATCTTCCGCGGCCAGTTGAACGATCTTTACGGAAATCCCATCCAGTTCAAAACCGGACGGAGCGCGCGGCTCTTGTTTGACAGTTCCGCTCACGATGACGGAAGACTCCATCCGTAGTGTTGTAAGGGCTTCCCATTGTTCCGCCGGAAGATTTGAAGCCGAGTACACGACCTGAATCCGCCCTGTTCCGTCACGGAATTGCAGGAAAAAAATCTTGCCGCTTGAGCGAAAATTATATGCCCAACCGGAAAGCGTGACGGATTGACCGACAAAGGAGCCTATAGTGGAAACCGAGGGTTGGGGCATAAAATAAAAAATTTCTAATTCTCAAATTTCCAATTTCTAATGAAAGAATGGGGATATTTAAATATCACCGTCAGGCCCCATCATTGTCCGCCAAAGGCGGATCCGCCTCTGGCGGAGACATTGGAAATTGGAAATTCTTATGAACTTTATGCCCTTCATGGTATCGCAAACCGGGGGAACGAGCAATGAAAAATAGCAAAAAACTGGGGAAAAATAACCATTTTTTCCCTCCCTCTTTTGGGAGGCCTCCGGAAGGTCTCCAAAGACAGAGGGAATCGTTGACTTTTTGGCTATTTCTTGATAAGAAAGAGCGTTCTCCCGCAGGGAGTAACCCTGTTCTTTTCCTCTCAAAACCCCGTCTTCAAACCCCCGGAGGTGCTCTTTGAGCCAGCACTGGAATGTGCTTCGACAAAAGACTCTTTCTTCTCAAGGACAAAACGTCGACGACATTCTTATCGCCTTGGAAAAAAACGATCCCGCCCTTGCCAAACAGCTGCGCGGGCTCAACTGGGCCGTGATCAGAAAAGAGGTGGCCAAACGCGCCTTGGCTCGTGCCAAAGCGCAGATTCCTGGATGCACAATCGAAGCCGCCTATGACAACAGAACGTCCTACCACACGGCAAGCGGCAATCCCCCTTCCGGCACCTGTATAGGTGTTCTCAAAGTAGGCGAAGCCCAGCTTGGAGTAGCCATTGATGGGACAACCCTTCTTCTGTTTTGGAACGTCTACGCTCAAGATACACGACCGCGCGATTTGCAAACGATGACCAAAGCTTTGGAGGATGCCTACAAGGTGGAAGCCTATAAGGCCGTTCTCCAACTGATCGGTGAAGGCACACCCACGGAAGAAACCACAACAAACGGTCTTGTGATCCTCTCCGCCAACCTGCCCGAAGGTGGAGTCTGATATGGCACGAAAAGTCACTGTTATCCTTGACCCGAAAAGTGGTCACAGTGGTATTGATGTCGACGCCCCATCCAGCCCCGGTTGTCGTGCTGTGGCAGAGCGGATGAAAGTTCTTCTCGACCTTTTGGGCGCGGGAATCGAAGAGATGCAAGAAAGCTCCGAGGATCCCGGCATTCCGCAGGCTATCCCCAATGGGGCGCCTGCACGCATCAAGAACTGAATCATGGCAAAATCCCAGCTCATCAACCTAGGTCACTTCGAACCGGTCACACGCGCCATGGGTCCGGGTCTTCGCGCCTGTCTGTGGGTGCGTGGCTGTTCGATTCATTGCCCCGGATGCATCTCCCCCGGTTATCGCGATCGCGATCCCGCGTGCGCTATCGCCCTCTGGCGCATGTTGCAAAAAATCCGCAAGGCCAAAGAAAAACATGGAATCGAAGGAGTGAGTTTTTCCGGAGGTGAACCGTTCGATCAGGCACCGGTTCTTACCGCCTTGGCCGAAGCTGTCCATCTTCTGGGACTTTCCACCTTGGCTTGGTCAGGATATACGTGTCGACACCTTGAAGGACGACGCGCTCCCCGCAGCGCACGCGATCTCCTTACCCATCTGGATGTTCTCATCGACGGACCATTCCAGATCAAACACCGGGCGGAAGGTCTACCACTGCGAGGATCAAGCAATCAGCAAATTCATCTCCTCACGAATCGTTACCGTCTGGAAGATCTTTCCCATCCTTGCCTGGAAGTACGGATGCACGAGGATCAGGTTGTCCAAATGACCGGGGTTACCGATTACACAAAAGCGCTCGCCATCTTGGAACTTTTGGGTCTTGATGGCTCTACGGCGATGTCACGTTAACATCGCCCTTTCTGCGCGCAGTGAATACTCCTCCCCCTTTCCAAAGGGGGAGATAGAGGGGGTTGCCGAAGTTAAGGCAACCGTCACTTCGCACCGAAAGGTTTGTTCATTCCAACATGGGAGGGTTTATGACCGAGATTCCAACTCTCATCATTCCTGAACCAAAAAGAATACTGTTCACAGAACTCTTTAGTCATGACTATTGTGTTGCCATTTCTCCAAACGGAAAACTCGTCGCTTCCATATCTTCCGATAAATTTGTGAAAATATGGGATGTGGATACCAGAAAAGAGATCGCCCATTCAGAAGGACAAGAATCGATAAATGACGCTGTTGCCTTTTCTCCTGACGGGAAACTTGTCGCGTCCGGACTTTTTTATGATCGCTCCGTGGTCATTTGGAATGTAGAGACGGGAAGAGAGATAAAACGTCTAAGAGGACATAGGGGCTGGGTGCGTTCGATTGCCTTTTCCCCGAATGGAAAACAGATCGCTTCAGGATCTGAGGATCGTACTGTGAGAATCTGGAATGTGAAGACGGGAAGGGAGATCAAATGTTTGAGCGGGCATGATAATAAGATACGAACGGTTGCTTTTTCTCCGGACGGAAAGTTATTGGTATCAGGATCTGACGACTGCACAATACGGATCTGGAATGTAAAAATTGGGGCGGAGATCGGAACTTTAGGAAAACGCAAGCGATTCATAAACTCGGTCGCCTTCTCTCCTGATGGAAAAAATATCGCATCCGGATCTTACGATCGAATTATTCAAGTCTGGGATAGAAAAACCGGAAAAGAACTCAAACATTTGGAAGGGCATGATGATGGTGTGCGTTCGATTGCCTTTTCTCCGGATGGAAGATTCCTCGTATCAGGATCTATCGACGGCACCATACGGATCTGGGATATCATAAACGAGACCGAAATCAAACGTCTGGAAGGATTTGTCTCGAAAATCACAAATATTGCTCTTTCCATGGATGGAAGAATGTTGGCCTTGAATACTCACAATAATCCGAAACTCAAAGATACTTATGCCTTCAGTGTTCTCGATTTCGGCAGCCCCAATCTGGGAACACTCACTCCCGAAGAAGCTCTTTTGTACATCTGATATTACACGCGGCAAGACGACGAAATATCTTGCCCCTTTCTGCGCGCTACTGAACTCTCGGAAGCGCACCGAAAGGTTTTGTTCATTAAAAAACATTGGGAGGATCTATGACTGAGGTCTCCCCTCTCGTCATTCCTGAACCAAAAAGAATATTGTTTAGAGGACATACAAACTCTGTATATTCAGTCGCCTTTTCTCAGGATGGAAAGCACATGGCTTCGGGGTCTGCAGATAAAACTGTTAGGATCTGGGAGGTAGAGACAGGACAGGAAGTAAAGTGTCTGGAAGGACACGTAGATTGGGTGCTTTCGGTTGCTTTCTCCCCGAATGGAAAATCTGTAGCTTCAGGATCTGATGATCGTTTGGTAAGAA
>Ga0265296_1004028_pt1 | contig 13050 bp, 12 predicted proteins | sample MunlanPumphouse1_FD_189073 | JGI IMG/M metagenome (GOLD analysis project Ga0265296, IMG submission 189073) | Groundwater microbial communities from a municipal landfill in Southern Ontario, Canada - Pumphouse #1 | ecosystem: Environmental > Aquatic > Deep subsurface > Groundwater | place... | reverse complement strand
CGTGAGTCCCTGATGCTCGGATTATCAACGCTTGATGTTACACAGACATAACCATCTTCAGCTATATAATCCTCCCATGGTATATCTGACAACGAGCGATAGAGCGCCTCGGCCTCGCGCGCAATGAATTCCTTTATGAGAAAGAGCACACGGTGTCCTGTGCGGAGATGGAGATTAAGCCTCAGGGTATCGTCAATAGTCCCCTCTGTTGCTATGCCTGCAATTGTTTCTGACAGCACAGGGAAGCCGAGTTGAAGGACCTCTTCCTTTAAAAAAGGTGTTATCCCTTTTGCACAGGTAATCAGTATCCTGTTTTTTTTCATATCATTATTCTTTTTCGTAATTATTCAGCTACCCGCTACCAGGGATACATTACTTCCTTTTTTTATCCGAGGTATCTTTCCGGGCTGAGAGTGTGATGATGAAATTCTCAGGTTCCAGGTCAGGGTTTTTCTCAAGCTCCTCAACAAAGGCATTGATTGCCTTTCGCATGAAGGCTGAGAAGTTTATGCCCCTCGGTAATGCATGGATCCTCTGACGTGTATCTTCGTCAATTGTTGCCGTGTATTTTGCCATAACTACTCCTTATCTTGAATATTTTAGTGAAGCACATCTCTATTTCTCATGCTTACCCTCCGGACAGATGTCTGCATTTGATACTGATGATACTGAAAAAATCTGCCTTTAAAGCCAGCGGCCTGAAGGATATTTGTTTCGGACCATGCGTATCAAAGACTGTGAAAGGATTTGTCCGCCCCATTTGTATGGAGCATAAATTTTTATGAATCTGAATATATCGCGTATAACAGCAAGTTGCTCTCTTTTGCTTAGTTTGCGCATACCCGCCTTGAAATCAGCTTCGTGCGGATTGCCGAAAATTATCCGGAAGGGATTCCACTGGTCAGTGCATCGCTTTGCCTCAGAAGCTATCAGCTTGCGGTAGACCTCCTGGACCGGCCTGTTCCTCTGAACCGCTTCGACCACTGACTCTCCGGCTATGGCGCCTGAATGAAGCGCGCAGCTCATCCCCTCGGCCAGCATGTTGAAGAATCCGGCGGCCTGACCGGTGATAAGCACATTGCCTTTGCCGAAGACATAACGGTTTATAAGAGAAGGACCGAAGTTCTGCGCACAGCCTTCCATTTCCTCAGCAGGTTCAAGTTTTACCCCGTGTTTATCACGCAGGTATGTCTCAACATTACGGTGATACTCATGAAGGTTTCCGCCTGAAGGAAAGCCCACTCCAAGGATCTGCCGGCCATTGCGTGCATGGCTCCATGTATAATGCCCGAGACCCGGATGAAACCAGAAGTGGAAGTAGTTCCCATCAAGCGGGCATTCGATTATTCTCTGAAACTTCTGTCCTACCATAAACCAGGGAATGCTCTTTATATAATCCGGATAAATAGAATGCCTGACCCGTGATTTCGGCCCGTCAGCCCCAATGACATAACGCGCCGTGTATTTGAGTTCGATGCCGGCACGCATTGCCCTGACATGCACGAGCTTTCCGTCATCTTCAAGATTCATAAAAGATGTTTCTTCATGCACGTTAAGGCCGCTGCTTTTAACAGCCCAGTAATCTGAGAATTTGCGATTCAGATGCGGTGTCGGCCCGCCGTCAAAATCCATTGAAATGGATATCATGCTCGGAAAATGGAAGGTAACTCCTCTGCAGGAAGTAGGTTCGTGCAGAATATCCCGGGGCAAGGGGCCGAAATTTTCTATCAGAAAGCGGTGTCCCCTGGGCGAAAGTATCCCGCTGCACACTTTATTCCTGGGAAGTTTTTTGCGCTCCAGAGCCACAACATCCAGGCCGGCATCCACCAGCCTTTTTGCCGAGGCGGATGCAGCAAGGCTGGCGCCTACAATTAAAACATCAACTTTTTCTTTACATGTATTCAATTCATCTACCTAAGCTGACTGACATGTATTACAGGCACGCCGGTAACACGTTGAAAAACCTCACGGTCAGCAAGGTCTTCAATCACTATGCGTCTCATGCTGCGGCCCCTTATTATCCATCCGGCCTGTTCCAGACAACCTGCTGCTTCAAGGTCTTTCTTTGCCTGAAGGCTCGACGCGCCTGTCGGGATTGCTATCCGCTGGAGGTCCAGGTTTGTCTGACATCCTGTTTCTTTCCGCAGCCGGTCATAAAATTTAACCAGTCTCTCATAATCAGAATGATAACCCCGGCATTCAATAATATAAAGATCTTCCGGCCCAAGAGCCTTTCTGATATAAGCTGAGGATAAAAGAGCTTCTCCGGTTCCTATAACCTTTTTGCCGGGAAGCCATTTCCTGAGAGGACCATGAAGCAATCCCTCTGACACTACAAGCGTGTCCGCATGCCTCAGAGGCCTTATAAAATCATCTATTCTGTCCTGAGATACAGGCAGGCAGGCCTCAAGCAAACCACCTATGTCCCTGCCGTCATCAACTGCGAGAGATACTTTTTTATCCCCCCCAAGAAGTTCGATTACAGCGCTGCGCGCCTTAAGATCAGCTCCCGGATATTCACCTGCAATCAGAATTATTGAATTGTGCAGAACATTGTCTTTAATCCGGGTATTCATACCTGATGGTTCCGGATACCAGGAAGGATAATTTGTTCTTAACTTGTTCAGTTTATGGCGCTGTTCCATATTCATTGCTGCAATGCCTATGCCTTCAGGGCATACCGGTTCGCATGAACCGCACAAGAGGCAGGAATCTATTGATTCGGCAATATCTTCAAGGGCTGCACCGCCATGCAAGGCCCTGGCGCGGGCCTTGCGCGTATGAGGCATTGAACTGGTCCTCCTCCAGAGAGGGCAGACCAAAAGACAAACGCCGCAGCCGCTGCAGTACTCATAACCTTTTGTATTCACATTATCCCCATCTATCAGAATATAACTTCAGCGTTCAGGATCATGGCCGGGTCAGCCGCCTTTTTCATCGCCAGGTGTTTATCAACGAGTTCATCTCCTATGGCGCGGCGGATATAACCTTTCATCATCCCTCCGAAACGGTAATAACTGAGACCCATATCAACCCCAATGTCATATATCTCATTTTTAAAGGATTGCAGATAATCACGGCTGTAATTTGTGCCTCTGAGCATTGGCTCAAACTCGCAGCCGTAAGCTATGTCAGCCGCATCAGGCGGAATACACGACATCTCATAACGAGGAAGCTTGCCCCTGAGTTTGATGCCTACACAATAAAGAGTGTAATGCCTGAAATACTTTCTGCATACTGCATTGCCGCGTTCAACAGCCTCAGCGAATTTTTCTGCTTTTGATGAAAGGTCAGGGATAACCAGCTGAGGCCCTCCCCAAAACTTCCATACAGCCCGTGAGAAAACCACTGAACGGTCAACAATCTTCCCATTGTGCATAAATTCAGACCGCCAGAACTCCGGAAACAGCTTAAAGCGTCTGCCTATAATATAAACCGCCTCCTTAATGCGCCATGGATGCAGCAGATAATGCCAGGCCATGTGCAGGCCGAAACCTGCTTCGCCGTGACCGCGCAGATTGCGTTTCCAGCGTGCGTTGAACTCGCGTTCCCTTTCATCGCTGTCGAAAGCTACAAGCAGGGTTATTGCACGGTCCAGAATTGTAAGGATGCCTGAATAATCCGAGGCATCCTCCCTGGCTATAAACTGCAAATCCTCTATAGCTGTGCGCAAAGAGGAGTAATAGAAATATTGTATGGTAATGGGGGTAAACTTCCGTATTTTAAGTGTGGCTTCAGTGATAACACCGAATTGACCGTAACCAAACAGTACGCGCTCCATGAGTTCAGGATTTTCCTGCTCTGAACAGTTGACAATGTCTCCGGTCGGCGTCACAACCTGCAGGGCGACTGTCTGGTCAGCGCTGCAGCCGAGGCGCGGAGAGTTGACATCAATGCCGCCTACTCCGAGAGTGCCCCCGACAGAAGCTGTAAAATTGAGAGGAGCCGATAGATAATCCAGGCCGTCACGCCTGAGAATTTCAGCAAGCTGATGCCAGAAAATACCTGCCTGGGTGCGGACCGTCATAGCGTCGGGGTTTATTTCCAGAACCCTGTTCATGGAACTCATATCAAGAAGCAGTCCCCCGAATGCCACGGATTCCCCCTCAGTGGTAAGCCCTCCGCCTCTTGTAGTTACCGGCACTCTATGTGCCTGGGCAGCCTTGAGCACTTTTGAAATATCTTCAGCTGAGCTTGGCCTTACAACTCCATGAGGCAGGCCATATGCAACTCCGCCTGAGTCTGTCATGAATACAGAGCAGTCAGCCCGGCTTTCGCATACTGTAACTCCTCTTGACCGTAAATCCTGCACAAAATCCTGCCAGTTATCACCCTGCCACCGGGAAGGATTAGTTTTTTGGCGGGGGATTCCCTTAAGTGAATCAGGGGCAACCGGGTCAGGCGGTATAATGCCGCGTTCAAAAACAGGGATATACATAATTGCAGTATTATAACAAAAGCGCTGAAACGCAATAGGGCAAAAGTCAAAAGTAAGCGCAACTCTTTTCGGAATACTTACCCTCTTGACAGATGCCTGTATTTGATCCGGTGGGGCTGGTCTGCGGCAGAGCCGAGGCGCGCTTTTCTGTCCGCCTCATATTCTGAATAGTTCCCGTCGAACCATACGACCTTGCTCTCACCCTCAAAAGCGAGTATATGAGTAGCGATACGGTCAAGGAACCATCTGTCGTGGCTGATTACAACTGCACACCCTGCAAAATTCTCCAATGCCTCTTCCAGTGCGCGCATGGTGTTTACATCGAGGTCATTGGTTGGTTCATCAAGCAAAAGCACATTGGCCTCTTCTTTGAGCATACGGGCCAGATGCACGCGGTTTCTTTCTCCTCCTGAGAGCATCGGAACCTTTTTCTGCTGGTCGCTGCCTGAGAAATTGAAGCGTGCTACATAGGCGCGTGAGTTCACCTGTTTCTTCCCAATCTGGATCATATCCTCTCCACCTGAGATTACCTCCCAGATGGATTTATCCGGATCAAGGTCATCACGGCTTTGGTCAACGTATGCCAGCTTTACGGTTTCTCCTGTTTTGAAAGTGCCTGAATCAGGTTTTTCCTGACCAATTATCATGCGGAAGAGAGTTGTCTTTCCTGCTCCATTTGGTCCGATAATGCCAACAATTCCGCCGGGAGGAAGAGAGAAGGTCATGCCTTCCATCAATATATTATCACCGTATGCCTTGGACACGTTATCTGCATCAATTACGACGTTACCCAAACGCGGGCCGGGAGGAATATATATCTCGAGTTCCTTTGATCTTTTTTCAATATCCTGACTTAAAAGCGCTTCATAAGAATTGATACGCGCCTTTGCCTTTGCATGGCGGCCCTTGGGTGACATCCTTATCCACTCAAGTTCGCGCTGAAGTGTTTTCTGTCTTTCGCTCTCTGTCTTCTCTTCCTGCTCCAGCCGGTTTTTCTTCTGTTCGAGCCACGAGGAATAATTTCCTTTCCACGGGATACCCTCACCACGGTCGAGTTCAAGAATCCAGCCGGCGACATTATCAAGAAAATAACGGTCATGGGTTACTGCAATGATGGTGCCGGGATAGCCCTGCAGATGATGCTCAAGCCATGCCACTGTCTCGGCATCGAGATGGTTTGTCGGCTCGTCAAGAAGCAGGATATCAGGCTTCTGAAGTAAAAGCCTGCAAAGGGCCACACGCCGCCTTTCACCTCCGGAAAGGATATTAACAGGTGTGTCGCCGGGGGGGCAGCGCAGGGCATCCAGTGCCATTTCAAGACGTGAATCCATTTCCCATGCATCCAGGGCATCCAGTTTCTCCTGCACCTTTCCCTGACGCTCGATAAGTTTTGTCATCTCATCATCCGACATGGGCTCGCTGAATTTTTCATTGATAGCGTTATATTCCTTGAGGGCATCTGCTGTTTCCTGCACACCTTCTTCTACAACCTGGCGTACTGTTTTTTTGTCATCCAGTTCCGGCTCCTGTTCAAGGATACCTACGGTGTGGCCGGGTGAAAGTACTGTCTCTCCGTTGAACTCTTTGTCTTTCCCCGCAAGGATGCGAAGGAGGGAGCTTTTTCCTGACCCGTTCAGGCCGAGGACGCCGATCTTTGCTCCATAGAAATATGAGAGGTAGATATTTTTCAGTACAGGTTTTTTATCATAATACTTGCTTACCCCGATCATGGAGTAGATAACTTTGTTAGGTTCAGCGCTCATTTTGATTCAAATCCTTTCTTTTCCCATGAATTAACAATTGATATTCTAACCTAAGTTGAGCGACTTATGTAAGGCAGGAATGCTGAAGCGAGTATCGGCTAAGCCGGATTTCCCTGACCCCGGACATTTACGATATGCGCAGATATAAATCAATAAAAATCATAAAGGTTTCTGATTTTTTAAAGATGTTTAGGTGTTAATTATTAATTTTAAGGAGCTATCTCCTGTATTTCTTCTCTTTCTGCAATCCCTTCATATCCCCATCCCGCCAATTTACAACAGTCATTCCCCAAAACACAAATCCGGATATTGCAGAAATTTTATCTTCAAAAATTCAGCGTGTTAACCTTTTAAGTATTTTATAAAATCCCGGAAACGATATATTAACAGCTGACACGCCATTGATTGTTGTTGTTCCACCGGCAACCAGGGCTGCGATAGAAAATGCCATTGCTATCCTGTGGTCGCCATAACTTTCTATTACTGCTCCTTTAAGCCTGGCATTGCCTTTTATGCTCAATCCATCCTTGAATTCTTCAACCTCCACTCCCATATTTCTCAGTCCTGTTGCCATTGCCTTTATCCTGTCAGACTCTTTAACTCTCAGTTCTTCAGCGCCCCTTATAGTTGTTATGCCGTCCGCCTGTGCTGCTGCAATGCATATTATCGGGAATTCATCTATCAAAGCGGGTATTTGTCCCTTTGTTATATTTATGGCCTTTAACCCTGCCGCGCTTTTACAATGAATATCTGCAACAGGTTCGCCTGCAAAAAGTGACGAGTGACGAGTGACGAGTGACGAGTGACAAGAAACATCTCTTATATTAGTTAATTCGATCTCTGCTCCCATTGCCTTTAGAATATTAAGAAGTCCTGTCCTTGTTGGATTTATCCCAACACCTTTTATTGTTATATCAGAGTTATTGATTAATAATGCCGCAACAATGAAAAATGCTGCCGATGAAAAATCACCCGGCACGTCAATATCCCTCGCCTTTAGTTCTGCACCGCCTTTGATTTTTATATTAAGCCCGTCAACCTTAATCTTAGCTCCATAAGAAGGCAGCATTCTTTCTGTATGGTCACGCGATTTCAGGGGTTCTATGATTTCTGTTTCTCCACCGGCATAAAGACCTGCAAGGAGTATCGCGGACTTAACCTGTGCGCTCGCAATCGGCATATTGTATTTGATTGGATTTAGCTGTTTCCCTCTGATAACAATCGGAGGGTACGTGTCTTCAGCCCGTGCAGTAATCTCAGCGCCCATTTCTCTAAGTGGCTTTATGACCCTTCCCATGGGCCTTGACCTGAGGGAACTGTCCCCTGTGAGGATGGAGAGAAAGGGATTACCGGAGAGTATTCCTGAAAGAAGCCTTATCGTTGTCCCTGAATTACCGCAGTCAATTATATCTTCAGGCTCTTTAAGGCCATGAATTCCCTTGCCATGAATTATTATTTCACCCCCTCCCTTGCCCTCCCCCCTCGAGGGGGAGGGATGGGTGGGGGGGCTGACTTCTGTTATTTCCACCCCAAGTTTCCTGAATGCATTAAGGGTGCTCATTGTGTCCTCTGCCCTGAGGAAGTTTTTTATTATGCTTTTGCCTTTTGATATTGATGAAAGGATTATTGCCCTGTGTGATATTGATTTGTCAGGAGGGGGGATAATCCCGCCTTTTAATTTTTTAGCTCTCTTGAGTTCAATCCTATCTGACATCTTCCCTCAAGGTCCTGGCTTTTTTGAATTCTTTTTCCAATGCATCCGAATCTGATTCCTGCAGATATCTGCCAAGCTTATCGAGATTTTTTTTAAAAAGCTCTATGAATTCAAGAAGGTTTTCCCTGTTCATCAGACATATATCCCGCCAGAGTTCAGGAGAACTGGATGCAATCCTTGTTGTGTCTTTAAACCCCTGACCTGCAAACTTGAAATAAGACTTATCAACGTCAGCGGCAGTATTGACGATTGTGTAAGCAAGCATATGCGGCAGATGGCTCACAGCAGCATATATCCTGTCATGTTTAGCAGGGCTCAAAACTAAAACAGCAGATCCTAATGCACGCCATAGTCCAATCGTTTTATTAAGTGCAGCCTTGCCTGTCTTCTTTGTCGGAGTCAAAATGCATTTTGCCCCTGAAAATAAATCTGCTGTTGCCGTGTCTATTCCTGTCCTGTCACTCCCTGCTATGGGATGCCCGCCCACAAAGTTAACCCCCGGGGGCATCAGCGCTTCCATCTCTTTTACAAGTTTTCCTTTTACGCTCCCAACATCTGTTACAAGTGCGCCCTTTTTTAATGAGCCCTTTATCTCTTTTGCCGTTTTTGTGAAAGAACCAACAGGGACGGAAAAGAGGACAAGGTCTGAGTCCTTGCAGGCACGGGCTGCATTAAGTTCAAATGAATCTATAATCTTTAATTTTTTGGCTTTTCTGAGATTGCTCTCTTTTCTTCCGTAACCTGTTATCTTTCCGCAGAGTCCTTTTTTCTTAAGGGCAAGCGCAAAGGAAGCGCCTATCAGACCCACACCGAGGATTGTGACTTTATCAAAATGTATTTTCGCCATTAACTTTTCACTTGTTTTATATCTCTCTTCCAACAGCCTTTGCTATAGGCTTTAGTTCGCTCATAAGTTTTTTGAAGGCATCAGGCTTTAAGGACTGCTCTCCATCTGATACTGCCTCTTCAGGATTTGTATGGACTTCAATGAGAAGACCGTCAGCGCCGACTGCAACAGCAGCCTTTGCCATTGGTGCAACAAGATCCCATCTACCAACACCATGACTTGGATCAACAACAACAGGAAGGTGTGTCAGTTGTTTCAATACAGGTACAGAACTCAGATCAAGTGTATTCCTGGTTGCAGTCTCAAAGGTCCTTATCCCCCTTTCACAAAGGATGACCTGCTGGTTGCCTTTTGACATTACATACTCTGCTGCCATAAGCCATTCCTTAATTGTGGCTGAAAGACCTCTCTTAAGCAGCACTGGTTTATGGCACATCCCTACCTCAAGCAACAGCCTGAAGTTCTGCATATTTCTTGCCCCTATCTGAATAATGTCTGTATATTTCAGGATAGTATCTAAATCCCTCGGATCCATTATCTCTGTAACAACAGGCAATCCCGTCTTTTTACTTGCCTCTGCAAGGTACTGAAGCCCTTCTTCGCCAAGACCCTGGAATGCGTATGGTGATGTTCTGGGCTTGTAAGCTCCGCCTCTTATAAATGATGCGCCTGCTGCCTTGACCTTTTCAGCCACGTTCATCAGCATAGTCCTGTTTTCAACAGCGCACGGTCCTGCAATAACGGGTATTTTTTTGCCTCCTATTATTCTTCCCTTAACTTTTATTATTGTGTCATGGGCCTTAAAGTCCCTGCTTGCAAGTTTATATGGCTTGAGGATTCTCATTACCTCCTCAACCCCCTTCATTACCCGTACTGTATTCTCCTCGTCCTCTGTTATCTTTGACGTATCGCCTATTACACCAATAACAATCCTTTCAGTCCCTTTTGATATTGTCCCCTTTAACCCCCGGCTTTCGAGCTTTTTCAGTATGCGCTTAATATCATTTTCAGTAGCATTCCGGTTTAAAACTATTATGTCCATCTATTCCTCCAATAGTAGCTTACGGCTGACAGCTATCAGCTAACAGCTTTCCTTAGTTCGTTTATAAATCTCTTATTTTCCTCAGGCAGCCCTATGGTCACTCTCAACTCCCGCGGCCCCATAGGCCTGACTATTACACCCTGCTTTAAAAGGGCCTCATAGACTGCCCTTGAATCCCCATCCATGATGATATATATAAAATTTGCCTCTGTGGGGACATATTTTATCCCGAGAGAAGAAAGCTCTTTATAAAAATATTTTTTCCCCTTAGCGTTTATCTCTTTTGTCTTCCTGATATGTGCTTTATCCTTTAAAGCCTCAATCGCGGCTTTTTGTGCAATCGAGTTTGTATTAAATGGCGCGCGTATTTTGTTCATCTCAGCAACTATGTCCCTGCGCGCAATGCCATAGCCGATTCTGAGGCCTGCAAGGCCATACAGCTTTGAGAAGGTTCTCAGTATTAATATATCCTTCCCGTTTCTGAAGTGTTTCAGGCTGTCAGGATATCCCGTGTCTGTGACATATTCATAATAAGCCTCATCAAGAACCACAAGGATATCATCCCTTATATTAGCAATGAGGCTATCCAGTTCGGCTTTAGTATTCATGGCGCCGGTCGGGTTATTGGGATTTGCTATAAACAGCATCTTTGTCTTTGGCGTCACTGCTGCCAGCATTGCACCAAGGTCATGTTTATAATCTTTTAGCGGCACCTGAATCGAATTGCCTCCGGCTGCCTGCACAGACATTGAATAAACAACAAAAGACGGATGAGCCATAACAGCATCATCACCGGGGCTTAAAAATGTTCTTACTGCTAGGTCCAGGAGTTCATTCGAGCCATTGCCGAGTATAATCTCTTCGGGCTTTACAGAAAGTTTTTTTGCCAGCTCTTTTTTAAGATAGTATCCGCTTCCATCAGGATACCTGTTTAAACCGTTTGAACTGTTTGAACGGTTTAAGCTGTTCTTTATCTCTTTCAACGCCATAGGCGACGGACCTATCGGATTTTCGTTTGATGCAAGCTTTACCGAACCCTTTATGCCAAGTTCTCTTTCAAGTTCCTCTATCGGTTTACCGGGAATATACGGCTTGATAGACCTTATGTGTTCAGGGGCCTTTACCACTACCGGCCACCATGAGGATAAGAACCGAGGATCTTAAGATAAAGACAGTCATCTTTTATGCCCTCAATAGCCTTTCTGACTTTTTTATCCTCTATATGCCCTTCCATATCAACAAAGAAAATATACTCCCACGCCTTTCTTCTTGAAGGCCGTGATTCAATCCTGGTGAGATTTATCTTCGCCTTTTTAATAGGGACCAGGATATCGTAAAGTGCGCCGGGCCGGTCTTTAATGGAGAACATTATTGATGTCTTGTCCCTGCCTGTCTTTGGAGCTATAGTTTTTGATATTACAAGAAATCTCGTATAGTTGTGTTTATTGTCTTCTATGCTCTTTTCTACAAAGTTCAGGTTATAAATCTTTGCGGCAAGCTCGCTTGCAATTGCAGCTGATGAAGGCTCTTTTGAAGCCAGTTCAGCGGCCTTGGCAGTGCTTGTTGACTCGAATATCTGTACATTCGGAAGATTTCTCTCGAGCCAGCCCCTGCACTGGGCTGTCGGCTGAGGGTGAGAATATATTTTTTTAATATCTTTTATGTTGCCGGTTAAAGAGAGGAGATTATGAGATATCTCAAGCATAACCTCAGCCGTTATATTTAAATCATAATCAATAAACATGTCGAGGGTGTAACTTACAACCCCCTCGGTCGAGTTCTCTATGGGCACGACCCCATATTCAGCCTTGCCCGAGTCAACAGATTCAAACACGGTTTTTATGTTTTCCATGGCCATAAATGTTGCTGAAGAACCGAAGTGCCTGAGCGCAGCAAGGTGTGTGAACGTTGCAACGGGGCCGAAATATGCGACTTTCAATGGTTCTTCGAGAGACAGCGATGCAGAAAGTATCTCTCTGTATAAAGCCATTAGTGCGTCGTTCGGAAACGGTCCTTTGTTCAGGGACGTCAGTCTTTCGATTATCTGCCGTTCACGTTCAGGAGAGTAGAATTTTGCCTTGGTATCTCGTTTTATATTTGCAATCTCAAGGACGATTCGCGACCTTTTATTGAGGAGCTTGAGAATCTCTTCGTCAATGGCATCAATCTCATTTCTTAGTTTTTTGATATCACCCATAATCTCCTCTCCTCTACGAGCCATCGGCTGCTGAAAAATAGCTCTGAATAAAAGTAATTCTAATAGTTTCCCCCTTGTTTTTGCAAGGTTTTGTTACAACCCAAATCCCGATTTAGAGAATTGTCATTGCGAGCGAAGCGCGGCAATCTCGCCTTTAATAAAATCAATGTGTTAGAGATTGCTTCGTCGGTCGTATCGACTTCCTCGCAATGACATGCGACGGGTTTTTCAACTTGAGTGTTTTGATAGGCGCGAAGTTGGAATCAGTTTAATTTCCACATAACAGCCGACGGCCTTAGCATATTTTTTCAGAGTGGTAAGGGATGGTGCATGCTTTCCTGCTGCTTCAAGGCGCGAAATGGCACTTTTTGTCGTCCCCATCAGCTCGGCAACCGCTTCTTGAGTAAGGCCGGACTGGGAGCGTGCGGTGAGCATCTGACGAATAAGAGTGTACTCTTCTTCCAAGCCCTCATACTCTTTCCTGAATTTCTTCCGCTTCAAGGCTTTTTTGAGGAAAGCCTCATGGTCATGGGAGACCGGTTGATATTTTAATTCAGCCATTCTGTACCTCCTTCATCCTTTTCCGGGCAATTTTTAATTCCTGCTCCGGAATATCTTGTGTTTTCTTTATGAAAGCGTGAAGTATCACAACACGTTGACCAATGACAAAACAGTAAAACATACGCCCTATGCCTTCACGACCCCGGGGCTCAGTTCAAAAAGACCGCCACCCATAGCGCGTGAGTGCGGCATACGTAGATTAGGACCGAACTCCATCAAAAGCTCTGTTATCCCCGCATAGTCGGATAGTATACCGTCAGGCCAGTTTTCAATCTCAGTTTTTACACGGGAATGAAAATATTCTATAGCGTAGTTCATTGCCGTTATGTTAGCAGATATGCTAACTTTTAGTTAATTATTATGGCTCTTCTGGCTTTTGTGTGGGTAGCCATCAATTTCCCCCTCCCTTGAGGGGAGGGGTTAGGGGAGGGTGATTTAAACAATTTTCACTTATCACTTCCAATACGCCTTTCATGTTAGTCAGCACC
>Ga0265296_1004027_pt1 | contig 13053 bp, 13 predicted proteins | sample MunlanPumphouse1_FD_189073 | JGI IMG/M metagenome (GOLD analysis project Ga0265296, IMG submission 189073) | Groundwater microbial communities from a municipal landfill in Southern Ontario, Canada - Pumphouse #1 | ecosystem: Environmental > Aquatic > Deep subsurface > Groundwater | place... | reverse complement strand
CATTGCGGATGAAATCGCCGGTGCGCTTTTCGCAGCGCAGGTTGACCTCGGGCGGCGGGCCTTCCTCGCGGCCATGGATTTCGCGCAGCCAGACCGACTGGCCGAGGTGTCCGGCGCGCTCGCCGACCGCGAGCACGATGTCGCCGGTGCGCTTGAAGCCGATGCCGACCGCCTTGTTCAGATCCTCGATCACGCCGACGCCGCCGATCGCGGGGGTCGGCAGGATCGCGCTGCCGCCGCCGGTGGCCTTGCTCTCGTTATAGAGGCTGACGTTGCCCGAGACGATCGGATAGTCGAGCGCGCGGCACGCCTGCGCCATGCCGTCGAGGCAGCCAACAATCTGCCCCATGATTTCGGGGCGCTGCGGGTTGGCGAAGTTCAGGCAGTTGGTGATCGCAAGCGGGGTCGCGCCAACCGCGCTGATGTTGCGCCAGGTTTCGGCGACTGCCTGCTTGCCGCCCTCGACGGGGTCGGCGTAGCAATAGCGCGGGGTGCAGTCGGTCGACATCGCGAGCGCACGGTTGGTGCCGTGGATGCGGACGAGCGCGGCGTCGCCGCCGGTCTGCACCGTGTCGGCGCCGACCTGGCTGTCATATTGTTCCCAAATCCAGCGGCGGCTCGCGATGTCGGGGGTGCCCATCAGTGTCTTGAGGTCCGCCGCGACGTCCTTCGTCTCGGGGACGTTGGTCAGCGGGGGTTGCTTCGGAGTCGGGACATGCGGGCGATCATAAAGCGGCGCGTCGTCGGCGAGCGGCGCGAGCGGAATGTCGCAGACGATCTCGCCATGATGTTCCAGCACCATGCGGCCGGTGTCGGTGACCGTCCCGATGACCGCGAAGTCGAGTTCCCATTTGTGGAAGATCGCGGCGGCGAAATCCTCGCGGCCGGGCTTCAGCACCATCAGCATGCGTTCCTGCGATTCGGACAGCATCATCTCATAGGCGGTCATGCCGGTTTCACGCTGCGGCACGTCATCCATCTTGAGGTGGAGGCCGACGCCGCCCTTCGATGCCATTTCGACCGACGAGGAGGTGAGACCCGCGGCGCCCATGTCCTGAATCGCGACGATCGCGTCCGACGCCATCAGTTCGAGGCACGCCTCGATCAGCAATTTTTCGGTGAACGGGTCGCCGACCTGCACCGTCGGGCGCTTTTCCTCGGCATCCTCGCCGAAGTCGGCCGAGGCCATGGTGGCGCCATGGATGCCGTCGCGGCCGGTCTTCGATCCGACATAGACGATCGGATTGCCGACGCCCGATGCGGCCGAATAGAAGATCTTGTCCTGTTCGGCGACGCCGACGGTCATCGCGTTGACGAGGATATTGCCGTCATAGGCCTTATGGAAATTGACCTCGCCGCCGACCGTGGGGACGCCGACGCAATTGCCGTAACCGCCGATGCCGTGGACGACGCCCGAGATGAGGTGCTTCATCTTGGGGTGGTCGGGGCGGCCGAAGCGCAGCGCGTTGAGGTTCGCGACCGGGCGCGCACCCATGGTGAAGACGTCGCGCAAAATGCCGCCGACACCGGTTGCCGCGCCCTGATAGGGTTCGATATACGACGGGTGGTTGTGGCTCTCCATTTTAAAGATCGCGGCGAGCTTCTTGCCATCCGGCCCTTCACCAATGTCGATGACGCCCGCGTTTTCCCCGGGGCCGCAGATCACCCAAGGGGCTTCGGTCGGCAGTTTCTTGAGGTGCAGGCGCGAGCTTTTGTAGCTGCAATGCTCGGACCACATGACCGAGAAGATGCCGAGTTCGACCAAGTTCGGCTCGCGCCCAATCGCGTGCAGGACGCGCTCATATTCCTCGGGCGACAGGCCATGGTCGGCAACGACCTGAGGGGTGATGACGGAGGCGGGCGCGGTTGCGGTCTGAGTCATGGCGCGCCTTTAGCGATGTAGGCGCAAAACGAACAGACCCCATGATGCGAAAAGCACCATGGGGTCTGCCGTCGGAGTGGGGTCAGCGCGAGGCGAGGGTGGTTGCGGGCTTGGCGAGCGGCTCGACGTCGCGCAGCGGAAAGCTGACCTGCTGCGATCCGACGGTGCCGCGGACGCGGTGCTGGCCGACGCGCAGGGTGAAGGGTTTGCCGGTGCGTTCCTCGACGCCGCTGATGACGCGAACGTCGCCGACCTGTGTCACAGTGTAGCTGTAGCTGCTGCCCTTATGCTCGAACCGCTGCGTGGCGGCGTCTTCGGCATGGGCGGTGGCGGGAACGGCGGCGAACAGCGCCAGGATGGGGAGAATGATCTTTTTCATGATGCAAGTCCTTGTTTATCAGAACAAAACTTGCCTTTACGCCCCTCTCTCTTGTGCAATGCAGCATGATTGGCTGCTCGCCGCTCGGCAATTGCAAAAAGCGGAATCGTGATTGTTGAAAGTGAAGCGGGATTACGCCGTGCGCGGGAGCAAGGTCAGTACCAGCCACGCCGCGGCGCCCGCCGCAAATCCGGTCGCCAGCGTCCCCCAGGCGATGTCGAGCAGCGTCACCTTGGTCGACCAGATCTTCATCGTCGCATGGTTGGTGAGGTCATAGGTCATGTAACAGAAGAAGCCGAACATCGCCCCCCACTGCGCCGCCACCTGCCATTTGCCCGCGGCGAGGGCAGGCGCGACGGCGAAAATCTGGATGCCGAGCATATAGAGCGCATAAAAGATCAGCGCCGGGGCGGGGCGCCAGCCGTCCATCAACAGCGCGCCGATCTCGGGGCGATAGACTTTGAGCAGCATCGTGCGGAGCCAGATGGCGTCGAGGATGCCGAAGATGATGGCGGTGGCAAAATAGGCGGCGATGGTTTGCAGGGTCATGACAGGGCTTTCATGGCGACCGTCCGACGATTGTCGGGGCCGATTGCGTGGCACCAGCGTAGGCGCGGACAGTATGACGTCAAGCTTGACCGCACTTGACCATTGGGGGGCGAAAGGGCCAAAGCATGGCGATGACGGACACCCCCGAAACCGCTGCCGCGCCCGCCCCCGATCCTGCCATCACCGCGCTTTCGTTCGAAGCCGCGATGGGCGAGCTCGAAACGATCGTGCGGCGGCTGGAAAGCGGCGATGTCAGCCTGGAGGAATCGGTGGCGCTCTATGAACGCGGCCATGCGCTGCGCGGGCATTGCGAAGCGCGGCTCGCCGCGGCGCAGGCTCGGATCGAGCAAGTGAGCCTCGGCGCCGACGGGCGGCCGACGGGAACCACTCCCTTCGGCGAAGGCTGAGCGATCATGGCGTCGGCGAGCGAAGATATTTCGAGCGGAACGCAGTTGCTGCTGAACACCCAGGCCGAGGTGATGGCAGGTATCGACGCGCTGTTCGACCAGCTGCTGCCAGTCCCCAACGACCCGCGCGCGCCGCTTTATGAAGCGATGCGTCACGCCGCGATCGCCGGCGGCAAGCGGCTGCGCCCGCTGCTCGTCCGCGCCGCGGGCGATCTGTTCCATGTCGATCGCGGGCTCAGCCTGCGCGTCGGCGCGGCGGTCGAGGCGATGCACGTCTATTCGCTGATTCACGACGATTTGCCATGCATGGACGACGACGATCTGCGCCGCGGCAAGCCGACCGTGCACAAGGCGTTCGACGAAGCGACGGCAGTGCTCGCGGGCGATTCGCTCCATGCGCTGGCGTTCGAATGGCTTTGCGATCCGGCGACGAGCAGCGATCCGTTCGTGCGCGGCGAACTATGCTGTGAGCTTTCGCGTGCAGCGGGCCCAGCCGGCATGGCGGGCGGCCAGATGATGGACCTTGCTGCCGAGACCGCGAACTTCGACCTGCAGACGGTGACGCGGTTGCAACAGCTCAAGACCGGGGCGCTGATCGCCTTTTCGGTCGAGGCGGGGGCGATCCTGGCGCGCATCCCGCCCGAGGGCCGCACCGCGCTGCGCGCCTATGCGCGCGACATCGGGCTCGCCTTTCAGATCGCCGACGACATCATGGATGTCGAGGGCGACGAGGCGCTCGCTGGCAAGGCGCTGCACAAGGACGAAGCGGCGGGCAAAGGCACTTTTGTGACGCTGATGGGGCTCGAACGCGCGCGCGGACAGGCGACGGCTTTGGTCGATCAGGCGATCGGGCATCTGGCGAGCTTTGGCGACGAGGCGACGCTGCTCCGCGCCATCGCGCGCTATGTGGTGGAAAGGGACCGTTGATGCGCATTGGGGTCTATCCCGGAACCTTTGACCCGATCACGCTGGGCCATATGGACATCATCCGCCGCGGCGCGAAACTGGTCGACCGGCTGGTCATCGGGGTGACCACTAACATCACCAAATCGCCCTTGTTCGACGATGACGAACGGATCGAGATGGTGCGCAGCGAGGTCGCGGGGCTGGGCGGCGATATTCGCGTCGTCGGTTTCAATTCGCTGCTGATGGATTTTGCCGAGCGCGAGGGGGCGGGAATGATCGTCCGCGGGCTGCGCGCCGTCGCCGACTTTGAATATGAATATCAAATGGCGGGGATGAACCAGCAATTGAACGACCGGATCGAAACGGTGTTCCTGATGGCCGACGTCGGGCTGCAACCGATCGCGTCACGGCTGGTCAAGGAAATCGCGATCTTTGGCGGCGACATCCACAAATTCGTGACGCCTTCGGTACGCGATGCCGTCGTAACGCGGATCGCCGAGCGCGGGCTGCTCCAGGGCGAGCGCTGATACCGATCATTGAGCGTTCAGCTTTTTCCAGCTAGGGCGCGCCAGTCGGGGCGCAAATCCAGTTTACTTTTCAGAGGCCGATCCAGCATGAAATTTTCTTTCCGCCCCATGATTCTTACGGCGATGGCACTCGGTCTCGCGGCTTCGGCCGTTGCACAGGAAGCGCCGCCCGCGCCGAATCCGATGCCCGAAACGGCGCAGCCTGCGCCGCCGATGGATGCACCCGCGCCGCCCGTCGAAACCCCGCCCGCCGCCGAAGCGCCTGCGGCGACCGAAGCTGCTCCAGCGGCCGCGGCCACCCCGGTGGTGCCGACGATGACGCCGGACCAGTACATCAACAATCCCGAATATATGCTCAACCTCGACCTTTCGACCGGTGGCCGGGTGGTGATCCAGCTCTATCCCAATGTCGCGCCGAACCATGTCGAACGGCTAAAGCTGCTGGCGCGCGCCGGCTTTTATGACGGGATCAAGTTCCACCGCGTGATCGACGGCTTCATGGCGCAGACCGGCGATCCCAGCGCGACCGGACAGGGCGGCTCGCAGCTCCCCGACCTCAAGGCCGAATTTAACGTCACCCCGCACCTGCGCGGCACGCTGTCGATGGCGCGCGCCGAAAGCGAAGATAGCGCCAACAGCCAATTCTTCATCATGCTCCAGCCGCGCTTCGCGCTCGACAACCGCTACACCGCCTTCGGCCGCGTCGTGTCGGGCATGCAATATGTCGATGCGATCCAGAAGGGTGAGCCGCCCGCCGTGATGTCGCGCATGGTCCAGGTGTCGGTCGCCGCCGACAACAAGCCGATGCCGCCGGTATCGGCGCTGGTTGAAACCGCGCCCGCACCGGCGGCGGCTGCCGAAATCACCGCCGACCAGCTCAACGCGCCGATCCGTTAAGCCGACCAGCGGCGCGAAGTTCCATGCGCGTCGACGCCTTTGATTTTGACCTGCCCAACGACCGGATCGCGCTGCGTCCGGCGCGACCGCGCGATGCCGCGCGGATGCTGGTGGTCGATGGCGACAAGATCGTCGATGCCGGAGTGGGTGACCTGCCCGCATGGCTGCGCCTCGGTGATTGCCTGGTGTTCAACGACACGCGCGTCATTCCCGCTCAGCTGGAAGGGCGGCGCGGAGACGCGAAGATCGGCGCGACGCTCCACAAGCGGATCGACCTGCGGCGCTGGCAGGCGTTCGTCCGCAATGCCAAACGGCTGCGCGTCGGCGAGACGGTCGATTTCGGTTCGGGGGTCACGGCGCTGGCCGAAGAGCGGCTTTCCGACGGCAGTTTCATCCTCGCCTTCGCGGGCGACGAGCCGGTCGAAGTCCTCCTCGAACGCGCAGGCACGATGCCGCTGCCGCCCTACATCGCGGGCAAGCGCGTCACCGATGAGGAGGACCGCGCGGATTACCAGACGATGTTTGCGAAGGAGGATGGCGCCGTCGCCGCGCCGACGGCGGCGCTGCACTTCACCCCCAAGCTGCTCGACGCGCTCGCCGCAGCAGGCGTCGCGACCGAGACACTGACGCTCCACGTCGGCGCCGGGACGTTCCTGCCGGTCAAGGCCGACGACACCGACGACCATGTCATGCACGCCGAATGGGGGCGGATCGAAGCCGACACGGCGGCGCGGCTGAACGCCGTGCGCGCTGCCGGCGGCCGCATCATCGCGGTCGGCACCACCAGCCTGCGCCTGCTCGAAAGCGCCGCACAGGATGACGGCACGATCGTCGCATTCGCGGGCGACACCGCGATCTTCATCACCCCCGGCTACCGCTTCAAGGCGATCGACGGGCTGATGACCAACTTCCACCTCCCGCGCTCGACGCTCTTCATGCTGGTCAGCGCGCTAATGGGGCTCGAGACGATGCAGGCGGCCTACGCCCATGCGATCGCTAACGACTACCGCTTTTACAGCTATGGCGACGCCAGTTTGCTGCTGCCCAGACGCGCTGCATAGGCCTGTCGTCGCCGTCGGCGCCCGGCCCGGCTAAATCTCGATGATGATCTTGATATTGTCGGTGCTGACGGCGGCAGCCTCAGCCACCTGAGCCTTGGCGCGGGCAACGACGTCGCTCAGGCTATTGGCTTCATCAATCCCCAGCAATTCGGTCATTTCGACTTCCAACATGACAGCCAGCGCCTTCATCCGCCCTGCCTTGGGCCGCGCCTTGTCCTGTTCCCAGGCCGAGATCGACTGTTCGCTCACCCCAAGTTCGGCGGCAATCTGCATCTGAGTCAGTCGCTTGGCGGTGCGCAGTCGGTGAAGCCGGTCGCCGAAGCTCTCGGTGGCGGCGGTGTCCGAGGCGACGTCTTCCTCGCGATCGGTCCCGACCACGGCGCGGAGCTGGGCGGCGCTGAGCGTTGCGGGCGAGATCGGTGTATCGAACTGACAGCCATAAAGCGCGCCGCTCACCCAGATCACCCTGGCGCGGGTGGCGCCAGCATGCGGCAGGACGATGTCGATGCCGTCGCCGATATCAAGGGCAGCATTGCCCTCAAGCAGCAGCCCCGTCGCCGAAATATTGTGCACCGACACATTGAGGTCGCCGCCGCTGGCCATGGTGCCATGCAACTGCAGGCGCAATTTTCGCCGCACGCTGCGCGCCTTGTCACCGGGTGAGCCGGTTTTTTCGATAAATGCCGGAATTGCCATTGCCTCCATAGTCGGCGCTGTGGGGTTAAGGGGGCGTTACCGGAACGGATATGCGGTCATGCGTGCGCGCACGGCGACGACAGTCACATATCGTCCCCCACGGCACGGCCTGCTCGGCATATGGCTGGCTCGGCGCGGTTAAGGCACGTGGATGGCACGTTAAAGGCGAGCTAAGTTAAAAGTTTAGTTTGCCTATCATGATCAGTTGACGATGCGCAGGCAGGGCGGCCGATTTGATTCCCGCTATCGATTGTTCGCCAAATGCCCCGGAATCGGGCGATTCCTCTTTATTCCCTGATCTTAACATCTTGCTAGCCGCTGTATCAAAGGGGAACAGAGTCCGATCGGGCGCCCCAAACGGGCCGGACCGAGTGGTATTGGCATTGCTAATGTAAATAAAATGTTTATTTTCTCTATCAGATTTGAACGATTCTTCGGCCACGAGAGTGGCGAGGGAAACAAGAATAGCGCCCGGCAACGCGCCTTGATCAATTCAGGCGCCTTGCCCGGCATCGGGGGTTTTTTTGGCATATCGTCTTCGCCGAAAGGTGGCGCGATCCAGCGTGGCGGCAGCTTTGTTGCTGTTGTCGGCGGTCGCGACTGCCGGGAATGCCCGGGACAGCGCGCCCGCTTTTGACGGCGCGTCGGTCAACGTTGTTCTCGCTGGCCACATCACGGCGAAATGCTCGGTCGGCGGTGGCGGCACGATCAGCCTGGGCGAACTGGTCGGCGACAAGCAGGCCACCGCCAGCTGGGTCGTCATGACCTTGATCTGACGTCGCCCGACAGCTTTGAGATCGTGTCGCGACGCGCACGGTTCGACAACTATCCGGTGCGGATCGAAATCGGCGAAACCGCCGACAAACGCGCCGGCGGTTACACGGATACGGTGACCTTTACGGTCGCGGCGCTTTAAGGCCGATCAGATCGGCTGGATCGTCAGGGACAAGGTCAACGGCGCGTTGAGCGACACCTGATCGAAACGATAGGCAATCTGCTGGATGCGCGGCCCATATTCTCGGTGGACTTCCTGCCCGCCCAGCGATGACAGATTGACCATGTTGGTGCCGTAAACCAGGCGCGCGCTTTCGGTTGCGGCGAGCGGGCGATATTGCGCCGACACCATATAGCCGGATGCATTGTTGCATCCTTCGGTCACCAGTCCCGGTGCATTGCCGAGTGCATCGGCCTGAATGCTGTGATCGACCCAGCACGCCATCGGAACGGTCGCGGTGACCTGGAATGTTCCCGTTGCCTGTTGGTTGGCAAAGGCGGGAGTGGACGCCAGCAGGGCCGCCACGCAGCTCAGCTTCATCACATTATGTATCGCGGTCGCCATGTTCATGCACCCCTACAAATCCTGGGGACGTCATAAGCGGCCAGTAGTTAATGCCCTGTTCGCCAAAGCTGGTTAACAACAAGCTTCTGTGTTGTGTGGTCGCGTGCGGAAGGACTCCTACAGGTGGTTCCCGATTTATTTACATTATCGCAAGGCATTGCGCCCATAGCGGAGGCAGTGTGGGGATCAGCAAGAGTTTGATTTGATGGAAGTGCCATCGCGGATCGAATCCGGCGAGCGGGGGGATGATGGTGTCGACGAGGGCCAGCGTGGCTTTTTCGGCATGATCGGATCGCGCATCGGCAAACCGCGCGGCGAGGCGGCGCCGAACCTGCACACCCGCGAAGCGCTGCTGCTGCTCCAGAATTACGAAGAAAGCGGGCAAGGGTGGTTCTGGTCGACCGACGCCAAGGGGCGGCTGACCTATATCACCGATTCGGTTGCACGGCTAATGGGGCGGACCAGCGGCCAGTTGCTCGGGACCAGCTTTACCGAGCTGTTCCTGCCCGTCGACAGCCATGGCGAGCGCCAGCGCACCTTGCCGTTCCTGCTCACCAAACAATCGAAGTTCGACGAGCTGCCATTGCGCAGCGCGTTCGAAGGTGACGATCGCTGGTGGGCGATTTCGGGGCGACCGCAGTTCGACGGCGGCGGCAAATTCACCGGCTATCGCGGCAGCGGCACCGACGTTACCGCGCAGCGGCGATCGGCCGAAGATGCCTCGCGCCTGGCGCTCTATGATTCGCTGACCGGGCTCGCCAACCGCTTCAACATCTCGAAAAAGCTCGACACCACGCTCGCCGCCTTTGCCCAGCAACAGCGCGTGTGCGCGATCATGCTGCTCGATCTCGACCGCTTCAAACAGGTCAATGACACGCTGGGACATCCGGCGGGTGATGCGCTGCTGAAGCAGGTCGCCCAGCGGCTGCTCAAAATCGTCGGGGACAAGGAAATGGTCAGCCGCCTTGGCGGTGACGAATTCCAGATCATCCTTCCCGACGTCGACGACCGCGGCAAGCTCGGCGACATGGCCGCCGACATCATCAACAGCCTGTCGCAACCCTATTCGGTCGAGGGCAGCCGTTGTATCATCGGTGCATCGGTCGGGGTCGCGATCGCGCCGTTCGATGGGCTGAGCAGCGACGACCTGGTCCGCAACGCCGATCTGGCGCTCTACGCGGCCAAGGGCAATGGCCGCGGCCGTTTCAGCTTTTATTCGAGCGACCTGCATCAGGCGGCCGAGATTCGCCGCGCGCTCGAGGATGATCTGCGCGATGCGCTGGTGCGCGGCGAGATGGACGTGCGGTACCAGCCCGTGGTCAATGCCAAAACAAACCTGGTGACGGGGGTCGAGGCGCTGGTGCGCTGGACGCATCCGGATCGCGGGGTAATCTCGCCTGCGGTCTTCATTCCGATCGCCGAGGAAGCCAATCTGATCTGGCCGCTCGGCGAATGGGTGCTGCGCAAAGCGTGCGAAGATGCGGTGCAATGGCCGGGCGACATGCGCGTCGCGGTGAATGTTTCGCCGATCCAGTTTGCGAACGCGGATTTGCCCAAGATTATCGCCAATGCGCTGGCGACGACGGGGCTGGCGCCCGATCGGCTCGAACTCGAGATCACCGAAAGCGTGTTCCTGGGCGATTCGGCCGACACGGCAAAGATGTTCAAGGCGCTCAAAGCGCTCGGCGTTCGTCTTGCGCTCGACGATTTCGGGACCGGCTATTCGTCGCTGAGCTATCTCCAGACGGCGCCGTTCGACAAGATCAAGATCGACCAGAGTTTCGTTCGTGATGCGACGGTGGCCGGATCGCGCAACAGCGCCATCATCGCGGCGATCGTGGCACTTGCCAAAGCGCTGGAGATGGAAACGACCGCCGAAGGCATTGAATCGCTCGACCAGCTTGACCTGATCCGCAAGCTCAACGTCAGCCACGTGCAGGGCTATGTCTATAGCAAGCCGGTGCTGCACGGCGAATTGCTTGACCATGCCGAAGCCGGGTCGTGGATGATCAAACCCGCGGGTCCGGCGCGGCAGCGCAACGACCGCTTCTCGTTGTTCCGCAAGGTTGGGGCGATCCACGACAATCATCGCTATGATGTCGTGATCCGCAACCTGTCGTCGACCGGCGCCTTTATCGAAGGCATTTTGAATGTCCCGCTCGGCACGCAATTTGTCATCGATTTCGGCGAAGGCCAGCTCGTCACCGCGACCGTCCGCCGGTCGATGAAGCACCAGCAGGGTGTCGAATTCGAACAAACGATGGTCAGCGACGGCAACGGCGGGCTGTGTACGCGGCACCGCGTGTCGCCCTATCTGATCGCCGCTGCGACGCAATCGACCGCGGCGATGGCGCTGCCGATGTTTACGACCACGAGCGACTGGAAAGCCGCCTGATCGCAGGCGTGGAACCGTCCGCGCAATCGCCCGTTCTGCTCCCGAACAGGAGAAGACCATGGCTGAAACCAAAATCTTTGCGCGGCTGAAGGCCGATCACGACCGCCACCGCAAATTGCTCGACCAGATCGATGACACCAAGGGCGACAGCCCCGAACGCGAAAAGCTGTTCGAGGCGTTTCGCGTCGAGGTCACGGCGCACGCGGCGTCGGAAGAAATGTCGCTCTATGCAACGATGCTCGGCAAGCCTGACCTGCGCGAAGATGCGCAGCATAGCGTGTCGGAGCATAAGGAAATCGACGATTTGCTCACCGAGCTTTACGAGATGGATTTCGCCTCGACCGGCTGGCTGACCCGCTTTCGCACGATGAAGCACCGCTACCTCCACCATATCGAAGAGGAAGAGGAAGAGATGTTCCCCGAAGCCGAGGAGGGTTTGTCAGAGGTTAAGAAAAAGGAGCTACTGGCGATCTTCGAAAAGGAAAAGCCGAAGGAGAAGGCCAAGGCGGCTGCCGATGAGCCTTCGAGCGAGGACGACAAGGAATAAATCCTCCCTGTGGCGAAGCCATGGGGAGGGGGACCGTCCGCGAAGCGGATGGTGGAGGGGCGGCGACGGTAGCGCCATGGCCCCTCCGTCAGTCCTGCGGACTGCCGCCGCGCCGTCGCTACGCGACAGGGATGATCGTCCGCACCTCGACTTTTGCTCACCCCGCCGCCATAGGCGCGCCCGATGGCCGACAGATTCACCTTTTCGATCGCCGCGACCGACGGCGCCGCGCGCACCGGCACGATCGCGATGCAGCGCGGCGAAATCCGCACCCCCGCCTTCATGCCCGTGGGCACCGCGGCGACGGTGAAGGCGATGCGCCCAGCCGAAGTGCGCGCGACCGGCGCCGACATCATCCTCGGCAATACCTATCATCTGATGCTGCGCCCGACCGCCGAACGCATGGCGCGGCTGGGCGGCCTCCACAATTTCATGGGCTGGGATCGCCCGATCCTGACCGACAGCGGCGGCTATCAGGTGATGAGCCTGTCGGCGCTGACCAAGCAGAGCGAAGAGGGCGTCGCGTTCAAGAGCCACCTCGACGGCTCGAAGCACATGCTGACCCCCGAACGCTCGATGGAGATCCAGCGCCTTCTCGGCAGCGACATCGTGATGGCGTTCGACGAATGTCCGCCGAACGGGGTAGATGCCAAGCGCGCCGAGGCGAGCATGGAGCGGTCGATGCGCTGGGCGGCGCGCAGCCGAGCGGGTTTTGACGCAGGCGAAGACCATGCGGCGCGATCGGCCTTGTTCGGGATCCAGCAGGGCTCGCTCGACGAAAAGCTGCGCGCGCGGTCGGCGGCGGCGCTGACCGACATCGGTTTCGACGGTTATGCGATCGGCGGCCTCGCAGTGGGCGAGGGGCAGGAAGCGATGTTCGGCGTGCTCGATTATGCTCCGGGTCAGTTACCCGCTGACCGCCCGCGCTATCTGATGGGGGTCGGCAAGCCCGACGATCTGGTCGGCGCGGTCGCGCGCGGGGTCGATATGTTCGATTGCGTGCTACCGACGCGCTCGGGCCGCAACGGGCAGGCCTTCACCTGGGACGGGCCGATCAACATTCGCAACGCAAAGTTCGCCGAGGATCAGGCGCCGCTTGATGCGTCATGCGCCTGTCCGGTCTGCACAACCTGGTCGCGCGCCTATCTGCATCACCTTGTCCGTTCAGGCGAAATGCTCGGCGCGATGCTGATGACGCAGCATAATCTGCATTTCTATCAGGCGCTGATGCAGGCGATGCGCGATGCCATTGCGGCAGGGCAGTTCGCTACTTTTCAGAGTGATTTTGACGCGCGCTATCGGCGCTGACGTCAGTCGAGTTTGCTCAAAAGGTCCAGCAAAGACTGCGGAATTGTTTCATCTACGGTCGACTCATACGCCCGGCGCAGGGCGCCATTGACGTCCTGCGCCTTGGCAGCCGGTTTTTTTTCCGCGTCCTTCCCCGACGTCGCACCCTGTGGCGAACCGG
>Ga0265296_1004026_pt1 | contig 13054 bp, 16 predicted proteins | sample MunlanPumphouse1_FD_189073 | JGI IMG/M metagenome (GOLD analysis project Ga0265296, IMG submission 189073) | Groundwater microbial communities from a municipal landfill in Southern Ontario, Canada - Pumphouse #1 | ecosystem: Environmental > Aquatic > Deep subsurface > Groundwater | place... | reverse complement strand
AAACCAGCTAATCGAGGGGCAGCGCCTCGACGTGGCTTCAAATTGATAATGAGGCCGATTCTTCAAACAAAATAATGCTAGGCGCTGACCTGGCTCAGCCCTTTTTCAAGCTCCGACAAGGTTGCCGTGGTATCTGTCTTTACGGTAATCATCGGCACCTGTTTTTCCCGGGCCAGTTGCAATACGACCGGGAGCGGTTTTGCGCCGCCTGTGAGAATAAGACATTTAGTCGAGGTTGCCAGAGCACCCAGTTGGATATCGGCCCGATCACCCCTTGTAATCACGGCCTTATTGGATCTCAGGTTGAAATAAACTGGCGCGGGATCGATACACATCGCTCCAACCATCAGGCTTTCTACTAACTCTTCGGATTTCTCAGGGTTATTCATTATCTCACCCTGAACGATCTCGGCGAGTCTCTTAATGCTGATAGTGAGTGGCCTGCGATTTTCCATTAGGGCCTCCTGTTAAGCTCGGTTCCAACACTTACTGAGCTATCAATTACAACTTCTTGAAAAAGGATATCCACCCCAAGTCATTTTATCCCAAAAGCTATCCAACTTCAAGGATTCGCATCGCTTCCTTATCTGTGTAATTCCTCCCCCGAGAAAAGTTCAGGAAATCCACGAATGTTAAGGAACAGGCTCATTATATGGGATTTGCGATTTTGTCCGACTTGTACCGGCTATTATTTGATCGTGGTATAATGATGCAATCTATTTTAGCCTTCGATTGAGAGAACAATGCAGCTACCAGTTTCCCTTGGCCAAATGCGGATTAGACTTGGTGATACCGAGGCCAATTTTGAGCAAATGAGCGCTTGGACGCGTGAGGCCGCAAAGCAGGGATCGACGCTTGTCCTCTTTCCCGAACTCTGGTTCTCCGGCTACGATCTGGAACACTGCCAAAGTTATGCCGCGCGTCTCGGCGAAGGAATCTTTGCCCGTTTAAGCAAGCTTGCCCGTGATTGCCACATTGCCATCGGCGGTTCTGTGCTGGAATCAAAGGGCGGAAATGTCTACAACACGTTCCATTTATTTGATTCCAGTGGCCAATGCAGCGCTGTTTACCGCAAGATACATCTTTTTGGCCCCATGCAGGAAGATAAGTGGCTTGCTCCAGGAGATCAGTTAGAATTGGCCCAGACACCCTGGGGGCTGGCTGGCTTGAGCATTTGCTACGACCTTCGCTTTCCGGAAGTGTTTCGCCACTATACCTTGCGTGGGGCGCGGTTGATATTGCTGGTTGCCGAATGGCCCATATCTCGTATTGATCATTGGCAGACGCTGCTCAGGGCGCGAGCGATTGAAAATCAGGTTTATATTGCCGCCTGCAATTGTGCAGGTATGACGGGGGGAGAGAAATTCGGTGGTTGCTCCGCGGTTATTGATCCGTTGGGGAAAGTTGTGATTGATGGCGGCAGTGCCCAAGCCTTGCTGACGGCTGAGATTGACCTTGATCTGGTGGAGGAAACTCGTCAACGGCTCCCGTTTTTCAGAGATCGTCGGCCAGACCTCTACAGTTTAGGGAACCTCTGATCAAGTAGTGCAGGAGACCTCCTGCCGGGGGTCTGGGGGTGTCCCCCAGACCCCTCTTAAAAATCCCCCAAGATTGGGGGATTTAGGGGGTTGATAAGACTTGTTCAGAGGTTCCTTAGGAGAATAAAAGTGGAAGAGTTCGAAGATATACTCAACGAGATAGCCATCAGAAAATGGCAGGAAACCGAGAGGACGCCTGCCGAAATCGTTGATCGATTCAAATTAAAGGGGAAAATGACCAGCGAAGAAATCTTAATGCTGAAGCCCGGAAGGGAACTCAATATATTGGTGGCAAAGTATGTTATGGGCCATGAAGTGGTATCAGATGAAACTTTTGGAGATATGGAGAGGCTTATTGATGATGATGGCAGCAGTGTCTGGAATGTCCTTCGGCCTTACTCCGGGGATAGATCGGCTGCTCAAGCGGTGGTTACCGGGATGATAAAGCTTGGATATGCAGATGCGGAATCCTGGGCAGATTTTGGGGATGGAATCTATACGCCACCTGAGGCAACCTGCAAGCGAGCATTGCTGATGATATTAGAACAAGAAGGGTAGCCCCTCGGACTCCTTCGAGTTTAGATTTGTGCCTGATGCTCCCCTCAGTCCGCACTCTGGCAATTTGCCAAACTCAAGCTGATCCATGTGGGCCTTAATCCGGGGATTCTTTGAGGCTATATAGCCCACCTGTCATTGCGAGGAGTCCTGTAGGGGCGATCCTTCTGTGATCGCCCTCTGATGGTGAAGGGCGACGCGGCAATCTCCTAACCCACAAAAGAGATTGCTTCGCCAAGCTCGCAATGACATTGAAATCCGTGGATAGCTGTGATCACCCGCTTGGTGAGAAGTCAATCGAGTGTGGTCAGATTCGACCATAGGTGTGAATCCACGGTTTAAGGCGTGGGCGGCAAGCTTGACTTTCCCACAATATGATAGGTATATTAGCCTAAACAGCGGATTGAAGATAAAAGATGGATTTGTAAAATAAAATATATATTGCAAAACACGGAAGATGTTCCGTATATCCCAATAATGAGCCGGGGTATTCCGCCTGATACTTGTTATTCGGGCGCTCCGCGCCCGGAGACTGTCACCAAGACAGGAGAGTGTTCAAAGTGACACATATTCAAAACATGTCGGGAGGTAGCCAAGAAGGGACCGCGATTGCCACCCAAGGCCCCGACGAGGATGAGGGTGATTGGCAAAATTGTCAATCGCGGGGAGCCGAATAATGACGGAGCGCAAAGATGACCATATCAAGCGTGGATTGTTTGGACCGCCCGAATAATGCCGCGCTAAGAGTGCGTTCTGTTACCCGTCGCTCCGCGCCGAATAACAACGCACTGAAGACAGAACGGGGGATAACCCCCCGTCTGCTTAGCGCGGCATTAGCCAGCTAGTCATAAGATATGCAAGTGCTGTAATATAAGGTCATGATGAAACAGCCAGAACTTGCAAAGATACAAAAGAAGCTTCAAAAGCAACTCCCGTATCTTACTGAGAGATACAATGTAGAGTCTCTTGGTATTTTTGGTTCATACGTACGGCATCAACAGAACCCCGACAGCGATTTGGATTTACTGGTCACATTTCGCGAGTCTCAAGGTCTCCTGAAGTTCCTCGAACTAGAAAATTATCTCTCGGATATCCTTGGCATAAAAGTGGATTTGGTGATGAAAAGCGCGCTCAAACCGAGAATTGGGGCACGTATATTGAACGAGGTCATTCCTGTATGAGAGATGATCAGATTCACGAAGACTATCTTGAAGACATGCTGGAAGCAGCCGCAAAAGTGTCTGCGTTTATCAAGGGGATGACATTTGAACAATTTCAGCAAGACGACAAGACTTTATTCGCAGTAGTCCGAGCGTTGGAGATCATCGGAGAAGCTACGAAACGCATTCCCGATAGTGTACGTAGGGGGTATCCCGAAATCCCTTGGCGCGAAATGGCAGGCATGCGTGACAAGCTTATCCATGATTACTTCGGTGTTGATGAAGAGCAAGTCTGGAAAACAGCAGCAGCAGACTTGCCAAGGTTAGTCCCGATAATTCAGCGTCTTCTCGAAGAACCTGAGAGATAGCTGGCTAACAACGGCATGAATCGCGACCTCAAGGGTGTCATTTTTTGAGCCTGGTGCAGCTTCAGAGAGTAGTTTTGCGGAAAAGGGATGGTTGGCATATCACCTTGCAGCGAGTGATCTCCAGCGTTATATGGGCTGGGGATAAGTGATCAGCCAATGTACAGGAAGATGATTGATACAGCGCATAGGATCGGGCACAGCTCATGACGGTCAACGGTCTGAAACTGTCTAGCCAGCAATGATGGAAAGGATGATGTCATGGATAGAATAGTATGGGACGAATCCTTCAGTGTTGGTGTTGCTGAATTGGATGAACAACATAAAAAGCTCATCGGAATGATAAATACACTCATCGAAGCCAAAGATGCGAAAGTTGAATCAGAACTTATATCAGAGACGCTCATGAGAATGACTGAATACGCTAGCATCCATTTTAGTAAAGAAGAAGAGTATATGTTTAGATATGGTTATCCAGAATATGAACTGCAAAGACATCAGCACAAGGAGTTCCGAAAGAAGGCAGGATTCTTAGGATTGGATACGCAGCAAAACAAGCCATCCGTTCCTGAAGAATTAATCCGCTACTTGAGGGAATGGCTCACGAATCACATACTCAAATCAGACATGAGATATCGAGCTTTCTTTAACGAGAGAGGCGTGACCTGAATTATGATGTTACGAGATTGATTGCCCATATAACGAGTCAATCCCCCCGACCGCCAGAGCGTCATTTTTTAAGTGAGGTCAAGCTTCCGGGAGCAGGTTTCAAAAACAAAGGTCATCCGGCATATTCTCTTGGGGCGGGTTACACCGGACGTTAGGCAACCACTAAATTACCATCCTCTGATGTTGACAGGCAGAGAGTTGTGCCGTATGATAATATCAATGCTGTACGTCATATGTAAGCGGATGGGGGTGAAATATGCAAACCAAGCTAACGCTGCGTTTGGACGATGGGCTGATAGTGAAAGCCAAGAAATATAGCGAAAAAACAGGGAAACCTTTGTCGCAGATCGTCGCTGATTATTTCAATCTACTCAGTTCGGAAAATGAGCAACATCCACATAAGGGAACACCAATTACTAGCTCACTCAGGGGCGTTCTCAATCAATCAGGAGTCAGTGAGGAAGACTACCACCACTATCTTGAGGAGAAATACCGTTGAGAATCCTGTTCGATACAAACGTGATTCTCGACGTGATGCTGGATCGTGAGCCATTCGCTGATGCTGCATCTGCACTTCTGGAACAAGTTGAGAATGGTGTCATTGCGGGCTATCTCTCTGCTACCACGATCACAACCATACACTACTTAGCTTCAAAAGCAATCGGCGAGGAAAAAGCACAAACTGAAATAGAGAAACTGTTTTCCTTATTTGAGGTAGCTCCAATAAATCGAGCTGTTTTGGAAGCGGCACTCAAGAGCCGAATGGCTGATTTCGAAGATGCGGTTCTGTCCGAAGCTGCCAAAGCCGTCGGAGTAGATGGGATCGTCACACGCAACATCAAGGATTTCAAGCGTGCAGGCATCAGTATCTATAACCCCATTGAACTCCTCGACGCAACTAGACTACAAAATTGAAGTATCGTTGACCAGTGGTTGACAAGTCAATGTTATGTAAAAAGTCAATCTCCCCGATCTATCAGCAAAGACTGCCTGTAAATTGGTAATATAATTATACGAGGGTTGAAAATGTCAAAATGGTTTTATAGTAGATTTCTTGCCCTGATGATGTGTTTCATTTTTATCACGGGAGCGCTGCTGATCGGCTGTTCCAACTCAAAAGACACCTCTGAGCCCACCATCACGCCAACAACGAATTTAGAGAAACAAGTGGAGCCCTACGGACAAACTCCCAAGCCTGCCAGTACACCAACGCCGAAAGTGGAGACCAAGGAGCCTATCCAATATCCAAGTCCACCACCTATGATGATTGACCAATCCAGGCATTATATAGCCATAATTCATACCAACAAGGGTGATATCACCGCCGAGCTTTTTCAAAAGGATGCGCCCGTTACGGTGAACAACTTCGTGTTTCTATCCAGGGAAGGATTTTACGATGGCGTGCCATTTCACCGCGTTGTCAAAGGATTCATGATACAAACCGGTGATCCCACCGGCACTGGCACAGGTGAACCAGGCTACACCTTCAAGGATGAGCCTGTTATCAAAAATTATGAAGTGGGCACGCTGGCTATGGCCAATCGGGGACTGGATACCAATGGCAGCCAGTTCTTCATCTGCGATGCTGATCTCACGGGAAAGTTGCCCAAGAGCTATACCATCTTCGGGCGGGTGACCCAGGGGATAGATGTGGTGCATGGAATAGCCTCCGCTGCGGTTGAGCCCCAACATGGGGAACTCTCCAAGCCAACTGTTGATCTGCATATCTCAAATATTGAGATTTTGGAAAAAGGCTAACAACCGGCTGGCGGAATTCGGGGAGCATGGTCGATTCTAGAAGAGGTTTAAGCCTCGCACTTGCGGTAAATTATTCATCAGGATTTTTGATGCGCTCTTACCCTTCGACAGGCTCAGGGCGAGCGGAAAAATTCATCTGCTCATTCGTGCTGAGCTCCGTCGATTCCAAATCTGGCTAGTGGTAACTGCGGTCATAAAGGAAACGATTCATCAACACCGGAGCGATGTTCGGACGGGGGACCGATGCGAGGTCTCTTGTAAGATCGGCGGTCAATCTCCGAAATATTATCATGGCAAACAATGCCACGAATATCCAGATTATCGTCGCGTCTTCATCGAGTCGCCAGGCGATCAAAGGTAGAGCCGCAAAAGCGGCAAGCATTCCCAAAGGCATGGAGTCAGACATACCGGGCAATTTAAAACGCTCAGCGGTTGTTTTGCCTGCCCTTGTCAGAGATGATATCACTCTTATACCCCCTCCGATAGCTACCGGGATCAGCGCAAAGCCCAGTGTCAGGGGAGCAATACCAAGTGCTGCCCCGAGGCCGGTGGTATTTCCCCTCTCTTTACCATAGAATTGGGTGAAAACGGGCCACATTTGGCCGGCAGTAACCGCAAGTCCAGATAGCCCTATTACCAGGATATCGAAATCGTACCACCATGCAAGCAGGGGCGGGACAGGCCCTTTGATAACATCCCAGAGCACTCCCGCTAATCCTTCAGCATAACCCACTTCGCGCCAGAGAACCTGATGCAAATCCTCATCCAGGTTCATGTCAAAACCTCTTGCACTGCCGATCCAGGAGAGCACTGGTAATGATCCAAGCAAGTATGCCCCAATGATGAAGGTAACTTCAGCTAACATTCTAATATTCCTCTCAGCCTATTCCTCGCTGTAGAAAGCAAGTCCTATCAGCCCCGGACCAGTGTGAACCCCCATCACCGGGGTGAACTCTGTAACGTAAAGCTCGGCGCATTCGAACCGATCTAATACCTGCTGCTTGAGGACTTCGGCTTCTTCAAGGACGCCCGCGTGCATTATGTTGACGTGCATCCGTCTTTTTCCCGCTCTTTCTTCCATGATCTCAAGCAGCCGCTTTATTGCTTTGGGTTTAGTCCTGATCCTTTCCAGCGGGATGGCTTCACCATCAGTGATTTGCAAGATAGGCTTGATTGAGAGGAGGGAACTTGCCCAGGCAGCGGCTTTGGGCACACGGCCCCCCTTGGCCAGAAAATAGAGGGTATCCAACGTTACAACTATGTTGAGCCTTGGTAATAATCTTTCAATTTCACGGACTGCCTCAGCCAGATTGCCTCCGGAATCGATGACCCTGGCAGCGGCCAAGACCAGCAAGCCATGTGCTCCAGCGGCTGTCTGCGCATCGAACACTTCTATTTCCACCCCAGGAATCGTTTCCCTGGCCATCTCCTTTGCCTGGATCGCCGCTTCAAATACCATGCTGAGTTTATGTGAGATAGCAATACTGAGAAGGGTATCTGATTTTTCACTGGCGGCGCGGTAGGCTTCGAGGAATTCCCCTGGTGACGGAGCAGAGGTAGTAGGGAGTATGCGACTGCTCCGCTGGAGATTGTAAACCTCACCAGGTGTTATATCCACACCATCGCGATAAACCTGCCCCTCAATGATGAGTCTCATTGGCACTACAAATACCCCGTATTTCTCGATTAACTCTTTGGGCAGGCAAGAGGAGCTATCTGTAATAATTGTCACTTTTCCCATAGTTAGCCCTGAACGAAAGAGAGCTTGAGCACCGGATGACAATCTTAAGAATAGGGCAACGATCGGATAGCTGTCAAGGACTGGATTCGCCTTAATCCGTGGATTTACACCTATGGCCTAATCTGGTTACACTCGATTGGCTTCTTACCAAGCGGGAGATCACAGCCATCCACGGATTTCAATGTCATTGCGAGCTCGGCAATCTCTCCCCTTGTCCTGAGATTGCTTCGTCGCCTGTGGCTCCTCGCAAAGACGAAAGGTTAAACGTCATTGCAAACACGTACCCGTCATTGCGAGCGCGAGCGAAGCAATCTCATTTTCCCCTCCCACAAGGGAGGGAGAAATCTTTTCCCCTCTCCCTCGATGGGAGAGGGCAGGGTGAGGGTAGATTGCCGCGTTGCCCTTCGTCATCAGAGGGCGATCACAGAAGGATCGCCCCTACAGGACTCCTCGCAATAACAGTTGAGCTATGGCCTTAATGAATCCACGTTTTAAGGATTCGGTAGTGGGATTGACTTCGATCGAAAGGTCTCCTATTATTATTTCCAATCGTCGTAATCTTTTAGGGTTGTTTCCCAAAAAGAAAAGAGGAGATGCCATCAAGGATATATGAGTGAGCTTTTTATCAGTCAAGTCGATGGGAAGGGCAGGGGGGTTTTTACTAAAAGGAGATTCGCCAAAGGGGAGGTTATCGAACTAGCGCATGTGATCGTGCTTACCGAAGACCCCTGGGAACTGCTAAATCAAACCACGATGGGCGATTATTATTTCTCTTGGGGAGAAAGCGCTTGCGCGATTGCATTGGGTTTCGGGTCGCTCTACAACCACTCCGATGAGCCTAATTCGGAAACCGTCAGGTATATTGACAGTGCGACCATCGAATTTGTGGCTATCCGCGATATTGAAGCTGGAGAAGAAATCACACACAAATACCAATGCCCGGTGTGGTTTGAAGTGAGATAAAGTGGAGCATGTGCCACGGGTAAACCCGTGGCACATGCTCCAGGGATTATTTATTGTGCGGGTTTTGATATCTTTGGGCTATCGGGTATTCCGGTGGCGATAACGGTAATCTTGACGTTTTCACCCATCTCAGGCTTCATGCTCATGCCAAAGAAGATGGTGGCCTCAGGGTCTACTGCTTCGGATATTACCTTACCAGCAGCATTTACCTGTCCCAGAGTCAATTTCTGCCCGCCTTTTATGGTGAAAAGCACGCCCCTGGCTCCCTTCACGGAGAGATCAAGCAGCGGGTTTTTGATGGCGGACTCGGCAGCATCTCTGGCTCCGGTAAAGCCTGCCCCCATACCGATAGACATAAGGGCATTGCCTGGCATGGCTAAAATGGCTCTTATATCAGCAAGGTCTACATTGATATCCCCTGCGGTATTTACTATCTCACTCACCACCAGTATTCCCTCGCTGACGGCGCTATCGGCTGCTTTGAATGCCTCTTGCATGAGGGTATCGGCTTTTACCAGTTGGGCAATACGGTCATTGTGTATCAATATCAGGTTATCCACCTTTTCCCTCAGCCGCCCCAAGCCACCCATCGCAGTCTCCATCCGCTTGTGTCCTTCCCAGGAAAAGGGCAAGGTAACCATAGCTACCGTCGTTGCGCCTACTGATTTAGCGATTTCAGCCACAACAGGCCCGGCGCCAGTGCCAGTTCCACCGCCCAAACCGGAGCAGATAAATACTATATCGCTGCCCGATAGCACCTGCTTGAGCGCTTTGCGACCGCTCGCAGCCGCTTGTTCCCCAACCTGAGGATTGCCTCCGGCGCCAAATCCCCGCGTGAGACTTTCACCGATGGGCAGGACGATGAGCCCATCCCCTTGCAGGGTTTGGAGAGCCCTGGCATCAGTGTTCAGACAAACAAAGTTCACGCCGGTAGGACGCTCTTGAAGCAGGCGCTGCACGGTGTTACAACCGCCTCCGCCTACTCCGACGACCGTTATATTGGCTACCCCGAATTTCCTTTTGGTTATCAAGCCGCTGGTTGCTGCGGGCTTTCTTCTCGCCTTTGGCCTCGCTTTTTTTGCGCCGGTTGTTCCCTGATTGACCATCGATTCATCTGCCATATTAAATCTTCAGCCTCCTTTATTTGCTGTGATTTCCTATAATGCTTTGTTTGCTGTTATTCTCTATGACCTTGGTGGTTTTGTCAAGCCTTTTTGTGCGCAAGCAATATTCCATATTGATGTTACCACTCCCCCGATAAAAAGTTAGAGGCAGGAGATCGCAAAGCGATCTCCTGCCTCTAACCCCTCTCCTGGTTGGGGGACGTCCCCCAACCAATATCATCCTGCGAATGTTTTTACGCTTCTAGGAAATTGGCCTAAGCTTGGTCGATTCATCAGGCGTTATCAGGTATGCCGGTGGCTATGACGGTAATCTTGACGTTATCGCCCATCTCAGGCTTCATGGTCATGCCGAAGAAAATGGTGGCCTCGGGGTCGACCGCATCAGATATCAACTTGCCGGCAGTATTTACCTGTCCCAGAGTCAGTTTTTGTCCGCCTTTTACAGTGAAAAGCACCCCCTTAGCGCCTTTGATGGAGAGATCGAGCAGCGGATTGTTGATAGCACTCTCGGTGGCCTCCCTGGCTCCGTTAGCGCCGGAACCCATACCGATGGACATAAGGGCATTGCCTGGCATGGCTAAAATAGCTCTTATATCAGCAAGGTCTACGTTGATATCCCCTGCGGTATTTACTATCTCACTCACCACCAGTATTCCCTCGCTGACGGCGCTATCGGCTGCTTTGAATGCCTCTTGCATTAGTGTATCGGCCTTTACCAGTTGGGCAATACGGTCGTTGTGCACCATTATCAGGTTATCCACCTTTTCTCTCAGCTTCGATAGACCACCCATCGCAGTCTCCATCCGCTTGTGTCCTTCCCAGGAGAAGGGCAAGGTAACCATAGCTACCGTCGTTGCGCCTACCGATTTGGCGATTTCAGCCACAACAGGCCCGGCGCCGGTCCCGGTTCCTCCTCCCAAACCGGAGCAGATAAAGACTATATCGCTGCCCGATAGAACCTGCTTCAATGCTTTGCGCCCGCTCCCGGCCGCTTCTTCCCCTACCTGAGGGTTGCCTCCGGCGCCAAATCCGCGCGTGAGACTTTCACCGATGGGCAGGACGATGAGCCCATCCCCTTGCAGGGTTTGGAGAGCCCTGGCATCAGTGTTCAGGCAAACAAAATTCACGCCGGTAGGTTTCTCGTGAAGCAATCGCTGCACGGTGTTGCAGCCGCCTCCGCCTACCCCGACTACAGTTATATTGGCCACCCCGAATTTCCTCTTGGTTATCATGCCGCTGGTTGCTGCGGGCTTCTTCCTCGCCTTCGGCTTCGCTTTTTTTGCGCCGGTTGTTCCCTGGTTGATCATCGATTCATCAGCCATTTTGATCTATGTTTCCTTTCCTTATTATTTTCTCTGACCTTACTATGAACCCAACAGTCCTGTCAAGCTTTTGGGGGTGTTTGCCATAAATCCACGGATTAATGATTGTGCGTAGGGAAGTCTAAATTTGACATCCGGATCAGCGGAGGCTAGTCTATTTATTGTCACATTCCCAACCTGGAGAAATAAAGATGATGCGCATTCTGGTATTCACACAAGGGCCCTGGGGGGAGAGAATCCTTCGGAATATAAAGAAACGCAGTCCCGCCAATTGGATAGTGGAGTCCGCCGAACTGCCGCGCTCTCTTCCCACGATCATCGATGAACCGGAGGAGTTCATCCCGCGAGACTTGCCAAAAGCCGATCTGATCATCTTCCTGGGCGAATCGCCGCAAGCCCCGCAACTCATCCCCGATCTGGCTGTGATGACCGGAGCCATGGGAGTCATTGCCCCGATAGACAATTCATCCTGGATGCCGCCGGGACTCAAGAACCAGATAAAAAGAGACCTTACCAACCTTCAGATAGCTTCAGCCTTTCCAAAGACATTCTGCACCCTCACCGAGAATAGCTATGGGTATCGTTATACTGCCGAACCTTATGAAAGCGATGTGATTGCAGCCTTCGCCAAACACTTTGGCCGACCCAGGCTCAAGATCAAAATCAATCCCCGGACAAAGATAATAGAGGCGGTTGAGGTGGAGCGTGGCGCTCCCTGCGGTTCAACCCACCACGCGGCTGCGGGGCTGGTTGGTATCTCTGCTGATGAGGCGATTCCCAAGGCGGGGCTCATTTGCCATCACTATCCCTGCCAGGCTTCGATGCAGAAGGAACAGATCGATAAGGCGCTATTCGATACCCTGATGCACCTTTCCGGGTATGTCATCAACGAGGAAGTGGAAGAGCAGGTAAAACCTTTTCGCACCCCTCCGATTTATATGAGCCCGTCTAGTGATTGTTAGCTGGGAGAGAATCAATGAACACTATAGAAGAAGTAAAGAAGGAACTGAAATATCTGATAGATAGCCAGCAAGAATTGATGAAGCTTGCTAAAGATGATAAGAACATACTCAATTTTGGCACGCAGTATCAAGGCTGGTATTCACGGGCTTACAAGCTGGTAGAGGCTCTTGCGACAGAGAGGCTTCCCGAGTTTGTCTCATACTATCTTATTGACCCAAATAGAAAGTCTACAGACGCTGGAAACTATGTGATTCAGGACTACATAAAGGGAATTGCCGCACCAAAAGATGTCAATCTCAAACCGTTTTGGGATGTAAAAACTCTTGTAATACTTAGAGTAATAAATCAAGGGCAGATCATAGCTTCGTTGTCATCGCGAATTGATAGTGTTTTGCAGGACGTAACGGGATATCTTTTTGCCGAACTACAAGATGCCGAATTACTTGCTGCCATACAACTCAAGAAAATCAGCAGACGGGCCGCTGGTGCGCTCGCTGGCGTGGTTCTTGAAAGACACCTTCAACGCGTCGCACTCAGCCATAATATTTCAATCGGCAAGAAGAATCCTACAATATCAGAGATGAATGATCCGCTGAAAAATAATGGCGTCTATGACACGCCTCAGTGGAGGAAGATTCAATTGCTAGCAGACATTCGTAATCTCTGTAGTCACCAGAAATCAACGGAACCAACGGAAGAACAGGTTGATGAATTGATTTCCGGGGTCAACTCAATTATCAAGGCGGTTTTCTAAGCCAGCTAACGAGACTGTCGAAAAACCCTTGGACAGGGCCTTCCATCCGGTATTTTGAAGCTGTTGACTGAGTAATCCTTTCGGCAAATTGAGTTATCCGACAGTCACAACAAGCCAATTCATCCGACCGTAAGAGCGTTCC
>Ga0265296_1004025_pt1 | contig 13056 bp, 13 predicted proteins | sample MunlanPumphouse1_FD_189073 | JGI IMG/M metagenome (GOLD analysis project Ga0265296, IMG submission 189073) | Groundwater microbial communities from a municipal landfill in Southern Ontario, Canada - Pumphouse #1 | ecosystem: Environmental > Aquatic > Deep subsurface > Groundwater | place... | reverse complement strand
TGTCCGCTTACTCTGTCATTCCGGCTTGTCCGGAATCTTTCTTTGTTTTCAGAAGGATTCCCGACGCGCTCCGCTTGCGGGAATGACAAAATGTGAGGCTTTACTAATGAACTCCTTAGTAGGTCAGCTTATTATCCCTCCTCCGATTACAATGTCTTCGTCATAAAAAACTGCGGACTGGCCCGGTGCAGGGGACCACTGAGGTTCGTCAAATATAACCTTAACTGTTCCTGAATCAGGACTTGCAGATATTGTTGCAGGCTCAGCTTTCATCATAGAACGGACTTTGACAGTTGCTCTGAATGGTGAATCGGAGGATGGGTGAATCAGTAAATGGGCTTGTCCGCTCTCCTCGGCGAGTCGCCTGAGGCGACCTGAGGCGGATGAAAACGGGTGAATAAGAATTAGCCAATTAAGTTCTTGTACTTCAAACTCTTTTATCTTCGCTGATTCCTGCGGACCAACATAAACAATGTTTTTGACTGCATCAATTTTTGAAACATACAGAGGAGATGGAGAAGATATGCCAAGTCCCTTTCTCTGTCCGATTGTATAATTATAAATTCCCTTGTGCGCTCCCAGGACCTTGCCGTTCATGCCCATTATAGGGCCCGTTGTAACAGCAAGAGGATTAATTTTATTGATAAACTTGAAATAATTTTTGTCTCCTATAAAACATATATCCTGGCTCTCAGGCCTTTTAGCAGAAGGAAGCCCTAGCTTGTTTGCAAGATTTCTTACATCCTCTTTTTTGTAATCTCCCAGAGGAAGCAGAAGCCTGTTAAGTTCCTCCTGTCTTAAAACATAAAGAAAATACGACTGGTCTTTTTTAGGGTCAATTCCTTTTTTCAATCTGACTTCCGCACTTCCATTCTCCGTAGCTGCTTCTCTGCGAAGTACGCTACGAAGCACGAGACTGCGAAGGATGAATCCGCGCTTGCGCTCTACCTTTGCGTAGTGCCCTGTTGCAATAAACTCAGCGCCTCTTTTTTCAGCCTCTTTAAGAAGAGATGGGAATTTTATATATCTGTTGCATAATATGCACGGATTGGGAGTCCTTCCCTTTGTATAAGCATCAATAAAGGGCTCTATGACCTTTTCGATAAACTCGTCTTTTACATCAACCGAGCTGTGAGGAATTCCAATTTGAGAGGCGGTCCCGGCTGCATCTTCGATTGCCTGCGAGGAACAGCAGGTTGTGAAATCATTCCGTTGTCTGGCTTCCCATAGAATAAAACTCAGGCCTTCAACGTCATATCCCTGCTCCTTAAGAAGATAGGCTGTTACAGCTGAATCAACCCCCCCGCTCATTCCGACAATTACCTTTGGCATATTACCTGCTCTCCTTCATAAATACATCAAGCGCATTATATAGCCCTTTTATGAATTCTGCCATTCTCTTATAGTCGAGCGTCTCAGCAGTGTCGCCCATGCCATGATACTCAGGGTTCCTGTAAAATGCAGTGTCTGTAATCATGAACGCATCATAGCCGAATTTCCAGAATGAGCGGTGGTCGGAGAAATCAATCCCCGGCACCAGTGATACGGTGTTTATGGATTCTACCGGCAGAGATGAAACTTTTTTAAATGCCTTTTTCATTTTCAGTGTAAATCGCCTTGAACCGATATCTCCTACAAATGACAGAAAGTTACCTTTTTTCGGATAAAACCATTTGAAAAAAGGTAACGGGTAATACTGGCATCCTTCTTTACCGCAGAAATATCCAATCATCTCGAGAGAGATCATCCCTCTGACCTTTGCCTTTTCCTTCTTGAGGCTTTCTGCATAAACATAGCTTCCCATGTTCTTTGTCCTGAAGAAAGGAGGTTCTTCTAATGTAAACGCAACGAGCCTGACAGTCTCCGGCAAAGGGTTTTCAGAGATGAGACGTGCAAGTTCGAGAATCCCTGCAATACCGCTTGCATTGTCGTCTGCGCCCGGTGTGTCTGATACAGTGTCATAGTGCGCGCCTATCACAATGATTTCTTTGTCTTTAGACGTCCCTTTCACCTCTGCCTCTATGTTGTAGTAGGTCCTGTTATCATATTTGAATGATTGCCTTTTAGTTTCACACTTAAAAAAACTAAATCTCTCTTCAATATAATCAGCTGTCCTGTTGAGTTTTTCTATATCACGATAACTCCTTGCGCCAATGTTTTTTGAAAGGTGTACGACTGAAGTCTGAAGGTTTGTTTCTGCTTTTTTCATGTCCCTTATATCGGCAAAGGCTGTTAAACAGGTAATTAAAGCCAGTATCTTAAACGTCTGCATCTATTTAAGCGTCTTGGTCTGTTCTTTGGTCTGTTGTTCCTTGAAAATAAGGCGGAAAAGCTCATCTGCCTTATTGGAATCAAGGCTTTTCAGAATCCTGTATCGCTCGATTGCAGAGTTCGTATCACCCATGGTGAGATATGTATAACCAAGACCCGCATGCGCGTCATCATGCTCAGGATTCAATTTAATCGCCACCAGGAAAGCATCTACTGCACTGCCCAGCTTGCCCTGCAAATAATATGCATATCCGAGCCCGTTATACGCATCTGCTGAATTTGGATCACGCTCAATGGCCTTTTTGTAGACTTCAAGCGCCTCGTCTTTTTTCCCGAGTTTAAAAAGCGAGCGGCCTATAGCCACATAGGTCTCTGCGCTCTGCGGACTTAATTCTGCGGCCTTTCTGAAATCGAGCAATGCCTTTTCATCTTCTCCTGACTGAATATGTTTTTCCCCTGAGGATATATAATCAGCGGCATCTTCTTTTAGCATAGGAGAACCCTCCGGCTTTTGTTCCGGGGGAACAACATCAGGTTCTTTTTTCAGGGCTGGGGCTGTAACCTCAGGTGATTGCGGTGGTGATGGAGATACCGCCTCAGGTTTTGTTGACGCAGGTGCAACAGCCTCAGGCTCTTTTGTTAAAGGCGTCGGGGTGATTTCGGGTTTCTTTGTCTGTGCAGGCGGTACAATATCAGTTCCTTTTTTGCCTGGTTTGGAGGCGTAAATATCAATAACAAGTCTCGGATTTTTCTTGTTAAGCAAAGACGCCTTAAAGTCCTCTGCCTTCCCCAGATCAAATACTACCCTTACGGTATTCTTATTAAACTGTTTTGTTCTGATTGTTTTTAATATTGTATCTCCGACAGTTAAATTTGCCTTGTTTTTTGGGAGCAGTGTTGTATTCTTTAAATCAAAATAAAGTCTATCAGGATTAGAAAGATGTTTCATTGAAAACTCGATCGGTCCTGAGAGATAGATTGTAACCCGCGTATAACCCTTGAATGATTGATGTTTTATGTTTTTTATGCTGACCTTGCCTGCTGCGTATAAGAATGGCGTGAATGAAAATATGGAAAAAAGGAGTAAGCCTGACAGAAAAACAGTCTTTAATTTAAACCTCGCAGGGCCTGTCATTTACCCAACCTTAACCTTCCAGCCAGTCCCGTCTTTCTTATCTTCAAGAATTATTCCTTTTTCATCAAGTTCTTTTCTTATTACATCCGATGCTGCCCAATCCTTCTTTTGCCTTGCCTCTTCCCTTTCCTTTATCTTATTCAGGACATCCTGCTCTGTCAGCTGAATCTTTTTTGACTTCATCAATGCGCTCTGCCATTCATCAGGGGTCCTCCTAAAAATGTTCAGAACTCCGCCTGCCCCTGATAAAAGCTCTTTTGCCTTTGCTATAAGTTCAGAAGGTTTTTGGCCGGAAGGCTTGCTGTCAAGAAATCTGTTTACTTCCCTTATCAGCTCAAAGATGTGCCCAAGCGCAAGCGCAGTGTTGAAATCATCATCCATTGCCACTTGAAATTTTTCCTTGAATGAATTGACCACGCCCTCAAAAGTTTTTTCTATTCCTGAAGTTTTATCCTTTACATCACCTTTACCGGGAAAATCTGCAATCCTTATCAAGGTTGTGTAATACCTGTCTATAGAGACCTCTGCCTCTTTAAGCTGCTCGTCCGAGAATTCTATCGGGCTTCTGTAATGGGTTGAGAGCAGAAAAAATCTCACAACCTCAGGGTCATATCTGTCCAATACCTCTTTGATGGTGAAAAAATTTCCGAGGGATTTAGACATCTTCTCCTTATCGATTGTGATGAAGCCGTTATGCACCCAGTATTTGACGAAGGGCTTCCCTGTGAAGGCCTCTGACTGGGCAATCTCATTTTCATGGTGAGGGAATATAAGGTCAGCGCCTCCGCCGTGGATATCAAAGCTCTCGCCCAGATGTTTTATTGCCATTGCAGTGCATTCAATATGCCAGCCCGGCCTTCCTTTGCCCCACGGGCTTTCCCAGAAAGGCTCACCCTCTTTCGAGGCCTTCCACAAAGCAAAGTCCATTGGATCTTTTTTCCTCTCATCCACTTCAACCCTTGCGCCTGCAATCATATCCTCCTTGTCTCTTTTCGAGAGCTTGCCGTATTCGTGAAACTTATTTACCTCAAAATAAATACTGCCGTCTTTCTCGTACGCATATTCTTTATCTATAAGTCCCTTTACGATATCTATTATCTCTTTGATATGCTCTGTAGCCTTTGGTTCTATATCAGCGCGCGCCACACCAAGGCGGTCCATATCGTTATAAAATTCCTCCGTGTATTTCCTTGCAACCTCATTCCATGGGATACCCTCTTTTTTGGCCCTGTTAATAATCTTGTCATCTATATCCGTAAAATTCCGGACAAATTTAACATTAAACCCTTTATATTTGAGATATCTCTGAATAACATCAAATACAATTGCGCTCCTTGCATGGCCGATATGGCAGTTATCATAAACAGTGACGCCGCACACATACATATTCACCCTGTCTTTTACCAGCGGTATAAAATCTTCTTTTTCACCTGCAAGGGTGTTATAAATCCTCATCCTTCCTCCTCGTTTTTCGGATTTCTCTAAAGTGTCTGTCCTCTTTGAAATTGTATCTATATGAGCTTCCAGTTCTTTCAGTTTTTCTGAAACCGGATCAGGGAAATAATCATAAAGTTCTACAAGCCCCTCTTCCGTGGTCATCCTGATAACCTTTTTCCGTGTTACTCTTCCCGGGACGCCTACGCAGATGGAATTATCAGGAACAGGCTTGAGTATTACAGAGTTGGCTCCAATGACTACATTGTTCCCTATGGTTATTGCACCTAAAATCTTTGCGCCTGCTCCGACAGTAACATTATTGCCGAGTGTCGGATGCCGTTTCCCTTTTTCTTTCCCGGTGCCTCCTAATGTCACCCCCTGATAAAGCAGGCAGCTCTCGCCTATCTCTGCGGTTTCTCCTATCACAACTCCCATGCCGTGGTCTATGAAAAATCCGGGGCCTATCTTTGCCGCGGGATGAATCTCTATGCCTGTAAAAAATCTTCCAATCTGTGAAAACAGTCTCGGCAATACAGGTATGCCCAGATTCCAGAGAAAATGATTAATCCTGTGCAGAAATATTGCATGGAATCCTGCATATGAAAGTATGACCTCAAGGCCGTTTCTTGCAGCAGGGTCTTTCTCAAAAACAGCCCTGTAATCGCGCCTTATGTTCTCCCTGAAGCCCATAGGCTATTATACTATAAAAGCTTTTTAGAGCAGCCATATAAAAGTTATTTGATATATAATAGCCGTAAATGGCAGACATCCATTTATTCAGGGAAAAACTTCAAAGCTTAATCTCAAAGTTCGAAAAGGACAAGACCCACTATCTCTCAAAAGGCTATCCAGAGGCACAGGTCAGGATAGATTTCCTTAACCCTTTTTTTAAAGCCCTCGGATGGGACATAGAAAACAAGGCGCAGAAACCGCCGCATGAAAGAGATGTGATAGTTGAACTTTCGCCTGAGACAACAGGCAGGCCTGACTATAATTTCAGGATAAACGGTGCAACAAAGTTCTTTGTCGAGGCAAAAGCTCCGTCTGTTGCCCTCGATGACATAAACCATATTCTTCAGGCAAAGACCTATGCCTGGTCAACAAAAGAGGTCTATTTCGTAATTCTCACAGACTTTGAAGAGTTCAAGCTCTTTGACGCCTCCTTAAAACCAAATCCAAAATTCCCTGATGAAGGATTAATCCTCGACCTCAAATATGCTGATTACCTCAATAATATAGAAAAACTTTGGGAGCTTTCAAAAGAGCGCATTGAACAGGGTTCTTTGGAAGCCCTATTGCCCAAAGACACAAAGAGCAAGAGACTCAGGATTCCGCCTGACAAATCTTTTCTTGAAGATTTAACAGGATGGAGGACAGAGCTTGCAAAGGACATTCATAAAAGAAATTCCGAATTCGATGTGAAGTTATTAAATGACGTTGTCCAGAAACTCCTCGACAGGATTATCTTTATCAGAATTGCAGAGGACAGAAGGATAAGGCCTGATAAGGAATTGCTTGAGATTGTTGCCCTTTGGAAAGAAGAAGGCAAGAGAAAACCCATAATGACACATCTCCTTGACCTCTTCCATGAGGTGAATGATGACCTGAATGGCGACATCTTCAAGCCCCATGCGTGCGAAAGGGCAGATGTTGATTCAAACCTTATTGCAGAGATTATCGAAAATCTCTACTTCCCAAAATCAAGATACAGGTTCGATGCCATAGGTGTTGAGCTTTTAGGAAGTATTTATGAGCGCTATTTAGGAAGCACTATAAGGGTTACTCCAAAACTTGCAAAGGTAGAGGAGAAACCCGAAGTCAGAAAGGCAGGAGGAGTTTATTACACTCCGAAATATATTGTTGATTACATTGTCAAAAACACAGTCGGCAGAATAATTGAAGGAAAATCACCTAAGCAGATAGAAAAGATGAAGATTCTTGATCCAGCCTGCGGCTCAGGTTCATTCCTTCTCGGAGCATATCAATACCTGTTGGATTATCATCTTGAATATTATCGGAAGCATACAAAAGAAGCGCAGACACAATTCTTTGACTTTTATCATAAAGTAGGGCCGGAGGACTTGGCCTTACCCTTGCGCACAAAGGCAATGATATTAAGAAACAACATCTTCGGAGTTGACATAGACCCGCAGGCAGTTGAAATAACCATGATGAGCCTTTATTTAAAAGCGCTGGAAGGCGAGCGCGGAATGCTTCCGAAAAAACAGCATCTTCTTCCTCCATTGAGCAACAACATCAAATGCGGGAATAGTCTGATTGGTTATGACATTTTTGATAGCCTCTTCTCTCCTGTCATTCCCGCAAGCGAAGCGCGTCGGGAATCCTTCCCAAAGAAAGATTCTGGACAAGCCAGCATGACAGAAAAAGAAAAATTCGATGACGAAACAAAAAGCCGCATCAATCCCTTCGACTGGAATTCAAAGAGCGTAGGATTTGGGGAAATAATGAACCCCTCTCAGTCCCCCCTTGCCAAGGGGGGAAGTGAAGGGGGGTTCGATGTCGTAATCGGCAACCCGCCGTACATTCAGCAGTCGATGGCCGATTATTACAATGAAGAAGTTAACGAGTATTTGTCAAAAAATTATTCTTCTTCTATGGGCCGATTAAATACTTTTGGCCTATTTATAGAAAAAGGTTTGGAGTTCCTTCTTGCGAAAAAGGGGTTTTTGAGTTTCATCGTGCCAAACACTTTATTAACTCAAGAGTATTATCAAGCTCTCAGAAAGATGATCCTTAAGTTCAGATTAGACAGCATTACGGCTTATCAATATCCAGTTTTTGATAATGCTGTAGTAGAGACTGTCGTTCTTGTCACCCAGAATATTGCTCAAAAGGGCAATAAAGTTGACATTATTCACTGTGATAACAAAACAATGAACTTTCAGACGCATCAGATTGAGCAAAATATTTATTTGGATACCCACAGCAACGCTTTCTTAGTTAAGATTGATAAAGCTATTTTTAAGCTAAAAACAAAACTCGATAAGGCTGGCCTGCTGTTAAAAGAGCTTGTAAACATAAATCAGGCCATTGCTCTCAAACATGACAGAAGCAAGTCACTCTTTAAAGATAGAAAAGCGGCCAATTATAAGCCAGTTCTTGATGGGCGGAACATAAATCGATATACATTAGATTGGGATGGCTATTATTTAGCCTACGATGTAAGAAAAATTCATTCATGTAAGAGGACGGATATTTTTGAAGCAAAGGGGAAAATCTTTTTTAGACGCGTCGGAGACCGATTAATTGCAACATACGATAGCGCTCAGTTTTATGCATTAAACACATTAGTGGTTATTACTTTACTATTAGAACCAACATTATCTCTAAAATATATACTTAGCCTACTAAACTCACGGCTTCTGAATTTTTATTATTTAACCTATCTGAAATCGACCAAAAAAGTATTTTCAGAAATACAAGCACATCAAATTGAACAACTCCCCATCCGCACCATTGATTTCAACAACCCCGATGAAAAAGCCGTTCATGATAAGCTCGCCTCTCTCGTTGACCGGATGCTCGACCTTCATAAAAAGAAAAACTCCCTTCCTCCCTCAGCCGAAAGAGAAAAGATTGAACGCGAAATTGCAGTTACGGATGAAAAAATAGATGATATTGTTTATGGGCTTTATGGGATAACGGATGAAGAGAGGAAGATAATCGAGGACAGATAAACGACACAACATTTGTTGAGGAGGTATTTAAAACATGAAGCAATTTTTAACAAAAGTGAAGGAAGAACTTGCTAACTTGGTTGCCAAAGGGCTAATCGTTATCATGTCATCGGCAGTGTTGATTTTAGCTGCGCTCATCCCCAAAGATGCTATCAGAAGGGTTGATTCTCTGATATGGTTTTGGTCAGCCGTTATTCTATTTATTACCTGTTTGGCACTGGTTATATTTATATTTAGACAACGCGATAAAGACATATTTATTAAGGAACTTAGCGTTTGGCGAGAGAAGAAAACAGGAAATTATGTTTGTCCATCGTGCAAGTCAAATGGCAAAAGGTCATACCTGAAAGAATATGAGGACAGGTTGGTTTGTTTGACCAAGGATTGTAGGCGTCCATATTTTAAGGCAGGCAAAGAGCCCAAATCTCAGGGTAGGCAAGTAATCCATCCCGGGATTGATAGTGGTGGCTGGGTTAGAAACTGGAAAATTTAGCAACTGAAATCCGCCCTTTTCTTTTATGCTATAATCAATCAAAAGGAGGATGCCATGCAAGTAGATTACAAAAAGAAAATATTGCAGGAGATTTATAAAATCCCAGATGAGAAGCTGCCCAATATGTACAAGATTATTCATCTGCTGGCTGGTGAGCTGACAACAGTGACAAAGAAAAAAGGCAAACGGGTTTCCTTAAAGGGGATTTGGAAAGGCAGCCTGATTGACGACTCTCTTTTCACTGAGGCAAAGAAATCGCTCTTTTCATACGAAAAGCACTAAGGCGCATTATGTATTATGTAACAGATACCCATTCGCTCGTATGGTATTTTACAGATGACCCACGCTTGAGCAGCAAAGCATTATCCGCTTTCTCCGAGGCTGAAACTGATGGAAACATAATTGTTCCGGCAGTAGTATTGGCCGAAATAATGTTTATTGCAAAAAAGGGTAGAATTACCATTTCTTTTGCTGAAACACTGGATAAAATAGTAGAAAATGAGAATTTTATTATCGCGCCGCTGGATGCCGACATCTTAAAAATCGCTGATAAGATAGAGTCTGATCTGGAGATGCACGATAAACTTATCGCTGCAACAGCTATATATTATGAAGCCGTTTTAATCACGCGGGATGAAAACCTCAGCCGCTCGCAAATCGTAACAACAGTCTGGTGAGATAATTGACACCACCCTTATTTATGACTTTGTTTTAATGTCTATCAGGGTCGCGCCCTGCAAATAGACATTTCAGATAATGTATCAAATTTGCGGGGTCAGACACCATAATTGACTCTTATCCCTTTATGCTATAATCAATCAAAAGGAGGCATGAAATGGAAATATCGGTCAAGATACCAGAAAAAATAACCGAGCACATAAAGAAGCCTTATGACAAGTTTATAAACGAGACCCTTGTTGTTGAGATGTATAGGGAGGGTTTATTTACTCTCAGGCAGGCTGCTGAGATGTTGAACGTCGGTCTGAACGATATGCTGGCTATACTTGCGAAAAGAAAAACATACATAAACTACGGCACGGAAGAACTTAAAGAAGATATCTCCTATGCGCGTAGTTAGCGACGCCGACGTCTTAATACACCTTTCAAAACTTGAAAAACTTTCTCTCCTCAAGTCTCTCTATAATGAAGTTGCAATTCCTGAGTATATAAAATCCGAAATCCTCATCAAAGGGAATGCAGAATTACAGAAGGCTTTTAATTCGTTTTTCAAGGTATTAGCAACGCCTAAAGACAAAGCGGACGATATTGCGAAGAGGCATAATATACATGCTGGAGAAGCCCATGTAAAAGTTTTAGGGGAAAAGCTGAACGCTGCATTATTTTTATCCAATGAGAGGAAGGTAAGGAAGGCTGCAAAAGAGGAGGGGTTTGCTGTATCTGGAACCATAGGTATCATTTTAAAAGCAGTAAAAGTTGGCTTAATCGAAAAGTCCGAAGCAAAGTCACTCTTTGAAAAAATGAAGACACGGGATTTCCGAATCCATCCAGAGATATTGCAAAAGGCGATTAATACAATCGAGGAAATATAACTGTGCCCGATTTGCATAAAAAGAAAAACTCCCTTCCTCAGCAGAGCGTGAAAAGATCGAAAGGGAAATAGTTGTTACGGATGAAAAGATTGATGCGATTGTTTATGGGTTATGCGGGATAACGGAAGATAATAGACGTCGGATGATTTTAGGGAAAGATTCAGGTAAAATAAGGGCATAAAGGAGAATTATGGTTAGCAAGGCAAAGATAGAAATTCCTCGTGAAAGAATAGCAGAATTCTGCAGAAGACATCATATTAGAAAACTTTCTTTCTTCGGCTCAGTTATCAGTGAACATTTTACGCAGGATAGCGATGTGGATGTGCTTGTGGAATTCGAACCCGGACAGGTTATCGGATTGATACGCCTCTCTGGCATAGAACTCGAACTATCTGAAATCATCGGACGAAAAGTTGACATGCGAACCCCGGCTGATTTAAGCCGCTATTTCCGCGAAGAAGTGCTTTCTTCAGCAGAGACCCAATATGCCGAAGGATGACCTTATTCGTTTACAACACATGCTTAGAGACTTTTATTCTAAATGAACCGCATAAACATTAGCCCCGCGGAACTAAAAACCATGATTGCCGATTACATGGAGAAAGGCTTCCTCGAAAACATCATTGACATGTTCAAGCATGACAGTTCTCTATATTCTCTGGTCGGGGAGCTTATGACAGATGAAAGGGTGAGGGTAAGGCTTGGGATGTCAGCGCTTGTTGAGACATTGGGAAAAGAAGCCCCTGAGCATATAAAAAAAGCTGTTCCCGGCATACTTCCTCTCTTAAAAAATCCCAACCCTGTTATCAGAGGGGATGCGGCATACCTCATAGGAATCATAGGGGAGAGTGATTCAATCCCGTTGCTTAAGGAAGCAGCAGAGAATGATGAAAATCCTGATGTGAGACTTATAGCAAAGGAGGCGATTGAGGATATTAAAGCAGGCCTGTTTTTTTAAATTCCGGCTAATTTCGCTTTAAAAAAATATTTGTCTGCACTGCCATAATTTCTGACCTGAACGCAACCAAATGTTTCTCAATGACTTTTTTGAACTTCTTTGGTAAACTTTTTATGATATTTCAAGGAGGGCTGCCGATAAGTGGAAGAACTCAGAAAAAAACTGATATTCGCCTTAATATTTTTAATCTTCGTTGTTGCCGTAGGTTCTGCCGGCTATATGGTCATAGAAAAGTGGAATTGCCTCGATTCCCTTTATATGACCATCATTACGATTGCAAGCGTCGGTTTCAGGGAAGTCCATGACCTGTCTCCGAACGGAAGAATATTTACTATACTACTTATAATAGGCGGAGTAGGCAGTGTGGCTTATACACTCACTACAGTTGCAAAGATTGTTCTGGAAGGTGAAATCAAAGAAATTTTTGGGAGGGGAAGATTGGAAAAGAAAATTAAAGAATTAAAAAACCATTATATTGTTTGCGGCTATGGAAGGATGGGGAAGATAATATGCAGGGAGCTGAGGGGAAAAAATATAAGGTTTGCTGCCATTGAAAAAAAGCTTGATATCCCTGAGGAAAAAGAAGATATCCTTATACTCGAAGGCGATGCCACAAAAGATGAAATATTAAAAGAAGTAGGTATAGAAAAGGCAAAAGGGCTTATATCAGTACTCCCGACTGATGCCGAAAACCTTTTTGTGGTCTTAAGCGCAAGGGAACTGAACCCTAACCTTTTTATTGTTGCACGGGCAGGAGAGGAGGGTTCGGAACAAAAGCTAATGAGGGCCGGCGCTGACAGGGTTGTATCTCCATACCACATCGGCGGCCTCAGAATAGCACATACAGTATTGAAGCCTGCTGTTGTAGATTTTATAGAATTTGCCACAAAGAGCGGCAACATTGACCTCCAGATGGAAGAAATAACTATCCAGGACGGCTCTGCCCTTGCAGAGCAGACACTGGATGAATGCGGCATTGGCAGGGATTTAGGCATTATAGTCGTAGCCATTAAAAAGACTTCCGGGGATATGCAATTTAATCCGACCTTCAGGACCGCAATAAAAACAGGTGATACATTAATTGCACTTGGCGAAATATCAAAACTGAAGGCGCTTGAAGACATGGCAATAACTAAAAAATAGTGTCCGGACTGAGGATGAGCCAGGGTTAAAAAATAAGGCTCTTCTGGCTTTTGTGTGGGTAGCCATCAATTTCCCCCTCCCTTGAGGGGAGGGGTTAGGGGAGGGTGATTTAAACAATTTTCACTTATCACTTCCAATACGCCTTTCATGTTAGTCAGCACCTCATTATTCCAGAACCTTAAGACCTTAAAGCCCTCTGACTTGAGCCATGCGTCTCTTTCTTCGTCCTTCTTATTGTCTGCGTGTTGCCCGCCATCCACCTCTATTACCAGTGATTTCTCAAGGCATATAAAATCAATAACATAATTTCCAATTGGTTGCTGCCTCCTGAATTTGAGCCCCTCCATCTGTTTAGCCCTTAAATGTTTCCA
>Ga0265296_1004024_pt1 | contig 13058 bp, 8 predicted proteins | sample MunlanPumphouse1_FD_189073 | JGI IMG/M metagenome (GOLD analysis project Ga0265296, IMG submission 189073) | Groundwater microbial communities from a municipal landfill in Southern Ontario, Canada - Pumphouse #1 | ecosystem: Environmental > Aquatic > Deep subsurface > Groundwater | place: Canada... | reverse complement strand
TGCTGGGCGACGACTCGGTGGGTGAGTTCCACTCGGTGGCGCTGACCCATCATCGCCAGCAGGCCGACACCGGCACCAAGATGATCCACGTCGGCAAGCGCACCAAGAGCAAGATCATCAGCAAGGGCATCAGCGCCGGCCGCGGCCAGAACACCTACCGCGGCCTGGTGAAGGTCGACCGCAATGCCGACGGCGCGCGCAACTACACCCAGTGCGATTCGCTGCTGATCGGCAAGCAGTGCGGCGCCCACACCTTCCCCTACATCGAGGTGAAGAACCCGGGCGCCACCGTCGAGCACGAGGCCACCACCTCGAAGATCTCCGACGACCAGCTGTTCTACTGCCGCGCCCGTGGCATCAGCCAGGAAGACGCGGTGTCGATGATCGTCGACGGCTTCTGCAAGCAGGTGTTCCGCGAACTGCCGATGGAGTTCGCGGTGGAAGCCAAGAAGCTGCTGGAAGTCTCGCTGGAAGGCTCGGTGGGCTGATCGCCCGCCCTGCCCTCGCACAACGCATTCTTTTTACCGGCGGGCCGCGGCCCGCACCACGGAAACCCCCACCATGCTGAAGATCGAAAACCTCCACGCCCGCATCGGCGACAAGGAAATCCTCAAGGGCCTGTCCCTGGACGTGAAGCCCGGCCAGGTGCACGCCATCATGGGCCCCAACGGCGCCGGCAAGTCCACCCTGGGCAATGTCCTGGCCGGCCGTGAAGGCTATGAGGTCACCGAAGGCAGCGTGCAGTTCGAAGGCGTCGACCTGCTCGACCAGGACCCGGAAGCGCGCGCCGCTGCCGGTCTGTTCCTGGCGTTCCAGTACCCGGTGGAAATCCCCGGCGTGAACAACACCTACTTCCTGCGCGCCGCGCTCAACGCCCAGCGCAAGGCGCGCGGCGAGGAAGAACTGGATTCGATGCAGTTCCTCAAGCTGGTACGGCAGAAGCTGGCCGTGCTGCACCTGAAGGACGAACTGCTGCACCGTGGCGTCAACGAAGGCTTCTCCGGTGGCGAGAAGAAGCGCAACGAGATCTTCCAGCTGGCCGTGCTCGAACCGAAGCTGGCGATCCTGGACGAAACCGATTCGGGCCTGGACATCGATGCGCTGAAGAGCGTGGCCGACGGCGTCAACGCACTGCGCAGCACCGACCGCTCGTTCCTGGTCATCACCCACTACCAGCGCCTGCTGGACTACATCAAGCCGGACGTGGTGCACGTGCTGGCCGATGGCCGCATCGTCAAGAGCGGTGGCCCGGAACTGGCGCTGGAACTGGAAGCGCACGGCTATGACTTCCTGAAGGACCGGGTCGTGCCCGAGGCGGCGGTCTGATGAGCGCCCTGCTCGACTCCATGGCCCAGGCCTTCTGCGGCAGCGATGCGCGCCGCGAAGTGCTCGACAGCGTGCTGCGCGACGGCCTGCCCGGCGCACGCAGCGAAAGCTGGAAGTACACCTCGCTGCGCCAGCTGGAGCGCCGCAGCTTCGCGGCCGCGCCGTTGGCCCCGGCGCTGCTGGATGCCGCCGCGCTGGAGGACATCCCGGCGCCGCGCCTGGTGTTCGTCAATGGCCGCCTCAACGACGCGCTGAGCGACGTGCAGGGCCTGCCGGCCGGCGTGCAGCTGGAAACGCTGTCTTCCGCACTGGCCGCTGGCGAGGACGCCGTGCGCTTCCTCGGCCGCCGCTACGAGCGCAGCGACGAAGTGTTCGCCCGCCTCAACGCTGCCCTCGCCGATGAAGGCGTGGTGCTGCGCGTGGACGACGGCGTGCAGGTCGAGGTACCACTGCAGCTGGTGTTCGCCAGCGTCGCCGGCGACACCGATGTGGCCTGGCACCATCGCCACCTGATCGAACTGCGTGCCGGCGCCAGCCTGGGCGTTGTCGAGCATCGCTTCAGCGTCGGTGATTCGGCGCACCTGGACAACACCGTGCTGCACGCCCACGTCGCCCGCGATGCGGTGCTCAAGCACGCCCGGGTGCAGGCGAGCAGCGCGCGCCAGACCAGCTTCCTGCGCACCGACGCGGTACTGGCCAAGGACGCGCAGTACCACCGCGTGGACCTGGAGCTGGGTGCCGCGCTCAGCCGCCATGAACTGAACGTGCGTCTGGAAGGCGACAACGCCCAGCTGACCGCCAATGGCGTGCTGCTCGGCACCGGCCGTCGACACGTCGATACCCGTCTGGGCATCGACCATATCGCCCGCGACACCAGCGCCGAGCTGCAGTGGCGTGGCGTGGCCGCCAACCGCAGCCGCGTGGTGTTCCATGGCGGCATCCAGATCCGTGCCGGCGCCGATGGCACCGACGCCAACCTGTCCAACAAGAACCTGCTGCTGTCGGCCGACGCCGAGATCGATACCCAGCCGACGCTGGTGATCGACGCCGACGAAGTGAAAGCCGCACACGGTGCCACCGTCGGCCAGCTCGACGCCAACGCGCTGTTCTACCTGCGCTCGCGCGGCCTGCCGCAGGCCCAGGCGCAGGCGCTGCTGAGCGCCGCGTTCTGCCACGAGCCGCTGAAGGTGCTGCCGGAAGCGCTGCGCGAGCAGCTGACACGTCGGCTGGACAAGGCACTGGCCGAGGCGGGCGTGGCATGAACCTGTCCACCCCGCGACCGATCGAAGCACCCGCCGACGCCCCCGACTGGGCGCGCGTGCGCCTGGACTTCCCGCTGCTGATGCGCGAAGTGCACGGCAAGCCGCTGGTCTATTTCGACAACGCCAACACCGGCCAGAAGCCGGTGCAGGTGATCGGCGCAGTGGACGAGTTCTACCGTCGCTACAACGCCAACGTCAGCCGTGCGGTGCACGCGCTGGGTACCGAGGCCACCGACGCCTACGAGGGCGCGCGCAACAAGCTGGCCCGTTTCCTCAACGTGCGCAGCAACGACCTGGTGCTGTGCAGCGGCACCACCTTCGCGATCAATCTCGTTGCGTACTCCTGGGCCCTGCCGCGGCTGAAGGCCGGCGACGTGATCCTGGTTTCGCGCATGGAACACCACGCCAACATCGTGCCGTGGCAGTTGGTCGCCCAGCGCACCGGCGCGACCATCCGCGTGGCCGAGATCACCCCCGACGGCGCGCTGGACCTGGACGCGCTGCGCGCGGCGATGACGCCCGAGGTCAAGCTGCTGGCCGTGGCTCACGTCTCCAACGTGCTCGGCACCATCAACCCGGTGCGCGAGATCTGCCGCGAAGCCCGCAAGCGCGGCATCGTCACCGTGGTTGACGGCTCGCAGGCCGCACCGCACCGCAAGGTCGATGTCACCGCGATCGGCTGTGACTTCTACGCCATCACCGGCCACAAGATGTGCGGCCCGACCGGCACCGGCGCGCTGTGGGCGCGTCGCGAGCACCTGGACGCGATGCCGCCGTTCCTGGGCGGCGGCGAGATGATCAAGGAAGTCAGCTTCGACGGCACCGTGTTCAACGACGCCCCGCACAAGTTTGAAGCCGGCACCCCCAACATCGCCGGCTTCATCGGACTGGGCGTGGCGGCGGACTATCTGCAGAACGTCGGCCTGGACCACGTGGAAGCGCGCGAAGCCGAGCTGCTGGCGCACTTCACCGAAGAGCTGCGTCGGGTGGATGGCCTGCGCATCATCGGCGAGGCACCGGAAAAGGCAGCGGTGGTGTCATTCCTGATCGACGGCGCACACGCGCACGACCTGGCCACGCTGCTGGATCTGGAAGGCGTGGCCGTGCGCTCGGGCCAGCACTGTGCGCATCCGCTGCTGCAGTACTACGGCGTGGCGGCGACCTGCCGTGCTTCACTGGCCTTCTACAACACGCATGAAGAGATCGAGCGGTTCATGACGGCGTTGACGAAGGTGCGGAAGTTGCTGGGATAGGGCTTCAGTAACCGCCGGAAAGATACGAACGCCACGGGAGACCGCGGCGTTTTTTTTCCGTGGTTGCCCATGCTGCGCCACTGCACGACGACCGTAAACGTCATCTGCAGAGGCATGTAACGACCTATCGGCACCCGCCTCGGACACCAGCAGAATCATTCCTGTTATCACAAACTGCTTAATCGGAGGTGCGTTTGATACCTGGAGTTCACTTCAGATCTTCGAGATCAACGGACACGTCTCCGAAAGTCGCTTTTGGAATCGGACCTGGGACCCTCAAAGATTGAACGTCAAGTGGGGCATGCATTTCACCGAGAAGAAGATCATCCGTCGACCCGTCCGTCCTCCTAAGCCTGAACACCCCAGTCACTGATACCCACGAATAGGCATACCGATCAAACACGCCACGCTGGAGATCTATTGGGCCCCTGATGCGAACTTCGGTCTCATCGGTCACTCCAGCCTCGAACAGCTCCTTGCTGGAGCTCAATACAAAGAGCCCCCGGCTAACTCCGAGATAGCCCTCCATGCGTATCGATTTCCCATCGAATAGCCGAGGGGTCGCAGCCAGCGCCCGGAAGCTGACTCGACAAACTGGATTCTGGCCAATCCCACAGACCTTTGCGGGCGGTGCCTGCCCTCCGTCCTGAAGACCGCAACCGACCACGGAAAACACCAAGAAGAAGGCCACGCAAAGCTGATAATTTAGTTTCATTTCACAACCTCCGACTCACCATCTTTATTCAGCCTATATACACCCGACGGATCCGAAACGTAATTTATCGAATTTGTCGTCTTGTACGTTTCAACATCCCAATAGGAGAATGGCGAGTAGGCACGTTTGTATCCGTCCAATGCTGGATGCGTGTGGATATTGATCCCCCCTACGAGAGGCCTACCGGCAGTTGCACCCAGCCAGTCCCCATCCCGAACCCGACTGGATATCCCAATATCGGAAAGATGAAAAGCACCGCTATTCTTCATCACGATTTCCGCACTCACCTCCCATCCGAATCTAATAGAGTATTTCTGATAAACCTGTGAGAAGACCTTGGCAGCATCATCTGAATTTGCGTTCGCAATTGACTCCATCTTATCCTTCGTAGCATCAACAACACCCTTCATAGCATCATACCGAGCCTGCGCATTCTCCTTGGTGAAACCAGACGGGAGAGCCCCTCCGATTGCCGCCACCCTTACTCCAGCGGCGATACCATTATTTTTTATTTTGCTCCCGGTAATAGCCTGCCGAGCTTCCTTGGGCTGCCTTCCATCCGGATCAAGGAACCGATACGGGTTCCCCAGCGCATACGCGTAGCGTCCAAAAGCAGCCACTGATGAGGCTATTGGATCGACTGATAGAAATGCACCAGTCTCCCCATCATAGTACCGCTGCTGCATGTAACTCAGACCTGTGCCCGAATCCGTCACGTGCCCGGTGTACCCAGGACCATCTTTCAACGGCCGATTGACCACGGCCCCATACGGTTCATACACCCTCCGCTCGATTACATTTCCGGTGGCATCGGTTATCGCCACCGGTGAACCCAGTGCATCGGTGTGGATGTATTCCACAACTTCCTGGGCCGCAGCCGGTGCAGCACCGGCCATAGTCGCCACCACAAGAAGCGCTGCGCGAATCAGTAGAGAAGTGACTCCATTCATGGCTCAGTCCCAGCTCAGTACACCGCGGGTGACGGGATGGTCGGCTGACCACGACGAGCAACCGCCTGCATTGCAGGCACGCACGCGATAGTTGCCTGCACAATACGCATTGCCGTTTGCACTCACATAGGCGTTGGGCCCCGTATACAGACGCTTGCCACCGCCACCACTCTCAAGCTGGTACTCGGTGGCGTCGGCCATTTGGCTCCACCCCACCGAGCACTGCACCTGATAGGGCGCCTTGCGCGTGGTCAGCCATTCGGCCAGATAGAAATGGGGCGTCCCTGGCGGAAGTGCCACTGTTACCGTCACGATGCCTGAGTAAGGACTGCACCCCACGAAGTTGCAGGCACGCACGCGATAGGCATAGCTGCCCTTGCCGCGGTCCGCGCCAAAGCTGTTAGCACCGCCGTTATGCACCACGGTCCATCCACCGCCGTTGGCGCTCTCCTCGAGGATGAAGCTCTCACTATTGGCGGGTACAGACCAGCTGAAGCTGTATTGCGGCACATTCACCAACCCCGGAGCGCTGATCACCGGCTCGATCGTCGGCGCCCCGATCACGGCAACTGTTGCAGATCCCGACCACGGCCCGCATCCAGCGCCGTTGCAGGCCGTGACGCGGTAGGCATAGCTGCCCACTCCACGTGCAGGCGTGGCATAGGAACCTGCATTGCCATCGAACAGGGTCACCCAACCGCCGCCATTGGCGCTTTCCTGCAGCGTGTATCGATCAGCACCGCCAATCCCGTTCCAGCCAATGCCAATACTGCCGGGTGCCGAACGAGCCGGCGCTGACACTCCTGGAGCACTGGCAGGCGGGTAGACCACCGCCACCGCAGCGCTACCGCTGTAGCTGGTACACCCCACCGGATTACACGCACGGACACGGTAGTTGAAGCTGCCTCCCGGTTTGCCGGTGAACCCCTTGGATTGGCCCACCGCATTGTGGACCTGGGTCCAGGCACCACCATTGGCACTCTCGTCGAGCTCAAAGCGCTCTGCACCGGCAGAGGCCGACCAACTGACGCTGTAGCTGCCGTTGAAGGCGGTTGCCGGTACGGTCAGCACAGGCACCGTAGCCGGCGGCAGTTCGACGGCAACCGAAGCGGTGTTGCTCCACTCACCACAGACCACGCGACAACCACGCACACGGAACTGATAGGTACCGGTAGCCAGACCGGTACTGGTGAACGCCTGCACCGCACCGTCGAAGATCGTGCTCCAAGTACCCGCCTGGGCACGCTGCAGCTCATAGCGGTTGGCGCCACCGGCCGGACTCCATGTCAAGTTAACGCTGCCTTGGGTGATGTAGCCTGGGGCGCTCAGCGCCGGAATGCTGGGTGCGGCCTCGCCGTGCACCTGCGCCACCAGACTGCCGGACAGGTACAGATAGTCTGTCTGCTTTCCCGTGCGCTCATTGCGCTGGAAACGCAGCACGCCGCCATTGTCATAGAACGAGTAGATGGCGCCCGACTCGCTGTTCCAGGCTTTCACCCGGCGTCCATGCGCGTCGTACAGATAGGCCTCCGTCGTTCCCACCGTACGCAGGCGGTTGCCGTAGTCGAAACCAAACGCCTGGCCATTGCGAATCGAAAGATTGCCCTGCACGTCATAGCCGAGACCGACAACGGTCGCGCTGCTGCCGGTATCGACGACGTTGACCAGACGATTGGTCGGATCGAAGTAGTGCGTACGATCCCGGCTGCCGACCTTGGCCCGGCGCAGGTTGTCCAGTGCGTCGTACTCATACAACGCGTTACCAAAGCCCGGCGCAGTAACCGAGCGCAGCCGATCCAGCCCGTCATAGGCCATGTCACGATTGCCTGGCGCACCCGGCAAGCCATCAGAGATGGCCATCACGTTGCCACCCGCATCGTAGTCGTAGCTGTCATCGAGCACTGCGGCCGCAGCGGTGGCATCCCGACTTCGATCAGGAAGACCACGTGCATTCTGGGTCATCGTATGGACAACGCCATTGCCATAGACGAAGCGCGCCAAGGCACCATTGGCAAAATAGCTGGCCTCCTTCGCATAGCCCGCCACCGATGTGGCGCGGCCGAGTGCATCCGGGGCGTAGCTGGCGATACGCCCGCCCGGATACGTGTTGCTCGCAAGCGTGCCATTGCCATCGTAACCATAGGCGAAGTTCACCGTTCCCAGATCCAGATGCTGCAGCGTCTCGCTGCTGAGCAGACGACGATGGTTGTACTGGTAGCGATTGATGACGAGCGGACGGCCGGCCTCGTTCTGCGTACTGATTTCTGCGGGCAGGCCGTCCGGCGTGTATGACCAGGTCTGGTTGCCGCGGCCATCGGGGAAGATCAACGCCAGCAGTCGATTGGCAGCGTCATAGCTGCGCTGCACCGCACGCCCGCTGGCAAGTGCCTCGGCGCGATTGCAGTCGCTGGCGTTGGTCAAACCCGTACCGGCAGCCGACCATAGGACATTGCCGGCAGCATCGTAGTCCTGCACCGTCGCCCCGGTTTCCGGCTCGATGGTCTTGCACAGCTGCTGGTAACCGTCATAGACATAACGGCGGGTCAGCGCCTGGCTGCCGTCGGCGCTGCGACGGGTGATCGCCAGCGGCTTGCCGAGTACGTCACGCTGGATCTCGGTCACGACCCCTTCTGGATGTTGCAGCGTCAGCGGCATCTCATAGGTGGGCTGGTCATAGGCCAGATGCCGTGTTGTGGTCGACTGGCCGCGTGGATTGGTCACCTTCACAGACAGGTTGCCCACGAACTCGGAGCGAGTCACCAAGGCGCCAAGTTCGGACGACTGGCTGACCACGACCGGTCGACCCAGCGCATCGTACTGCTTGCTGGTGCCACCAAGCGACGCGTTGATGTCGGAAAGCGAGCGAACAGGATAGGACGCGAACACTGTTTTGCCACTGGTGTCGTAGCGGGTCACGACTGCGCTATCGAGAACGTTGTCTGCATTTTCAGTGACCAGCACCGGGCGGAACATGGCGTCCAGATAAGTGTCGGTCCGTCTACCGCCTTGGGTTCGGGAATGCTTCCATGCGCCAGCCGGCACGCCGAACTGCGCTCCGCCCAACCGCTGCAGGTCCATGGTCACCGCATTCCAACTCACGGTGTCGCCACCAGGGAACTGCTGGCTGCGTAGGCGCCCCATGCTGTCGTAGCTGAAACTGGTGGTCGCACCGATTTCATCGGTCAACGAGGTGATCCAACCGTTGTCGTCCACCACAACGTTGCGCGTCGCTCCATTGGGAGATTCAGCCGTGGCTGGCATCCGCAACTGCTGCGGCACACCGCGCTTCCAACCGGAAAGATGGCTGGTGTTGCCACGGCCGTCGGAGACCGACGCCACCGTACCGTCGGCTGCGTAGGTCACCTGCTGTGCCAGACGCCCGAAGGCATACGCCCGTATCGGCAACGCATTGGTCGTGTCGAACTCGGTGCGTGATTGCTCAACACCATTGACTACGCTACGCGCTGACTGACCGTTCACCCATAGCGCGAGGTTGTCATAGTAGGTGGTTGCGCTGGTGCGACTCTGCCCGGCGGAGTTGCCCTCGACGACGGTCACTTCGCGTGCAAAAGCGTCGAATGCCTGCACGGTGCGGGTGAACTGCACGCCATCCTGTTCCACGACAGTGGACTGGACAGGACGGTTGTAGTGCGCCTTGAGATCACTCGCCCCGTATTTGAAGTCCTTGCCGGCTTCCTTGGGAAATGGCGCCGAGTCCAGCTGGGCATCCGGGTAGTAATTGTTGCGATCAACGCGCACGACGGAGCCGCCCGAACGCGTCGTGGTCGACAGGAGAAGACCGTCGTTGTACGCCACCTCCTTGCCGAACTCATACACACGCACGACACCGTCAGGCAGCGTCTCGGTGGTGATCTTCGGCTCGGCCTGGCCCGGAGGAATGTCCGGACCGCCCAGATCGTTCGCGTAGGCCCCATTGAGATTGGTGTACTGATAGGTCCACTGCGCCGTGGGCATACCTGGACCACTGATGGTCTTGGCCACCAGCGACATTGCGTCACGATAGATCGGCGTGTAGTTCCAACCATCAGCAAACAGGTGATTGTCGCCGGAAGTCTGGCAATCCAGAGAGACGTTCTTGCGCCCGTGGCGGAACGGCCTGAACAGGAAGGTTCCCAAAGCACCCGAAGGATGCTGGACGGTCATGGATATCTCGCTCGGCACGATCTTGTTCATGCGAGAACAGGTTGCCGGATACTCCATGTACTCCCAGATGTTCTGCCCGATGTAGTCAGCATACTTATGCGTGACTGAAAGCGGCGGCAGGTTGTAGACCCACTGGGTTCCGTCCGGCAGCGTCACCGTTCGCAGGATATCGGCCTCGGTGTAGTCATAGATCCATGTACGCCCTGCTGTCGTGGCAGAAGCGATCAATCCCTTCGCGTTGTAGATCAGGCTGATCTCGCGACCATCGTTGGCTACCATGCGCAGCAGTCGGTCACCACTCCATTCAAAGCGCACCCAGTTGCCGAAGCGATCCACGATCTGCGATGGGTACAGGAACACACGCTTGCGATTCAGAAGCGCGTTGCTTTCCGGCCCGTACGGTTGCAGCGTCGCGCTGGTGTTCGCTCTGGCCACCATCCAGTCGAAGTAGTACCTGGTGCCATCAGGTGCATGACCAAGGAATCCTTGCCCCGGCTGACCACTCTTCAACGCGCTCAAACAGCTGAACGTCCAGCCTCCCTTCGTGCTCCAAGGCGCAGGCTCGCCAAACTGCGGCTGCGGCTGGCGCGGGTCACCGTTGCCGCCGAGCACCGGCTCTCCGCCGCCCCCCGGCAGGGAAAGGCGCACGCCGTCCCAGAACGTATGCGTATTGAAGTTGACGATCTGCGTGTGCCGTCGATTCCAGACATCGAGCGCCGGCGGTGCGCCCACCGTCGAACAGCGCGCTGCCGGCGTCCAATAGCCGGCGGCAGCAGTTTCCGGCAGATCACCGTAGACACCTGACAACGATGGAATATCCAGGCCCCAATCGGAGAACGGGCTCTCGCTGCTGCCGTCACCAGCGCTGTAGGTTCGGCTCAGCGCCATCGGCAAGCTGCCGTTACCCGGAATCGAAATATCCGTGGCCTTGAAGCTGATCGAACCGTCATACAGGTTCACCTGCTCACCAAAGATCTCGCCCTTCAGCGGCTCGACAAGATCGCCATACTTCAAGCGCTTGTCATATTCCTGACGCCAGGTCGGCACGATCTGGGCGGAAGCGGTTACCGGTTCCAATACACAGAAGGCCAGCGCTGTCAGAAGCAAACCTTTGATGGCGTTTGCCGCGCGCGGATGAGCAATGAGCCATGCTTGCATGAAGATCCTCCCTGGATCGACCTTCCTTGAGAGCCCCGCCCACATCGCGCCACTGTCGATGCTCAGATCGGACGTTGCCCACTCCGGCAGACAACCACACGCTTGAACACGGTGGGCGGGCATTGTTTCATTTATGAATGAAAAATGAAGGCCGTGTCAACAAGGCGTATCCGACACACTTGGCAAAGCCAGCCGGATCAGCAACCTCCCCGCCTGCCCCCACGCCACCTAAAATGCCCCCATGAGCACCCTGACCTTCCGCGCCGCCACGTCGGCCGACATCCCCGCCCTGATCACCCTGGTCACCTCGGCCTACCGTGGCGACGCCAGCCGCGTTGGCTGGACCACCGAAGCCGACCTGCTGGACGGCGCCCGCATCGACGCCACAGGCATCCAGGGTGACCTGGACCGCCCGCGCTCGACCATCCTGCTGGCCGAACGCGACGGCCAGCTGGTGGCCTGCGCCCACGTCGCCGACGTCGACGGCAAGGGCTACTTCGGCATGTTCTCGGTCGACCCGGCCCAGCAGGGCGGCGGCGTCGGCAAACAACTGATGGACGCGGCCGAAGCCCATGCCGCACGCGAATGGAACGTGCCGGTGATGCAGATGACGGTGATCGACGTGCGCGATGAACTGATCGCCTTCTATGAGCGCCGCGGTTACCAGCGCACCGGCATCAAGAAGCCGTTCCCGTATGGCGACGAACGCTTCGGCATTCCCAAGCGCGACGACCTGCGCTTCGAGATCCTGGAAAAGCCACTGGCCGGAGCCACCGCGTGAGCGAGGCCTGGACCTTTGTCTGCGCCGGCGCCGAACTGCTGCCGGGCGAAATGAAGAGCGTGTTCGACGAAGTGACCGGTACGCCGATCGTAGTGTTCAACCTCGACGGCGAACTGTACGCGCTGGAAGACCAGTGCACGCATGAGGAATTCGAACTGTCCTCGGGCGAGTTCAATACCGCTGAGGGCAGCGTTGAATGCGTGCTGCACGGCGCGCGCTTCGACGTGCGCGATGGCCGCGCCCTGTGTGCGCCGGCCTATACCGCGGTGCCGAAGTTTCCGGTGAAGCGCGAGCACGACGCGGTGTGGACCCGCGACGACCGCGATTGAGGCCAGGGGCATCCACCCATGGGGTGGATCTACAGGAACAGCCTGAAGGGCCTGCCAGGGCCTTTCGGCGCCGCCCGGGCGCCCTGCCGCATCTCGTACATGCGAATCATTATCGTTGATGTTATCCTACGTAACATCTTCGTAACGCCTCCGCCTGCGCCATGGCTTCGTCCGCGCCCACCGCCACGCTGTGCCAGCTCGCCCGTCAGGGGTGGCCGCTGCTCGTGGCCGCGCTGCTGACGCTGCTGCTGGGCTGGTCGGCGCTGCACGAAGGACGCGGCGGTGGCCACGCCGCCAACGCTGGCTGGCAGGCGCATCTGCAGGATATCGAGCAGGTCGCTCCGCTGCCGGCCCCTTCCGGCGATGAATGCCCGCACCACGCCGCCCCCGCCCCGGAACCTCCGGTGGATGGTGAAGGCGGCACGCCCTGCGCCGGCACAGCCCCGCCGCGTGCTGCGCTGGTGGCCCACATTCCGTTGTGGCACTCCGACGCCTTGCGCTGGCAGCTCCACGACCCCTCGCTGCGCCTGAATCCCGGCCACGCACCTCCGGCACCGCGCGCCATCTGAGGCGCCCTGCGGCCGTTGCCGCGCGCCTGATTGCGTTTCCGGCCAGCCGAGCATGGCTCGGCTCCACAGAACCCACCTCCTGCCTGCCGCCGCGCGCCCAGCCGTGCTGGCCGGCTCTCGCTCATTCCCTATCCAAGCCACCGCCAACCTGCCCATGACCCACATCAAGACCCGCAAGTACGCACCTCGCGTTTCGGTACTGGCCACCGCCACCCTCGCCGCCGGCTTCGCGCCGCTGGCGGCACAGGCGGCCGACGACGCCGGCGCCAGCCAGGCCACCGAACTGGACAAGGTCCAGGTGCGCGGCAGCTGGTTCAACCCGTCCTCGCCGAAGTTCACCGCTGCGCTGCTGGACACCCCGAAGTCGGTCTCGATCGTCTCGGAAAAGCTGATCGCCGAAACCGGTGCGACCAACCTGCAGGATGCGCTGCGCATGGTCCCGGGCATCACCTTCGGTGCCGGCGAAGGCGGCAACCCGACCGGTGACCGCCCCTTCATCCGCGGCTTCGACTCGCAGAGCAACATGTTCGTCGATGGCCTGCGCGACGTCG
>Ga0265296_1004023_pt1 | contig 13061 bp, 8 predicted proteins | sample MunlanPumphouse1_FD_189073 | JGI IMG/M metagenome (GOLD analysis project Ga0265296, IMG submission 189073) | Groundwater microbial communities from a municipal landfill in Southern Ontario, Canada - Pumphouse #1 | ecosystem: Environmental > Aquatic > Deep subsurface > Groundwater | place: Canada... | reverse complement strand
GGGGTCCAAAGGATGTGCAGCGTATTGGGGGTTAGCCGTAGCGGATATTATGATTGGCAGAGAAGGTCATTGAGTAAGCGAAGCATTCGAGACAACGATTTAGCGGACGAGATACGCAAGATCCATAGGGAGTCACGAGAGAATTACGGGGCGATAAAGACGTGGAAAGCGCTTAAGGCAAGGGGTATCGATTGTGGCAGGCATCGAGTAGCGCGTGTTCGGAAGATGCATGGGATTGAGAGTCAGCGGCGTAAGCGATTCAAAGTGACGACGATGTCGAAGAATACAGAGTGGATAGCGCCTAATCGATTGAATCGTTGTTTTGCGGTTTCCCGACCGAATAAGGTGTGGGTTGGCGATGTGACGTTTATCGGAACGCGGGCTGGGTGGCTATATTTGGCGGTGCTTCTGGATTTGTATTCACGCAAGGTGATTGGATGGTCCATGTCTGAGAGAAACAACAAAGAGCTGGTTCTTGATGCGTTGGATATGGCTTTGGAGAGACGCCGACCGCAATCACATGTATTGCATCATACGGATCGTGGCAGCACCTATGGATCGGATGATTATCGAAACAAATTGGTTGCTTCAGGTTTGGAACCAAGCATGAGCCGACACGGGGATTGCTACGATAACGCGGTTGCTGAGAGCTTTTTCAGCACGTTGAAGAATGAGTTGATGTGCGGCCGACTGTTTGAATCGCGGTATCATGCGAGAACAGAGATTTTTAAGTATATAGAGATTTATTACAACAGGCAGAGATTGCATCAATCGCTAGATTACGTTACCCCAGATGCAATGGAGATGGAGGCTGTAGCCTAATTAATATGTCCGTTAAACCCGGGTCAGCTCAAAACGTCCCCTTTTTCCTTACTATAACACATGCATGCCGAATTCTTGGATATCAAGTTTCTAACCACTTGTTATTTATGTTTTAATATTTGTCCCGTGGGGTTGACAGCTATATTGGATTTCGTCTAGCGGTCCACCGCATCATCCCATCCACTGGTCCAAAGCCGTTGCTCTCCATGCCACTACAGCCTTTCTAGCCGCTTTGCCAGTGGTCCTATTTGAAGGGGAACCCTATACAATTACGCCATTATGAGATAACCAGCTATCGAACAAAGGCTTATTCAGATGCCGTTTCAATAATTTCAAGAATATCGTCCAGATATTGACCCTGCTCGAGATCAATATGCGTTCTAATTTCGTATGGTATCATATTTCTGAACGCTTCCTTATCAATTGGCCGCTTGTGAACAAGCACCTGAAGTAAAGCTGGGCGCAATAATCCATTTGGTTCTTTGAATGCGCTTTCGCCAATATACTCAGAGCCGAATGTAATTAACCTTTGACTGAGAGCTTCATCGCCCAGCACCTCAACACTCTCGCCAACATCGGCCGGCTTGACTATATCAATGAACAACTCAGATTCAGTGACGGGCCTCAGTTTAACCCTCTCAAAACACTGATTCACATACGCAGTCAGTCGTTCAATTTCGCTGTTTCGATTTTTGAACCAATCAGTAGACCATATTCTGTAAAGGTCCCATCCACGCAGCCGAAGAATATCCTCACGCAGTCTGTCCCGATCACGAGCGGATCGACCACTATGGTAGTTAGCACCATCACACTCAATTCCCAGTAGATACTCGCCCTTTCGATTGGGGTTCATGACGGCAAGGTCAATGAAGAAACCTGCAACACCAACTTGATGCTCAACGTTCCAGCCAAACTGTCGAAGTAATTTAGCGACAGATATTTCAAACTCTGAGTCTGGCGGTCTTCCAGTAACGTGTCCATAGTCTGGCAAGATTCCTGTCTCCGCATAATGAAGAAACTGCTTCAACGAAACCACACCCCTCGAAGTACCGGCCTCGGCCAGTATCTCGTCTGGCCTCATTGAGGTGTAAACCTCCATCCGTTTTCGTGCCCTAGTAATCATGACGTTCAATCGTCGCCAACCGTTTGTTTGAGTCAAAGGCCTGAAGGTTTTCAAGATTCTTAATTATTAATGGCTCATCCCCCCCATGTGCTCCAGCTAGCTTCAGCAGCGCCTCATCGAGTGCGTGATCATCACGTCGCATTTTCTCAAGATAGTCTTCAATCAAATCTTTTTGTTCGATATTAAAGGCGCCCACGCCGAGGCTTAACTCGGGATATGACTTGGCGTGATCTGCAATGGCACGAGCTACTATATCAGCTTCTTTCTTATTCCGAGACGATTCATAGCACGAATTGCCAATGTAAACGCTCTTCACCCCGATAAGCTTTTTTGTGTTGTCAGGGGACGGGAACAGCACAAGTTCGCCTTCATAGAATTGAGTGTTGGAAAACGCGATTAAGCTTTCATGTTCACTGCGGTAATGCCATTTCAATCTTCTGGAAGGCATGTTTGCCGCAAGGCACGCGTCTAGAATTGCTTCTGAGTCCTCAATCGCCATCTCCTCAGATTCATCAAGTTCATCATTGATTACGAGTGCGGTCTTCTGAAAGAATGGTGTTGGCGGAAGCTGGTTCGGATCACCGACAACAACAACTTGCTTACTCCTCAAGATTGCACCTAACGCATCAGCGGTAGGAACCTGTGAGGCTTCATCTATCACCATAAGATCGAACACAATATTGCCCAGTGGTAAATACTGAGCAACTGATATCGGGCTCATCATGAAGCAAGGTTTTATCGCCTGAAGGGCGTTTCCAGCGCGAATGACTAATTCGCGAATGGAAATGTGAGCCCTCTGTTTTTCCATCTCCCGCTTCAGAAGAGCTAGATTAGTCCATGTCTTAACAGGCCCTCGCGAAACACCAATTGGCGGCGTCCTTTGGGCAGCAAGAGCGGCTATTCTGCATTGAGTAGCTTTCCTATATTTTTCCTCAAGGTTCCTAAACTGCTTAATCTTCTGCTCATGGGAAGATCGTGAAAACTCAGCAAGGGTGGGATTATTCTGAATGACCTGTCTCGCCAGCGAATCGTAAATAGCAAACAGATATGCCTCAGACACTAGGTTTGAATCAATGTCGCCAAGCTCGACCATCTCAATAAAAATGTCGAGACCTTTGCTATTGGCGCGGTCGGCGAGACGGCAGAAGTCACTCCATGTCCCCAGCGAATCTATACTTCTGTTCCACAACGAGACCTTCTCCACTAATTGAGAAATAGGTACCGTAGCAAAGTCGAGCCCAAAGACTCTGTATAGGTCTATCTTACCAAGATCAGTTAGTCGCCTCCAGCTTTCCGCAGCTTGATTGAGTTGTGCGACGACGGCACTTGAAATAGAACTGAGGGAATCCATGTACTGCACATAGTTATTGCCGATCAAATCGAATATCGCACGTTGTGGTGCTTTTGGTGAAATAATCTCCGCGTACGCAATCGTATTGTCAATGAGCGAGAGGTCAGTGTTAGTGCCGCAGTATTCAGGGCCAATTAACGATTCATAGAGAGGATTGTTAGTTAGATGCTTGTATAGTTCGCACCCATGAACGGATGCGGTTAATGCTTCAGATATATCTCCAAGCGTCGCGTCGAGTAAAACCGGCGATACTCTTGAAATGACGGAGGCTGCCCTAGTGTAAGCTTCGTGATTAGAGTTCGCCGCACATATAATGTCGTCAAGGCTTGCCGCCGCACCATCTTTGTCGGCATCATTTAACAGCCCTTTCTCTGTGTGCTTCTCAACGATGCCCAGATTTAGAACAATTCGCTCACTAAGTAACTTAATCGTAGTTACGTCATTTTCAGGGTGTCTGACCGTGCATATCTTCCTTGCCTGACGTCGGTCACCACACGCTTCAATCAGTTCTTCAGCCCACATGTGAACAGATTGGATTAAATCCCACTTTGTTGCAGCACCACTGAACAGAGAACCAAATGCGTCGATGTATTCAGGATTACCCTCGTACTTGGCCATTTCTTCGTTAAAGGCGTATAGAGACTCAAGTAAACGCAGGGCATGCTTCGAAGTTCGCGCGATCTTTGATCTGGTAAAAGCGCGGATTCTTTTAAGCGCTTCGCGATGCCCCTTGTACAGCCAAGGGAACCAACTATCCTGATAGGTTCGAAGAGCAGTCAGAAGTTCTTTAATGTGGTCTTGGCATGGCATGTCATTCATGAAGTAAAGCTCTGTGAACTCATCATGTGTCTCTGATAACCTAGCGTGAATATCGAGGGCCTGATTTAGAAGTGAGTCAAAAGTATCGCTGAACAATACCTCTGCTCGTATCTCCTCCGAAGCGCGAGGAGACTCATTAAGCGCAGTTAGTAAACGCGGAAGCCTGCCTGCATATTCTAAACTATCGGATAAAATGACCTGAGATGGCAGCGCACTCAGGACTGACTTCAGTGCAGCGGTATCTTCACGTATTTGCGAGTAGATCGACAGCAACGCTGCTATCGACGCATATGGCGCATCTGCTCCCAAGTGCTCAACAACAGGTCCGAGATGATCGTTTAGCACAGATGACTTATCACAATTAATTTGTGCATCATTGCCGATGATACGCCGCTGATCAAGCGAGCACTGATTGAATGCTTCAATGTGGCTTTTGAAATTACCTATACCCCCATGAGCAGATGCGCCGAGATAGATTATATTCCCGAGCAGAGTGATTGATAACTGATTGGGGATCGGTACAGAGCTTAGCTCACAGAGCTTCTTCAGCTCGTCAATTGAGAGTGAGGCATAGCATTCTGAGTCAACATATTTTGTTGTATTTGCTTTCAGAGAGGTAGTGGTAGTCGATACAGAATTGAGTATATCTCTGAATATATCGAGCAATTGTGATTCATCACCCGCAATAAAATTCGGACAAGAAAAACCGAACCATGCATTCTCCTTTGGTACGCATTGACCCTTCAGCTCCGTCGATAGCGCACTAAGAAGCTCACGATTGTCTTCGATTTCTTCAGCTGATATATTACTAATAGATTTAAATCTGATGGCCTTGGTGTCAGAAAGCTGCTGCTTGAGGGATTCATACTTCCAGAGCACATCAAATATTCTCTCATTCGTGGGTGGTGTCTTCCGATTGACAAGTGATACATAGTCCGAAAGTGTTTTGCGGACCTTGTCTAGCTTCGCTAGGGTTGATTCTAAATCATCGTCCTCGTGGTAACGTTTTTTTAGGCGAGCCTTTATCTCACTGTGTACTTGCTTCTTCTGGACCTTGTGGCTGTGTAACTCTAGACAGAAGTCCCCTAGACCGGCCCGATCTAGAAATCTCTTCACAACATTAAGCGCCGCCAGCTTCTCAGCGACAAAAAGAACAGTCTTGTTCTGCGCTAACGCTGATCCGATAATGTTTGTGATTGTCTGTGACTTTCCTGTCCCGGGAGGGCCGTTGATGACAATATTTCTTCCATTAACTACATCTATTACCGCGCAGTGTTGCGAACTATCTGCATCTGCGGGTAGTAGTACTTTCCTGACCAAATCAACGTTCTCGACATCATATGTATCTGGCAAGGTATCTTTGCCAGATAATTCATGTCCGAGGAGAATGTTTTGTAGTATCGAGAAGTCCTTTATGCTCGTCCCGCTGATAGTTCGGGTGGGATCAAGATCGCGGAACATCAATAGCTTTGAGAAGGAGAAAAAGCCCAAAACAAGCTCTCTCCTTACCGACCATGAGCTTTTCGCTGATACGCTATTGGCTACGGCCTTAAAGTAATTTTCGGGGACGACATCTTCTTCAAGTTCTGGCAGAATTAGACCATATTCACGCTTAATCTTTTCTGCCAAGGTGAGGTTGGTAAGTAAGTCTTCACTGGTGTATGAAATGTCATAGCGGAACGACTTTGTCTTCTTGTCGTATTGTTGGCGTCTCTCGATTTTGACTGGAACAAGGATCAGCGGAGCCTTGTTGCCATCCCCTGTCTTTTCATCTTGCCACTCTAAGAATCCAAAGGCTAAGAAGAGTTGGTTTGTTCCTGTTTCTTGTGTAATCGTTCGTGCATTCGTGGCAATCTTATATAGTCTTTTTTCTAGGTCTTCAGGAAAGAACCTTGTCTGAAGTTTATTATCGGAATGTTTTATTTGAGCTCGGCCACCCTCCTCATTTGGAGCTGGAAGTTCGCGATCAACCCTGATTCCCTTCTCTAACCCTGTTCTTTGAATCCTTTCCTCATCCAAAGTTTTCTGCTTTTCGAACAGAGGAATATTTTGATCACTATCGTCAGTCGCGGCATCCTTTTCGTCTTCAATTTCGGGCAACGGCTCAAAAAGTATACTCTTGCCCTGATTGACTAGGTAGTCAAAAACTTGATCTGGTTGTTCGTCAATGATGTGTACGGACAATCTGGAAGCGCGATAATTTAGGAGTCGATTTCTGCGGGACAAATCCAACAATTGGCGTCGAATTCTCTCAATCGACTCTGATAGATTTGCTGAGGACATTTGATAACCTTAGCGAAAACGATGAATTATCAGCGCTCTTAGCTAGCAGTTTTCTCTTTTGTCTATTTTATGATAATTTGATAAACAAGTGCAAGGGCAGCAGATAAACATGCATAACATATAGGAATTCATCCACTACGAATCACCAGTATAAATGGCTTAATAGTGTGTTGAGATAAACGGCACTAATGTTCCATCCCATGGGCAGTGCCACTCATGTCAACGACGCCATGAGAATCGTGAGGCAACTCTACCAGTGCCTCCCTAAGGCCAGTATCTATCTTGCCGCGGACCGCGGCACTCGATTTTCGCTTTCCAGTGATCAAGCTGACCAGCGGGCCGAGACTAACAAGAAAAGAGAACGTGCCCAATGCCAAGAGGGATGCGCCCTCAATGCGCCCCCTCGGCAATGTCCGACCCGTTTCCGATCTAGTGGTCAGTTATATCATGCCGCCAGTGCCATTTCCGCAAACCACTCGTAACGGAGCAAGTTCCATAAAGTCGTGGCAATACGGTTCATTAGCGGCTCTTTCTGCCCGATCGAAAAATACCATTACTCGGTTACCGGTGGTTGCTCGAAGGGGCCTTTGCAACTCTATTTATCCATTCAAGCAATTGCTGCTCATTCGGAGTAAAATCACGTGAGTGAGTCACGATAAAATCGCGCATGCTCAAAAAAACGCGGTAGTTTAGCGTCTTCCATTGTTGAGGCGTCGCAAGACGATACATTCCACCCTTGGTTTTCTGGTGACTGATAAACAAGAATTGAGTGGATGATAATGGCAGTGTTACTTCGATGTTAGGATTAAAAAGACCTGCTCGGTCATAAAAAGACCGAGATAAGGGATTGATCTCAAAATAAGGATTGTCACAGCTTAGGAAGCGCGCTCCATCTGGAGCGCGATAAACTACCCACTGCATCGTTGCTAATATGCGCGCGATTTTCAGCACATGCGTGAAGCTAAGTCCCATCACATACTCATCGTCTGCTTTTACGTCGTATTTTGTTGGGTTGAGAACCTCCGGTGTCATATCCGAAAAATCCTCGCCAGTGTCTCGCTGTAATTTTTCAGTCATCTGGCGAAAATAGTCAGCATCCTTAATGCTTCTGTGGTAAATCATGGCTGCAATCTGTTCGCCAATCTTGCTGATGAATTCGCCAATGCGTTCCCGCGTGAATGGATTCCTCATGCGCAAGGTGGCAATGAACAGCCCAAGTATCAATCGTTCGTCTTTACCGAGAGATTTTTGACGATCAATTTTATTCGTCAGTATTTGAGCGCTTTCGCTCTCAATTTGACCTAACCATTTTTCCATCTCATCTGGAGACAGGTCAGTGCGTCCCTTGGGCACCGTAACCGAATAATAATCACGTCTGACGGCGGTATTATGTAGCGCTTGAGTGCGCCATTCCCCCTTGTTCATATCGAAGACTTCTACTTGGGGTGTTTTTGCAGTTGGATTCGCAGAAAAACGATTCAAATACATTTGAGGAAGGAAATGATGCCGTCGTGACCTTTTGGCTGTCATATCATTAATCATTACAAATCGTTACGAGTTATTCAATAGCATTGAGCTTATGCGGCCAATGCAAGCCCATATTCTTGGCAGGCCGTTCTAAACTCCTCCAGCCACCCACCCCGTAGGACAACAGGAGAAACCGCACGGGGCCATTCCAGGGCCGCCGCCGGGCCTCACTTCAGCATGTCGTCGGCGCAGGGGCCGGAGACGGATTTATCCAGGGCGTTATCGCAGGTCATGCCGGCGCCCTTGAGGGAGGTGACGCATGCCTGTGACTTCGCCGCGGAGTACATCCTCGTATTCAGGGAAGGGTTCATCGCCGACATTTTGTTGAAGTCCGCTGCGCACTGGTCGACGGTCTTGCCGGGCTTGCAGGTGACGAGCTTTTCGCAGATCGCCCTGTTGACCGCCTTCTGGTGATCCATAGCTGTGATCGTCTCTGCCGCGCCCGCCGCGAAAGCCGTCAAGGTTGCCGCCGCCACCACCGCCATCGCCGTCGTGATCTTCTTCATGCATCCTCCTCGCTGTTTCCTCGTCGAAACGAAATGAGCAATCCAACCGGGCTGCAACAATCCCACTTCACGTTCGATTATGTCAACGATGGAGGCCGTGAGACGGAGCAAACCGGTGAAACGTGTAACGCGATGAAATGCTTGCGCAATATTTGCTCCGTCAGACGCTCTTGCTTTCAGAAATCCATTTGAGCTTTGGCCTCGTCTAACTTAATATCCCGGCATATGTTGAAAACCTCTCGCCGCATGATTTTTCTTGTGTTGGCAGGCATCTGCCTGACCTGCGGGTGCGGCAGCGGGACGAGCGCCACCTATCCAGTGGTGGTCTTCTCGGATGTTCATTTCAATCCCTTTTATGACAAATCACTCTTCCCGGCGCTTGTCGCTTCGGACGCAAGCGAGTGGGCGAGTATTTTTGCGACCTCGAGTGTAACAGAGCCTTCGGCATGGACGACCGACACCAACTACCCGTTGCTTGTGCTCGCGCTCTCAAGCATAAAGCAGAACCTGGGCGCGAGTCCGCTGGTCATTTATACCGGCGACGTCCTTGGGCATAACTTTCCTCAAACGTTTTTCACTCTTTATGGCAGCCAGGACGTTGCGGCCATGAAGGCCTTTACAGACAAGACGGTTGCCTTTTTTCTGGAGGAGGTCAGGTCGTATGTCGGAAACATTCCCGTGATGTTCGTCCTTGGAAATTCCGATTCATACACGGGCGATGGACCGGATAGCGATTATCTTTCCAATACGGCGGAACTGTATTACGCGAATTTTGTGAGCGGCGCCGTGGATCATCAGACCTTTCTCGATACCTACACGAGCGGAGGGTATTATTCAGCTGAACCGCTCGGAACAAGCATGATGGTGATAGGGCTCAACACGTTCGCGCTCTCAACGCTCGTCATCGGCAATAATGACAGTGAAGTACAAGCGGAACTTTCCTGGCTTGATTCGAGCCTCGCTTCGGCGAAAGCTGCCCATAAAAAAGCATGGCTCCTGATGCATGTGCCGCTCGGCGCATATCTGGCTGAAACTGCGAACCAGCTTGACAGCAGCGGTCACCTGACAACTGCGACGATGATGTTGAAGCCTGATTATCAGACGAGTTTACTGCAGATACTTTCGAAGTATCCTGGCATCATAACGCTGATGCTTGCCGGGCATACTCATATGGACGAGTTCCGTGATATCTCCGTAGGAACATCGTCATCCGATGGTGCCCTTGAAATAACGCCGGGCATAACTCCGTACTTTGGCAACAACCCCGCCTATAAGGTATTCACATTTTTGAGCGGCACATATGAGCCCGCCGATTATAGTTCCCTGAACTATGACCTCGCCACCATGCCGGGGCAGTTCAACAGCTATTATACTTTTTCGACGGTGTATTCCATGCAGGACCTTTTGGATGCCGCTTTGGCAGGGCTATTTCCGATGCTTGCCGCTGATGATGCAAAGCAGACACTCTACAGAGGTTACTATTATTCCGGGAACAATTCAGCAAATCCCATTACCGATGCGAACTGGCCTGTCTTCTGGTGCGGCATTGGAAAGATGGCGGAACAGGAGCTCGTCGATTGTGTGAACTCATATTGATGTTACCGAGTTCAAAAAAGATGTGTCCCACCCGACGTGTTTATTCGGATGATCGATGGGCAGTCCTTATCCTTGACCGGACCCATTTTCTGCCCTAAAGGTCCTATCAGAAATGATCGCTGCACTGATCGAAAGCGCGAAACTGATCCTTGGATTCCTGCCATGGTTTCTGTTTCTTTTCCTGCCGACCGACAGCTGGGACCGGTTGCGGGGCGCCGTTGTGATCTGCCTGGCCGCATCCGTCCTGTTCTCATGGAAGATGCTGCGCAAGGGCTTTATCCTGCAGTGGGCCACGGTAGCATTTTTCCTTTTCTGCGCCCTGTCGCTTTACGGCTTCAGGTGGGTGTGGCTCGCCGACCACATGGGCATCATCGCCAACGGCTTTTTGGACGGCATCATCTGGTTCACGGTGCTGACAGGAAAACCGTTCACGCTGCAATATGCCAGGGCCGAACTCCCGCAGGAACAATGGAACGATGAAGGCTTGATTCACAGCTGCCGGTTCATCGCCATCTTCTGGGGAATGCTCCTCCTCGTCCCGATAGCCTCCGAGGCCTTCCGACTCTTCTATCCACATGCCTTGCCGGGTCGCTTCTCTTTATTCCTCAGCCTCTCCTGCATCGCCATCGGCAGCGGCTACACCATGTTCTATAAGCACCTGAAGCGAAGACAGCGGGAGGCCATGGAGAAGTTGTCGATTGCCCCGTGACCGGTGATGGTCATGACCTTCCCCTCAAAAGAGGCTTCAAACCCCGGACTTTGTGAAGTTTCAACTGGCCCAGTTTTCGGGGGGATGGTCAAAAGAGAAGGGGCCCGTTTTTGGGCCCCTTCTCTTTTGGGTGAGTAGTAGGTGTAGAAACACGCGGGTTCTCCGCCGCTGAAGGCGAATGGCGCAATAGAGATTGAGTGACGAGCGAAGCCGAGGAACAAATAGCCCTGGAGGTCAGAACGAAGTGACAACCCCCGCGAGAATGAATATCTGGCAGGGGTTCTCCAGTTTCAGGGCTCTCTGATCCGCGTCTTGTTCATCAGATATCTCAAGCGGATAGGTTAGGGCGGCCTCGTTATTTACGGCTGACATTTTCAGCGCGAGGACCTTTTTCACCCTGGCCGATCTCAAACTCAACCTTGTCGCCTTCTTTGATCGGCCCGTTCTGTACGGCGGTGGCGTTCACGTAAAGATCTTTTCCGCCATTGTCGGGCGTGATGAATCCAAAACCCTTCGCTTCATTGTAAAACTTGACGGTACCGGTTTCCATACGATGTCCTCCTGAGGTTTCGGTTATAGAGCAATCTCCAACGATGTGAGACGGCTATGTACGCGTCTTGATGGATATTGGCAATGATCATTAATTCCAATCGCATACTCAAGCCGCGCCCCAACTTACCCCGTCACGTTACACGGTTGCTGCGTCATAAGTAGTCGCACTCGCCTGCTAAGATCAGATTTGCCGCTTGAGCGGCCGCTGCATCGAGTGTTGCCTGGTCGCAGAAATATCCAAGGCCATCCTGGCGGCACATGTAACATGTACCCTGTTCTGAATAATTCCTCTTCACCAGTGCCCAGCCGCTGGTGCCGTCGCTGCCATTGATGGTGTAGTAGCAGGTGCAGGTCTGCACACAGGCGACGAGCTGCGAGCACTGATTATTGCCAGGGCAGGAGCAGTTGGTTGCGAGACTGCCGTCGCCACCACCTCCGCCGCCGCCACCACCGCCGCCACCGTCGGAGACACACTGGTTACTTGAGTTGCATGTGCTTCCACTGTCGCAGTAACCCGAACCGTCGGCGCAGCAATTGGCCCCGGTGGGCATGCATCCAGAGCCACAAACGTCCCCGTCTGGACACTGATCTGACGACGAACTCGACCCCGTGCTGCCACACCCCACGAGTCCAAGGCCCAGAATAAGTACGAATGCGAGAATAATGTTCTTCATATTCCTCATCTCCCTGTCAGCCGTCCCGAAATAATATTAGTTATTATATCATTTTCCGACACCCCCAGAAAGGCCAATTTGCTCCTCAACCGTTCCTTTCCCCTTATGCCGCCATCTCCATGCACGCCGTTCTAAAATCATCCCACTAGCCACCCCAAGTGAAAGCCCTTGGAATTCCAAGGGTTTTTTTCTTATCTCAATATGAACTTTAGAACCAACATTGTTGGACAGAATCACAAGATTTCATAATGAGCACTGCGGCCGAGGCCGACCTTGACCTGCCTCTGTTGACCTGCCTCTGTAATTGATTGGACACCTCGGCCAGGATTATGCAACTTGCGGCTTAACGGTGTCCAATTTTATGGGGGGAGCACTACAGCTTCCCCGAAAAGGAGAGACGACATGGATTACGAAGGATTCAATGCACTGTTCGCAAAGTATCGGAAGGGCAAATGGGTCGTGATAGGGGTGTTTGCAGCGCTGCTTGTCCTCATCAAGTGCATCGTCGTCATCCCTGCGGGCAACGTGGGGGTCATGGAGTTCTTCGGAAACGTTTACGGCACTTCGCTCCAGGCGGGGATCCACGTGGTGAATCCGTTCCTGACGATCCACAAGATGAGCATTCGGACGCAGCAGATCACGGAGGAGGCGACCGTCCCTTCACGAGAGGGATTGACCGTCAACTTGGACATCTCCGTCCTCATCAGCTTAAATCCTGCGATCGCGCCGGAGGTCTATAAGACCATCGGGATGAATTACCAGGACATCATCGTCAACCCCCAGCTCAGGTCCGTCGTCCGGGGCGTGACGGCCGGCTATGATGCCAAGGCCCTCTACACGGCGGAGCGCGAGCTCCTGGCCTCACAGATGTACGATCAGCTGAAACCAATGGTAGAGGCCAGGGGGGTGCTGCTCGAGAGCGTCCTCTTGAGGGCAGTCAAGCTTCCCGCCATCCTCTCGACCGCCATCGAGAAAAAGCTCGAGGCTGAGCAGCAGGCCGAGCAGATGAAGTTCGTCCTCGATCGCGAGACGCAGGAGGCCGAGCGCAAGCGGATCGAGGCCAGGGGAATCACCGACTTCAACTCAACTGTCAACCTGG
>Ga0265296_1004020_pt1 | contig 13072 bp, 11 predicted proteins | sample MunlanPumphouse1_FD_189073 | JGI IMG/M metagenome (GOLD analysis project Ga0265296, IMG submission 189073) | Groundwater microbial communities from a municipal landfill in Southern Ontario, Canada - Pumphouse #1 | ecosystem: Environmental > Aquatic > Deep subsurface > Groundwater | place... | reverse complement strand
GCGAGTTCGATCTGCGCTCCGTCCTCGAAGCAGACGAGCGTCGGCGGGAACCGATACCCGCATCCCGTGCACTGCGTCGTGAAATCCTGCGGATCCGCGTTGAACCCGCGGATGATCTCGGACGGCGAGAGCCGCCGATCACACCGCGGACACTTGCCACGCAGATCGTACTGCACGCCGCGAAGTGCCGCGATGAGCGCGAGCCGAAGCCCGAGCTCGTGCGCTTCGATGTGCTCACGCTGCTCGATGGTGAGCCGCTCCCGCAACTCCGCCGTCGCGCGCATCCGATGTCCGCATTCCATCGCCGAACCTCCTCTGGTTCCGAAGGAACCTGCTGACGGGGATCATTCCCCGCCAGAATCGCCAACCAGCACCTAACGTATTCCTACGATCGTAAATTTCCGTTAGGTTCCACTGACTGGAAACTCTGGTGGAGCCCCGACGGAGTCAGGGCTGGGTCCAACGGCGGAGCGCGCGGCGATCCGCGAGGCGATCGGCATCGCGGCGTTCCCAATCGCGCCGCCGCTCCTCCGCGCGTCGACGCACCACCTCGAGGCCATCCGCACAGCGACTTCCCGATCCGCGACGATGCGGGTCCGGGAGCAGCGCCACGACGATGAGACCGACGATGGCGAAGCCGACGAGCGCGAGGAGGCCGTACGGGAGGAAGAAACCCTCCGCGGCCGCCGCAATGGCACTCCGAATCAGATTCCAGTCCATGTTCACTCCTTTGGTTGGTGGTTGGTTGAAAGATCGGATCTCCGCTCGAAACGACCACTTCTCCTGTCATTGCGAGGAGCGCGAAGCGCGACGTGGCAATCCCGGTGTACGTGCACGAATGACCGAGATTGCTTCGCTTCGCTCGCAATGACCCATGGTTGCTCGTTTCGAGTGGAAGGCGGTCGCGGTGACGTGAAGTCACCGGACCGCCGTCGTGCGATGGGGAGCCGAGCTACCCCTGGCCGAGGAGGTGCGCGAGCACCTTGCCCCAGTCCTTGCCCCACTGCTTGCCGGAGTTGCGGCAGGTCCAGCACTGACGGCCGGTACCCTTGCAGGTGTCGCAATCCGGCTTCGGCGATCCGGCGTTGCGCTCGACGCAGTAGCACACCTCCTTGCTACCGGTGCCGTTGCAGTCCTGGCAAGTGGTCCCCTCGACGAACGTCATCGGCGAGTGGTAGTAGCCGACCTTTGCTCCATTGATGACGAAGCGGGTCGGCCTACCCTCCGAATCGTGCTCGTGGGGGCACCGCGAGGAGAAGGCGTCGAGCATGGCGGAGGCGGGATGGTTGTGGTGATTGGTGTCCGTCACGACCGCGACGTGCTTCGCGCCCGCCAGCACGGCCTTGAGCGTGAGGGCGAAGCCGACCGGCATTTCCTGGCCGACGTACTTCAACCCGTCCGGACCCATGGTCATCCTGCTCGCGGGCATGAGGAGGTCGGAGAGGACGGCGTCGAAAGAGGGAGCCGGACAGAGCCCAACCTCAACGCGCTGCTGTTCCTCCCAGCGTGCTTTCCGCTCCTCAACGGTCGTGTCCTTGTCGTATGGGTTCTTGGTGAACCCGCGGCGCTTGAGCTCGGCCTCGACCGCCTCGTAGCTCGCACGCGGCTCCTGCAAGAGCTCGTACGCCTCGTCGTACGTCTTGACGAGCGTGAGCGCGTGACCCGCGAGCGTCTGCCGAGCGGCGTCGAGGTGCAGCTGCGTGTCGTCGATCACCAGAATCCTCATCATGTTCTCCCTTCGGGGCTTGTGGTAAGGAACGACGCGACATTGCGTTTGTCCTTTGCCCCACCAGAATCGCCACTGACTGGAAACTCTGGTGGAGGCGCGAGCGATGTACTGCTCGCGCCATTGCGCTACTCGATCGCCTTCGCGGTCAACCCCCTTTGCCGGAGGAACCGGCGAACCGCCTTGGCGATGCCCCTCCTCTTGCCGGTACGGCGCACCTGGATGGCACGCGCCTGCGCGATCGTCTTGACCATCTCTGCCTCCTGTTCTCGGGTGCATCGCGAGTGATCGACTCGCGATGTGGAAAAAGAATGTGCGCAGTCCGAAACCGATGGCGAATCGTCCTCGGGTCACGGATCCCACTTCGCGCGAGGCAGGCCCTATGGGCCCCGCCTGTCCTCAACGCGTACGAGCGTGGAACCGTGACGGTGGCGTTGTGCCGGGCGGAAACGCCTGCGGAGCAACGCCTTGGGCCATGATGGCTGCGCACGCCCATCCACATCCCTTGAGACGATCACCTGCGTGTCATTGCGAGCGAGACGAAGTTGAGCGTGGCAATCCCGGTCACTGATAGTCCGAGATTGCTTCGGTCGCCTGCGCTTCCTCGCAATGACAAGGTGTTGGTCGGCTCAAGGGATGCCACGACCGAAGTCATGGCTCCGGAAAGAATGTGCGCAGTCCGGGGAACTAGATTGCGACGGCCAGTACCCGGGGTCACGTCTCGCGGCTATTGAGGGTCGCTCCCGAGGGTGTCCTCGGGCCTCAGCGTTGAGTCCGTGACCATTATTGGGGCTTTACTTGGTGGCGGCCCCGAGCAAGATGCCTGCGCACGCGCATCCGGCCTCCCTCGAACCCACGAGCGCACTCGTGATCTCGAGGGAGGCGGACACTCATTCGTGTCCGCGCGACCAGTCCTCGCGCGTGCGGTACTTCGGGTGGCGGCGCCAGCCCTTCGCGACCGCTCGCTCACGATTCTCGTGGATCCCGCTCGCGCTCGATGCCAACCGCGCGAGCATCGGCACGACGTGCGGGTTGCGCGGGGCGCGGAGCCCCTCTTTCTTCCCGTTCTCCATGTGCGCACCTCCCTTCCGGCGCCCACACAGGTGAGCATCGGGAGGGAAGCGGCGGCGCGGAGCATCATCTGCTCAACACGCCGCCACCAGAAAGAACCTACACCACTTCGGCATCTTCGCGGGCACCCGGGGGCGCCCAACGGGAGATCCGATCGATCGCCTGGATCGCATCCGCCTCGAACAGCGGCACGAACTCCAGGAACCGCTCGGACCACCCGGCGAGGAGCGCGATGCGGCGATCGTCCGTCGGGAACTGCGATGTCCCGTAGCCGGCGAGATCCACGGAGTAGACGTACACTCCGGGATTCACCGAACTCCGGTACTTCCGCAATTCCTCGGCGAGCGATTCGCCACCCCACCTCGATTCGGCGTCGTAGCACTGCATGTCGGACAGCAGCACGATGCGATCCACCCGGGTCCCGCGCTCCCGAAGGGCGCGGATCGCGAGGTGCGCATTCGTGCTCCCACCGACACGGTGCCCGGCCTCCTCGAGGGCGAGGAAATTCCTGAGGACGGAGTCCGCCCGACCGATGGTCACCCACTCGTGGTCGGTCCCGAACACGCTCGTGATCGCGCGCTCGCTCGCTGCGTTCGCAACCGAGGCGAGGAGATTCGCGACGTCACGGTACGTGAGGGAACCCCGACCAGAGAGCGCATCGTCCATCGAACTGGAGTTGTCCGCCGTCACAAACGTCGTGCCCGGAAGCACCGGCAGGTTCGCCACCGACGTCTCGACGGCTGCGCAGATCGCGTCGGTCGCATCCGCCTTGCGGGGGTGCCCCGACTCAATCTCGCGCTCGACCGCACGGAACGCCGCCACGAACCGGAACGGGAGCTGCCGCGATCGCCGGACATGGTTCGGGTCGCGGAGCATCGCGATCACACGGTCGAGCGCTTGGTCCGCGCCGTTCCGCATGATGTTCACGATGTTCCTCAAGCCCGCCATGAACGGGAAATCGAGCGCGTTCCACGTCTCGGCCCGAGAACCGAACTTCGACACGAGCACCTCCCACGTTGCGTGGGACTGGGCCGCGAGCTCGCGCGCCTCGGCATCGAACGCCTCCTTGCGGAGGAGCTGCGCCTTGGCTGCGAGGAGCGGCAGGTGCTGGAGGTCGAGTTCGCCGCGAACGAGGTACCGGTGCAGCGCCGCCTCCGCCGAGCCGCGGGGCTTCGGCCGAACGATGCGCAGGACGTCGCGGAGCGTCACGCTCCCCGGGCGGTCGTACTTCGCGAAGTGGTACTCGCCGAAACGCCGAAGCGCGTCAGCGATCCCCTTCGTGAGCGACGCCGGGAACGCGTGTTCGCCGCCGGACTTGCCCTGCGCACCGATCATGCCGTGGCGCGCCACCCAGTACGCGATCGCCTCGGCCGGCTCATCCGCACGACGGATGATCTCCGGCGTCCAGCGACGCACGTAGGGCTTGCACCCGGGGATCGCCGCGGCCTCCGCGAGGAGGGCGACCGACACGCTGCGCAGGTTGAGGGCCTGCCGCGCGTACGCCGCGAGCCGCAAGACGAACTCGGGGTCCGCCGCTGCGACCGCCGCCACGTCCGCGAGCAGCGCCGCATCGGCCTGCTGCGCGTCCTCGTAGAACTTCTTCTCCGCCATGAGGGCGGAAGCGACGCGCGTGTAGAGGCGCGTCCGCGGGTCGAGACAGAACGCGAGCCCGTCCTCGAAGTTCGCCGTCGCGTCCGCGCGAGCGCGGAGCTGCTGCCCGACCGGCACCACTGCGTTGAACTTCGCCATCGTACACCTCCATGTCCCGACGCCGTCGGGATGGGGAAAGGGGTTGTGAAGGACTGAGGAGGGTTGTCCCTTCCTCACTTCTGACGCCGTTGCGAAGAACGCAACTACTCCAGAAGTGAAGAGCCCGATGTGCGTCGGGCCCTCCGGTTTCCGATCCGTGCCGTGGGAAGAATCGGTCACGGTGCTCGCCTCGGGTCCGTCGCCCTTGGCCGATCGCGCACCCTTTCGAGCGCGCAATCGTCGGGACTCTCGTCCCATTCATCACCTCCGCCTGGTCTCGCCGTGAAGGCGATCCCAGAACGGCCAGCCCGCATGAGGAGGTGAGCTCCGGTTCGTCGCCGCTTCCCGCAGTCATGTGCGGAGCAGCACCCTATGGAGGGCGAACCGAAGTTTAGAAGTGTGCTGGCGGTGTGGCGCGCGAGAACTACGCCACGGCTCTCCTGGTTTGAGAAGTAGCCGTCACCCACGCCGCACAGCACGGATCGGAAATGAATTTGCCAAACGCGGGAAGCAGCGGAGAGGGCTTTTTTCTCTCTTTGAGGGGGAAGTATCCCTCGCCTACACCGCGCGTCTGGCAAACGTGTTTCGGCTTGGAAAGAGCTGCGCTCCGCGCCGAGGTCGCGGGTCCGCAGGACAAGCATCGGACCCATGATCTCGGCACGAAGCCGAGGTGCGGAGGGAACCTCTGCGGAAATCGCTTTCGTGCTGGTGTCGCAATGTTCGAGCGAGCGGTACGCCGCAGACCCGAGCGATATCCGGAGGATCTCGCGAGTGGTCGAGAAGTACCGCGCAGCCGAACAGTGCGGCTCCAACACGAATCTGGAGTTCTGCAGAGGTTCCTGAATTCGCGTACGGAAGACAGTCGGAACGGCCACGCACCATCTTTCGGATCTCGAGCACCCCGCCGTGTGGAGAGGGGTCCTCTGTACACGGATTTCCCGCGGTTTCGGTGCATCGGTTCGTCACCAGATTCACCGTCGCATTTGCACTGTACCACGTGCCGAATACCGTGTCAAGTGTTCACTTTCTAAGGTAGTGATATTTGGCTCAGTGTGGATAAAAATGGATAATCTTGTATACATAAAATGGGTATCATCTGCTTGAAAAATGTCACGGCGCAAACACATTTAGTAAACGGCGGGGTTGACAATATGTATATTTTCTGGTACGCTAAGAATAGTCCGTTGAGTGCCGTCCGACGGACGCAACTTGCCTCAGAGTGAGGCAGCACAGGACGGCGACATCCACGGTCCGGTCATGCGAGCAAGCGATCGGGCCAAGAGGAGCACAGCCATGGGCGGCGGATCCGGCTAGGGGTTCGACCACTTCCCGACCAGAGTGGTAAGGGAGTGGGAAAGGGCGCATCAAAATGCAAGAAGCATCGGTGCGGCGAATGCATCGGCATCAGCGCACCGACAAACAAAACAGGCCCTCACCCCCACACCCAAGGAGGCCACCATGGGAGGCGGTTGAACCAGAGCGCTCGGTCGAAAGACCGAGCGCTCAAACTTTTGTTCCTCACACTCCCGCTATAGCTGCGAAGGGCTACGCCTGCGCTTCCTTCCGATCAAACTCCTGCGCGCATTCCCATGCAATCTCGAAGAGCACACGGAGCGTCTCTGCGAGGATCGCGTCTTCAATGATCACGGAGTGAAACTTTCCCGCGAACGTCACGAGTGCGATCTTGTCTTTGCCGTAAATCGAAATATTGCCGCGGAACTTCGCGAAACGCTCCGGGAGCATGCGTGCATCCGTGGTGATCGCGGTCGGACGCACTCGCTCTCCGGTGTAAAGCCCGCGGATCCGGCATCCGATTCGTTTGAGCTCCTCGCGCATCGGTGCGAGATCCTCCACGCTCACCACTGCGCGGAGCGCATCAATGTTCGCGATCTCCTCCATCGTCTTCGGTTGCGTCGCGCGTACATCCTCAATGATCGCCTGAATCCCCTCTTTCCCCTCGAACGCCTTCACGACCGGACGCTCGCCGCCCATCCGGAACGCGAGCTCCTGCGCGACGCGCGTGAGATCCGCGACGCGTTCTCGCACTTCCGCCTCCTTCCGCTGCGCGTACGCGAGGAGGCGGTCCGGGTGCTCCGCGGTGAAGAGGCGCTTCTTCCCGGTGACCACAGTGCTCATGAGCCCGCGCTCCGCGAGCGTATCAATGGCGGTGTACGTCGCCGGCCGCGAGAGGCGTGTCGCTCCCGCGAGGTCAATGACCGTGGACGGCCCGCGCTCGAGCGCCGCGAGGTACACCTTCACCTCGCTCTCGAGGAACCCGAGGGACCGGAGGATTGGCGCAGCATCTTTCATAGTGTTCCTATCATGAAACCGTAGAAAATCGTTTTTTATGGCCTGAGCTTGTCGAAGGCCGCACCGAGGATTGGCTCTCTAAGCCCTTCGACTTCGCTACGCTTCGCTCAGGGAATAAACGTTTAGATTTTTTCTACACTCTCATCATACCATGACGCGCTGCGTGTCGCTGTGGACGTGAAACGCCGACCCCAATTGCTCGGGATCGGCGTCGTGTCGTTCAGGAGGACGGTCAGTCGTCCATGATCTGGGCGACGGCCTCTCGAAAGATCGCGCCCACATCGCCGCGATGGTGGATCGTGTGGATCGCTCGTGCGAAGAGCGGGGCGACCGAGACCACTCGAATCTTCGACGACGACTGCGAGCCGCGCACGCGCCCACCGAGTGGGATCGTGTCCGTCACGTAGAGCCGCTCGATCGGCGACTGCGCGATGCGTGCTGCCCCGCGCTCTCCCGTCTTCCGATCCGTCGAGAACACCGAGTGCACGCACGCGGCAAAAATCCGCTGCGCGCCGATGTCCCGGAGCGCCTCCGCGGACTTTACGAGCGTCCCCGCGGTGTCCACGATGTCGTCAACGAGGAGCACGTCACGGCCCCGCACCTCGTTCGGATCCGCGATGCTGTGGACGCGCGCGATGCCGCGGTCGGGCCGGAGCTTCTGAACGAACGTCATGTGATCGCAGCCCGGGAGTAGCTTGCGCACCTCATCCACGCGCTTCACGCCCGTCGCGTCCGGGGAAACGAGCGCGATGTTCCCGAAATCAATCCCGAAATCCCTCCGCACCTGCCGGAGGAGGATCGGAATCGCTTCGAGGTCATCGAACGGGTGCGCGGGGAATGGCGTAAACCCTTGGATCTGCCCCGCGTGGAGGTCGGTCGTGAGGATGCGCTTCGCGCCGGCCATGAACGTGAGGTACGACGCGAGCGCTGCGGTGATCGGCGTGCGCGGCTTCACCTTCCGGTCCTGCCGCGCGTAGCCGAAGTATGGCATCACCGCAGTGAGCTCCTCCGCAGACGCCCGCCGCGCCGCATCGAACATGACGAGGAGCTCGACCCAGTTGTCCGCCGGCTGCTGCGTCGGCTGGATGAGGAAGACGTCCGCACCACGGATGTTGTCCGGATACTGCACGTATGCCTCACCGTCGTTGTGTGGATCAGCAACACACGGACAGGCGATTTTCTCTCCCTCGAGCAGCGAGAGCTCGCGCGCGATTGCTCCGGCGAGCGGAATGTTTGCCCGCCCGCAGAACACCCTCAACGACGTCGCCATGCGTTGTCTCCTCTGCGTCCGAAGACGCTCCCGACGTAAGCCATGGAAAGATCGCGGTGCAACCGTAGCAAGCGTACCGGCGCAGTCAACGTTCGTGTGGCACACTAGCGCGGCGCGTGATTCTCTGCTACACTGAGCGTGAAGCGTGACTATGCCATCGGAACACCTCGGGCAACGTATGCACGATCAGTACGATGATCGCCTCGCGGAACTCGGCAATCGGATTGATGCCGAGCCGGGCTTTTCGTTCCTCCGCGAGCTCACCGCCGAGCACCCGGACGCGGAGGCGCACCTCGTCGGCGGCATCGTCCGTGATGCGCTGATCGGACGAGATGCGAAGGACTACGACTTCGTCATCCGCGGCGTGCCCGCGGATGCGCTCCGCGCGTTCCTTGCGACGCGGGGTCGCGTTGATCTCGTCGGCCGGAATTTCGGCGTCTTCAAATTCGTCCCCGCTGGGTGGCCGGAGGGCACCGAGCCCATTGACATCGCGCTCCCGCGCACTGAGCACGCCGAGGGCACCGGCGGCTACCGCGACTTCGATGCGCAAACGGACCCGGGGCTCGCGATCGAGGACGACCTCTCCCGCCGCGACTTCACGATCAACGCGATGGCGTGGGATGTCCGCAACCGGCGACTCGCGGATCCGTTCGGCGGCCGCGCCGACCTCGACGCCCGCGTGATCCGCGCCGTTCGAGATCCCCGTGAACGATTCGCGGAAGACCGCTCACGGATGTTCCGCGCGCTCCGCTTCGCGACGCAGCTCGAATTCGATATCGCTCCGGACACTATGGCTGCGATCCGCGAAGCAATGCCGCAGATCAACGAACGCCGCCCCGCGCGGAAGGTGCACGAGCAGACGACGCTCATCGCGGAGGAGGAGTTCGTCACGCCGCGCGAAATCATCGCGCGCGAGCTCATCAAATCGTTCGTCGCCGATCCGCCTCGCGCCATGGATCTCTGGGATGACGCGGGTGCGATGCGGGAGCTCATGCCGGAGGCGCTCGCGATGAAGGGATGTGCGCAGCCGGAGATCTACCACTCCGAGGGCGACGTCTGGGCGCACACGCGGCTCGCGCTCACGAACATTCGTTCCGCCGGGTACCGCGCGGAGTTCGGAGACGAGGAACCCGACGCGCTCGTCGTCCTCGGCATCCTCCTCCACGACTTCGGGAAGCCGCCGACGCAGAAGACGCCCCTGCGCGACGGCGCGGACCGCATCCGATTCGACGGACACGACGAGGTCGGCGGGCGCATGGCACGCGCGATCGCCTATCGGCTCGCGCTCGCCTCGCCGTTCCCGAAAGGGCACCGCCTCCACGTGGATCCCGAGGACCTCGGCCTCGTCGTGGATCACCACCTACTCCTCCTCCAGAATCCCGGCGCGATGCGGAACGCGACGCTCGAGAAGTACTTCTTCAACCCGAACAGGCCAGGCGACGCACTCCAACGCGTTTCGTTCTGCGACGGATCGGCGGCAATTCCGCTCGGCGGCGAGCCGGACCTCGCGCACTTCCGCACGCTCCGGCAGCGCATCCGCGAACTCGCGGCGCTCAGGAAGGAACGGAACCGCCTCCCGAAGCCGATCATCAACGGGAGTGACATCATGACACGCTTCGAACTCAAACCGGGACCGAGAATTGGTGAACTCATCGAGGCGCTCCGCGAGGAGCAGCTCACGTTGCTCCAGCGGGGCGAGGTGATGACGCCGGAGGCGGCGTACGCGTTCCTCGAGCCGTTGGTGCGCAGCGCCAAGCCCTAACGACGAACTATAGGAGAACACGGTCCCGCATCGGGACCGTGTTCGTTGTGCGCCGTACACCGCCGGCGTTCACCGCGACTCGGCGAATGAGCGGTGATCCGACGCCGCACCGCACTGCCGGAGGTACTCCGCGAGCGCCGCGACGTTCTCGGCGGACATCGGCGCATCTCCGTACTCCGGGCCCTCGCTCTCCGCGATGACGAGGAACGGGAACCGGATGAGGATTGCGACGCCGCCGACGACCACACCGGCGAGCGGACCGCTGAACATGCCGGCGACGACGCCGCTGCCGATACCGGATGGCGAGGAATCGAGGAGGTCCTTCCAGATACTCTCCTCCCAAGACACGCGACGCCAGTCCTCGTCCGAGAGCGTCGTGTTGCGCTCACGGATGGCCGCGTGCTGTGTCTGGCGTCCATACCACTCACGGAGTGCGCGGTCGCGCTCATCGCTGCGCGATGTCACCGTGATGCGTGGTGAGGAGAGCGGTGCCGAGCGTGCCCACGCATCTGCGCGAGCGCACGGGAACGCTTGTCCGTTCGCTCCGAAGCACCGCTTCCCATCGTGTGCAACGAGCAACGTGCGTGCGCCGGTGTACCGAACGGGATCGCCCGGGACGATGGCGAGCAGTTGTCCGATCACTGACGGGCACTGCGCGGCATCCTGCGCGCCGAGTCCGTACTCGACCGCGACCGACTGCTCGATCGCACCATCCAAACGCCGCACGAGGAGCAACCATGCGGTCCCGCGTTCGCTCACGTGGAGCGAGAATGGTTTCGGCACAAGCACGGCTTCGTACACCTCGAGCGCCTCGAACTCCTCTGCGGCGATCGGGAGCGCCTGGTAGCTCCCGAGCCGATCGTACCGAAGCGTCGCGCACCCGCTGGACGCGACGACCGCCGCCACGACCGCACACCACTTCTTCTGAAACATCTCCTACCTCCGGTGGAAAATGGAAAGGACCAACAGACAAGGATACCACGGAACGCTCCGTCTGTCAATCCCAAAGGAAAAGAGAAAGCACCTTGCGGAATTCGTGATGAACGAATTGGTCCGCAAGGTGCTCATGGAACGACGGTCGAGCTACTTCGGAGTCGGCGAGGCCTGAAACGTCCCCACGAGCGGGACACCCATCGGGCCCACGGGGATGTAAACCGTGGTGTGGTTGGGAGACCCGACCATCGCCTTCTGGGCCTCAATCGCCTCGTGCTGGAGGTACTGCGCGGTGAGCTTTGCCTGGATGAGCTGCATCGCTGCGGCAATCCCCTCGGCCTGGACAATCCGTTTCCTCTTCTCGGCCTCCTCGATCTGGATTTCGGTCTGCTTGCGTTCGAGCACCTGCGTGGTGGCCATCTTCAACGCGACGGCATCGGCCACTTCGCTGGGGTATTGGATGTTGCCGACCACGACGCTCGTCACCTCGAACGGTGTACTCTTGGTCAGGGTTTTCATCCTGCTGAACACCGATTCACCAATCGGGGTGATTTTGTCCTTGATCTCCAGACCGTTGAGCTGCTGGATTTCGTCACGGGCGCAGGTGCGCAACGGCTCACGCAGGAAGTTGTCGTATGCGACCCTGACCACGCTGTTCGGATCCTTCGTGTCCGAGGTGAGCGTGCTGTACTTCTCCACGAACTCCTGCACGCGATCGGCCTGCACCTTCCACACGATGTGAACGCGGAAGCCGATCTTGAGGTTGTCTTTCGACAGGACCGATTCGCCGCCCGTGAAGTCCTCGCTGTAGGTGTACGGCGTGATGCTCACGTTGGTTGTGGAGAGCAACCACGTGCGCCCGGGCGATGCGGGACCCGTTTGGAGACCGTAGAACCTCGCCTTCCCGAACAGCGCACCCTGCGTGAGGTACCCCACGTATCCGGCCGGTGTCTCGGGATTGGACGACCCGATGAACCAACCGATGAAGCCGACCAGAACCAAACCTCCGGCCATGACGCTGAGGGCCTTCTTCATGCTCTTGCTCCTTTCAATGTGCGAGTGCCCTGCGACACCATGTCGCAGGTACATCGAGCGCGAAGCCCGATTCCACCGCTCACCGTAGCAAAACGAGCGCTTACCGTCAAGGGGGGTGCGAGGCGCCGAAAAACTCTACTTCTTATTCCCTGAGCGAGCCCATTCGGCGGGCTCAGGGTAAACTCCGCGAGTCGAAGGGTGTGCTCCGTTGTGCGAATACGTCGCCCTTCCCTTCGACTTCGCTCAGGGAGTACTGCTCAGGAACTACTGTTTCGAACCCCTAAAAAACTCCACCCCGCCGGAAGGCGGGGCGAGTGATCCTGAAATGTTGATCGGGCTGCCGGGGCTCGGCCTCGACTCTCGTCGGCTCCCGCCTCCTCGGTCTGGCCACGCTCTCGCGAGTTTATCCTGAGCGAGCGAAGCGAGTCGAATGGACTCCGAGCTTCTCGCCCCGCCGCGGGCAAAGCAGTTTGCCCACTTCATCCCTCTTTCACTTCGTTCAATCGGGCTGCCGGGGCTCGAACCCGGGGCCTCATGGACCCCATCCATGCGCTCTGCCTCAGCCAGAGGCTGATCCGCCTCTGGCGGAAACTGCGCCTAAAATCGCGTCCCGAATCTTTCGACCAAGACCCGCCTTGTAAAACAATTCTCGCCTCCTCGCATCAACCTTGCACATGTAACTCTCGAAATACACTAGAGAGAATGGGCCGTTCACCTTTGTCCATGCATCTGTCCCCACATTGTGCTCCAGAACACGCTCCTTCGGATGCTTCTCGGTCATTCCCACATAATACTTTCCATTTTCCCTGCCCAAAAGAAAGTACACATGCCACATAATCCCACTGTCTGCGGCGGAGTCGGGCCAGGGAGGATCGAACTCCCGACCTCATGCACCCCATGCATGCGCGCTACCAACTGCGCTATGGCCCGACCCCGACGCACACGAAGACCGTGAAGCTTCACGCTGCCTCAGCCATAGGCTGATCCGCCTCTGGCGGAAACTGAGCTACAGCCCGACGAGTGAGTGCCCGAGCAAATAGTGTTTGCTCGTGGCCGAACGAGGATGGGCAGTATCGAGCGAAGCGAAGATACAGCCCGACGAGTGAGTGCCCGAGCAAATAGTGTTTGCTCGTGGCCGAACGAGGATGGGCAGTATCGAGCGAAGCGAAGATACAGCCCGACTCACGTGCACACGCAACTTCAGTCCGACTGCGAC
>Ga0265296_1004019_pt1 | contig 13073 bp, 16 predicted proteins | sample MunlanPumphouse1_FD_189073 | JGI IMG/M metagenome (GOLD analysis project Ga0265296, IMG submission 189073) | Groundwater microbial communities from a municipal landfill in Southern Ontario, Canada - Pumphouse #1 | ecosystem: Environmental > Aquatic > Deep subsurface > Groundwater | place... | reverse complement strand
TCTCATACAGGGTTAAAGGTTGACCTTTCATAATGGCCCAGCCTCTCTGAAACTGACCTAAAGGACAAGAGACCGGTGTTTTCAAGCCATTTGAGGGTGGTGCATTGAGTTTAGAATGTAGGGAAGACCCTTTGCCATTGCTTTTTTCTTGAGGAGAGGCTATACTTCAGCGACTTAGTTTAATAGGCTCATGAGAGTAAAAAATGATTTATGAAAAATTTTTATAATCAAGGTGGATCCGGTGGCTGGAAGAGCCGCAAAACATTTGGTGGTGGAAACCGAGGGGGAGGTTCTTGGGGCGGTCGCGGCGGATCAGGCGGAGACCGACCGATGATGTATGAAGCGACCTGCAGTGAGTGCGGACAGGAATGTGAAATTCCTTTTCGTCCGACCGGCAGTCGTCCCGTCTTCTGCAATTCTTGCTTTAAGAAAGAGGAAAATGGCGGTGGACGTCCATCATTTGGTGGCGGACGCGGCGGCGATCGTGGCGGCCGATCATCTTTTGGAGACAAACCCATGTTTCCGGCAGAATGTGATGCCTGCGGCAACCAGTGCCAAGTTCCTTTCCGTCCTACAGGTGAAAAGCCTGTGTATTGCAGTGACTGTTTCAGCAAGCAAGCTCCTGATTCTGGAAGAAACAATCGATCTGAAGGAAGATCTGAACGAAGATCAGAAGGAAGCAATAATCAAGATGGCATGCGCAAAGAGTTGGCAACCATTCAAAGCAAACTTGATGCCATCCTCGCCGTTTTAAATCCATCCGCTCTTGTCAAAATCGAGAAGAAAGAAAAAGTGGCTGAGGTAAAGAAAGAAGTCGCTCCCGCAAAGAAAGAAGAAGCGGTTGTGACAAAGAAAGAGGTTGCCGCTTCAAAAAAGGAAATTGTTCCTAAAAAAGAAGCAACCAAAAAAGAACCAAAGAAAAAAGCAGCCGCAAAAAAGAAAAAGTAATGAAATGATAAAACACCCCCTCTGGGGTGTTTTTTGGACCTCAAAAATTTATAAAAAAATAGCCTGCGGCAAATCACTCTTGGATGATGCGCGGCAGGCGAGGTGTTTTAAGAGGAACAACCTTCACACTTATCATTTTCTCCAAGACGGTATGCCATTGTTGATCAAAACCGTTGCCTTGGACATTCAGGTATTCCATGGCTTCGCAGACTTGAGGCGTTTGACGATGGGCAAGAAACTCATCGTCATACCAGCTTTTATCCGTGATCACCTTTGCCATCTTTTCCAAGTCAATTTGTTTTCCAAAAAAGAAAAAGGTGTGGAAGATTTTTGGACCTTCTCTCATCACGATGCTTTCAGGACCAAACACAATGGACCAGAGCAGATAAAGACTGAATTTTTCCAGAGGAGTGAGGGAAGCACGGAAGTTCAGGACGAGGGCGGATGACATGGTTGTTTCCTTCCATTCCAGATGTAAAGAGCATGAAAAGAGTACCTGAGACAAGAGGATTGTCAATTCCGCTCTCTCAAACCCCCCTTCGTCCCGCCATCGGCGGGGCTTCGGAGGGGTTACTCATCATCGCCTTTATCCACAGGCAAATCTGTAGCTTTTTGTGATGGTGAGTAACAAAAAACCCGCCGGTTGCAAATCACCCGTGGGTGTTTCGCGTAGGCGGGCCGTTTAAAGCGATGGACTCTTGTGATCTGTTTTTTTTTCTTCGATCACAGTCTTCTTCTTCTCTCGTACTTTTGAAATTATATTGTACGTCACACAATGAACACACACAGCGGTAATCCAGTAGACAAAGAACCAATCTTTTGTCAGGAATTTCTTGAGTGAAAATCCACTAAATATGATTGCAGTGCATGTCAGCAGGTAGGCAAGAAACGCGGGATTTTTTCCAAAGCGATGGTAGACGATATTTTCCGCTTTTGTAGAGAGAAAGCCTGAAGCCAGACCGAGAATGATGCCTAGAACCAGGTAAAAAGCAAGGTATATGTTTTCTCCAATGAGAGGGTATCTCTGGTTGGCAGGCCGTCTAAAGCGGAGTGACGTCGATGCTGATGACTTTGTCGAGAAGTGCCTTGATGTGACCTTCAAACGTTCCCTTCGTATGTTTCCCGATGCCTTTGATGTATCCCATGACCTCGGGATCTATACGATTTTTCAGGAACACATTACTGCTCCAACTTCTGTTTCTGAGAACTTCTGCTATTTTTTCGAGATCAGCTCTTTCTCCCGAGCACCACACGGTTGTACGGTCAATCTCGAGAAAACGTTCTTGAACCGGCGGGGAATGAGGACCAAAGACCGTCTGCCACACCAAGCAAAGACTCATGCTCTCGAAGATGGTCATGGGAGCGCTTAGGGTGATCGTGAGCTTTGAGTCACCAGGCGTCTCTTCTTCGAGATTCTTTTTGATGGCCTGAGCAACATCCACGACACTCCATCTCGTCGCAGGGAAGATAAAAACGACGAAATCAATACTCAATGCAAGCAATACGTAGAGGGGTGACCAATCATGGCTCACCAGTTTCACCAAGAAAAAGCCGATGAGAATGATGATGTTACTCGTGAAAAGCCATGCAAGCGTCGGATAGGTGATGTGGGCCACTGCCACTTTTTTTCCCAAAAAACGACGGTCAACAGCGGCTTCCACTTTTTTGGAAACAAAGGCACCCAATAGGCCGAACAGAACGCCGAAAAGGACAGAAATAAAAAGGGACATGTGTTCTCCGATTGAAAAGGGCGATGCCGCACAAACGAAAATGTGAGCCCGAGAGCGTAGCAAAAATAAGGGGTTCCGTCAATCCGTACGTCTTGATTTATGGGTGAAATGAAACCCCCCTTCGCCCCGTCATCGGCGGGACTTCGGAGGGATTCTTTATCTTTATTTTTTGATAGAGGAAAAAGAAAAACCCGCCGGTTGTGAATCACCAAGGGGTGGTTCACTTTTGGCGGGACGTTGAAAACAGTTCGTTCTTGCCATCCGGTCCTTTTTCATCAATCACAGGCATTTTATTCCGTTTGTTCTGTTTTTCTCCGATCTTTATGGACACCACATAATGAACAATAATAGCCATGATAAAATAAAGGAAGAGCCAATCTTCCGCAAAGAATCTTTTGAGCAACGTTCCACTTTGGATGATCACCATAGCCGTCAAGACATAAGAGAAAAACGCGGGATTTTTCCCAAAACGACAACGGACAAAGGCCTCCACTTTCAGAGAGAAAAAGCCTGAGGCCAGACCAAGAACAGCTCCCACAAACAAGTAAAAAGCGATGAGCATTGTTTCTCCGATGAGATCAGGTGGACTTCGGCTCTTCAAGCGTCTCTACATCATCTTCTTCATCTTCACATTCAGTCTTGGTAACGGTGGCGACAGGTTTCTTTTTATCCGTATCGGGAGACGCTGCAAAAAGGATGGAGGAAACGAAGAGGTACATAACTGAAGAGAGAAACCAGTAGAGGAAGGGATCGTCTTTTATGAGAGGGTCTATCAGAACACCAACGACCATGATGATCGATGAACCGGTCAGAAACCACGAGAGGCTTGCCAGATAAAACTTTGTGCGACAAGCAAAATAGTTTCCGATTTTACATGCGATCACACCGGAGACCAGACCGGTCAGGAGACCAAGAAGGAGGGAAAAGAACGTGGGCATGGTTCCTCCGAGAGAAGATGTTGCACAGCATTATTGGAAAGGAACGAATGTTGAAAGATAATCAGACTCTCTCTGTAGTGTCAATGATGGAAGAATTTTGATCAAAGAAAAAATCCCCGATTTTTTTCGGAGATTTTTTGATAAGGTTTTTATTTTTTCTTCGCCACTTCGACCGCGTAATCAATGATGGCGCCGGCAATGTCGAGTTTGGTCACACGCGTCAGTTCTTTAAATCCCGGATTGGCATTGACCTCTATGACCAAGGGACCTTTTTTGGAACGCAGGAGGTCGACGCCGGCAATATCAAGCCCGTAAAGTTCAGCCATACGGATGGAAAGCGTTTCTTCTTCTTTCGTGATTTTTACTTTATACCCTCGTCCGCCGTTTGAGGTATTGGAGCGCACATCATCGCGAGGAGCTTTGCGACGCATACTGCCTACGACTTTTCCTCCCACGACGAACACACGAATATCAGATCGATCGGCTTCTTTGATGAAACGTTCCAAAATAACGGGGGTTTGATAACGGGTTGTTAAAAAATCTACAATCGGTCGTAAGACCTCGGGGCGATCGGCAAAAAACACTCCATGTCCCCAGGTCCCTCGCGGCACTTTTGCAATCAAAGGATAGCCGATTTTTTCCGCGGCTTTCATGATGTACTGTGAACGGAAACCAATGGCCCAATCTGCGCGGGGAACATTTTGATCATGTCCAACCACATGCTGATCGATTTTATTTTTTGTGGAGGAATAGCAAGGCCATTTGTTGATCACTTTGTATCCGCACAAAGAAAGCATTTGAGAAGGATAGGCATAGAGATCAGGAGACTCGGAAAAATTCGGGCGCACAATAATAACATCGTATTTGGGGAAACGTTTTCCTTCATACCAAATCGTTAGTTTTCCGTTTTGTTCAACAAAAGCCAGATCCTTGGCAAGGATGGGTGCGGCTTTATGTCCGCGGGCTTCGGCCGCTTTCACGAGTTCATCGGCCGCGGCCGCGGAATAAGAGAAGACGTTTTTTTGATCGGAGAAAAGGAGAATCCCAATCGAAATCATAAATGCGTGAGTTCCGTTTGAAGATGAGTAAGGTCCGTGATGGATAAGAGGCGTTGCCGGAGTTCTTTGGCTCCGGAGAATCCTTTGAGATAACAAGAAAGATGTTTGCGAAAAGTGACGACGGCCGGAGCTCCATAACGTTCTTGATGCCAGAGGAGATGTTGAAGGATGGTTTGTTTCCATTCCTCCGGAGAAAGAGCGGGAATGGTTTCACCGTTGAGAGCGGCGAAGATTTTGGTAAAGATCCAAGGGTTTCCAAGGGCTCCTCGGGCGATCGCGATTCCGTCGGCTTTGGTGACTTCGAGAATGTTGAGAGCGGATAAGACATCCGTGATATCGCCATTGGCAATGACGGGAATGGTGACCTTGATTTTTGCCTGCGTGATAGCGTTCCAGTCGGCGGTTCCCGCATAGGCCTGATCTCGCGTGCGTCCATGGATAATGAGGAGATCGGCCCCGGCCTGCTCCATTTTTGGAGCAAAGTCGAGACATTCGGTTTTTTGTTTCCATCCCAGGCGCATTTTGACCGAGACAGGGCAAGGGACTGATGTTTTGACGGCCCGGACAATCGCTTGCGCACGATCAGGATCTTTCATAAGGGCTGATCCGGCTCCGGGTTTGGTAATTTTTGGCATAGGGCAACCCATGTTGATATCGATGGCGTCTGGTTGCATCACCTCATAAATTTTTTCCGCCGCTCTTGCCATCACTTCCGGATCAGTCCCAAAGATTTGTTGGATGATGGGCCGTTCGTCCGGATGGATGACCGCCATGTTCCAGGTTTTGGGATTGTCCCGCACGATAGCCTCGGCACTTACCATTTCTCGAAAGATGATGGTTTGCGGCGCTTTGGATTTTACCACGCGGCAAAAAGGAGCATCGGTCATGTCAGCCATGGGGGAGAGAGCGATGAGAGGTTTTTGCATGGTCTTCCAATCAAACATAAAAGCTCCAGGATGGTAGCATGGGAAATCTTCTCGAGCAATGGTTTTTGTGCAATTTTTTGAATTTGGTGTCAGGTCGGACTTTGGACTTTTTTATAAAAAATCCTGAATCCGGACCTGACCCCACGATTGACAAAAGGCCTTGGATATGGAAAAGTTTCTGACCTCGCGGGTCTCTATGATCTGTGAGCAGACCTTCTTTCTTGGAGGTTTCCCATGCGTCTTCTTTCCATTCTTCTTGTTCTTTTCTGTGTCAGTTGTGACAGTCCTGCGGCAGATCCCAAAAAAGTAGTCACCAATGCAGAAATTTCTTCTGTCGTGGATTACGGGGAAGGGGTTTACTACTTCCCTTATATTCAACAGAATTTCGGCAATGCCTTGGCAAGTTTCTTGCGCAAAAATCCTTCCTTGCAGGTGACGGCCATCGCAGGAAATGGTGCTCTGGGTTATGGTGCTGACATGGGTTACTTTGTCACCTGTCAAACCAAGACCGTCGCGGAATCTGACGCTACAATTCCTCCTCTGGCTCCTTCGGCACCTGCCAAGTCTACGTACGTCAAACACCCTATGTAACGCGGGTGTTTTTTTGTTTCCAACATCTATGGGAATATGAGGTCATGGGGTCAGGTCTGACTTTCGACTTTCTCATAAAAAAGTCGATAACCGGACCTGACCCCAAAGACAAGAATAGGGGGCCAGGTCTGACCCCGAAGAGGTTATTTTCTTTTATCCACAGAATCATTTACGGCTCTTGACCGTAAAAAGGGAAGATGATACTTTGTGTGTAATAGACACTAAGTATGACATTACCTTTTCAAAAAATTTCCGTTGCCGTTGATGCCGCGATTTTTACCATCCACGCGGGCGAGGTCAAAATGCTTCTCATCCAAATGAAGAAGAAACCGTATATCGAACAATGGGCCATGCCCGGAGGGTTGATCGAAAAAGACGAGACAAGTGAGCAGGCGGCTCGTCGCATTCTCCTTTGTCAAACTGGTGTCAAAGGAGTGTATCTGGAACAACTCGCGACTTTTGATGATCCCAAACGCGATGCGGCCGGTCGTGTTCTTTCCGTCGCCTATATCGCATTGGTTCCCAGCGCTTCCGTTCATCTTCAGACGACGGATAAATACACGGATATTCGTTGGTGGTCGGTGAGTCGTCTGCCAAAACTTGCGTACGATCACCGTTCCATGGCCAAGGTTGCTCTGGATCGTTTGCGTGCAAAAGTGGGATACACCAATATCGTTTGGAGCATCTTGCCACTGACGTTTTCTCTTTCCGAACTTCAGCGTGTGTATGAAATTATTTTGGGAGAGCCGATGGACAAACGCAATTTTCGTAAAAAGATTTTTTCCTTGGCGTTGATTGAAAAGACCGGACAGAAGAGGGAAGGGGAGGCCCATCGGCCGGCGGCGTTATATCAATTCAAAAAACGGCAATTGGAGTACGTAGATTTGTTCTCCTAAAAAAGGTAGATCAATCATTCCGCCTTCTTTTGGAGCCTTAAGTTAGTGTAATAAATACACGTTCATGGACAGTCGATTCCCAAGGGAGGGGAGCCGTCTGTCCGGGAATGGCTTTTTTACGAGGGAAAACGCTTTTTTTGACAGATCTGCCGTTGACTTTCCTCCTGATTTTTGCTAAGGTTTGCGGCCGTTTCAGGCTAAAAACCATAGTGAAAATCGGTTCGTTCTTTCCCCCTCAAAGACGGAGTTTCCATGGAAGCCCTGATCACCAAACGTCCGTTCCTTGTTTTTCCGGGAGCGGACATTCTCTACCACATCGACTTGACCGGAGCGTTCGGTCCCCATGGCGGGTTGCCGGTTCCCGGCGCTTTGGACATCGTTCCCACCTGTGTACGTGTGACCCACATTTTTGAAGAAGAAAACACCTTGTGGTCGATTGATCAGCATCCCGAGGGACACATCAGCGATGTCGCTTCCTACAAGAAGGGTCTGATCTTTCCGAACATCACCCCGCTCACGCCGGAGAACCTGCTTGTCTGGGGACCCGGTTGTCTTTTGCCCAAGGCACTTTTTACCTTTGATGAACTGCAGGTGTATGCCGCGGCCGTGATCAAACGGCTGGGATCTGACCATCCGCAGATCATCTGGAATACACATGGGCGTCCGAACTCCGGACAAGATCAGATCCTCCCAAGTTTCGAAGAGGCCTATGGCAAGGTTCCGGAGTCGCACAAGATCTACAAGGGAACCGACGTCAAGTGTGATTCCCACAGTGGAGCGTTTGATGCTCTGGGACGACCTACCCGTTTCGTGACCGAAGAGCTGGTGCAGAGACCGAAGGTAAAGCGCATTTTTCTCACCTGTCTGGCGCTCAACATCTGTGTGGCCTACACCGCGCTTGATCTCGTGAAACTCGGATACGAGGTCATCATCATTCTGGACGCCACACGTGGCATCGATTTCGGCGGGATCGGCTACCCGCTCATGATCCTCGAACTCGTGAACGCCGGTGTGAAGTTCATTTTCTCCGATCAGCTCGTGCGCGCCGACTGATCTTCCGTCTTCCTACGGCCAGAATACGCTCTGGCCCTTTCCATCTTTCTTTCAATGGTAGGACTTACACGTTTGGCGCATAACTTTGTCAAAGCCTGCGTTTTTCGCTCAACGTATGTCTCATACGTCTTGCAAAAAGCCTCGGCTTTTCCTCGTTCTGCATCCAAACACGTAAGTCCTACAAATCTTGAAACAAGGATGGAGAGTTTTTCTCCCGCCCTTTTCAATTCCTTTCTTTTTTTGGAGGTCTTGTGTCTCCTTTTCGTTTAATGTTTGAACAAGTTGTCCCGGATATGGCCGCTGAAATGCTTGCCGCGTTGGATCCCGCTTCCACTCGCAACTTGGTGATGTTTCAAGATACGGTCACCCTTGAACAACAGAGGTTTTATCTGGAGCGGATGAAGACAGGTCTTACCGACATGCTTTTCGTTGCGCGATCCATTCAAGAGACACGCATGATCGGCACCATCGGTTTTCATGAAATAGATCCTGTTCATATGTCAGCCCGCTTGGGTCTGCTCGTGTTTCAACCAAAAGATCGAGAACAAGGCTATGGAACCGAGATGGTCCAGTGGGGTCTTGACTGGGCATTTTCCAAGTGCGGACTTCACCGAGTGTACTTGAGCGTCTGGTTTGAAAATGCGGCTTCCCGCATCCTTTATTCTCGACTGGGTTTCCTCCAAGAGGGAATGCGTCGTGAAGCTTATCGGGACGCGGACGGAACATTTCACGACATGGTTGGCATGGCCATTCTCGCTTCTGATTGGAGACAGCTTGTCGCCACCAAGAAACTTCCTTCCTTTGATCAACCTTTCCGTCAGGAGAACCGGTCATGACCCGTAACGTCGTCATTTTTGGCGGAAGTTTTGATCCGCCTCATCTCATGCATCGGGAAATCGCCCAAGCCTTGGTTGACCAAGGCTACGAAGTCGTTGCGTTCCCTTGCGGAATTCGATCGGACAAAGACGTCCGTGTGGATCCTGCCCAGCGAGCAACGTACGCGGATCTGACGTTTGGGAAAATCCCGGGTGTCACGGTTGATCTTACCGATCTCGAAGGAACAACCTTTCGACGCACCGTCGAGGTCGACGCGTATTTTCGTGAGAAGTTTGCCGGACAAGAGGTAGAAATATTCCATGCGATCGGAACGGATTTGATCCGCGGGGGTGCCACGGGTGCCTCGGAGATTCAACAGGCCTGGTATCAGGGAAAAGAACTTTGGAACACACTGAAGTTTCTCATCATTGAGCGGCCTGAAAAACCCGCACCTGTCGAAGACGATCCTCCGCATAGCAAGCGTGTCCATACATGCTCTCGAGCCATCTCGAGTACGGATATCCGAAACCGTATTGCGACCGGTCAGCCGTTTGAACATCTGGTACCTTTGTGCGTGGCAGAACAGATCGAGCGTTATCGTTCCTATCGGAGCACGGTTTTCAAAAGCGTTTTTTCCTGGGAACCTTCCGAACTGAAATTTCTTTCTGTCTACGATGCGCGCAATCCCAAAGCCGTGACTCTCATGGAACGGTTCGCGCCTCTGTGCGATCCCGATCATGCCACGGCGATCCTCGTCATAGGAGGAGACGGAATGATGGTGGACGCGGTTGCCGATCATTGGCGACGACGTCTTCCGTTTGTAGGACTCAACGCGGGGAGACGAGGATTCCTCCTCAATGATCCGGAAAGCATTTTGGCAGGCGGTGTCCTTCCGACACGCTTTGACATCCATCATCTTCCGCTTCTTCACGCGGAGATTGAAACGGAAAGCGGGGAGAGACAGGAAGTCCTGGCCGTCAATGATGTCTGGATGGAACGGATGACAAGTCAAAGCGCCATGATGGAAGTGCTCATTGATGGGGAACTTGTGATCCGGCCTTTTTTCATGGGAGATAGTCTCATCTGCGCCACACCCAATGGAACGACAGCCTATGCGGGAAATGCGGGTGGACCGTGTCTTGACATCGGATCTCCCGAGCTTGCCCTTGTCGGTGTTGCTCCCGCGCGATGGTTGAGATGGAATTATTCCGTTCTTCCGCAAGATGTGGTGATCGAGATGAAAGGATTGGAAATCAAAAAACGTCCACTACGCGTCTGTTGGGATGCGCGACAGGTTGATCATGTGACTCGCGTATGTGTACGACGAAGCAACAGTGCTTCTTTTCAACTCGCCTATTTTCCCGGGAAAAATCAGCGCCAAAAGCGCATGCAGTTTCAATTCCCCGACGGTTCTTTTACAAATACGAAGTCCTAGGCTCACAGGTGGCTTAAGCCTCTGAGCCTGGGGCCCTTTCCTTGCTCGAGTTCAGACGTGATTAATATTATGATCGCCTGACCTTGATCAGGATAGGACTTACATGTTTGGCGCATAACTTTGTCAAAACCTACGTTTTTTGCTCAACGTATGTCTCATACGTCTCGCAAAAATTCTCCCACTTCGTCCCGCCGATGGCGGGACTTCGAGGGACACGTCGGTTTTTCCTCGTTCTGCATCCAAACCTGTAAGTCCTAAAAGAAGTTCATTCCAACCTCACTCAACAGTGTTCAACCCAAACGGAGGACTTCATGTCCGCATTCAGTCCGTTCAATCCTCTTGTGTGCGCTGCGCTTACCGATCTCTATCAGATCACCACGGTCTATGCACAGTGGAAAGCGGGCAAGCACGAACAACCGGCCGTCTTTGAACTCTTTTTCCGCAAGTGCCCCTTTGGCGGTGAGTACGCCGTCTTTGCCGGACTTCAGGAAGTGCTCGGACTTCTGAGCACCTTCCATTTTTCCGCCGAAGACATCGCCTATCTGCGCGAGCAGATTCCCTACGCCGAGGACGCCTTCTTCGACTGGCTTTCAACCGTGAACGCCGACGCCGTCGAAGTCTACTCCATGCGTGAAGGGGAGATCGTCTTTCCGCGCGAGCCCTTGATGAGTGTGCGCGGTCCCTTGTTTCTGGGGCACCTTCTCGAAACGCCGATTCTCAATCTCGTGAACTTCGCAAGTCTCGTGGCCACCAATGCCGCGAGGATCCGCGGAGTCGTCGCGTCCGGGACACGGCTCATTGAAGGAGGACTGCGCCGAGCTCAAGGACCCGACGGCGCTCTCTCGGCTTCCTACTACGCCCACATGGGCGGATTCGATTCGACAAGCAATGTCCTTGCCGGACGGATGTTTCGAATTCCCGTGGGAGGCACCTTTCCCCACGCATTCGTCAGTTCGTTTAGCGGTCTCGAAGAGCTTTCCCTCGACGGGGAGTTCTCCGGGAAGAAATCCGCACGGGATTTTGTCGACGCGGTTCTTCGCAATCGCAGGCTTTGGGGATTTGAAGCCACGAACTCCGGCGAGCTCGCGGCCTTCATCGCCTTTGCCATGGCCCATCCCAAACGGTTCACCGCCTTGGTCGACACCTATGACACCTTGCGCTCGGGAGTTCCCAACTTCCTGTGCGTGGCCGCGGCACTCTGGAATTTGGGATTCCGCTCCCTGGGCATTCGTCTTGATTCCGGAGACCTCGCATATCTTTCCAAAGAAGTGCGCGTGATGTTCCAAGATAAGACGTCTGAAATTCCTCATGCCGAGTACTTCCAGATCGTGGCGAGCAATGACTTGAACGAAGCGACCTTGCTGTCGCTTCAAGCACAGGGACATGCGATCGACAGCTTCCTTGTGGGAACCAATGTCGTGACCTGCGAAGGCCAACCGGCGTTCGGCGGGGTCTACAAGTTGGTGGAAATCGAAGGGAGACCGGTGATCAAGCTTTCCGAGAATCTGATCAAGACGACGCTTCCCGGCGCCAAGCAGGTGTATCGCCTCAGCAATAAGGAAGACACCCCGCTTGTCGATATCCTTGTTCCTTGGGGAGATCCCGCACCTGTCGCCGGTCATGCCTTCCTCTGTCGCCATCCGTTTGAAGAAACCAGGCGCATGCAGGTCACCCCTCATGGCGTCCGGCAACTTCTTGAAAAGGTTTGGGACAAGGGGACGATCGTCGAGGCGCGACCCTTCAATCTCGCCGACGCACGGAACTTCGTGAAGTTCGGGCACACCCAGCTTCGAGAAGATCATCGACGACCACTCAACCCCACGCCCTACAAGGTGAGTGTGAGCGCTCCTCTTTACGACCGCCTGCACAAGATGTGGCAGGAAGCCAAGCCCATCGAAATGATCGAGTGAGAAAATAATACGCGGCGAGCCCCCTGGCTCGCCCCTTTCCGCGCACGGCTGAAACCTCGGCCGAGCACCGAAAGGTTTTGCTCTTTCCAACATGGGAGGGTTTATGACTGAAGTTACTCTTCCAGTCATCCCTGAACCAAAAAGAATACTGTTTAGAGGGCATGAAGACTTAGTATATTCGGTTGCTTTCTCTCCTGATGGAACACAAGTGGTGTCGGGATCCCGTGATAGGACTGTAAGAATCTGGGATGTGAAGACAGGATCCGAAATCCGATGTTTGGAAGGACATCAAGATTATGTATTATCTGTTGCCTTTTCCCCGGATGGAACACAAGTGGTGTCGGGATCTGGTGACAAGACAGTCCGCATCTGGGATGCGGAGACAGGACAGGAAGTAAAGTGTCTGAAAGGACACAGAAACTATGTACGTTCGGTTGCTTTCTCTCCGGATGGAACACAAGTGGTGTCGGGATCCCGTGATGAAACTGTAAGAATCTGGGATGTGGAGACAGGATCCGAAATTCGATGTTCGGAAGGGCATAAAAACTTGGTGGAATCTGTCGCCTTTTCTCCGGATGGAAAATGGATAGTCTCTGGATCTGAAGACAACACAATGAGAATTCAAGACGTAAAAATAGGAAAAACGAGTTAATGAAACTTTAAAGTTGGTAATTATCTTGTTTCTCTTCTAAGTTAAGCGGCATTCTGGAAAACTTATGAGTCTATGACCATAAGTGGACCAAGAAGATGGTGTTCAACGTGTTCTAAACCC
>Ga0265296_1004018_pt1 | contig 13073 bp, 11 predicted proteins | sample MunlanPumphouse1_FD_189073 | JGI IMG/M metagenome (GOLD analysis project Ga0265296, IMG submission 189073) | Groundwater microbial communities from a municipal landfill in Southern Ontario, Canada - Pumphouse #1 | ecosystem: Environmental > Aquatic > Deep subsurface > Groundwater | place... | reverse complement strand
GAAATGCTAACCGCGCTGAACGTCAAAGGATATATCCAAGACCGCGATTATTTTTGGGTGAAAGATTCGACATCCGATCACAACGAATCGGCGTGGGCAAAGCGTCTGCCGAAAGCGCTGATTCGGATGTTTTCGGAATAGATTTAACCGATTATTTTGAGAGGTACGAAATGAAAAAACGATTGATTTTTGCGGTAGTTGTATTGAGCGCCGGAATCCTTTTTGCCGGGACAAAACCGGATGGTGAATTGACATGGGATTTCATCCGTCAGGTGCAGAAAAGCGTCGGATCGGATCAGAGCGTCCGCGCCTGGACAAATGCGGTGACGAATTCGAACGTCAGGCAGATGACGCTCAACCGGGAAATCGTCAACGGTCACAACGAGACGTTCAGCCTGCGACTCAAGACGGAAGGCATCACCGATCAGAAAAGTAGCGGCAGATGCTGGATGTTCGCCGGGTTTAACATTCTGCGCCCGGCGGTCATAAAAAAATATAATCTTGCTAAGTTTGAGTTCTCGGAAAACTATCTTATGTTCTGGGACAAATTCGAGAAGGCGAACGCTTTTTTCGAGATGATGATCGAAACCGCCAAACGCGACATCGACGATCGCGAAGTGCAGGCGCTCCTGACCGATCCCGTTCCCGACGGCGGCTGGTGGAATTATTACGCGACGCTGATGGAAAAATACGGCTCGGTTCCCAAGGAAGTCATGCCCGAAACGATGAACAGCGAAAAAACTGACTATTTGAATAAAACGCTGAATCGTCTGGCTTGCCGCGTTGCGGCGGAGTTGCGCGCCATGAGCGCTCAGGGAAAGAAGATCGGGGAACTCCGACAATATAAAAACGAATCGCTCAAGCAATTTTACCGGCTGTTGGTCGTGCATCTCGGAAATCCGCCGGAGCAATTTGTCTGGCGCGTGAAAGACAAGAGCGAAAAGCTGATCGAGTTGTCTTGCACGCCACAGAGTTTTTATCGGGAAACGGTCGCGGTCGATCTGAAATCGTACATCACGCTTTGCGACTATCCGGCGCGACCGGCGAATAAACATTATTCGATCAATTTCTGCCGGAATCTGTACGATCAGCCCGATATGGATTTTGTGAATGTTCCCGCCGAACGAATGAAAGAATTGGCGTTTACCATGATTCAGGACAGCCTGCCGGTTTATTTTGCGGCGGATGTCAGCTGGGATATGGATAAAGATCACGGGATCATGGCGGAGAATCTGTTTGACTACGAGTCGCTGTTTAACGTTAATTTAAAAATCGGCAAGAAGGAGCGTTTCCAGTATCGCCTGTCCACGCCGAATCATGCGATGGCATTCATCGGCGCCGATATTCAGAATGGCAAACCTGCCAAATGGTTGGTCGAGAATTCCTGGGGCAAGGAAGCGGGAAAGGAAGGACTCTGGACGATGTACGACAGGTGGTTCAACGAGTACGTTTTCGTCGTCATCGTTCCGGAGAAATATCTGCCGGAAGACCTGAAAGCGATTCTTAAGACAAAACCGGAAGCGATTCCGGCATGGGATACGATGCGGTCGGCGTTCGTGAAATAGCCAGACTCCGATGAGAACGATTCAATTCCTGATCTTCTTTTCCATCGTCCTGACCATTTTGGGTCTCGTCAATTATTATATTGGCATTCACGGTTGGCAGGCGCTTCCGGCCGGAACGGTTAGCCGGGGCGTTTATATCGCCGTGATCGCGTTTTGCGCATCGTGCGGAATCGTTTGCCTGATCGTTCTCGCCGGTTTCGTCAATGCGCAAATTCAGAAAGTAACGACGCTCGATTTGCGCGTTCATAAAAAGGTCGAAGGTTTCAAAACGCTGAATATCGCCGCCGCAAGCGATTTGCATCTGGGAACGCTGGTCGGCGTGAGGCGCGTCCGCGCCGTGGCGGAAATCATGCGGAAACTGAATCCGGATATTATCCTGTTCGCGGGCGATATTCTGGATGAAGACATGGCGCCGGCGGTTTGTAAAAACATCTGCGGCGGGATGGAAAACGTTCGGCCGCGGTTCGGATTCTTTACCGTTCCGGGCAATCATGAACATTATGGCGGAATGCAACGTGCGTTGGCCTATCTGACCGAGCATCGCATCACGGTCTTGCGGGACGAAGTCGTGAAAATTGATGATTTGTTTTACATCGTCGGCAGAGAAGATCCCGGCCATGGCGGCAGTCCGGAAAACAGACGGAAACCGCTGAAAGAACTGCTCGCGGGCGTCGAACCAACCAAGCCGATCGTTCTCCTCGATAGCCGGCCGGAGATTGTGAATATTCGGTTGACGTTTGATTGAGAAGGGAAGATTAGGTTGAATAGGTAGATTGGGTTAAAATTGTAGATTATGTAGAATAAGTTGATTAGGTTGGATTATGGATTTCCAATGACTGATGCCCAATGCCCAATGCCCGATGCCTTAATGACGATTGATAATGACTGCTGAACTGAAAATTGCGAAGCAAGCCGCGCGTGAAGCGGGACGAATACCGATGAAATATTTCCGTGGAAGTTTTTCCGTCACAGAAAAAAGTCCGGACAATCCGGTGACGATCGCCGACATCGAAGCCGATAATTATCTCAAGACGCAATTGTTGAGGAACTTTCCGGATTACGGATGGCTGTCGGAAGAGACGAAAGACTCGGCAGAACGGCTTTCCAAAGAAAAAGTCTGGATCGTCGATCCGCTGGACGGGACGAAAGAATTCATCGCGGGACGACCGGAATTCGTCGTTTCGATCGGTCTCGTGAAGAACGGAGAGCCAATCCTTGGCGTGCTTTTCAATCCGGTGACTGACGAAATGTTTTCCGCAGACGAAGACGAACCCGCGAATCTGAACGGGACGCCGCTCGCTATTTCCCGCGTTGAATCACTCTCCGAATCGACGCTGATAATCAGTCGGACGGAAGAGCGCGACGGATTGTGGAAACCATATCGGCAATATTTCAAAAAAGCGGTAGTCTGCGGAAGCGTCGCCTACAAGTTGGCGTCTTTTGCGGCCGGGCGCGCCGATGCGTTTGTCAGTTTGAAATCCAAAAACGAGTGGGATGTCTGCGCCGGAGATTATCTGATTCGGCGATCAGGCGGAATAACAACGACGCGAACCGGCAAGCGTCTGGTTTACAATCAGCCGAATCCGCACATTCCCGATGGAATTGTCGCCTCCTCGCCGCATCTCGCGCCGGAGTTGCTTCTGCGATTCGGAAAATAAAAAGTGCCTGCTTTTCGGCGCGCGTCTGCTTAGATTTTGTCCATGACCGAGCCTGAAATCAAATATGTCGATGTCTGCTTTCCGATTGCTCTGAGGCGGAGCTTTTCATATCAGGTTCCGAAGGAATGGGCGGTCGAACTTTTTCCGGGACAGCGCGTCGTTGCGCCGCTGAGAAAGACCGCCGCAGTCGGCTACATTCTGCGTATTTATTCCAGGAAGCCGGAAGGTTTCGAGACGAAGGATATTCTGGAGATTATTGATTTTCAGCCGGTATTTCCGTCCGAACTGTTTACGTTTCTGCAGAAAGTGTCGGAATATTATCTGTCGCCGTTCGGGAAAGTTCTCTCGGCGGCAATTCCGCCGGAATATCAGACGCAGAAAAGCCGGAAGCTGGCCGTCGTCAGGGATGCAGAGTCGGAAATTCCATTGGAGTATGAGGCGCTTTATCGGAAAATTGAGGAAAAAGGCGAGATTTTACTCTCCGGGCTGAAGCACACGTTTGACAATGAAATTCTGCGGAAAGGCGTTGCGTTGCTAAAACGGCTCGGTTTGATTACCGAATATCCGGTTTTTCATCAGCGCCATCAACGCGGCTTGATTGAAAAGAGCATTCATCTCGCGCCGGATTTTTCTACGACTCCGGAGGCGTTATCGGCTATGCAAAAAAAGTCGCCGCGCCAGTGGGAATTATTGGACGCGTTGTTGAAACAGAACGGCGAGATGAGCGGCAAAGAAATGAAGGCGTTTTCTCCCGCGTGCATTCAGGCGCTGGCGGGAAAGGGAATCATTTCCGTTCGGCAAACGGATGTCTCGCTCGACCGACTGTGGAGCGAGTTCAACGAGAAGAAAAAAGACATTTCACTGATGCCTGAGCAGGAGTCGGCTTTCCAGATAATGAAAACGGCTGTCGATGCCGGAAAATTTTCACCGTTTCTGCTTGAAGGCGTTACCGGTAGCGGAAAGACCGAAGTTTATATCCGGCTCATCGAGTATGCGCTGTCCATCGGAAAAAGTGCGATCGTTCTGGTTCCGGAGATTACGCTGACGACGCATCTCGCCGCCCGGTTTCGCGGCGCATTTCAAGACAAAATCGCGATTTGGCACAGTCAGTTAGGTCAGGCGCAACGCGGTTCCGTCTGGCAGGCAATTTTACGAGGCGACTTTCCGGTGGTCATCGGTGCACGGAGCGCGTTGTTTCTTCCTCTGCAAAATCTCGGTTTGATCATCGTTGACGAAGAACAGGATTCGTCCTTCAAACAGACCGGTCAGGAGCCGAAATATCACGCGCGAGATGCGGCAATGCTGAGAGGCGTCGAAAGCCGGTCGGTCGTCGTTCTGGGTTCCGCGACGCCCAGCCTCGAAACCCAGTACAATGCGATCACCGGGAAATTCCAAAAGATCGATCTGCCGAAACGATTTGCGAAATCGCCGACCGCGCTCATTCACGTCGTTGATATGAAAGAGGAATGGCGGATGACCGGCGTGTACAACAATCCGATCTCCGGCTTTTTACTTGATAAAATCAAAGAGAAAGTCGCGCTCGGTCAGCAGGTTCTTCTCATGCAAAACCGGCGCGGCTATTCGAATATTTTGCTATGCGCGGAATGCGGCTGGTCGCCGGTCTGCCGAAATTGCGACGTTTCGCTGACCTATCACATGAAGAGCAACCGGATTCAATGTCACTACTGCAACTTGATCCAGCATCCGCCAACTTCCTGTCCGCAGTGCGGAGGAACAAGGTTTTTATATCCCGGCTACGGCACGCAGAGAGTCGAAGCGGCGTTGACGGAAGTGTTGGCTGGTTATTCGATCAGCCGCCTGGACATCGACACCGCGCGCGAAAGGGGTTTTTCGCTCAACGTCATGAATCAGTTCGAGCAGAATCAGATTTCGGTTCTCGTCGGAACGCAGATGATCGCAAAAGGTCTCGATTTTCCCAACGTTTCCCTGGTTGGGATTTTAAATGCTGACATCGGATTATATTTGCCGGACTTTCGGGCGCGGGAGCGCGTTTTCCAACTGCTGTATCAGGTTTCGGGGCGAGCCGGGCGCGGTGATATTCAGGGCGAGATCGTTTTACAGACATTCAATCCGCAGGATTTTACGATCCAATGCGCCACCCAGCAGAATCTCTCGAAATTTTCCAATTGCGAACTCAACGAGCGGAATCCGCTGAACTATCCGCCGTTCAGCCGCCTTGCGCTGGTGTCGATTTCCGACCTCAATTCCCAGCGTGCCGCCGATGTGGCCGACGAGGTTGCCGAGTTCCTGCAACGGAAGAAAAAACATATCGCGTTGCTTGGTCCGGCGCCGGCACCGCTTGGAAAGATCAAAAACCGCTACCGGTATTCGATCATTCTGAAATCCAGAAAAGACCGCGACCCGAACGGAATCCAACTGCGCGGATTGTTGCATTCGTTGATCGTTTCACCATCGTGGGAAGAATTCAATCGCCGGGCGCGGATCGGCATCGACATCGATCCGCTGGATTTGCTTTAATGCGACGCGTCGCGACAATTGTCTTTCTCGTTTTCACGCTAACGCTTTCAACGTTAGCCGCCTCGATTCAGATTTCCCGTCCGGAACAATATGCTGAACTCGGAAAGTTTACGGAAACGACCATCCGGGATGTACTTCCGGAAATGGAAAAAACATTCGGCAAAACAAACAGTCCAATCCGATTCGTTCTGGTCAGTTCAGAGTCCGATTTCATTCGTTATACCGGAACGCGCCTGCCGGATTGGGTCGGCGCGGCGACGATTTTTCCACCGGGAATCGTCGTGATGAAAACGCCGGATTATGCACACACGACCTTGCGGCAATATCGGACGACGATTCTGCACGAACTGGCGCACGTGATGCTGGGGGAATCCGTTCCGTTGAATTTGACGCCGATCTGGTTTTCGGAAGGACTGGCGGTTTATCTCACAGAGGAATTTGATTCGCGGAGTCGCGTCGCGGTTTCGCTTGCGATGGCAAAAAAACGGCTGATTCCGCTCGGACAATTATCGGATTTTCTTCGGCTCGGTCAATCGGCGGCCGAACTCGCTTATGCGGAGAGCGGAACGGTGATCGAATATCTCGCGAGCGTGTACGGTGTGACTGTTTTTCAGGAAATTCTGGTTACCATGAAGCACGGCAAGGACTTTGACACCGCCCTTGCGCTGGCGACAAACATCGACCCGGCGGATTTTGAATTTCACTGGAGAGAATATTTATCCAAAAATTATCAGTGGGTATTTCTGCTGGATATTCAATATATTTTATGGGTCGTTATGACGATTCTCGTTGTTTTGGCGTGGCTGAGCATTCGGGAAAGAAACAAAAAGACCGTCCGGAAATGGGATGAACAGGAACAGAAAGAGCAAGTTTATTTCGGGAAAATGTAAGATCGGCGCGCTCGCGTTTGTTTTGACGCTCGGTGTTTCGGCGGGATTCGCACAGGCGTTGTTCCAGGGCTTGAATTTTCCGGTCAATTCGCGTTCCTGGGGAATGGGCGCGGCGACTTCGAGCGTGAACAACGACGGCTCCGGGATGCAGTTCAATCCGGCGACGATTTCGACGACAACTACCGGCTGGCAGATCAATTGGACATCGTTTGCGGCTGATATTTCTTCTTCGACGGGATACCTGACGATGTCGGCGCCTTTTGGCGGAAATATTGCCCTGATGAGCCATTTGCTGAATTACGGTTCGTTCACGGAACGAGACGAGGAAGGAAATGAGATCGGCGATTTTTCGGCCAACGATTTTGATCTGACCGTTGCTTACGGACGGCAGATGACGCGGCGGTTCAGTCTCGGCGTCTCATCGACCTATGTTCGTTCGGTTATCGGAAGTTTATCGGCGAATGCGCTCCTCGGTTCTTTCGGCGTCATGTACTATGACCGCGAATCAACGCTTTCCATCGGCGCCGGTTACCATCATTTTGGCGCGATGTTGTCCGGTTTTAACGATCAGAAAGAGAGGCCGCCCGCGACACTCGTTTTGGGGATTTCCAAAAAACTCGCGCATCTGCCGATGATCATTTCGGCGGACGTTTATCGTACGAACAATGAAAAAATCGTCGGCAAGGTCGGCGGCGAGTTTGTCTTTGGCGAAAGATATTTTTTCCGTTGGGGAACTTCAACCCGGCGGTTCGATCTTCAGGCGCGTCAGACGTTCACCAATTTTCTGGCGGCTTCATCGGTAGGAGCCGGAATGGTCTGGCGGAATTTTCGGTTCGATCTGGCGGTCGTCAGTCTGGGAGACGCCGGAACGATCTCGTCCTTAAGCATTTCTCAACAATTACCCAATGGGAGTAGAAAATGAAAACTCAATATATTCAAAAATCCGGTTTGGCAATTCTCGTCGCCAGTATATTTCTGATCGTATCTTGTGATAGTTCAACAAAGTATCGCGCCAGCTATTCGCACGATATTCAGCCGATTTTCAACACCAAGTGCTTGGATTGTCACGGAAACGCGGGGCAAAGCAACCTCGAATTAACCTCTTATGAAAAAACGATGAGCGGTGGAAGTATCAACGGACCGATCGTCGTGCCGGGAAACGCAGACGGCAGTTTATTGTACGAAGCGGTTTCCAAACCGGACAACGAGCAGAGCAGGATCAACAACCGGATGCCGCGGGGACGTGATCCGCTGACTGTCACTCAGATTCAGCTCATCGAAGACTGGATCATCGAGGGCGCCAAAGACAATTAAAACGCGGCAAAACTCTCTGCCGGAAAGAGAAAGCAGAGAATTTCGCCGCGTCGAACGTTTCGGCGGGCAGTCGAAACCGCTTCTGCCGATTACTGTTTCGTGAAAGTGTAGGTCGCTATGGAATAGCCGGATTCTCCGGCATTAATAGCGACTGAGAATGTCAGCGTATTTCCGGAAATCGTATAAGTCTGTCCGGCTCCGATTTGTGATGCTGCCGTTGGATAAAGTAACAAATATCCCGTGTTCGTCGTCCACGAATACGTAACGACAGTTGATCCTTGTGTGAATGTACCCGATCCGCTTGTGGCATCTAGCGTAAACGACCAGCCTTGTGGAATGATCGGCGATGTAACACCATTGTATTTCAAACCGGTAAGATTCCAGACGCCGGCCAGATTTTCATCCTTCTCTCCGATGTCTTTGACGAAAATCGATATGTATTCGTAACCTTCCTCATAATACTCTTTACCCGACAGCAATGGCGCCGAAAGCGTGTATTCGATTCCCGTCCACATGTCGGAATCTTCACAGAGAAGGTCGTTGAGTAAATAATTACCGGATGTTGTCCATGAAAACTCCTGGGATTTAATGTTGGTAGAATCCATGAAAAATGCGGTTGCCGCACCGTCTGAATTCATCGTTACAGTCATCGCGGGAACCTGATCGGCGCCATCTGCCGTTGACCGAACGCCAGTCCATTTACCAATCAGATCGGCATTGCGTTCACCGGTGTATTTGGCATATTTCTCGACATAGGTTTCACCGTTGTCTTCATAAGAAAGCGTTACGGTGTTGTCGCCGAACCGGAACGTCGCGGTGAAACTATCGCCGTTGCTTGGTGAAACTTTCAGGACGCTGTTTTCCGTGCTCCACGTGAAAGAACTGCTATCTTCGCTGGATTGGTGCACGCCGGTTCCGTCGTCATTCATCGTAATGATCGTGCCGCGTGTTGACAAAGCGCCGTTAACACTCTGGGTAACGAGACACCATTTTCCGACAAAGGAGTCATCGGTCGTGTCGGTTGTTTCCTCTTCCGGTGAATTAAAGAGGTCTTCCAGGCAGGCGCTCAACATCAGCGCCATTGCCGATAAAAAGATTATCAGGAATAAAGTTCTCCGATTCATACTGTTTCCCTTCCTATCCGGAAAATTCTTTCCGGGTTGTTTTGTAAACCATAAGTCTCACTTCTGTCAAAATGCAAGAACAAGTTATCCAGAACCGTTTCGGACTATTGTGACACAAAACAAAGAGCGTGACGACCGAAAATCGGACCGGATTTACTTCTTAACTCGGCAGGAATCCCAATACATGTAGATCAACAGCGCGGCGAACATCACGAATCCCAGAATCTCGCCGCCAGCCGATTCAACCCAGCTTTCAGTTCCGATCGCTTGCATAATCGACCAATCGGGACTGATCAACTGTTTCCCGGCAAACACGATAAACGCAGAAACCACTCCCATAATCGCGCCACCCGCAATGAAACCGGAAGCGATCAGCGTGCCGCGTTCGGTGCGTTTCTTTGAAAGGTCCGCGTCTTTGGAACTCTTCTCGACGAAGTGCGCAACTAATCCGCCCGCGAGAAGCGGTACGTTCAGATAGATCGGCAGATACATTCCCAGCGCGAAGGGCAGCGGCGGAACTTTCATTAATTGTAAAATGATGGCGAGAAATCCGCCCGCCAGATAAAGCAACCACGGCGCCTGTGCCCCGGTCATCAGCGGTTTGATCACTGCCGCCATTGCCGAGGCCTGCGGCGCTTCGAGTCCGCCGGGTCCAAAGCCGTAAGTCTTGTACAGCACCAAAATCACGATTCCAACCGATGCCGCAGCGAAGAGCGTTCCAAGGAACTTATAACTTTCCTGCTTTTTCGGTGTCGTTCCGAGCCAGTAACCGATTTTCAGGTCGGTGATGAACGCGCCGGACATGGACAACGCGGTGCACACAACGCCGCCGATGATCAATGCCGCCAGCATTCCGTTGTTTCCGGACAGTCCGACTTTGACCAAAATAACCGACGAAATGATCAGCGTCATCAGCGTCATGCCCGAAACAGGATTCGTTCCGACAATTGCGATCGCCCGTGCGGCAACCGTCGTGAACAGGAATGCGACGATTGTAACGATCAAAATACCCGTCAGCGCGTGAATCCAATTCATCTGGACGACACCGATGAGAAAAAATGCGAAGATGGCGATCAACGTTCCGAGAATGATGAGTGTGATCCATTTCATCTGAATGTCGATCTGCGTCCGTTCGGTTTCGACGCCTTGTGCCAGCTTCCCGCCGAAGATTTCCCGCGACGCAAGTTTAAATGCGCCGCCGATGATCTTGGAAGATTTCAGAATTCCAATAATGCCAGCGACTGCAATGCCGCCGATGCCGATATGCCGGACATACTCGGTAAAAATCTGTTGCGGAATCATGTCTTTGATCAAAATTGTCGATTGCATAATCGGCATCGGAAGATATTGTCCGATAAAATAGACCAGCGGAATAAAAACCCACCACGCCAGAAACGAGCCCGAAGCGATAATGAGCGAATATTTCAAACCGATGATATAGCCCAAGCCGGTGACAGCCGCGCCGATATTGATTTTTAATACCCATTTCACTTTGTCGGCAAGAACCGCGCCCCACCTGAAAACTTCCGTCGAAACCACTTCTTTCCAGAAGCCGAAACCGGCGACGCAGAAATCATAGATTCCGCCGACGATTGCCGAAAAAACCAGCACTTTCGCCTGATCGCCGCCTGATTCGCCTGCGACCAGAACTTCCGTCGTCGCGGTTGCTTCCGGGAAAGGAAATTCGCCGTGCATATCCTTGACGAAATATTTGCGGAACGGAATCAGAAACAGAATTCCCAGAAAGCCGCCGAACAACGAAGCGAGGAATATTTGGTAAAAACTGACGTCCAATCCGAGAATGTACAAACCCGGAATCGTGAAAATCGCGCCAGCGACAATGACGCCGGAGCAACTGCCGATCGACTGGATGATGACATTCTCCTGAAGCGCGTTCTTCCGTTTGAGCAAGGCAGACATGCCGACCGCGAGAATCGCAATTGGAATCGCCGCCTCAAACACCTGCCCGATTTTTAGGCCGAGATACGCCGCCGCCATCGAGAACAGCACCGAGTAGAACAATCCCCAGCCCAGTGAATAGCCCGTTACTTCCGGGACGATGGTTTGCGATGGAACAACTGGCGTGTATTCTTCGCCTTCTTTTAGTTTTCGGTAGGCGTTTTCAGGCAATTTCGTCGAAAATTTCTGTTCCATGAATCCTCCCTTGGATAATGTCAGTGCGCCTTTTCGAGAATGTAATGTTTGACGCGGTCGGAAATGGCGTTGTACAGCCGGTCGATCTCTTCATCGGAAAGCGACTCTAACCAGTCCCTCACTTTTTTCCCGTATTTCTGAATCCAATCGAAATAAGCGCTTTTTCCCATATCGCAACCGTGCTGGTTGCTGCAAATCCATTTATATTTTTCCATCTCGGCAATCTGGATGCCCATCTCTTTTTCGTGCCGCGATAAAAATTTCTGTGTGTTTTCCTGTTCCATAACGAAACAAAACGAAAAAGTCCTGCCGGTTTCCGATCTATTAAGTTCTCACTTACCTACAACGTCCACATTGCGGGAAAATATAGGTCAGCAAGTCATCATTTGCAAATCCAAAGATTCGGTCTTCGGGGCTAGTGTTCTTCAATGGCGATTCGATCCGCGCGCTCTCAACTGCCGACGATTAGGAGTGAAACAATGACGGCACACAACATGGCGATCAGCGCCGGAACGGCGATCCGTCGGTAAAATCCTTTTAGGCTGGTTTTGAAATATTCCAGTGAGACGACGAGGCATGGATGGATCGGCGAAACCAGATATCCCATGAAAACCGAAAAGAAGACGATGGCGAACACCGCGGGCGTCATCGCCGAATATCCGAATTTTGCATAGAAGATCGGCAGGAGAATCGAGACGGCGACCTGGGCTCTCGCCGTGATGAATCCGAGGAAAAACGCGATGCCGACAATGAGAAACGTCTCGGAAAAGACGATGTCTGCAATAACCTGCGATGCGCCGGACGCCTTGAAAATGTTCAGGTAGAGAAACATCCCGATAATGAGTAAAAAGTAGCGCCACGGTTTGTCTTTGATCGTCAGCCGGAGAAATTCTTTGGGAGTCGTCCTGGCAAAATAACAGCCGAGCGCGAGGCTGACACCGATGCTGAAAATCAGCGGCACTTCCGGAAGCCAACTTTTGAACAGGTTGATCAGAATCAAATGCAGAACCGGTGCGGAAATGATAATGAAGATCGGCAACCAGAACTTCCGGCGGTCGAATGTGCCGGTCAACCGACCGTTGTCCTTCAGTGGAGCGATGAAGAACAAATAGCCGAGAACCGACAACACGATCGCCCCCGGAATCAATAAAATCATTTCGTAGTACAGGTTCAGATTGGCCATTTTTGTCGTCGGCAAAAGACCGGCAAGCGGATAAATCAGGATGAGATTGTGGCGAAACCAGACGTTCAGGACGTTCAAATCGTCGTCGGATACGTTGGCGCTGACCTTTTTCAGCACCGGCGCGGAAAGCAAAGCGCCGCCCGGCATGACCAACAGCCCCATAAAAGCAGGCGTCGTCATGAGGAATGACTTTTTCTTGATGCTGAGTGAGTCGATCATTCCGCTCATCAATCCGCCCGAATCTAGAACGGAACCGATCAGCGGGATCAATCCGACGGCGATCGCCATCAGGAGAATCGAGACGTCAGTCACGGTTGCAAAGAAAGTGCGTGCGATGCCGGGCAGACTCAGGTTGAAAAGTCCAAGGCTCAGCGCGCCGACGAACAGCCCGAGCCAGAGATTCTTCTGGGCAATAACAATGATGAGAATGACGCTGACGATAAAACTGATCCAAACGATAGCCATGTTTATTCCTGTTGTAAAAAGACGAATTTCAAACTCCGCCGGAATCTATCATTTTATCGGCCAATCGTGCAATGATGATGAGCCGGTAATGTGGGGAAAAACCTTTTTAGTTCCCGAAAAAGGGTGGTAATTTTACCGGATATTTTGAAAACAGGAAAGTCAGTGAGTAGCGAATACATTATCGTCAAAGGTGCCCGCGAGCACAATCTAAAAAACATCGA